>Ga0075163_10001578_pt1 | contig 30803 bp, 19 predicted proteins | sample JI1023141ADNA_FD_71478 | JGI IMG/M metagenome (GOLD analysis project Ga0075163, IMG submission 71478) | Wastewater effluent complex algal communities from Wisconsin, to seasonally profile nutrient transformation and Carbon sequestration -... | ecosystem: Engineered > WWTP > Effluent > Algae...
GGCGTGGCCGTGGTAATTTGAAGATAGATATTACGAGACAAGGTGCATTCGATATTTTTGGTGAATACGAAATAGAACAAGGTGAATATTTATTTACAGTACCAGGTCTTCCAGTAGCAAAGCCATTCGTTGTCGAGCGCGGTGGCATCGTAAGGTGGACAGGCGATCCAGTAAATACATCACTAAATATTACTGCAAATTATCGCACTCGGACGTCAATTAAGCCATTCATAGAAGAGTATTTAACACTTTCATCACCCGAAACACAAAGACTTGCTGAACAAAGATCAGAGGTAGACTTAAGGTTGATATTAGGCGGCACACTCTTTAAGCCTGAGATCAAATTTGACCTTACCTTCCCAAATCTTACAAGTGATATTTCTTCCTTTGCAGATAGTAAACTACGCTTGTTGCGTACAAATGAACTAGAGTTAAATAGTCAAGTACTAGGTCTGATAGTTTTTAATTCATTCTTACCTTCTAGTCGAGTTTCAGATGTATTCGGTGCATCAGGATTACAGTCAGCGGGGATTAATACTTTAAGTGAATTTATTTCTAGCCAATTATCACTAATATTGACCAATTTGATAAACTCTACTCTAGAAGATAATGGACTTATTTCTGGTGTTGACTTTGAAGTAGGTGTTCGTAATAATAATTTAGCCCTAGGGTCAGCTGCAACATCAAATTTATTTCCAGATGAAATAGAAGTGAGACTTAAAAATAAGTTCAGGTTTATGGATGAAAGACTTTCTTTAAATCTTGGTGGAAACTATGTATTCCAAAACCAAGGTCAAGCTGTAAATCAAGTTTTACCTGACTTTGCTATAGAATTGGAGCTGACAAATGACAGGAAATTAAAAGTACGATTGTATGGAAAAGGCGATATCGATCCTACGACCCTCACGAGTTTAAGACAAAAATATGGACTTGGAGTCGCTTACAGAACAGAGTTTGGATCCATGTTAGATTTTGAAAAAAAGATGAAGACCAAAATTGGCGATTTGATCGAAAAATAATAATAACTTCTATTTCTTATTGGTAAACATTCGTTTAACATATTATTATGATTTAATGATGTTTTTACAAGTGACTTATTCAATTTAATTGGTCTAAAATATGTCATGAATGCTTTTTATTGTGGCAGACAGAACGAAAATCTTTATTCATTTATTAAACACATTTAAACAATGTCAATCAACTTATTAGATTTAATTAAAGACCAGATATCTGGCGTATTAGCAAAACAAGCTAGTAGCTATTTGGGTGAATCAGAATCTACTGTGAATTCAGCTATTGGTAGTTTGATGCCTACAATCTTAGGATCATTAGTACAAAAATCTTCTACATCATCAGGTGCTCAGAACATAATGAATCTTATCGAAGGATTAGACATGAACAGCTTAGGGAATATCGCAGGATTATTTGGCGGTGGTTCTAGCAATGTTAATAGCCTTCTATCTTCAGGAGGAGGTATCGTAAAATCACTTTTTGGTGAAAAAGAAAGTGGTATCGTTGACTTAATTTCAGGATTGAGCGGAATGAAAAGCGAATCAACATCTTCACTTCTTAAAATGGCAGCACCATTATTATTGAGTGTGGTTGGTAATCAAATAAAAGGAAATGGAATCTCTGCACTTACAAGTTTATTGGGAGGTCAATCAGAATTTTTGAAAAATATGTTACCAGCAGGTGTAGGAAGCTTACTTGGTTTTGCTGATTTTGGTGGCAACACACAAAGTACAGTGACTACAACAAGCTCATCTTCATCATCTAATGGTGGTGGAAACAGCTGGATGAAATGGTTATTACCTGCTCTACTGGGATTAGCCGTACTTTACTACTTAGGAACAAAAGGTTGTGGTAAAAAAGTATCTGAATCATCAGACGAATTAATTACTGCTATCGATTCTTCAGCTTTAAAGGCAACTGATGCTATGGGTTCTGCAATAGATTCTATGGGTGCCGCTGTTGGTAAATTATTTTCCTACAAATTACCATCAGGATTTGAATTAGCCAATGCAAGCGAAGGTGGTATTGAAAATAATTTGATCACATTTATTGAAGATGCCAATAGAGTTGTAGATAAGGAAACTTGGTTTGACTTTGATCATTTATTATTTGATACAGGTAAAGCATCACTACAACCTGAGAGTCAGGTTCAATTGCAAAACGTAGCAGAAATCCTAAAAGCTTTTCCTAAAGTTAAACTTAAGCTGGGTGGATATACAGATAACCAAGGTGACCCTAAAGCTAATTTAAGATTAAGCGTAGATAGAGCACATAATGTTAAAAACGAACTAGTAAGACTAGGGGTTGATGCGAGTAGATTAGAAGCTGATGGATACGGTGATCAACATCCAATCGGTGATAATGCTACTGAAGAAGGTCGTCAAAAGAATAGAAGAATTTCTGTAAGAGTAACTCAAAAATAGATTAGTTATTGGAATCAGGATTCATTATAAAAATAATTAATATATCGTAAAAGCAAAATTTTATTTTTTTTTAGTCAAAATATTTGTCTTTTACAAAAATATTAATACCTTTGCAGTCCGTTGTTGAGAATTAAAAATCAACAAAATTGAGCCCAGTTTTGCACCAAACTGGGCTTTTTTATTTCTTCATAATTGAATTAAAAATTTGACTAATGCATATGGTGTTGGTTATTAATTAAAAGAAGTTTGTTTTTATTTAGTGTTTTGTTTATATGAAAGACTAATAGCTGTATTCAAGATAAAAACTGATGCTTTTTTATCGTTCTGAATAGCAAATTTCTTACAAATTTTTACTCCCTTTCACTTTCTTTGTTCATTTTCTCAAATTGTAACTTTGTCTTATTTAAATTTTATATATTTCATCACAAACTACTAAGCTAAGAATGTTACTTTTGCAATATTAAATTAAAACATTTGAAGGTCGTCCTGATTACACCACCATTTACACAGCTGAATACACCTTATCCAGCTACATCGTATATCAAGGGTTTTTTGAATACGCTACAGATTGATGCTTTTCAATGTGATTTAGGATTAGAAGTTATCTTGAAAGTATTCTGCAAAAGTGGTTTAGAAGATATTTTTCAGATTATTGAAGACGGCGAAATAGAGTTGTCTGATGTAGCATATAGGGTCTTTACACAGAGATATAAATATATCAAAACGATTGATGCGGTCATTCATTTCCTTCAAAATAAAAATCAAACCCTTGCGCTGACCATTTGTGCAGGTGGATATCTTCCTGAGGGATCGAGATTTGCTCAGGTAGAACAATTAGATTGGGCTTTCGGCACTATGGGAACACATGACAAAGCCCGTCATTTGGCTACATTGTATCTAGAAGACCTTGGCGATTTGATCACAGAAGCCATTGATAACCATTTTGGTTTTAGTCGCTATGCAGAACGATTGGGAAGGACAGCGACTCATTTTGATGACATGTACAAGGCTTTACTAAGTGAAAACTCTTATATTTCTAATGTGCTGCTTGGGCTAGTTGACAGATGTATCACCACCCAAAACCCTGATGTAGTTTGTATTACAGCGCCTTTTCCAGGCAATGTTTTTGGCGCTTTCAAATGTGGTCAATATATTAAAACCAATTTTCCAAAGATAAAAGTAGTATTTGGTGGCGGATATGCCAATACAGAGTTGAGAAGTGTATATGATGAACGCGTCTTTGAGTTTGTAGATTTTATAACACTTGATGATGGAGAAGCACCGATCCAGCATTTATTGGAATATTTACAAGGTAATAGACAGAAATCATTACTAAAACGTACTTTTTGTCTTTCTGGTGGCGTAGTCACTTATATCAATGGATCTACTGAGTTTGATATTCCACAGAAGGAAGTAGGCACACCAGATTATAGTGACCTTTTACTTGATAAGTACCTTTCAGTCATTGAGATTGTCAATCCTATGCATAGACTGTGGAGTGATGGCAGATGGAACAAACTGACACTTGCACATGGTTGTTACTGGGGCAAATGTTCGTTTTGTGATGTCACTTTAGATTATATCAAGCGATATGAACCAGTCAGTGCAGCATTGTTATGTGATCGTATTGAAGAAATTATAAACCAAACTGGACAGAATGGCTTTCATTTTGTAGACGAAGCTGCGCCACCTGCACTCATGAGAGATTTAGCTATAGAGATCATTAGGAGAGAACTGACTGTCGTATGGTGGACTAATATCAGATTTGAAAAGAGTTTTACCAACGATTTATGCAGATTATTGAGACGATCAGGATGTATTGCGGTTTCAGGAGGACTGGAAGTTGCTTCAGATAGATTGCTTGATAAAATGAAAAAAGGTGTAACCGTTGCTCAGGTTGCAAGAGTTTCTAAGGCGTTTACTGAATCTGGTATCATGGTACACGCTTATTTGATGTACGGATTTCCTACACAGACTGCCCAAGAGACGATAAATAGTCTTGAGATGGTGCGCCAAATGTTTGAATCAGGCGTCATTCAGTCAGGATTTTGGCATCAATTTGCCATGACGGCTCACAGTCCTGTAGGATTGGATCCTGCATCATTCGGTGTTGTGCAGACTGGTCCTACATTTGGTGGATTTGCAGAGAATGACTATTTTCATGAAGATGTTGATGGCGCAGACCACGAGCTTTTTTCAGATGGACTGAAGGTGTCTATATTCAATTATATGCAAGGTGTAGGATTTGATGAAGCACTGGATGTTTGGTTTGATTTTGATGTTCCTACTACTACTATTGTTGCAGATTTTATTGAAAATGCCGTATTGGATGAGCCTATTCAACCTTTGCGTCCACATGACCAGTTGGTTTGGATAGGTGGAGAACCGATAGAAATGATCGTAACACCTGTCAAAAAGTCTAAAAAAAGTGAGGATGCAGTTCAATATGCAGAGATTATCGTTTCAGATGTCCTAGAAAATTATTCACTCTTTTTTAATCAAGTTGTAGCTGAATGGGTGATAATCATGCTTGAAAATGCTAATCCTGATAGTGGAGTAAAATATACTGTCCAACAGATGAGAGATAGCTTTACAGAAGCAGATTTGGGTGATGTAGCAGTTTTTGAGTCATCTGAAGGATTTGAAATGCTTAGAGAGAAAGGACTACTTGTGTTGTAGGTTGTTTTGTATTAAATTCATCAGAACGTTGTTTAAATAAAAAATGAGTTGAACATATCATTATGTCAACTCATCTTTAATTTTATATGAATGTTTTATAATTAACTTACCTTGTCAATTTGAAAAAATAAGTACCTTTTGTTGTCAGTTTTGCTTCGTTTTCTATTACTACTTGGTTTACAAGAACTTTGTATTCTAAGTTATTCGCATCAAGTTTTACAATTTCTGCTGATTGCTCAGGTTGGCCATTTGATGTAACCAAAAGCTTGTTTCCGTCTAATTTCCAATTACCGGTTACAGTAAAATCTTGAAATGGTGTTTCTTGATTATAAGTAGAACCATTAAAGGTTACTACTGAAACAGCAGTATAAGAACCTTCGCTTTTATATACATTTGGATTTTCCGAAAGTGTTACGGTTGCATCATAATCTTTTCCAGTGACTGTAAATGATTGATTTAATGTGCTTCCACCAGATTCTACTGTTGTAGTGCCATCAGTGCAACTAACAGATGACAGCTTCCAAAGCCCAGCTATTGCTGAACTACTTACTTTGACTTGTTCTTCTTCGTCTTTGCTGCATGATAAGAAGCTCATAACTAGAAGTGTGGAGAATAATAGATACTTTAAATTCATACTAATATTTTTTTGATTTCAAATAATAAAATTTTCAATGTAAAAGTAGTTATATTTTAAATATATTTTGATTTATTTTATTAAATTGATTCCATCTATCTTTTAATCTTGCTACAAACCCACATTCCGTCTAAATGCACAACCCAATTCCATAAAAGAATCTGTTTTCGATATGCCAGGGATATTGTCTATTTGGTCATAAAGAATCCTTCTCATATGTTCGTGGTTTTTTGCTATAATTCTGATAAACAAGGTAAACGACCCCGTGATATAATAACATTCTGTCACTTCAGGTATGGCTTTTAGTGCTTCGATGATTCGCTCAGAGTTATGGTCTTTGTCCAATGTCAACCCAGTAAATGATGCCCAATCATAACCCATTTTTTTCTCATCTAATATAGGTTTGATGCCTTTAAGGATGCCGTGTTCTATCAATTTATGCACACGCTGATGAACCATTGTATTTGAAATGCCTATTTCTTGTGCAATGGCAGAAAATGCCATTCGTCCATCTTCTTCAAGAAATTTTAGGATTTGGACGTCAAACTGGTCTAAGGTTTGATTTATTAATTCATCAGACATGTGTAAAATATAATTAAAAATACTAATAAAAAATAAAATATGACGCAAATATTATAAAAAATAAGTCAAATTTAATATTATTTGAAAATATTCTAATAACTTTGTGGCATAATCATTAAATAAAAGACCAAATATATCAAATCATGTCTACACATACATCTTTAGTTTCTGAAAGAGCACAAATCCTAATTGATAAAGAAGATAAATACGGCGCACACAATTATCACCCATTACCTGTGGTTTTGGAGCGAGGCGAAGGGATTTTTGTTTGGGATGTAGATGGTAAACGATATTTTGATTTTCTTTCTTCTTATTCAGCGGTTAATCAAGGTCATTGTCATCCAAGAATCATCAATGCACTTAAAACGCAAGCTGAAAAACTAACCCTGACATCTAGGGCTTTTCACAACAACCTGCTTGGTGAAGCGGAAGAATTCATGGCCAAACTCTTTGGTTTTGACAAAGTATTGATGATGAACTCAGGTGTAGAAGCGGTAGAAACAGCCATGAAACTTACTAGAAAGTGGGCATACAAAGTAAAGGGTATCGAAACTGACAAAGCTAAGATATTATTTGCTAAGGGTAATTTCCATGGTAGGACACTGTCTGTCATTTCTGCATCCAATGATCCTTCTTCAAGGGTTGGGTTTGGTCCATTCATCGGAGGAGTAGGGTCTATACAGTACAATGATCTGAATGCATTAAAAGAAGCTTTAGAAAATGATCCGAATATCGCAGGATTTATTGTGGAGCCTATCCAAGGTGAAGCCGGCGTGGTAGTACCTGACACAGATTATTTAGCTGGAGTAGCTGCTTTGTGCAAAGAGTATAATGTATTGTTTGTAGCTGACGAAATTCAGACAGGTATCGCGCGTACAGGAAGAATGCTGGCAACTTGCGGAGATTGCAATTGTGCGAATAATAATAGATGTGAACAAAAAGCCGACATTAAACCCGATATCCTTATTTTAGGAAAAGCTCTTTCTGGTGGTGTATTTCCTGTGTCAGCAGTGTTGGCAAATGACCACATCATGTTAACCATAAAACCAGGCGAACATGGATCTACTTTTGGAGGCAATCCTTTAGCATGCGCCGTAGCTATAGAAGCTTTAAAAGTCGTCATTGATGAAAATCTTGCTGAGAATGCTGAGAAAATGGGTCAATTATTTAGAGCAGGATTAGAAAAAATTGCCGAAAGAAATAGATTGATCACCCTTGTGAGAGGCAAAGGATTACTGAATGCCATAGTGATAGATTCAGACGAAGATTCAGAATTGGCATGGAATATATGTCTAGAATTCCGTGACAATGGACTGCTGGCAAAACCTACGCATGGTAATAAAATCAGACTTGCGCCACCGTTAGTAATCAATGAAGCACAAGTACAAGAAGCGCTAGACATTATTGAAAAATCATTGAATGCATTTTTGTAATTCTTTGATTGTCTTAATATAAGTTGGCGCTAATTTATTCAAATATTATAACCAATTTCTGATTTCAGTTCAGACATAACGAAGGAGCTTTGCACATTGCCTATATTGTCAAGTGACGCTAGTTTTTTGCTCACAAAAAGTTGGTATGCATCCATGTCATTGACAACTACTTTTAGCAAATAGTCATACATTCCTGCGATGTGGTAGCAATCCATTACTTCGTCAAAACCAATAATTTCTGATTGAAATTTTTCTATCAATTCTTGCTGATGATGTCGCAAGGATACATGACACATTACAGTAAGACCTAAGCCAAGTTTTTTTGCATCAAGACGTGCAAAGTATCCTTTTATGATACCATCCTTTTCCAATTTTTTTAGCCTTTCAAAGGTTGGAGTAGGGCTGAGGCTTATCCTATCGCTCAGATCTTTGATGGTTATTTTTGCATTTTCTTGTACTTCCTGTAAAATGGCTAAGTCGTATTGGTCAAACATAAAGATTATTATTCTAAAATGAAGAGATTTATAAAAGCAAAACTAATAAATTAATCTGTATTGGTGATTATTATTAGAATTATTTACTTATTTATCGATCTGTAAATAGTGTATTTTATTTGTTATTACCTTTGTAATAGAATAAATGTATAAATCATGAAGCCAGTACACAACCATAACTTTAGTCCAGAATCATTGATGATGTCCTATGGATACAAGCCAGAATTGTCCGAAGGAGCGATTAAATGTCCTATTTTTCAGACATCTACTTTTGTATTCAAAAACGCTGAAGAAGGCAAAGCTTTTTTTGAAGTAGCATATGGCATAAGAGAACAAAAAGCAAATGAAGAGCTAGGATTAATTTATTCTCGTCTTAATAATCCTGACCTAGAGATTTTAGAAAATAGACTTTGTCTGTGGGACAAAGCGGAAGAATGTGCCGTTTTCGAAAGTGGAATGTCAGCTATTACTACTGTACTTTTGGAGTTTTTAAAACCAGGTGATTTATTGCTTTATAGCATGCCGGTATATGGAGGTACAGATCATTTTATCAATACATTTTTGCCAAAAATTGGCATTAATACCCTTGGATTTAGACCTGATATGGATGAAAACGCAATATATAATTTACTTGAGCAAACTGGAAATGCAGATAAATTAGCCATGATATTTGTAGAAACGCCTGCCAATCCTACCAATGCCATCATAGATATTGAAATGTGTCATAGGATTGCAAACAAATATTCTACTGGCGACCATAAAGTACTTACAGCTGTGGACAATACTTACATGGGGCCACTCTGGCAACATCCATTACGACACGGCGCTGATTTAGTCATGTATTCTGCTACAAAATATATTGGTGGGCATAGCGATGTCATAGCAGGAGCTGTGCTTGGTAACGCTGTATTGATGAAAAGAGTGAAAACACTTAGAACTTTTCTGGGCAATATGGCGAGTCCTAATACGGGTTGGTTGCTTATGAGAAGTCTCGAAACACTGAAAGTAAGGATGGAACAGCAAGCAAAAAATGCAGAAAAAATAGCTGCTTATCTTTCGGCTCATCCCAAAGTAGAAAAAGTGTATTATCTTGGATTGATATCAGAAAAAAGTCCTAATTATGATATGTATAAAAGGCAATATTTATCACCAGGTGCCATGTTGTCTTTTGACATTAAAGGTGGTGAAAAAGAAGCTTTTGTTTTTTTGAATAACCTTAAACTCATTCAACTTGCAGTTAGTCTAGGGAGTACGGAGAGTCTTGCAGAGCATCCTGCATCTATGACACATGCTGGGATAGAAGAGCGACATAGAATAGAAATGGGTATTACAGATAAATTGATCAGAATTTCAGCTGGCGTAGAAAATCATGAAGATATTGTTTGGGATATAGATCAAGCTTTGGAGAAAGTGTAAATTAAATTTAACTTTAGCTTAAATATCAATACAAAATGACCATTGAATCCATTTTTGAAAATATATATCCTTTGCCTGTTGTATCAATACAATTGGTTGCGCAGTTAGTAAAGGAAGTTTCTTTTCCCAAAGGATATATTTTGTTAAAGGCAAATAAAATTGAAACTAGCATTTATCTTGTCAAAAAAGGAATCGTGCGCGCTTATTCTGACCTTGATGGAAATGACATCACTTTTTGGTTTGGACAGGAAGGCGACCCAGTGATTTCTATGAAAAGTTACGTATCTAATCAAAAAGGCTATGAAGATATTGAATTGTTAGAAGCTTGTACTTTTTATAAATTAAAGATATCAGATTTACAAGATCTATACCTTAAAGACATCCATATTGCAAATTGGGGAAGAAGATTTGCAGAGAAGGAACTAATCAAAACCGAAGAAAGACTCATTTCAAGACAATTTAGACCTGCGATAGACCGATACAAAGATTTGTTGAAAGATCATCCTGATTTAGTGCAGCGAGTTCCACTCGGTTATATTGCTTCTTATCTTGGTATCACTCAGGTCAGTCTTAGCAGAGTGAGAGCAGAATTACGCTAAATATTTTAGTAAGAAGAAGAAAAATAGACAAAAAAGCAATAAGACCATCACAATTAAAGGAATTATTTAGGCTTTGCGACTTACACCTTAGTGGCATAATATTTCTTTTAAGCATGAATTTATTATTTAACATATGTAAAAAATTACCGTCATCATATTCCCGACCTTTGTGTTATAAAACATTAAGCATTGAATTGGATCATATTAATAATAGCAGGTTTGTTTGAAGTGGCTTTTGCATTTTGTCTAGGTAAGGCAAAATCAGCTACAGGCCATGAAACGTATATGTGGTACACCGCTTTTTTGATTACTCTTGGGATAAGTATTAGTCTCTTGGTACGTGCTACCCAAAGTCTTCCGATAGGCACAGCTTATGCTGTTTGGACAGGTATCGGGGCAGTTGGAACAGTGTTGGTTGGCATTTTGGTATTTAAAGAACCTGCTACTTTCTTTAGTTTACTTTGTTTAACCACTTTGATAGCATCCATCATAGGGTTGAAGGTAGTATCGGCTTGATGGAGTTTAGGATTTTGAGAAAACTTACCTTTCTAAATATTGCTTTTCAATATAATAATTTCCTTAAATGCAACAATGTTGCATTTAAGGAAATTATTATTATCTTTGCGTCATTATTTCAATAATTGGTGTGCTGTTTAAATAGTGTACCAATAAAAAAGACAAAATAATGATGGATATCCGAAAACTTCCTGTCACTGTACTAAGTGGATTTTTGGGAGCTGGTAAAACAAGTTTGCTCAATCATGTTTTACACAATAAAGATGGTTTGAAAGTTGCTGTAATTGTCAACGATATGAGTGAAATCAATGTTGATGAGCGATTGGTCGAAAATGAAAATACCTTATCGCGCACAGAAGAAAAATTGGTAGAAATGAGCAATGGTTGTATCTGTTGTACATTACGCGAAGACCTAATGATCGAAGTAGAGAAATTAGCCAAAGAAAATAGATTTGATTATTTATTAATTGAGAGTACAGGTATCAGCGAGCCGATTCCAGTAGCTCAAACATTCAGTTTTGTAAGTGAAGATGGTCAAATAGACTTATCCCAATACAGTTATATCGACACTATGGTGACAGTGGTAGATTGCTTCAATTTTTTTAATGACTTTAGCACTACCGAATTATTAGCAGATAGACGTTTAACAGAAATGGATGGAGATTATAGGACAATTGTCAATCTATTGACAGATCAAATCGAATTTGCCAACGTCATCATTCTTAATAAAATAGATCTAGTAGATGAAAAAACGGTAGGGCTTTTACAAGCATATTTAAAAAAACTCAATCCTTCTGCTAAGATCATTGAATCTAAATTCGGAAATGTTGCCCCAATGGAAATTCTCAATACAAAAAGGTTCAATTTTGATGAAGCAGCAACTACAGCAGGATGGAAAAAGGAGTTGGAAGGTGGTCATCATATTCCAGAAACAGAAGAATATGGCATAGCTTCCTTTGTATTTCGTGACCCAAAACCATTTAATCCAGAGCGACTTTGGATTTTTTTAAACAACGAGTATCCAGCTAGCATCATCAGGGCAAAAGGACTGTTTTGGCTTGCATCAAGACCAAATGATGCTATCAATTTTAGCCAAGCAGGTGGATCGTTGCGTGTGGAAACCGCTGGCGTATGGTGGTGTAGCATGCCATATCAAGAGAGAATAGAGTATCCGTCTTTTTTGGATAATCAAAAAGCAATAGAGCAAAGGTGGGATAAAACATGGGGAGACAGGATGAATGAAATTGTTTTTATAGGGCAAGACATGGATCAAGCAAAAATTACTACAGATCTACAGAAATGTTTGATCAGTGATGCTGAGATTTATCTTTTTGAGCGAGATTCTCTTTTTCCTGATCCTTTTCCACAAGACATGTAATATAATAAGATGTTTTATAAATCCATTTCAAGAAGACAAGTTATCAAACAAAGTAGCATTGCGTTGTCTGGCTTTGTTTGTTTCAATTCTTTTTCAATATTTTCAAATGTATATAAAATGCAACAACATAATATTTTTGATGTAATCATCGTAGGTGGTAGTTATGCAGGTTTATCAGCAAGTATGGCGCTTGGTAGATCGCTTCGAAAAGTGTTAATTATTGACAGTGGAAAGCCTTGTAATGCGCAAACACCTCATTCCCATAATTTTATCACCCAAGACGGTGTGCCGCCTAATGAAATTGCCATGAAAGCGAGAGCTCAAGTTGAAAAGTATGATACAGTTAATTTTTATAATGGCTTAGCAGTTTCAGGTAAAAAGGTAGGTGGGCATTTTGAAATTGAAACCCAAGCTGGAGATCAATTTAAAACTAGAAAATTGATTTTTGCCACCGGAGTTAAAGATATCATGCCTGATATTGATGGATTTAGTGCATGTTGGGGAAAATCTGTTATACATTGTCCGTACTGTCATGGATACGAATATAGTCATCAACCCACTGGTATTTTGGCGAATGGAGAAATGGCTTTTGAACTAGCAAAGCTTATAAATAATTGGACAAAAGACTTAACCATTTTCACAAATGGCGATATCATGTTGGACAAAGGGCAACTAAATAAATTATTGTTCCATCAAATTAAGGTGGTAAATGGTGAAATAGCATCTTTGAATCATAATGATGGATATTTGAAAGAGATAGAAACCAAAGATGGAAAAAAATATGCTATAAATGCGTTGTATGCTCGCCCAACTTTTGTTCAACATTGTTCCATTCCTCTATCATTTGGATGCGAACTCACTGAACAAAATCATTTAAAAGTGGATATTTTTCAAAAAACAAATATCCCAGGTATTTATGCTTGTGGTGATAATACAACCATGATGCGCACAGTAGCTGCTGCTGTAGCATCAGGAAATATGGCGGGAGGAATGGCCAATAGAGATTTGATTTCGGAAGATTTCTAAACGATGTAGCAAACTTTAATGAATATACTTCAATAGAGTATTTATTGCATTATTTCAATATTTAGTAATAGGGTTTGCCATTAACTACATCTATTTACCTTAATATTGTGTCTTAATATATGGGTATGTTTGTTCGTTTTGTGCTTCTTACTGGTTTTTTATTTCAATTTTGTGTGGTAAATGGTCAAGAGACGGATTCATTGACTACAAAAAGGATTAATGACTTATGGAAACGAAACTATTCTGATCATGTAGCTACATTAATAGATAAAAAAAAGCAAGACACTTGGATCAATCAAAAGATGTTATGGATGCATGATTCATTAGATGTTGGTAATCTTGAATTCACTGAACCAAATATTATTGATATCCCAGATTTACAAAAAGTTTCTTACAAGATTAAGTCCTGTCAAAACATCCAAATGTTAGATAGTAGTCATGTAAGCATATGTGTTCACTCAGCCCACCAAGATCCTGAAATAGGAGATGTCTGTATAGGAAAGACAAGCGAAAATGTTTATTTTGTTAATTATGGACATGTTTGTGGTGGATTGATTAATTTTGAAAGAATGGCATTGTCAATCCCAAATGACTCGTTGGACTTTTTTAATTCGTTTGTATCTGATACAGATGGTCATACATGGCTAAGAATTAGTGTTAAAAGATAAAATTCATTTAAACTGTACATATAACTTCATATAAATATTAAGTAGTATATTTATTACATGTGTAGTATTGATTCTATGTATGATTTGGTTTGCGATTATAGATTTTAAGGTTTGCTATGAAAATTCGAAAATTAAGGACAAAACTAATTAACAAATATTATTCTGTATAAGTGGTTTTAATGTGATTTATACTAGTATTTTATAACTACATTACATATTTACTTAAAATATAATTTATTTTTATAATTTTTATCATAAAATTATGTATTATAAAAATTAATTATATACATTTGCACTTCGTAGTAAATATACTACTAACCAACGAGATAATATGTAATAGATCCTGAATGATAATCAGGATGATTTGGCGCTGACTTCCCAACGCTAAAAATTACATTTACACATTCCTGATAGTCATAGTTAAATGATTGAAGATTCAATTTTCAATGTGTTTTCGGTTCACATTGTTCTGCGAAATTTGATAATACTAGGTGCATTTTTATCTCATTTAAAACTTTTGGTAATGTTATTAAGATTTTTAACTACGGTTGTCTCCGGATTAAGCACCGGAAATCCCAACTTTGAAAAGTTATGTAAAGCTGATGGTTTTTCGGATATCGGAAAACGATTAAAATTGATGGTTTTACTACCATTTCTCTGTTTTTTATTCATAAGCGATGTCAGTATTGCACAAATAACTGGTAAGGCTTACAGGGATTACAACGGTGATGGTATCCAACAAGGTGGTGAGCCCAATCGTGGAAACATTATTGTCAAATTTTATTCTAATAGTACATTACCAGCAAAAGATGCATTAGTAGGAACCTCAACTACAGCAAGTGATGGTACTTATTCCTTTAATCCTCCGTCGTATCCTGTCAGAATCGAATTTGAGATTCCTGATGGGTTTTGTAATTTGAGTCCTACGCAGGATTTCAGTGCAGGTAATGGGAATACCTATGGGACAGCCGTCCAGTTTGCTACAGGACCAGGCGTTTTCAATTTTATATTATCCTATCCTGCTGATTTTGCAACAATAGAAAATCCTTTAGCATTTACACCATGTTTTGTAAATGGAGATCCTTTGCCTGCTGGTTCATCAGGAGATGCTGATGCATTTGTAGGTATGAATTATCAAGATAATGGTCACGGCCTTAACTCAGGATATTATCCTTCCCAACCTAATGGAGCAAATCCAGCAGGACCAGCTCATAGCATAGTCGGGAATGCAAGACAGGTAGGTACTGTTTGGGGAGTAGCAATTTCAAGACAAGCCAGGAAAATATTTACTTCGGCATTCCTAAAAAGGCATGCAGGTTTAGGCCCTATGGGTTCTGGTGGTATTTATATGATTGATGTGGATAATTATGGTACGTCAATGAATTATAATTGGTTAAACTTTGATACTGACTTAAACATACCAACTAGTGATCAATCTGGCACATATACAAATGCCTTAGTAGGATCAAATGTAGTTACTTTTAGCCCTGTAATCGGAACGAATGCTCAAAGAGGACTTTCAACTGATAAAGTACAGCCAAGTCAGGATGCAGCCGCTTGGGAGCAGGTTGGTAGAGTTTCTTTTGGTGATATCGATATTTCTGAAGATGGTAGATATTTATATGTTGTAAATTTGTATGACAGGAAATTATACCAGATAGATTTAATAGATCCCTTTAATCCTGTTGCACCAACGCTAGCAGGTGTAGGTACAATTGTTAAATCATTTGATATTCCAGATGATTGTACGGGTAATGAGGGTGAGCACCGACCATTTGGTATCAAGGTAACTAGAGGCAAAGTTTTTGTAGCGGTTGTTTGTAATGGTGCAAATGCTTCAGGTGTTACAATAGGAACAGAAAATGATTTGCAAGCAAATATATATGAATTTGAAACAGCAACTGAATCATTTATTCCAACACCAACTTTAACTTTCCAATTAAATTATAGAAGTACAACTGCTAATAGATGGGTTCCATGGTCTCCAACTTTTCAAACCTACTTTGAAGGACCAGGTTATCCTATTATATCAGATATTGAATTTGATGGAAATGGAAACATGATTTTAGGTATGTTTGACCGTAGAGGACATCAAGGTGGATGGTATAATTATGATTTGAATGGTACTGGTAATTATAATATGGCCACTGTAGGTGATATTTTGCAAGCAGTCAGGAATACTGGGTCTGCTTCGTGCGAGTATAATTTAGGACCATCTGCGGATCCCAATGAATTTTATCAGGATAGTAAACATCATCCAGAACCAGTTAATGGAGGCTTGAGTGTGCACAGAACAGCCAATTCGGATAATGTACTGACAACTTATATGGATCCCGTTTGGATTTGGTCTGGAGGTACAATGAGATTTAATAATTTAACTGGTCAAAAAATTAATGATGGATATGAAATCTATTTTACCGGTGACCAAGCTGGTGGTCCTTTTGGAAAAGCAGCAGGTTTAGGTGATATTGAGACAGTTGAAGAAGTACCACCGATCGAGATAGGAAATTTGATTTGGAGAGATTCAGATCGGGATGGTGTTCAGGATCCAGACGAACCAGGGATCGAGAACGTAACTGTTGAATTAGTCAATGGAAACGGAACTGTAGTTGGTACTGCAACTACGGATGCTGATGGTGGTTACTATTTTAACTATACCAATGTAAATGATCCTGATGGCAATGGCACATTGGGGCCTCAACCATATACCAATTATACTATTAGGATATTATCTACTCAGTATAATGTATTCGGTGTGAATGGCAGTGTCCTAGAAGGGTATGTTATGACTTCTACCAATGAGTCAGGAAGTGGTTTGGCAGATTATTCTGACAATGATGCTTCTTTGGTAGGTGGAATAGCGCAGATAGCCATCACTACGGCTGGACCTGCTGAAAATAATCATACCTTTGATTTTGGATTTTATCCTACTACATTTGACTTGGCTTTGACAAAACGTACAACCAATACATTGCCAGTCAGACAAAATGAAGATGTCAATTACATCATTAAAGTAATAAACCAAGGGACAGACATTGTAAACAGCTTTACAGTGTCAGATTATGTGCCTACAGGATTTATTTATAATGCAGGTGATAATTCTAATTGGACTGGAGCTGCACCTACGGTGTCGTATACAGCTTCTGTACTTAATGGATTGCTTGCTGCTCCAGGTTTAGCACCAGGAGATAGTGTTGAAATTAATTTAGTATTAGAACTTTCAACTAGTGCAAATCCAACAAACATTTCAAATTTCGCTGAAATATCTGCGGGAACTGATGTGGTCGGAAATGATGCTAATGACGATATTGATAGTACTCCAGATACTAATCTAGGTAATGATGCAGGTGGACAAATAGGAAGCCCAGCTGATAATTATGTAGGTGGTAATGGTACAGGTACACCAGGTGATGGTGTAGCGAATACTGATGAAGATGATCATGATGGTGCCCCTATCAGATTGGTAGACTTAGCGTTGAAAAAAGAGATTAGCGTTCTTTCGCCTCCACCATATATGCATGGTAACCCAATTACCTTCTTGTTGACTGTTGAAAATCAAGGAAACGAAACAGCTCAAAATATTGAAATTTCAGATTATTTACCAAGTGGTTTTGGTTTTGCTCCTCAAATGGGTTGGACACAATCGTCTCCTACATTATTAACAAGTAATATTGCTGGACCATTGGCTGCTGGTGCATCTACTACAATTAGTCTTGTATTGACTTTACAGCAAAGTGGTACTCCAAATGCTTGGATTAATGTTTCAGAAATTTCAGGATTCGAAGATTTAGGTGGGAATGCTGTTGGACCATATGATTATGATAGTACACCAGATAGCAATCCGACAAATGATGCAGGTGGTCAACCTGAATCTCCTGCGGACAACTATCTAGATGGTAATGGTTCTGGAATCCCAGGCGATGGCATTGCTGGTACAGATGAAGATGATCAAGATCCTGCTTTTGTTGAAGTGTTTGACCTTGCATTAAGAAAAACGCTTATGACTCCTAAGCCATATGCTTTTGGTCAACTATTGACATTTGAGATTGAAGTATTCAACCAAGGTAACGTTGCTGCTAGTAATATATTAATAAATGACTACGTACCTACAGGTTATAGTTATGTACCTAATAATGGATGGACTGGTAGTTTACCTACCTTACAATATACGATCGCAGGGCCATTGGCTCCAGGTGCAAGCACAGTAGTAACTTTAAACTTGACTTTAATAAACTCGACTGTTGGTGATTATATTAATTATGCAGAAATAGCAACTGCAGAAGGACCATCAGGACCAGCATTTGATGCAGATAGTGCGCCTAATAGTAATTCAGAAGGTGAAAATGGTGTCGGTCTAGGAGATCCTGAAGATAATGATATCAACATAGGACCAGGAAACTTAGCGCAAGATGATCATGATCCTGCAGGGCCAGCTATTTTTGATCTTGCATTGCGAAAAGAAGTAGTGACTGCAACGCCAAGCTATAGTTATGGGCAGAATGTCATGTACAGAATAGTATTATTTAATCAAGGTAGTGTAGCCGCGACTAATATTGAGGTAACTGACCATTTCCCATGTGGATTTGAGTTTGATGCTATGTCACCAATGAATGTTGGATGGGCACTTTCTGGTAGTTCTGTCGTGAGAACTTATACAGACACTCTTGCGCCTGGTACTTCTGATACGCTATTTGTGGATATGATCGTGAGACCTTGCTATACAGACCCAGATAATGCATGGACAAATTTTGCTGAAGTTTCAGATGCAATAGATGTAACAACAGGTTTACCTGGTGAAGATATAGATAGTACACCAGATGGTGATGCTACTAATGATAATGGCGGTGTTCCTGACTTTAACGGAAATATCAGTGGTACTGATAATACAGTAGCCAATGAAAATGGTGATGAAGACGATCATGACCCACACAAAATTCAAGTATTTGATCTTGCCTTAAGAAAGACGTTAGCTACAGCTGGTCCGCATACTTACGGTCAAGTATTGACATTTAATATAGAAGTATTTAACCAAGGTAATGTCATTGCTGAAGACATCGTAATCAGTGACTACATACCTGCTGGATATACATTTACTGCTGGTAATGGATGGACAGGTGGTCCTACAGTTATTAGTCGAACTATTCCTGGCCCATTAGCTCCTGGTGCTTCTACAACAATCACTTTAGATCTTACTCTAGTTCAAAATGCTTTGGGTGGTACTGCTTGGAATAATTATGCGGAAATATCAGCGTCAATGGATGATTTAGGTAATAATAGAAATGATGACGCAGATAGTGTTCCTGATAGTGTACCTAATAATGATAATCCATTATTGCCAGGAGACACGAATGATGATAATATATTAGGTTTAGGACCTAACTTTAGTGAAGACCAAGATGACCATGATGTAGCTGCTCCTACGATAGTTGATTTAGCATTAGCAAAAACAATTATAACGGCTGGACCATATCAATACGGAGATCCTGTTACATTTAGAATCAGGGTGACAAATCAAGGTAATGTCATAGCACAAAATATTGAGGTATCTGATTATTTACCAGCAGGATTCACATTTGCAGTGAATAATGGTTGGTCACAATCTTCACCTACATTATTAACAAATACGATTGCAGGACCTTTAGCTACTGGTGCGAGTACATTTGTAGATTTAATATTGACACCGATAGCAAGTAATGCTACGAATGCTTGGAAAAATATTTCTGAAATCGTTGCTTTTGAAGATCCAAATGGTGGCCCAATAGGTGATGACGACATAGATAGTACACCTGATACTGACCCTAATAATGATGGCGGTGGAAATCCAGATACTGGTTCTGATGATGTCATAAATGGCGATGGAACAGGTAACCCAAATGATACCGATCCTAATACGGATGAAGATGATAGTGACCCAGCTTTGCTACCTATACACGATGTCGCTTTGATCAAAACTGGACCTTCTGGTACTTTTGATGTGGGTGATGTGGTGACTTATATAGTGACTGTAACCAATCAAGGTAATCATGCTGTAGATAGTATTTCACTAATTGATTATATACCTGCTGGATATTCATTTGTTCCTAATAACAACTGGACAGCTTCAGGTGCAAATGCAGTTTTGACAGCTACTGTAGGTAATGGATTATTGCCAGCTGGTGGTATTTTACCGCAAGGAGATATTAGTTTCCCTATTTCTTTGACCATTGCACCTTATGCAAATATTGCTAATTTAGTAAATGTAGCGGAAGTTACTGGTTCAAGTGATGTTTTTGGTCTTGATCAAAATGATGAAGCTGATAGTCAAGCAGATAGCAACCCGAACAATGATGCTGGTGGTGCTGTAAATACCACTAGTGATGATGTCATAAACGGAAATGGTTCAGGAACTCCAGGCTCTACAAATCCTGTTACGGATGAAGATGATCAAGATCCAGCAACTGTTCAACTGAATTATTACAGTCTAGGAAATCAAGTTTGGATTGATGCTAATAATAATGGTATCAAAGATGCTTCTGAAGCACCAATATCAGGTGTTACGGTAGAATTGTACTATGATAATCCGGTAACAATGTCATTAGAATTAATTGAGACGGTATGGACAAATGTAAATGGTCTTTATCTTTTTGATTCATTGTCTAACGGAGATTACGTTGTGGTATTGCCATCAAGTAATTTCGCATCAGCTGCTCCATTTGAAAATTATGTGAGTAGCACAGGAAATGGTGCCAATAATTTGACAAGTGGACTGTACGAAGATGCAGCTAATCAGATCAATACAAACAATAACGTTGATAACGATGACAACGGTGTGAAAGATGGTTTGCCTGCATTCCCTGGTGCTATAGTTAGTAATACTGTGACTCTAGGTGATGGCGAGCCTACTGGAGAAAATCCAGACAACGACCCTACAACACTAGATATTAATGAAAATCTTACAGTAGATTTTGGTTTAGTACCGCTTCATAGCATAGGAAATCAATTATGGGTAGATATTAATAATAATGGTATCGTAGATAGTGGTGAAGCACTCATTGAAGATGTAGCAGTAGTACTCCATTATGTAGACCCAGTAAGTGGTATTTGCATAGTGATCGATACTGCTTACACTGATGTGAATGGTTTATATTTATTCGATAGTTTAGTAGGTGGCAATTATATTATCGAGATACCTAGTACAAACTTCGGACCTGGTCAACCACTAGAAGGATTTGCAAGTAGCACAGGTAATGGTGCTATCGTGGGTACAGATAGCGCTACTGATCCAGATGATAATGCAGATAATGATGATAATGGTTTGTTGAATGGTAATCCAATGTTTGTAGGTAGTGTCGTAAGTGATACTTTGACCCTAGGAGCAAACGAACCATTAAACGAATTGCCAAACAATGACGCTACAGTTGCCTTAGACGGTAATAGTAACTTGACAGTTGACTTCGGATTCTTACCTTTGATGAGTATCGGAAATCAAGTTTGGAATGATGCTAACAACAATGGTGTATTTGACAATGGTGAGTTGCCAATAGCAGGAGTAACTGTTGTTTTACATTATATCAATCCTTTGACAGGAACATGTGATATTCTTTATACGACCACAACTGATGGAAATGGACTTTACTTATTCGATAGTTTGATTCAAGGTAGTTACATTGTAGAATTGCCTGGAAGTAATTTTGCACCAAGCGCACCACTTGCTGGTACAACGAGTAGCACAGGAAGCGGTCAAACTAGTTTAGTATTTGGTCCTAATGAAAACCCTGGAGCACCAATCGATCCTGATAATAGTGTAGATGGCGATGACAATGGATTATTTAATGGTAATCCGATGTTCCCAGGCAGTGTGGTGAGTGATACATTAACTTTGGTTTGGAATAATGAGCCAGCAGGCGAGACTCCAGATAATGATACCAGTATCGCGACAGATAATAATAGTAACTTAACTGTAGACTTTGGTTTTACCACACTTTATAGTATTGGTAACCAAGTGTGGATAGATAATAATTACAACGGTATAAAAGATGGTGCAGAAGCAGGTATAACGGGTGTAGATGTAGAGTTACACTACTTCAATCCTTTGACTGGACTTTGTGAGTTGATCGCAACGACCACCACGGGTGCCAATGGATTATATTTGTTTGATAGTCTGCTTACAGGCCAATATATCGTAGTGATACCAAATACAGAAATGCAACCAGGTGGCCCATTACAAAACTACCTTTCTAGTACAGGTACATTTAATGCGGGTGGTGTTTACGAGACACCTGGTGTGAGTGCTGATACAAATATTGATAATGATGATAATGGTACGTTCAATACCAATCCAATGTTTTTCTTTGGTGTAGTAAGTGATACCATTACTTTGGGTGGAACAGAACCAATAAACGAGTCTCCAAATAATGATACAAGTGGCGCTGCTGATCAAAACAGTAATTTAACAATTGACTTTGGATTTATCCCTAAGGTATTCGACCTTGCATTAACAAAAACAAAAGTTAGTCCTGCTCAAGTGACTGCTTATGGCGATGTCGTCGAATTTGACCTTACTGTGTATAACCAAGGAAACCTTGATGCTGAAAATGTAGAAATCACAGATTATATTCCAGATGGATTTGAACTGAATGCAGCTAGTACTGGTTGGACTTTGAGTGGTACAAATGCTGTATATACGATTACAAATGTGATACCTGCTAATACGTCTACTGTAATTAAAATTTACCTTACGGTAAAAATGTCTAACTTAGTGGGTGCATATGTCAATTATGCTGAGATCTCAGAAGCTATGGATACACTTGGTAATTCTAGCAATCCTATAGTACCTAGTCCATATGGCACATTGGTAGATATAGACAGTACACCTGATGATACCAATGGAAATGACGCAGGTGGTGAGCCTGAAGGTCCTTCTGATGATGCTATAGCAGGAGATGGTAGTGGACCGATTGGTTCGGGTACACCTGCAGGTGACGAAGATGACCACGATGTGGAGTTTGTAAGGATTATTGATGCATCAATACGTAAGTCTATTGTGACGCCTGGTCCATATGTATATGGTCAGCCAGTGACTTACAGAATCACAGTCTTTAATCAGGGTAATGTAGATTTATACAATATCAATGTAAGTGATTATATTCCTGTAGGTATGGATTTTGTACCTGGAGGTGCTAACACGGGATGGACTCTAAGTGGTGCTACAGCTTCTTATACAGTAGCGGGACCTATTGCAGAACAGACGAGTACAGATATCTTCATCACTTTGATCACAAAACCTGTCGTGCCTGGTGCATCTGCTACAGCTGCTTCATGGTTAAATATTACAGAGATATCTGAAATAAGAGATGAAAATGGTACTGATATTACCAATGATGATATAGATTCTGATGGTGATAATGATCCGAATAATGATCCAACTATTGATGATGAAATCAATGGCGATCCTAATGATCCGAATACTCCAAATGACGAAGATGATAATGATATCACTTTCATAGAGATTTTTGACCTTGCGTTAAGAAAGACATTGGTGACACCAGCTCCATATAACTATGGTGATGTCTTGACCTTCAATGTAGAAGTCATCAATCAAGGTAATGTGCCAGCTACAAATGTGGTTGTAAATGATTACTTGCCTATAGGATATACTTTTGCTGCTAATAATGGATGGACAGGAGCTTCTCCAGTTATTCAGAACACAATATCAGGACCTATCTTACCTGGTGGTAGTGTAAATCTGACTTTACAGTTGACACTTATCCAGACGAATGGTGGAGAACGCAATTGGATAAATTATGCAGAAATTGCATCAGGTAATGGACCTAATGGACCAGGATTTGATGCAGACAGTGCGCCTAATAGCAATGGTGTTAATGAAAATAGTATCGTTCCTGGTGGTACTGGTGATGATAATGTAGAAAGTACAAGTGATACTGGGGTAGGAAGTCAAGATGACCACGACCCTGCTGGACCTTCTGTATTTGATCTTGCATTGAGAAAAGGCGTAGTTACGGCTACACCAAGTTACAGTTATGGTCAAAATGTAATGTACAGTATTGTGATTGTTAACCAAGGTAATGCAGCTGCGAGCAACATTGTAGTAAAAGATTATTTACCATGTGGTTTAGCTTTTGACCCTAGTTTGCCGATGAATGCAACGTGGGCATCGGATGGTACTGATATTAGCACAACTTATTTTGGTACATTATTACCTGGTCAGAGTGTCGAGTTATTTGTTGACCTGATCGTAAGACCATGTTATACAGATGTAGATAATGCTTGGACCAATTATACAGAGATAGTTACTGCTACGGATAATACGACTGGTCTACCAGGAGATGATATCGATAGTACTCCAGATGGTACAAATGGTAATGACAATGGTGGTGTTCCTAATTTTGAGACTTTTGTAAGTGGTACTGATAATACTATTAATAATGAACTCGGAGATGAAGACGATCATGACCCACACAAAATCCAAGTATTCGACCTTGCACTTAGAAAGGTAGTAGACAATCGTGGACCATACATGATAGGGGAGACAGCAACTTTCAGAATCACTGTATTCAACCAAGGTAACGTTTCTGCTGATAACATTCTTGTAAATGATTATGTCAGAAGTGGATTCAGTTTTAACCCTGCTGCTAATCCAGGATGGACATTGACGACTCCTGCTACGATAGCTGCTGATGGTTTATTAAATTATACGATCACTGACGAGTTGTTGCCAGGTACTAGTACAGAATTGGTACTTAACCTAGAGATAGCGTTGGATGCAAATCCTGCAGTGACAGACTGGTACAATTATGCAGAAGTTGGTGCTTCACAAGATACGGAAGGAAATAATAGAAATGATGATGCAGATAGCAATCCGAATACAGACTCACCTTACGAAAACCAAGTATTGCCAGATGGTCCTTGGGACAATGTGATAGATGGTATTGGTGAGTTATTCGATCAAGACGAAGATGACCATGATCCAGAATTGGTGATAGTAGTAGGTGGATTAGGTGATACTGTTTGGAAAGATTTAGACGGTGATGGTATTCAAGATCCTAATGAGCCTGGTGTAGCTAATGTGATTGCTACTTTGACAGATTGCGCTGGTAATATAATTCAGACAACAACAACTGATAATATTGGATTCTATTTCTTCAATAACTTGATCCCTGGTAATTATCAAGTGCAGTTTGATATTAGTAATCTTGCACCTGGATGTGCCTTTACATACCAAAACGTAGGTGCTAATGATGAACTAGATAGTGAGGTAGATTTATCAGGCCTAGGGCCATGTGTGTATATCACAGGTGGACAGTTTGATAGTACTTATGATGCAGGTTTATTGATACTAGCAGCGATAGGAGATTATGTATGGCATGATTTGAATGGTAATGGCCTTCAAAATGCTGGTGAGCCTGGTATCCCAGGGGTGCAAGTAAATCTATACAGAGGTGATAGTACATTTGTTTCTTCTACCTTTACGGATGGTTCCGGATTGTATTTATTTGACTTCTTATATCCTGGCGATTATTATCTAGAGTTTATAGATCCTGCAGGATATCAAAAAACCTTTGCAAACACAGGCGCAAACAATGGTATTGATAGCGATGTAGATAATTCTAATGGTCCTGGTACCACATTGACTACGACGCTTTCACCGGGTGAACGTGATATGACATGGGATGCTGGATACTATATTTGTATTCCTATCGGAGACTTAGTATGGTATGATATCAACAGAAATGATGTATGGGATAGTAATGAAAATGGTATCAATGGATTACCAGTAAATCTTTTCAGAAACGTTTCAGGAGCTTGGGTGCTTTGGGAAACTCAGTACACTGGATTCAAACCAGGTACTCCTTCTGATGATGGATACTTTAAGTTCTGCGCGCCTCCAGGACAATACTATGTTCAAGTAGTGATGCCTCCTTTAGGATTAGTTAGAGCTCGTCCAAATATCGGAAGCAATGAGGAGAATGACAGTGATATCACAAATGCAAATGGTGCAGGCTCTACTGCTTCCTTTACAGTGACTTCAGGTCAAGAAAAATGTGACCTAGGTGCAGGGTATTACCCAATGGCAGTTGCAGGTAACCTAGTATGGCGTGATGACAACCAAGATGGTGTACAAGATGAGGACGAACCAAAAGTAGCAGGTGTAGTAGTACAAGCATACGAAGCTCAAACCAATACAATGGTAGCAGAGACCATCACAGATGAGAACGGTCAATACACTTTGGATTACTTAGAGAAAGGTGATATTTATGTCAAATTTGAAGTCCCTGCTGGTTATAGCGCTACGGTAGCTAGAGTAACGGCTGATAACAAGGACAGTGATGTAGACCATAGTTATGGACAGAATACCACTAGAATGTTTACCATGTCATCAGGAATGGTGAATGAAAACATAGATCTAGGTATCGCATTTGGAGTATTGCCTGTAGAATGGTTGGATGTGGATGCAAGACGTGTGAATAATACCCACGTCGTCTCATGGAGAACAGCCAAAGAAGTCAACGTAGATTATTATATCGTAGAACGTAGACTTGCGAAGGAAACAGAATTTACTCAAATACCTGGCAAAGTTGCAGCAAATGGTAATACAAATGCAGTACAAGCTTATAGTTTGATTGACAATGATGTAGCTTCTTCAGGTGTTTATATCTACAGGGTAAAACAAGTAGACTTCGATGGTAAATATACTTATAGTAAATTAGTAAGTGTAGCACATCAAGGTGAAAATGCCATAGAACTTTATCCAAACCCTGCAAAGGGAGAAACGAATCTTGATATTGTATTAAGTACAGATAGCAAGGTAAGTGTAGAGATCTATGACAATGCTTCTAAACTTGTAAAAGTCATCACAAATGAAGCATTCCAAGCAGAAGGCATTAAGTCATATTTGATTGACTTAAATGATGTTCCAGCAGGAGTGTACAATGTAAAAGTGACGATTGATGGTGTTGCAACCCAAAAGAAATTTATCAGAATAGAGTAAGTTTCAATTGAACATATAACCCCAAAAGAGAGAGTCTTACAGAAATGTAAGGCTCTTTTTTTTTGAGCTATTAGGTAAAAAGAGATAAATACTTAAGCAAATATTATCAATTGTGTTATCAATTTACCAACATAGGAATTGCATCTTTTTGATTCACAGGATGACCTAACCGAATCAACTTGCCCAAGGCATAGGTTTTGAATTGTTGAAGCGATTGATAATTTTGCGAATTATTGTAGGGTAATTCGTTGAGTGAAAGTAGTAAGATTTCATTAGTTTGAATGATAATGAAGTATTTCCTTAATTGACCAACGAAATCGCTATATATTTCGTCTAATAAAAAGTAGCTATTTCTGGTAATTATTAAATATTAAAATATGAAACAATTGATCGTCATCACTTTGATATTGACATTAGCATCTTGTTCAAAAAATGATGAACAAACAATTACATTTTTAGATTGTGAAGAAGAAACAAAAAATTTCAAAGAGTATAATGGTGAAGAAATAGGGTGTAAATTGTTTTATAACCTAACTGAATACAAAAATCAAAGTTACCTTGAATTGAATGCTCATTGTGCAGACCTAATTAGGCCTGTTGTAATTAATGAAAGTTGTGTAGATATTTGTGAGAATTCGCCTTACGATTTTAATTCAAAATGTGCTAGTTATTTAAGAAATAGGAAAATTATAAAGGTCATGTTGATTGAGAATTGAGCATCAAAAAATGGTTAATAAAACATCCGTAAAAGTAAATTTAAGAAAGTAATAAGGCCTACCTCAATTTTTGATTTACTATTTGTCTTGTCTTACAAAAACAAATTTTACACCATTATCAAATTAATAATAACGCAGAGGTAAGAATACCGAAATATTCTGACCTCTGCGCATCAATCACTATAAACTATATTTATTGTCAAATGATGCATGCCTAGATCTAATTACAACCTAGATCTATTCTGGACTGCACATCTGAGTTTGGAAAACATTGGCCAGAAGGTAGGGCATCGGGAACGTATCTTTTAAGATTGGAGTCGTATAAAGCGTTGCTAATGAAGGCTTCGATAGCATTAATTTCTGAATTATTGAGCCCTAATGGTCTAAATAAAGGATCCAACTGATTTGTTGTAATGTGGCTATTTTGTGGTGTTGCATTGTTTTTATACACAATCACATCTCTGATACTTCTTAAAGTAGAGCCATGGCCATAGAATGGACTATCTTTTAGGTTGTACAATTGAGGGACTTTAAATTTGTAGTAATCTGATGTTTTACCAGTGAATCCACCTCTTCCCAAGTTTGCAGGGTCATTTGTTTTTGTACCAACTGTAGGTTCAGGACAATCGATCATATCTGCCAATCCTATAGCATTAAATTGCATACTATTAAGTGCTGGTCCTGTATGGCAATTTACACATCCTGCTTTTCCAAAAAACAACTTTGCTCCTTCTTTTTCTAAGATTGTCATAGCATCTAGCTTACCACGCAAGTACTGCTGAAATGGGGCTTGATTTGATAGCAATGTACGTTCAAAAGCTGCAATCGCCAGACCAACATTCTTTTTAGAGTATCGTGTATTTTCAGGTTCATGGGCAAATACTTGGTCAAAAAGATTTTTATAAGCTCCCATCTTTATTACGTCTTCATCTATATCGAGTCTATGTACACTCATACCAGCTATGGCTTGTGTCTCTAGTCCTTCGAAACCTAGCTTATTTGTTTCGATTGGTGTTCCAGCTGGCCATAAGTGTTCCGTTCCTTCATTAAGGGCGGTAGCGCCAAATTGGCCATTCCATAACATGTTTTTTTGATAAGCACCATTCATTGCCGTTGGTGATCTTAAGGGTTGGACATCTATGTTCTGCGCTCCAGGGAATGGTCTTCTCTGTTCACCTATAAAACCAAAACCTTTGCCGCCTTCGCCTATCCCTTGTATGACGCCTGATTGAAATCCCGCTTCGGCATGATGGCAAGATGCACATGAGAATGTCTTTACAAAAGTTTCATTTTTAGCGGATATTCCCAAAGCTGTTTCGTGAAATAAAAAGCCACCCAAAACTACTTTATCTTTTGTAATTGGGTTTCTAGGGTCTTGTGGTATATTAGAAAAATCATCTGATTCAGGTAGTCTATAATAAGAAATTTCTCCATTGGGTGCATACCCTTTCATTAAGGCGATAAGCTCAGTATCTATGTGATCTATTTCTTCTGTGGTAGGATTGGTACTGACATCAGAACTACAAGAATAAAATATACTGGTAAATAGCAAAATTGAAACAAATGAAAATACTGTCCTCATCTCTTAATGATTAAATTATGTTATGTAAATATTGGTAAGATGATTTAAATCAAAACATATGCCAAATTTTAATAATATGTATAATCGATATGAAGTTGTACTTTTAGTAGTTGATTATCAGTTGATTAAGCAAGGTGTATTTGGATATGATTTAGGTCATAGTAGGGCATTGACAGATGGTGTCTATTAAATATAGTCGATATTTAGCGGTAAGCTTAGCTATAGTATTTTAAACATCGATTGATGGTCGATGCCTACTTCTTTGAAGATACCGCCTTCGGCTGTATAACCATTATTTAAATAAAACTTCACAGCTGCTAATCTTGCATGCAATTCTATTTTTTTATAATTTTTATTAATAGCAAATTGCTCGCTAGCTTGTACCATAAAAGTTCCTACACCTTTTGATTGTGCAGCAGCAGATACAGCTACTTGTCTCATTTTTAGTGTATGACCATCCACAGGTTTTAAGATGAGTATTCCAAGCAGTTCATTTGAACTTTGGTCATAACAAGCTATATGAAAAGAATCAAATTCTGTAGCGATATCATTTTCATCAAATTCTAAATTTAGTGGTTTGCGGAGGACATCATATCTTAGTTTAAGGGCTTCGTCAAACTCAGGCGTTCCGAAATCTATCATTGCGCAATACAAAGACATAAATTAATTGTTTATTGGAAAGAAAATCTTGTTGAGTTAGTTTTTAAGAGTATAAAGTGATTATTTAATCTCCTTATAAGTTTCAGTGTAACCTGCAAAAATCCCTAATCCATTTTTAATATTAGAGTGTATTTCTGGATTCTGAGAGAAGCTTGAGTTATGATTGTCGAAACCAAATTTTTCAACTGTTTTATAATAGGCATATAGATCTTTACTGACAGTCAGAAATCTTAGATATCTTTTTACTTGAGCAGTTGAGTCTGGTATTTGTCCACTTCCTGGGTTTCCTCCTTCACCATCGGGTAAATAAAGTGATGATTTAGGACCTTGTGATTCTGCGTCATTTGGATTAGGGTTTGACAAGTCAATTAGGTAACCCGCAATATTATTGTATTTATTGATAGATGATACGAGATTTTTAGGGTCAGGCGCGTAAGTAGTATCTATTGGGTTACTGGTATTAGTGAATATTAGATTCCAGATATAATAGTTTTGGCCAATATCCTTTATTTCAAAATCTACCCTTTCAACTATATCAGATATAATTTCTACTTGGGCATTTTTCGGAGCCATACTTGATGATGTTATCTGTGGGTAACCTGCTACATTTACTTTTAATTCATAAGTTTTATCAGCTTTAGGTGGATTGATGTCAGTTGTGTAAATGCCATCTTCTACTTCCTTTAAAGGGATAATTAAACCTGTACTTTTTTCAATGATTTCTACTTCGGCACCAATAACAGGTGTTATCTTAGTTTTGTTATCCAATAAGTCTCTACTGTAGGTTAGACTGACTACCCACGGTTTGTTTACTGTAAATGCAGAATTAACGACAACACTTGGTTTGAATGTTCCTCTTATCAATACATAGTCTTCTTCGCACGATATCTGAAAAATCGCGAAAAGTAAAACCAATATTTTTAAGCGTCCTATCATTTTGCATCTGTATTATCACCCAAAATTAAGCATTATTATTTAATTGATAAGTTTTTTTTTG
>Ga0075163_10001580_pt1 | contig 30793 bp, 20 predicted proteins | sample JI1023141ADNA_FD_71478 | JGI IMG/M metagenome (GOLD analysis project Ga0075163, IMG submission 71478) | Wastewater effluent complex algal communities from Wisconsin, to seasonally profile nutrient transformation and Carbon sequestration -... | ecosystem: Engineered > WWTP > Effluent > Algae...
GGCGGGCTGCGAATCGTTCCGATTCACCCGCTTTCGAAGCCTGCCCCCCTCCGATGCCGAACCAAGCGGAACGATTGGAACCCCACTCTCAGGCGGGACCGAAGTTCGAGGGCTGGAGGTTCCAAGGCCACTTTCCGTCGGGAAATCCGGCGCTTGCCAGGGCTGCGGACAGCTAGGGGACAGGGCGGGAACTTTGCGGCACTCGCACAGCTCGACTGGGCGCAGTGGCCCTGTGCGGCAAGTCAATCAGCTGCGACGCCGTTACGATTTAATCAGCTATCCAGCAATCAATCTGGCAATCAATCGGGCAATTTATCTGGCAATCAATCTGGCAATTTATTGGGCAATCAATCGGGCAATTTATTGGGCAATCAATCGGGCAGAGCTACGGGGCGTCGGCAACGCGCCGGAACATGCGCTCGCTGCGGACGCTGGTCTTTTCGCCGGCTGACCAGAAGATGATCCAGGCCCTGCCGGCCAGCAGCTCCAGCGGAACGCTTCCGGCAAAGTATCCGTCATCGCGGTTGTCATCGAGCACATAGATCTGCCCGGGAGCCACGGTCGTTGCCGGGTTGCAGGTGGCTGCCCGACCGCCGCCGCCTTGATGATGAAGCGTCAGGTATTCATGCCGATCGTTGCGCTCCCGATAGGGCGTGCAGTTGACCAGGCCGCGGGAGCAGATCGGCAGGGTCAAAGTGAAGTCCTCGTATTCACAAGCTCCCGGCAGCTGCTCGCGCGACAGCGGCTGGCCATTCAGGTTGACCTCTCCTCCGCAGATCTGAATCGTGTCTCCTGGGATCGCCATCACCCGTCCGATCAAGAGCTCGCTCTGATTCTGGGGATGCGCGAAGAGCACCACCTCGCCGCGCTCTGGCATACCGAGACGCGAGAGCAGGCCGCGGCGCAGCCACGGCCCTTGGAGGTGATGGAGCCACTTGCTGATCACGATGTGATCGCCGTACTGAAGAGTCGGGAGCATGCTCCCGGACTGAACCTCGTACCCAGCGATGATGAAGCACTTGCAGATCAGCGCCAACGAGACCGCGGCTGCGATCGACAGAAGATATTCGCGCAGAATCCCCCTTCTGCCCACGGGGTAAGGGGCATCGAGCGCAAATTCCAGTTCATTTAGATGTGCATGGACCCGACTGGGCGAGCCTTCGCGCAGAGCCTGGCAGAGATGCGAGCAGACACGATCCACCAGGAACAGGCGATGCGCTGCGCTCCCTTCCCTCTGCTTGCGCCGCCACCGCTGCACATCTCGCAGCGCAGCCGCTGCCTCACGATGCAGCAGCAGATCGTACCTGATCCAGTCGATCCGGCGCCGAAATAGGAAATAGGGGCCAGCCCCAAGCGCCACCAGGAGCGCGATCGCCATGAGTCCCTGCACAAGCCGCGGCCACGCCAGAATCGACAGATCGATGGAGTTCGTTGCGGTCACGACCAGCAGATAAAGCGCGACGAGAGTTGGCAGTGCCAGCAGCCAGAGGTGCTCAATGAGCAGTCGGAGCGCCCGGGCTGGACGACGGTCAGGAAACGGCCAGGCGAGCGAGTCTCTAGGGTCCAGAGGATGGTCTGTTCTGCACACTCATTCTTCTCACGCAACTAGGAATGGCAATGGTGGGTCATCCCTATGTTATCGTATTTCATCATCTTATTTTCTCTGAACAAGCAGATGAGGAGATGTCTTTGTTGGAAGATTGGTCCGACGCATGGCAGAGCACTCAATTCGAACCACAGACCACCAGTCAGGGGAGCCGCCTGCCGAACCCGGGAATAGGGAATGATTCCGGAGAGTTAGCGGATGCAGAGGCCCTTAAGCTCATTGGGACCGTTTTAGATCGGCGCTACCGGATCGAGCGCTTGCTGGCCAGGGGAGGAATGGGAGCCGTCTACGTCGGCCGCCATGTCGTCCTGCATTCCAAGATTGCCCTCAAGATCGTGCCGCTCAGCGACGGTGCGGGTGCCAAGGAGCGATTTCTGCGCGAGGCGCGTCTTGCCTGCACGGTTCGTCACTTGAACCTTGTTCAGATTCTGGACTGCGGAATCTTGTCGGACTGTCAGGGCTATTTGATCATGGAGCTCCTGCGCGGCAAGACACTGGCAGATGTCCTGGCCGAAGGCCCGATGGATATCTGCACTGTCTGCAAGATCGGAGCGCAGATCGCGTGTGGGCTGCGGGCCATTCACAAGCGAGGCATCGTTCACTGCGATGTGAAGCCTCAGAATATTGTTCTGGTTGCGCAGGGCGAGCTCTCCAACGGCGTCAAGATCGTGGACTTCGGAATCGCTCAAGCCATCCCCAGTCCCGCGCCAGAGCCAGCAGCTGCACCGACCAGAGCGCCCTCACAGTGGAGTGCCGATCCATGGCCGGCGCAGGAGCTCTGCCAGACCTGGAATGGGACCATTGCGGGAACCCCGCACTACATGTCACCCGAGCAGTGCCAGGGACAGCGGCTCGATGGTCGCTCCGACATATATTCGCTGGGGTGCATGCTCTACGAGATGCTGACCGGCCGAGTTCCTTTTCCAGGCGACACGCCGGACGACATCCTGGATGCCCACCTGACGGCGCCGGTGCCCCCGATGCAGCCGCAGCAAGAGGGACAGACCATCCCGCGCGCGCTCCAGCAGCTCGTGCTACAGATGCTTGCGAAGGCTCCAGAGCTGCGGTTTGCATTGATGAGCGAGGTCGAGCGCCTGCTGTGCCAGGAAGCGGATCTGCTGCGCATTCAGCGGGGCGAGAAGGTGCTGTGGGCACGTGATGAGTTCCAGTGGCTGCTTCGCCGCCATGCCAAGTCGCGACAGCCGCAGCTCGGCAACTCGCTTCTGCTGCGCCGGATGGTGGCGGTCGTGAGCACGCTCCTGTTCGTCCAGCTGGGACACCACATGCAGCCATCGCTGCATCCGACCCATCGGCTGCCGCGACCACCTCGCATCGCAGCCCTAGCGACCAGTCGCGCAGCACCAGGCGTGCGAGGGCTGAGACCGCCCAGCCCAGCAGAGCCACCGCGGCAGGCGGCCGCGCTCACCCTTTGTACTGTTGAGAGTCGAGCTGATACTGCTCCAGCCAGCGCATCACCTGTCGTCGAGAACGTCCGGCCGCCTTCGCCACCCGCGCAATGACTCCGTGGTGCTCACTGAGGAGTCGCAAGAGGACGTCGCGTGACAGCGGCTGCTTGGACACGGCCTGCGGGCTCTCGGCTGGTTTCAGGAGTCCCCCGACCTGAAGCGGAGCGGTCAGTCGTTCGGCAACCAGAGGCAGATCCAGCAGATCTTCTCCGCTCGCAATCAGATCTTTTGCGATCTGGTTGAGCTCTCTCACGTTGAAGGGAAACGGATACAGGAGCAGAGCCTCCGCAAGACGCGCGGTCATGCCCAGCGAGCGCGGACCGAGCGCGTGCGCCAGCAGCAGCAGGATATCCTCATGCCGCGAGCGCAGCGGCACAAGCCTCAGCACCGTGGCCGCCAGGCGCGCATATAGATCGCCACGAAACTGGCCGGTCTCCACAGCGCGCGGCAGCTCGCGGTTGGTCGCGGCGATGATGCGCACATCGCAGACCGTGGGCACGGTGGCCCCGACCGGAGTCACCATGCGCTCTTCGAGCGCCCGAAGCAGCAGCGCCTGTCCGCGCGTCGAGAGCTCTCCGATCTCATCCAGAAACAGCGTTCCACGCTGTGCAGCTGTGAAGAAGCCCAGGCGGTCCTTTTGCGCACCGGTGAAGCAGCCCGCCACATGGCCGAAGAGCTGGCTCTCGGCAAGGCTGTCCGGGATGGCGCCGCAGTTGACGCATATCATCGGACCGCCTCGTCCGCTCTCTGCATGAAGCGCGCGCGCCGTCAGGTCTTTTCCAGTGCCGCTCTCTCCCAGGAGCAGCACCACCGAGTCGTCGCGTGAAGTGGCGCGGACTCGGACTCGCAAGCTGCGCTGCGGCGCAGAGATGCCGAGCAGCGACGAGACCGATGCGTCCTCACAGTCTGCCTGCTCGTAGCGGAAGAGCAGCAGCGACTGACCAATCCGAACAATGTCGCCATCGCACAGGGCAGCCTGCTGGCGGCAAAATCCGTTGATGAAGAGTCCGTTTTTACTGTCCGCGTCGCGGATCTCAATCGGGGTTGCGGTGGCGCTGGATCTCACCACCGCATGCAGCCGGGAGGCCCGTGAATCCTTCTCCAGACACAGCCCAGGCTGCTTGCCGATCTGGCGGCCAATCCAGTGCTCGCCCGGCTCCAGCGGGTACCAGGGTGCATCCGGCAGGATCGACTCGGCAGAGAACAGCAGCCGGAAGCCGGGGCGGCGCGGCTTCACTCTGCGAAGCAGGCGCTCACTCTGGGTCGTATCAGTGGGAGACACCATCCGTAGGTAATCAATTTATCACGGTTTCATCTGAGCCACACACGCAAGGACCTTCTGTCTGTAGCGGCTGCGCGAGTCACTCACGTGGGGCGCGGAGTCGCCACAGGCTCGCCGGATTCAGCACACCCGACCAGACCAGATGATGGTGGGTGTAGAGACTCCGCCACCTGGGGAAAGTGGTGCTGCGAAGCGCACACGCATTCTCAGGTGGGAGCGTGGTGCTTTCACCCGATTTAGGGTGCCTACAAATAACTAGCTTCGACGAAAAACCTCCCCTCAAGGCCCTCAAGGGGAGAGGAGACGGTGGCCAATCATTAGTAGACACCTTCCTAGTGACGTCCCGGGGTATGCCGGCGAACCCAGCTTCCGATTCGGGTGAACAGAGGATCCCGGCCGAGATTGTCGATGTCCATGTAGTCCTTGAGGCCGTGTGCGAACGCCAGCCCGCCGTCGGCTCCGAAGCGCCGGTTCAGCGCCTTGTCGGCCCGCGAGACCTTGACCAGATGGGCCACCTTGAAGCCGCGACCGCCGGTGTTGTATTCCTGGACCTCGAAGTTGCCGCTGTCTTTGAGCAGGGCCTGGTACATCCGGTTCTGATCGCCGCTGTTCAAGGTGTACTGCGGGACGACGACTTGGCGTCCCATTCGGCCACTCCGCAGATAGCTGACATACATCGCGGCGATGAGGCGCTTGACCTCGATATCCATCAATCCCGTGCGATCCTTGCCACTCTTGCAATTGAAGTGAACGTGACATCCTGACAGATAGGCCAGCGCAGCCAATCGCGAAGCGATTTTATAGTCATTTGCGGGTCGCAGCAGGTCGCTCTTGCTCTGTCGCAATTTATTGACTAACTCGTTGACGGCCATTTTGCAGAACTCGGCCAGATGATAGGTACTTTTGCGCAATGCGTGATGATATGCCGCCGCTTTGTTGAATACCCTGTTCCAGGAATCTTCCGAATTATTGTTGTGCCACGGGGTCATGCCGCCGACGTTGTTGACCTCGCAGTTGAAGCTCGCGATCCCGATGGTGTAGCCCCGCCGCCGCTCCTCTTGCAGCCGCCGCAGCTCGTTGTCATCGGCAATTTCGTCGTCGCCCGACAGGGTCTCGGCAATGACATCCAGCGCTTTATTCTGGCCCTGAATCATGCTGGATTCTTTTCCGAGCTTGTTGCCGGTTTGCAGGTTGATGGAGACCAGCATGATCATCTTGTCGCCGGCCTCTACGAACCGCTCGCCCAGGTAGTTGCGACGGTAATCCTCTTCCAGGGCGACGGCTTCAAGCAGCTGCTGCGCGTTTTTCCGATTTATTGCCTCATCGGATCTATTAATCAACTTGCCAGACAGAGAGCCGCTGCGAAACGCGGCGAACATCTGCTCCTGCCCGTAAAGCAGCTCCGTCATCCAGAAGTTGGTGATGCGATGGTTTTCCTCCAGCGTCCTGCGGTCGTCGGGCGTATCCGTCAGTCGGGGCGACATGCTGCCCAGGCCCGACGTTCCATAGGTACCAAAGGGGTCGGCGTTTCCCCCCAGGCGCGCTGCATAGTGGCGATTCATCGGCGTGATTCGCGAAACAAAAGACATGCCCTCCAGCGACACATTCTTTTCGATGACGTTCCACTCAAAGTCATTGAGCAAGCGGATATAGCAGTTCTTCATCATGGCGATGGCGTCATCGGGCTGAACGCGCCCAGCGACGGCGGCCACCGCCAGCTCGAAGATCCGATTCTCCTCTGCGCGGTCCTTTCGCCAGTGCTCCTGCAAGGAGTCCTTTGTCACGGGCGTCTCGCTCTGCAGATAGGGCTCGCAGGCCTGGATGCCATCCTGGCAGTGAAGGGTGAGCTCGGTCAGGCGCTCCGGTGCAACCGGAAGCGCGTGAGCCGCCATGCAGAACCGCAGTCCCGCCAGGTACCAGTTGACCTTCATATTGTACAGGTTGCCTAGGGTGATGTCTGCGTAGGACATTGGGTGTTCCTCGGATCTTTTCTTCTTCGAGGACCTGCAAAGCAAGGCGCAGGCCACCCCGTCGGCCGCTCGCCGCATGCGGTTGGCGGCATCGAGTTCATTCCTTGCACTCGCCGAACAGTCGAGCGCTTGCTCAGCTCTCGTCGTGCTTGGCGCGTGCGCTTCGGCTCCTGCGCGCCACCTGGACGCCTTCGCGTTGAATCAGGCGATTCAGCTGATGGCGGCTGATGTTCAAGGCGCTCGCCGTGCGCAGCAGATGGCCGCTGTGGGCATTGAGCGCCGCTTCGACTTCGGGAAGGGTGGGCAGCGGGCGCCGGGAGCGGGCCGGTTGCTTGGGGCCGCGCTCGCCTCCGTGCAGCGGCTCGATGCGCAGGCTGTTTCCGAGGGGACGCACCACATCGTGAGGGCTGTCGGCCATGGCCTGTCCAAGCAGGAACGCAATCTCGGACACGTGGGTGCTGTAGGAGTGGTGAATCAGCTGCTCCACCAGGAGCGGATGAACCTGCGCGTAGCCCTGATCGATAAAGCGGGCCGCATCGATGTCATCGTTTGCCACCTGGCCTTTTAGCAGGTGTTGAATGAGCAGCGGGATGTCCTCTTTGCGCTGGTTGATTCCCGGTACGCGGATCTCGCGCTGGAATCGCCGCTTGAGCTCGTGGCGCATGTTCTCTGGACGATTCGTGGCTCCAATCAGGCGGAAGTCCGAGCGCTGTAGCTTGTTCTCTTCGCCGAGTCGGAAGAACTCACCCTGCCGCTCGGTGACGCGCAGAAACAGCGGCTGCACGGCCTCCGGCATGTCCCCGATCTCATCGAGAAAGAGCGAGGACCGGTTGGCTGCGCCGATGAGGCCAACATGCTCCTCCATGCCGGGGTTGGGAAAGTTGCGCTTGTTCCCAAACAGCAGGGCCGCAGCAAGGCTGGGTGGAATGGCCGCGATGTTGTCCGCAACGAGCTTGCGCCCGGCGCGCGCTGACAGCTGATGAACGGCCTGGGCCGCCAGCTCCTTTCCTGCTCCGCTCTCGCCGATGACCAGGACGTGATGGTTTGTGCGCGCGCAAGCCGCCAGTCGATCGCGCAGCTTCCACATATACGGCGTCTCACCGACCATGCCATCGGCATCGGGAAGTCCGAAGGGTCCGATGCGCGGCAGAGGATAGGCCTTGAGCGGCGGCGCCAGCAGCGGGCGGTGGGTGCAATATAAAAGGAGCTGATTCTTCAGGTAGAGGGTGTCACCTTCCCGGATCGTTGCATCCCTGACCGGGCGGCCGTTTAGAAGCAGCTCGCACTGTCCGATGTTCTGCACCGCGATGCCGGTGGCCGAGGGAGCCAGCAGCAGCTGGCGTCGCGATATCGCTTCGCCAGCGAGCTCCGTGATGGCTGTGTCGGTTGATCCAGAGTCCGGTGCGCCGAGCGGCCGCTGGCGGAAGAAGCCGAGCGCTCTGCCCTTGAAGTCCGTGGGCGTGCTGCATGCGCCGTTGGGAGTCCGCGCCGAGCGCGCAGCCTCGATTGAGGCGTTCAGCGCAGGAGCCCGGCCGAGGATCCAGACCGGCTCCCCCGGGGTGAGCAGCGCCACCTCGCCAACGCGATGGGGCTCGCGCGCGGACCAGGCAAGGACCAATGCCAGACACTCGGCGGCGTGGCTGACAAGCGGCGCCGTGTCGAAGTTCGGGCCCGTTACTGCTGAGGGAGGCAGTGACATCCGACCATCCCGTACAAAACATTCCTCCTGCGCCTGGATTCCCCACCATGAGGAGTCTGGTCTGGGCAGGGCAAAGCATGCGGTATGCCAGTGCCTCCGCGCAGCCTCCTCAGCGTCGGAGAGGAGCGCTCAGGTGGCCAAAAGCCAAGGGAGCTCCGCCTTCATCGCGCGGGAGCGAGCTTTTGCCGATGCTCGGCTCGGCTCGGCTGCGACTGAGCAGTCAGCTCACTGCGCGAGCAATGCGCGAGCAATGCGCGAGCAGACACCCGCCAGGCGAGGGTCAGCCTCCGTCGCAGAGCCGCGGGAGCAGACGTGCGCTGCGGTCAGCTGCCGCGAGCTGCGCGGCGCACTGTGCGGCCCGTTCCGCTCCCGGCGGCGGCGGCGCGGGTCGCACCCTTGTCCAGGTTGCGCTACATGGGTCTCAAAACAGTCTCGCTTCGCCCAGCCGAGTGCCTTTCCCTGCGGGGAGAGGGGATTCTGCCTTGGGAACGTCTTGAAGCGAGGTTCCGCCTGTTGGCTGCGCGCCGCGCACTGCGCGCGCAGTAGCTGGCATGAGCGTTGCGAACAACCGTCGGCTCGGGAGGTGGGAGTGGAAAAACAGATTGGCCCATACAACATCGTGCGGCTTATTGGCACGGGTGGAATGGGCGCGGTCTACGAAGCAGTCCATTCGCAGATTCAACGTCGCGCAGCAATCAAGGTGCTGCACAAAGACTTCCAGCAGGATCCAGAGTTCGTGCAGCGCTTCTTCAACGAAGCGCGCGCCGTGAACATCATCGATCATCCCAACGTCGTGGCCATCTCTGATTTCGGCACGTCGGCCGCGGGCGCGCCCTACATCGTCATGGAGTACCTGGAAGGGGACTCGCTGCGGCAGCGGCTGGCTCGCAGCGGCAAGCTGGCGCCGGAAGCGGCGATGCGCATTGGCAAGCAGGTAGCGCTTGGGCTGGTGGCAGCGCACAGCAAGCAGGTGGTGCATCGCGACCTGAAGCCCGTCAACATCCTGCTGATCGTGGAGCAGGAGGGCTCCGAGCGCGCCAAGATCCTCGACTTCGGCATTGCCAAGCTGTCGGCCGATCCTGCCTCGGTTGCCCTCACCGGGGTCGGCGTGTCGCTGGGCACGCCGTCGTATATGTCCCCTGAGCAGTGCAAGAGCGCGCGCGATGTCTCGGATCGCAGCGATGTCTATTCCCTGGGCCTGATCCTGTTTGAGGTTCTGAGCGGCGAGCATCCATTCGCCGAAGCGCACAGCGACGCCGAGATGATGGCCTCGCACGTCGGCAAGCCGCCTCCGGGCCTTGAGACCAAGGCGCCCGACTGCCCTCCCGATCTGGTGGCGCTGGTGCGCCGCATGCTGGCCAAGCAGCCCGAGGCTCGCCCCAGTGCGGGCGAGGTGGCCGCGATCCTGGGCCGACTCAGCGGATCGACCACCGGGCTGCTGTCGCCGGTGGCGCTGCCGGGCGGAGGGGCGCTGCCACCGCAGTCGGCGCCGGAGAGCGAGCCGAGAAAGAGCGCGCGGGACGCTGGAGGCTCTGGCCTGGCGCAGCTGCTCGCCGGACGGGGCCTGTACATCGCCGCCGGAGCAACGCTGCTCCTGGCGCTGCTGGGCATAGGGATCTTCATTCGCCTGCTGCTGGACGGCGGAGCGGATGCGACGCAGCCGGTGCGGTGGCAGATCCGCAGCGAACCCGGCGACGCCGAGGTGGTGGACGCGACCGGTCAGGTGCTGGGCAAGACGCCGCTGCAATATACGCACGCGCGCGGATCCCAGATCGAGGTGCTGTCGATTCGCAAGGATGGCTTCGTCGAGCAGCGCAAAGCTATCGACTGTAGCCATGATGGTGAAGCCGCCTTCACACTGGTTGCGGCCCCAGGTGGCGGCAGCAAGCTCGCAGAGCCAGGCGGCGAAAAGCGCCCCCCGGACACCGCGGCGCCGTCCAGGGGTGGAGCAGAAAATAAGAAGGACAAGAACAAGGACAAGAGCAAGAACAAGGACAAGAACAAGGGCAAGAAGAAGCAGCCGAAGAAGTAGCGCCAGAGCTCAAACCCCAGGAAGAGACGAGCAAAGTATCGAATATCATGCCGGGAACGTTGGGAAGGCTGGGCACGGCGCTGTCTGGCCAGACTATCGCTGTGTTGATCGGCGTTGGGCTCTTGAGCCTGATGCTGCTCGGCGTCTTTGCGCTGATCGTTCGGTCGCTTCTTCGCAGGCGCAGAGGGCGCGAGCAGACGCGCCACGTGGCGCAGAGCATCATCACGCCCAAGCGCCTCCTGGGGATCTGGCAGCAGTTCATCTCGCCGCTGCCACCGTCGGTGCGGGTGGCGCTTCCCGACTACGACCATTTTATCGTCCTGGGCGATCCAGGCGTGGGCAAGAGCGCGCTCATCGCGCGGCGCATCGACTGGCAGGGCCAGGCCAGCCAGTTTCTGCCGAGCTACACGCCCGACCCGCTGATGCAGGTCTATCTGGGCAGCGGCCTCATCGCACAAGAGATCTCGGCCACGCTGCTTCAGTTTACCACGCGCGATCTGCACGAAGCCTTTCGCCGGCTGTGGCGAGCCTCGCTGCCCTCGGGCGTTCCGCCGGTGGTGGTCGTCGTCTTGAAAGCCTCGGCACTGAGCACGGCTTCGCCGGACGTCATACGCCAGCAGGCGCAGCTCATCCGCGGCAAGATCAACCTGCTCTCGGAGCGCTACGGTGTGCCGATGCGCATCCGCATCTGCCTGACCCACATGGAGCGCGTGCGCGGCTACGTCGAGTTCGCGCGGTTCCTGCACAAAAACCGCGTGCCGCTGATCCTGGATGTCAGCAGCGATGCCGATGGCGGACTGATTGCGGCGCTCAGGGCCTACGAGAAGTACGTGCCGCGGGCACTGGTGGCGCTGCCCGTCGGGCGCTTTGAAGCGAGCATCAACCTGCTCAGCTCGGCGGAGGTGGTGCTCGGGCCGGTGCGGTCGTTCATCACGGCGCTGGTGGAGGGCTCGGTTGCATCGGTGCGACCAGACGTGCAGCGCCTGTACTTCTTTTCGCTGGCTGCCGATGAGGATGTCGGCAATCCCTTTGATACCACCGGGCTTGCGCAGACGAGTGTTCCCACGGCGGTCTCGCGGCTGGTGCGCTGGATGGCGGCGCTGGGAATCTCGCCGCTGCACACGACCTTGAGCCTGCTCATCATGATCGGCGTGCTGCTGCCGCTGTGGCTGATCCAGAAGCGCCATGGCGAGCGTGTGCATCAGGCCGCTGCGGCCGTTGAGGTGTTCGAGCAGTCGGTCCGGCACGCGCAGGAGTCGCTGAGCAATCCCAGCGAGTCGGACGTTGTGCGCCGGGCCGAGCAGGCTGCCAGCGAGTCGCTGAAGGTCATCGAAGACGCGGAGGCACACCTGCGCCCGCTGCGCTGGCTGCTGCGGCGGGAGCAGAGCGCGATCCGCAAGCAGTATGTGGATGCGATTCGCCAGGGCTATCTGCGCCCGGCGCTGGAGAGCAGTGTCAGGCAGCGTCAGCGCGACAAGATCCTCTACGGCCTGGCGGCCCTGTACGCCACGCGCGACAACACCCTGGGCGCCATCCTGCGCTCGGCTACGGCCGATTTTGCCACGGCGCTGGCGCTGCCGGTCGACGTGCTGCTCGACTACACCCGCCAGAGCGAGCAGCCGTGGAAAGAGCGCGTGCTGCTGCTGCTGCCACCGCTGGCATCAGAAGCTGGGCGCTATCCCATCGCGGATCTGCGGCCGTGGCGCGACTTCGTGCAGCGGGTGGAGCGCGACAGCAAAGGGCCGTACATCACTGGCAGCGAGCTCGATCAGGTGCGCAAAGAGGCGGCGCATCTGGGCGAGACAACGCGAAAGGTGCGTCAGGCCGCAGTGCTGCGGCGCATGTATCAGGTGCTGAGCGAAGAGTCCCCGCTCGACGTGAACAAGCTCTTCGGTGGCAGTGTCGGCGTGCTGTCTCCGGATCCCTGGCTGCGCGACAACATGGAGCAGATCGAGCGACTGCTCGGCCTGGTGCGCGAGGGCTCTCTCCAGATCAACCGCAGCGGGCGCATGAGCCTGTACGCCCTGCTCAAGTGGATCAACTCGCTCAACGCGCGCGGCGAGGGTGGCAATCGCGAAGTCCTGAAGGACAATGACCGGATCGAGCTGGCATTTCCGAGCACCCGCATCATCAGCATCAGCGAGCGGGAGTGGCTGGAGCTCCTGCTGCGCAGCCGCAAGCGCTTCCTGCTCTCGTACCGGGTGGCGAACTCGCGGGCTGGCGGCCAGCGCCCCCCGCGCTGCTGCGAGTGCCTGGGCAGCCACAGACATCGCCAGTGCGTGGCCTGCACCAATGGCGCCGTGCTCAGCCTGCGCGACCGTGCGGAGCTGTGCAGGACCAATCGGACGCTGCGTCATGAGACTGCGCTGTCCCGCCCCGAGCTGCCGCCGTTTTCAGAGGCGGAGCTTCAGCCCCGCCTGGCCCAGCTGGCAACCAGCGCGCAAGCGCCTTCCGAGCGCCTGGACGAGCAATACAACCGGGCGCTATTCGACAGCGAAGTTCTGCCGCTGCTGCGCGAGCTCAAGCGCGCTCTGGCCGAGAGCAAGGTGCTTGCTCCCGACGAAAAGCTGCGCCTTTCGCGGCTGGTCCGAAACGAGATCACCAGCTACGCCCACCGCTACTGCGCCGTGCTTGAGCAGTTTCATCTGAGCTTCCACTTCCACGCTGGTGATGGCTCGGTCGGCGATCTGCACACCGCGCTGCTGGGCATGACCAGGCCGGGCTCGCGCTTTGTCTCGCATCTGTTCGCGGTGGCTGATAATGCTTCGCTGGGGGGCCTCGATGATCCGTTTTTGGCGCCGCTCTCCGATTGTCTGGCAGAGTTTCAGCCAATCGTCCGCGTGATGTATGGCGACCAGGGGCCGCAGGGCACAAAGAGCAGCGCCAAGCCCGCCGGCAAAGACAGCGGCCCCGGCGAAGGCCAGGGCACCCAGAGTGCGAAGAGCGCGAGCAGTGAGGACGCGGCCAAAGGCAGCAAGTGGCTCAAGCCGCAGGACCTCGACAGCTACCTCGCCGCCGTGGCCAAGCAGGCAGAGGAGCTGGACCACACGATGCTCGCCGCTCAGCCAAAGCCGGCGGGAGGCGGCAGCGGCGCATCGTCCGGCACATCGGGAGGCGCAGCGACTTCGGCCTTCCTGCTTGAAGAGCAGCTTGGCCCGGTTGGAAGAGCGGCCCTGGCCGTCCTCCAGGGCAGCGACAGCTCGCCGTCCAAGAAGGCCGAAGAGTTTCTGGACAAGGCCGGCATCATCGGCTCGCTGCGTCGCCCGTTCATGGCGCCCTTCGATGCCGTCTACCACCGCGGCACCCGCGAGATCGAGCAGGTCGCTGCCGAGCACTGGAATCGGGAAACCCTGCTTCCGATCACGCAGCTGCTGGCGCGCTTTCCGTTCAATCAGGGGGCTGAGCGCGAGGTCGCTCCGAGCGAGCTGGAGCTCCTGAACGAATCGGGCGGCAGCTTCTGGAAGGATGTGCGCGAGACCTATGGGCCGCTGCTCAGTCCGCAGTCCGGCACCTACCGGGCGCGCAGCGACGGAGGCAAGAGCATCAACCTGCCCAAGGACATGATACCGACGCTGAACCAGCTGGCCAGGCTGGCGCGCGTGCTGTTCGACAGCGCCGGCAAGCGGCAGCCGCTGCGCTTCAGCGTGCGCAGCGTGCCCATCGGCGCCAACAGTCCAGAGAAGCAGGCGCTGCTATCGGTGCCCTTCCTCCAGGTCGGCAAGTCCTCGGTATATGGATCCAATCAGCGCGTGGCCGTTGACTCGATGAACATCGACTGGTGGAACCAGGGCGTCGCGCTGGTCGGCAGCGAGAGCTCTGCCATTCGCTCCAACCGCAGGCACACGGAGACGCTGGAAGTGGGCGATTCGGCCTGGGGTCTGTTTCGGCTGCTCCAGAAATCGACGCTGGACAAAGATGGCGTGAGCACGTGGCGCATCCTCAGTGACAGCGAGCAGGATGAACGACTGATCCGGTTTGTGCTGACGCCGGATCCCTGGGCTCCATTTAGGATTCGGCTGCCAAGCCAGTAGTGGACTGCGCGAGCAATGCGCGAGCAATGCGCGAGCAGCTGCCCGCTGGCGGCGATCCCATCAAGGACGCAGCTTGGAAAGCGGTGCTCTCTCAGCTTGAGCCGGACCCCTGCCGTGCGCCAGCCGGAAGCACAAAAATTTCCGACTGCCGCAGACGTTTTGCTCTGGCACGTCGGCTGCTTCACCAGACAGAGCTACCGAACATCACATCAGGGCAAGGAGGAGTCACGTGCCATCCATTCAAGACCAGATACCCCGATCACGAATCAACCTGCGCTACCGCACGATGATCGAAGGCGAGCCCAAGGAAGTGGAGCTGCCGTTTCGCCTGATCATTTTGGGGGACCTCTCGCTGGGGAGCTCTACCGACCGCGAGCTGGATCTAGAGTCGCGCCGTCTGCGCACGCTCGATGGACGCAACTTGGACGCCGTGATGGAGAACATGCGCATGTCGCTCTCCTTCCAGCCCAAGAACTGCATCGACAGCAGCCAGGAAGTGCTGGAGGTGAATCTGCCGATCAAGAATCGGGCATCCTTCAATCCGGCAGAAGTGGCCAACAACATCCCGCAGCTGCGCTCCCTGCTCTTGCTTCGCAAGCTACTGCTGGAGCTGCAAGCGCAGGTCGACAACCGGAAAGAGATTCGGAATCTCATCTTTCAGATCTTCAGCGACCCTGAGCAGCTGGCACAGCTGCGCAGTGAGCTCGATCCCTATGCGAGCTACAAGCTTCCCAGCAAGACGCAGGCAATCGAAGCCGCGGCGCCCACCCAGTAAGGCAGAGAGCAGAATTAGGAGATTCCCATGGCAGAGACGAAGACTCTTACGACCGCGGGCCCTCTCAGCAGGTTGCTGGAGGCTGCACAGTTTGGCAAGGCCACGCCGGATACGGCGCTGATGATCAAAGACGACTTCAAGGTGAGCACCGAGACGGCGGAGCCCGCCGCTCGCTTTGTTTCTGGGCTGGCCGCCGTTCTGCACAATATCGACACCAGCAGCGGTCGCTATGAAAAAGGACAGGTGCTGGCAGTCGTCAATCAGATTGATCAGATTGTGAACGATCAGCTGAACGCGGTCTTTCATCACCCGATGTTTCAGGCGATGGAAGGCCAGTGGCGTGGCATTGCCGGCGTGATCGAGAACACCAACTTCGGATCGAACATCACGATCGATCTGCTCGATGTTGGCAAGGATGAGCTGCACCAGGACTTTGACAGCAACTCGACCGACGTCTTTAGCGGCGCGCTGTTCGGCAAGGTCTATAAGACCGAGTATGACCAGTACGGCGGGCGCCCCTACGGCTGCCTGGTGGGTCTGTACGAATATTCCACCAGCCCCCGCGATCTGTTCTGGCTGCGCAACATGTCGAAGGTGGCGGCCGCGGCCCACGCTCCCTTCATCGGGTCGGTATCTCCGGAGTTCTTCGGCTGCAAGTCGATCGAAGAGGTGGAGGCCATCCGCGATCTCGACGGCGTGTTCAGTCAGCCCAAGATGTCGGGATGGATGGCGCTGCGCGACACTGCCGAGGCGTCCTATCTTGGCCTGACGTTTCCCCGCTACGTCGTGCGCCTGCCCTGGGATCCGGAGCGCAACGCCAGCCCCGGACTGCGATTCAAGGAAGAGACCGGTGGTCAGCGCCAGAACTACCTCTGGGGATCCTCGGCCCTGCTGCTGGCCCGCAACCTGATTCGTTCGTTCGAGCAGTCCGGCTGGTGTCAGTACATTCGCGGACCTCGCGGCGGTGGTCTGATCGAGGGACTTCCCGTCGACACCTACAACGTCCGCGGCGAAGACGAGATCCGCATGCCGGTCGAGATCAGCGTGCAGGATTATCGCGAGCTTGAGTTCTCGCGCAACGGCATCATGGCGCTGGTCTATCGCAAGGGCACTGGCGATGCCGCCTTCTTCAGCGCTGCGTCGATCAAGCTGCCCAAGCAGTTCAAGGATGACAAGGACTCCGAGAACTCCCAGCTGGTGAGCAACCTCTCGTACACCTTCTCGGTCTCGCGCGTTGCCCACTATGTAAAGAGCATGGTTCGCGACAACATCGGCGACAACTCGAACGAAGAGACGGTCAGCAAGCTGCTGGGCAACTGGCTGACGCAGTACACCACCTCGCAGGTGGCTCCCAACGATCTGACGATGCGGCGCTTTCCGTTCAAGGCCACCAAGGCCACGGTTGTCGCCAAGCCCGGTCGCATCGGGTTTTACGACTGCACCGTCGAGATCCTGCCGCACATCCAGTTCGAAGGCCTTGATGTCGAGCTGCGTCTGGAGTCCCGGCTCGGCTAGCTCCGGTCGCGTTCAATTGCCTTTTATTCAAGTGAAGGAGAAACACGATGTTCGTCTTTGACAAACGACTGAGCCCAGAGCAGGCCATCAACTTCAAGCCGGCCAACAAAGCTCCGTTCGGTTATATCCCCTCAATTACGATCGCAGCCGGCACGGCCACGGTTCCCGACATCTTCTGCACCGACCCCACCGCTGCTGCCGACGCCACCACAGACACCTCCGGCACCGTGCCGGTCGTGGCGCTGCTGACCCGCGTGCGCTGGGATCTGGGCGCCACGGATCCGGTGATCTTCCAGGGCATGATGACCATGGCCAACAAGCAGGTCCTGGTGGGTCTGCTGTACGCGGGCCTCAGCGATATCGGCCTGGACTTCAGCATCAAGGTGTTCGAATACGACCCGGTCGTGACGCCCAAGAAGTACTACGCCTGCATGGATGCAGCAGCCCTGCTCGGAAAACTTCAGAAGGACGGCGACCGCGAGCTCGCCATCGAGATCAACGACGAGGAAGAGCTGAGCATTCAGGACAACTCTTTCTACAGCTTCTCGATGAAGGTTGTGCCGTCGGGCGTCGGGCAGACCATCACGCTCGCTTCCAAGTTCGGCGCACCGATCACCAAGAAGTGGGGCCGTACCACAACCGGCTAACCGCAGGCAGGGAGGGGGCAATCCGTGGGTTCGCTCAAGACCGCGCAGGTTCGTTGGTTTCTGGGGCAGACCGTGCTCCCCGAGCATCTGCAGTCGCTGCAAGACACGACACTCGCACTCTGCGAGCAGCGAGCTCGCCTGGGCAGCTTGCCACACTACGGTGTGGCACAGCTCACCTGGAGCGAGCCGCTGCTGGCAGATGGCGTGCTTTCAATTACCACACTAACCGTCGTTCTCCCGAACGGCGATATCATCTCGGTTCCCGAAAACGCAGTGCTGGAGCCGCTGTCGCTCGCCGCCACACCAGCCACGCGCCTGCCAGTCTATCTGCATATCACCGATGAGACGCTGGGCAGCCAGGGCAGCCGCGTTTATCAGAGCGATCCGCGCGTGGTCGAGCGGGTGCTCTACCGGGCCCACCTCAGCATCAGCGATACCCTGGAGCGCTCGCGCGGCATGGTCAAGCTCGGCGAGTTCGAGAAGTCGGCCGACAGCATGTGGCGACTGACCGCAAGCTATATTCCGCCCCTGCTGCAGATCGGCACCACGCCATATCTGACATCAGCAATCGCAGACCTGGAGACGCGCATTACCGCCCTGGAGCCGCAGCTGGTGGCGCAGCTTCAGGACACCTTCCTGCGTCCCGAGCGACTCCAGGCCATCCGGCGCTGCCTGGCTGAGATGTACACCACACTGTCGCTCCTGGCCGATCTGCGCTACCGGGTTCACCTGCATGCGCAGGCCCTATTTTCGGCGCTGCGACAGCTGTTCTTTGAGCTGTGCACCTTTCACGAAGTCATTCCCGATCACAACTCGCTGGCCTACCGGCATGACGAGCTCGGGCCCTGCTTTGGCGAGCTTCTGGGAAACCTCTCGCGCCATCTGCGTCCGGTCTACGCGCGCTCAACACACCTGCGCATCATGAAGAGCAATGGCCTGTTTTCACTTAGCGGCATGCCGGAAGAGGTGAAAAACTCGCAAGAGGTCTATCTGCTGATTCAGCGGCCCACGGTCCATGAGCGCATCGAGCTGAATGAAGTCAAGGTCGCTTGCACTTCGCGTCTGGCGCTGGTGCACAGGCTGGTGCTGCGCGGCGTTCCGTTCAAGCACATCGAGCGCCCACCGTTCGCCCATACCTTTGGTCCCGAGGTCGACTTCTATCAGCTTCAGTTCGGCGAGGAATGGAACTATGTGCTGCGTGAGGCAGCGCTAGCTTTCTACATTCACCCGGTCCTGGAGAAGGCCAATGCCTTCCTTTTCTGGCGCTAATGATGCGGAGGAAGTCATGTCATTCCTTAACCACTTCATCGTCGGCCAGCCGCGCGATACGACCCTTGCCAGTGTCGTGCGCAACCTCCTGTACCTGCTCAACTCGCGGCGCAACTTCGGATCGCTGCTGTGCAACTTCGGAATCAGCGACTACCTCGCAGAGCAGGGCGGGCGCAACGCCCTTCGGGTTGTGCTGCGCGAGATTCACGAGACCATCCAGATCTACGAACCCCGTCTGCTTGTAAGTGATCTGCGCGCGGTCGGACGCGACGAAAAGCTGCGCGTGGTCATCGAGCTGACGGGTCAGCTCGCGACCTCCTATTGGGGAGCCCACTGCCAGCTCATCCTGCTGTTTCAGCCGCTGAACGGCCAGGTTGAAATCGAGGTCGGCCGTGGCGCGTAGGGATCCCGGCAGTCCCAAGACCGTTCTGGACGATGCCTTTGTGACCTCGGCGCCTCCGTTCGACGACAAGCTGCTCTTCGTCTTCGAGATCATTCCGGTGACGCCGCTCATCGTGGCCCCGATGGTCACGCCGCCAGGACAGGTGATTCCAGAGCCCGCGGAGTGGCAGCTTGCAACCAAGAGTCCAGAGCTGCCGCTGCCCGGCGCGGTCAAGCCCGGCCAGGGAGTGCTTCCGAACTTCATTGGCCAGCAGTCCCCGATCAAGATCGAAGGACATAACATCACCCAGCTGTCGCTGGACATGGCAACGCATGGGTTTACCGGCAGGATGCGCTTCCGGGTCTCGGAGACCCGCCTGCTGGGCGATGTGACGGACAAGGATCGCATCGCAAAAGTCTTCGCTGGCGATGATCTGCTGATGGTCAAGCTGGTCATCCGGCCCGCCCTGGGAGACCAGAAGTTCCCCATGGCGATGACGCCGGTGATGGTGCCGCAGGTGGTGGGCACGGTGCCCATTCCCGTGGTGCCGCCGACGCCGCCACCGCCGCCGCGGCCCGTGGCGCCGACCATGCCCGTGGTTCCGGTGGTGCCGACTGCGCCGCCGGTACCGCCGGTGCCGGCTGTGCCGGTCGCTGTGCCGCCGCCGCCGCCCACGGCGGTTGCCCCGCCCCCCGCCTTGCCCACGCAAGTTCCCACGGTTCCCACCGTACCGCACGCGCCGGCAGCGGCCGCCGCGCCGGCAGCCAATGTGGCGGCAGCGGCCAGCTCACCGGCGGTCCAGGCGCTGCTACAGGCCGGCTCCGAAGCAGGTGTGGCCGCGCTGGTCGCCAGCAACCCAGAGCTTGCGGCAGTGTTCGTCGCGCTGGGCGTTGCCGCGCAGGCCGGACTGATCCCACCGCCGCTGGCGGGACCGGCCGCCGCCGCTGGCCAGACCGTGCTGGCCAGCCAGCCGCAGGTTGCCGCCGGGCTGGCCATGATGGGAATGGCTGCTGATGCCGGCATGCTACCGCCCGAGCTGGCCCCCATTGCCAGCGCCGCCGGGCAGCTGGCCATGCAGTCGAATCCCGAGATGGTCGCGCTTGCCACGGCCGCCAGCGCCGCATCGCAAGCCGGCGGCGGACCCAGCCAACCCGCTGGCACGGCCCACCCCACGGTCAGCGGCAACACGGGGGGCGGTGCGGCTCCGCAGTCTCCCATGGCCGCCTTTGCCCAAATGGCCAGCGCTAGCGGGCTGCTGCCACCGGCTCTGGCCGACGCCGCAGCGCTGTCTCCTGCGAAGATGATGGCGGCGGCTCCGCTGAGCTCCCTGATGTCGCTCATGCAGCAGGTGTCGCCGCTGGCCGCCCAGCTGAGCCCCACGGGCCTGCCCACCACGGGACTGCCGCCCGCACCCGCAGTGAGCCCGGCCGGCATGCCAGCCAAGCCGACGCTGCCCCCGCCGCCAGCGCCGCCCAGCGTCCCGCCTGCGATTCCAGTGGTGCCGCCCCCGGTGGGCGCACCGCCGACGCTGCCCAAGCTCCCGCCGCCGCCGACCCCGCTGCCGCAGGCGAACGTGCAGCCGACCATGCCGGGAGCGCTGCCGCCCAAGCTGCTGCCGCTGTTTCAGGAGTTCCCAGAGCTTGTGGGCACTCCCAATCTATATGAAAACGGAATGTCGCCGCGCTCGCTGATGATTCCCATCGAGCTGGTCCTGACCGCGGTGATTACCGAGCGCACCATCATCGAGCACACGAGCTACAACGCCGACGATATTCTGGTGAGCATCCGCGAGTACAGCATCACCTTTGCCGATCCGGCACAGGCGCTGTGGCGACGCCATTACCCGGTGGCGCTGTATACGCAGACAACGCTCAAAGATGTGATCGAGCAGCACTGCAATCCGCTGCTCACGGTGAAGGTCAGCGGGCCGTCGATGGCGACGACGCAGGACCAGATCTTCATCGCCTGCGATGTCGATGCCGTGGATCGCGAGCGAGCCAGCTTCTACGACTGGCTGATGTGGCGGCTGTCCGAAGTGCAGCACGAGTGGCTGTACGACTATACCCAGAACATCTATCAGGTCGTTCCGCAGCCAAAGCGGGCCGAGCCGTTTACAATCTTTGCCGCCGATATCGCCGAGATTGTCACGCATCACGTCGAGGGCCGCTTCTACACCGAAGCCCTGATGAACGACTACACCGCCAGCGTGACGCGCGATCCGATTCTCAACCTCCAGACGCTTCAGCCGCTGCGCCAGGATCGCCTGTATCACACGCAGGTCGCGCTGCTGTTTGAGCGCGAATATACCGACCGCCTGCGTCGATTCGAGCAGCCTCATCCCGACTTCGTGCTGCACTTCAAGCGCTTTCCTTCCCGGCCGTTTCCACCGGGCGTTGGGCTGGACTTCAAGCTCGATCCGATCGACTTTCCCAGCCATCGCTTCATCATTCCCAAAGATGCGAAATCGGCGAGCCGCGTGTATCGCCTGCGCATCGACCTGGAGAGCAAGGAAACCGATGTCCTGCCGCGCTTTCGCGGGTATTCCGGCGGGATGTTTCGCTGCGCTGTGGCTGCGCAGCTACAGTCCGGAAAGGATAAGGCGCCGCGCCTGCCGAGCTTCCGCGCACCGCGGTATCCCATCGAGATCGAAGGGCTGGTGCACACGGACACCGGACTCCCCGGCGAACAGCCCTATCAGACGTACATTGACGAGATGGGACTGGTCAGCCTGCGGGTGGCCATGCCGCTGTTTGCAAACCAGCTCATCAAGGTTCCGTTTGAACCATACTATCAAAGCGGCCACTTCTTCTTTCCGCCCTATCGCGCGGAGCGAGTCCTGGTCAGCCTGTTTTACGACCGCTCGGAGTTCAAGCGCTTCCTGAACTGGCGGCCCGGCGGCCTCATGCCCTCTGTGACCCAGGGGAACCAGATCCGCATGGGTCAGGACATGATGAACGGCGCTGTGATGCGGCTGATCTACGCATCAGACATTCCCACATATCTGGTGCAGCGGCAGCGCTACAGCAGCAACCAGTCGATGATCATGTACCAGTCCGGAATCGACCTGCGCACGGTCGAGCTGCCACCGAAGATCGATGTGAAGGTGCAGGGCGTCGTGCGCGCCGCCGGGGCCGCGGTCGAAGCTGCCAGCGGCGCCAAGGACATCGGTGCCATCATCGCAAGCAAGGTACCGGGCGGTGCCAAGGGGGCCAAAGGCGCGCCCAAGGCGCAGCACATCCAGCAGACAGAGCAGCGGCCAGCGGAGCGCGAGGATCAAACACAGGACAACAGGATCGCAGCGCAGCAGCGCTGGGCCGATCCCCCCTGGCGCAAGTCGGAAGCGGTCAAGACCATGGCCCGGCAGCGGGCGCAAGGCAGCCTGGTGGCAGAGGGCGCTCGTCCCCTGCCCGTTCGTGCGTCCGGGGGCGGTCCACCGTCGCAGGTCGCAGTCGCACAGGCAGGTGCGACAGTTTCCAACACCGCGGCGAAAGATCAAGCCGACGCCGAGGCCAAGGCATTTGCGAAGGCGTTCCCAGCCCTGATGCAGCACCTGCCAGCGGGCTCGGTGGCGGCCACGCCTGCGCCCGCGAGCCCCCAGGTGTCGGCGCCGAAAACTGAGCCGGGAGCCGGCCGCAGCACGGCGAACGGCGGTGCCGCTGGGATCTGGCCCGCAGCGCGCAAAGGAGCGAGCGCAGCCGCTGCCATCCCGGGCGGCCCGTCGAGCGAAGGCTATGCCAAGGCTGGCGGCGCGCTGACCGGCGCAGCCGGCGGCGCAGGAGAGTATGCGGCAGCTGTCACGGGCTCCACTGCGGAGGGGGTCGCCAGCCTCCTTGCGGCAGCGGCCGGCTCCGCCATGTCCGCAGCCCTGAACCTGGACTCCAACCTGGGGGTGACGCTGCAGTACATGCCCATGCCGGCCAAGGCCGTCCAGACCCTGCGGATGGACGACAAGAAGAACACGCTGATGTCCTTTGTTGGCAACAGCGCCAGCAGCATCGAGCAGGCCGGTGACACCATCACCATCACGTGCAAGGACTTTGTTGTCAACGCAGCCAACATCCAGCTGAACTCAGCGCTGACCACGACGGTGCAGAGCCTGGGCACGGTGTCCATCTTCAGCAAGCTGGCGATGCTGCTGAAGAGCTTCGCGACGTTGGATATCAGCTCTGATCTGCTGGCCACAGTGCAGGCCCTGACGATCATGGTCGATGCCGCGACCATGCTTGCGATGCAAGGCAAGACGGGCGTTGGCATCCTGGGAAACGGCACCGGCGTGCAGATCTACGGCAGCCAGGTCTCGGCCACTGGCCTTGAGACCAACATCGTCGGGGGAATGACCAAGATCCAGGGGATGTCGATCGATCACACCCTGCCGACGCCGGTGGGTCCGCCGGGGGCCATTCCCGGCCTGAGTCCAGGAACCCTGCCTGCCCTGGCCGCTCGCCTGGCGGTCCCGGCGCCGCTCGCCGTGCCCACCGCGGAGATCGCGGCCCTGGCATCCAGCATCTCGACGCTGGTCACCGCACTTCCGATCAAAGGTCCGCCATGAGCGTACAGCGTCTGGATCAAGCCCTGCTCGCCGAGCTGCGCGAGCTGGATCTGTTGCGCACGCGCCACCAGCTCGAACATCCATCGCCGCAGCTGGGCGCCGAAGACCCCGACGTGCGGCGGATGATCGAGGCCATGGCCTACTCGCTGGTGCGCACGCGGCTGAACACGCAGCGCAACCTTCAGACCACCTGGCGCCGCCTGCTGTCGAGCTATTTTCACTTCCTGCTCCAGCCGCTGCCGGCCATGGTCATGGGCCGCGCCATGGTCAGTGCCGGGCTGAGCGAGACCGTTGTGCTGCCGCGCGGCAGCCACCTGAAGCTGCGCACGCTGGATGGCTTTGTCGGCAGCTTCACGACGCAGAGTGAGCTGCGCGTGGTGCCGGCGAATCTGGCGGCCATCGATGTCCAGCTGCGGCGCGATGGCTACCGCCTGATCCTGTATATGGAATCGCAGTATAAGCGCAGCGACGACCTGGGAGTGCTGCGCTTTTATATCCATTACCTCGACAACTACCTGGCTGCGCTGCGCGTGCAGCGCAACCTGGAGCGGCATCTTCAGCGCTGCTCGGTTGTGTACGACACCGCGGTGCGACCAGATACCGAAGGCACGCCCTGCGAGGTCAGCTTTGGCTCCTACTTTGACGAGCATTACGAGGGCGACGACCAGAATCCGCTGGAGAAGGCGCGCAACTTTTTTCACTTTCCGGAATCGGATCTGTTCATGAACATCCGCGTGCCAGCCGCGCAGCGGAGCTGGCTGCGCTTTGCCATCGTGCTCGATCTGGATGGCGACTGGCCGCGCGATCCTCCCGTCTACCGCGAGGTCTTTGTCCCCTGGGCTGTGCCGCTGGCGAATGTCGTGCGCTCCGCGTCGCGCCCCATTGAAGTTGACGGAACGCAGGACGCATATCCGATTCGCTACGCCTTTGATGACTACTCTTTTGTGCTGCATCGCTCGCATGGCGTGTTCCGCTTGCTGCCCAATGGCCTGGAGCGGCTGCACTCCGCAACGCTGAACAGCATCCATCCCAGCTTCGAGGTGGAGGAGCAGAGCGAGCTCGGCTCCATCGGTGGCTACTCCCTGCTGCTGCGCATGCCCGAGGCGTTCGCCAAGTCGCAGAGTCTGGTCGTGGATGCCACCTGGTTTCAGCCCGAGTTCGCGAGCCACGCCGTGGGCCCCATCGAGGTCAAGCTCTGGGATCGCACTGCTCCAGGACTACTGTGGGAGACCGTCGGCCTGGTCCGCGCACCGCTTGAGTGTCCGCTGCGCCAGGACGCCGATCGGCTCCTGCATTTGTTGTCGCTCAAGATGAAGCCGATCCTGGAGCGAGAAGAGATCGCGGAAATCCTGAGCATGTTCGGCTCCATCGATGCCGGGGTCTACCGCGATATGCCGGCGCGCCTGATGGATGTGGCCGTCGAGACCGTTCCCGATGGCCAGCTGCAGGGGGCCGGAATCCGGCACCTGTATCATGTGCTCTTGCGGCCGTACGAACCGGAAGAGGAGCCGCTGGTCGCGCGCTTCCTGGCCCAGCTGCTCAAGCTGCTGGATGCGTGGGACTACGATGCCCGCGTTGAGCTGCGCACAGAACAGGGCAGCGGTGCGCTGCGTGCCCTGCCCGCCCAATCAACACATCGCAGGGGTCCGCAATGAAGCTCGATCTATGGACCACGATCATCGCGCTGCGGACCGATATCGCCAGCCTGCTGGAGCGGACCCTCTCAGCTTCCGGCACAACCCAGATCCTCGACCGCTCCAGCGTACCGATGGTGGATGAGGAGGTCCTTGCCCGCCTGCGCAATGAGCTGCGCAACAAGCTGGATGCGCTCAAAGACAGCCTGGGCCGCGATCTGTCGGAAAACGAGACCTATCTTGTGACTTTTCCCCTGGTGCTGCTGTGCGATGAGATGGTGATGAGCAGCCTGCCCAAACAGCAGCAGCCGCTCTGGTTCTTGCTTCAGTCGGAGCTGTTTCAGATTAATTATGGCGGCGATGTATTTTACGACTTCGTAGATGAACGTCTGGCCAAGCTGGACACACCCATCATCGTCTTCGAGATCCTCTTTTACTGCCTGTCGGCCGGCTTTGTCGGCAAGTTCGGCGCCGATACCGGCAAGGTCCATCGGTATAAAGGACTGCTCGGCGAGCGCATCCCCGGGGCCCTGGTAAGCCAGCGCAAGAGGCGCCGCCGGCGCGAAGCCGCAGACGGCCAGCGACCAGAGGCCAAGGAGGCCAAGGAGACCGCGTTGGCGCCGGCAACCGCAACCGCGAGCAGCGCGCCCCCTGCTGTGCGCAGGCGAGGGCCATTCCTGTACTACGCGCTGACGTTTGGGATGCTGATCCTGATTGCGGTCAGCGTCGTGACCCTGTCGAACCTGTAGCGCGCTACAGAGAACGAGAGCTGTGAGCGGTGGCTGAAAAGATTTCCAACTTGCTCTCTGGTGAGCGGCTGCGTCCGCTCTGGAGGCGTCATGTTGTGCAGCCGGTCCTCTCCCCGAGCGCTGCGCCCCCGACCGGGACCGTGGCAGGAAATGTCACCGCCGAGCTGGTAGAGAGCGTCAAGCTGCGTGCGGCGCGCATTCCGCGCGAAGCACCGGCCCAGGTGCTGCGAGAGCTGGAGTCGGCCCTGATGGCGCACCTGGGCAGTGAGCGCCTGCTGCTGGGTCACCTGCTCCAGCCGCTGAACGCCACCATCATGAGCATGCGAGGAGCCGGGGGCGGAGCCGCGCAGGCGCAGCATCCGCTGGCGCGCGCGGCCCAGGACAGCGTACCGCGACTGATCGATCGTCTGGATGACGCCCTGACGGCGCTGCTCGCCATGCAGAGTCGGGCCCAGTCCCTGCTGGAGCGCCTGTGGTAGCCGCTCCAGCGTTCCCATTCCCAGAACTTCAGGCGCGCCTCTGGCAGCGTCCGGATGGAGTGTTCCGATCTTGCGAGTGGCTGAGCGACAGCTGGCAGCACCGGGCGGAGTTTCGCCGTGCGCTGCTGCTCCATTTCGCGACCCAGATCGAGCAGCCGCTCAAGAGCCGGCTTGAGTCGGGCTATGACTGGTATCACGATCTGGTGCTGCGCCATCAGGGGCTTGTGACTCCGGCGCTGATCGCTCCGGGCGATGCGCTAAAGAAGCCGCAGGCTACGCTCTATTCAGACCTGCACGCGCTCTGTACCCGTCGCTGCGCAGCCTGGGTCTCGGCCGGCGTGCGGGCTGGCGATTCGCTGTGCATCGTGGGCAATGTCGGGCAAGAGCTTCTGGTCTCACTGCTTAGCGCGCTGCGCCTGGGCCTTGTTGTCACGCTCCTTCCACCGGCCGGGCCCGACTACCTTGCGCGCCGCCTGAACGCCCTGCGACCGCAGCACCTGGCGATGCCCAGCCACTACCAGACGCTGCTGGTCGATACCCAGTGGACAGGTCGCTGCTTGCCGAGCGCAGCCGCCCCGGGACCGGTGCTGCCGTCGAGCGGAAGCGCCTCAGGCTCGCATACCTACGAAGGCGGCAGTGCGGCGTTCGCGCTGTTTTCGCCGCTGCGTGAAGCTCAGGATCAGCCGGTTACACTGACCGCCAGCGAGTCCTATTTTGCCGCGGTTCGCGATGGGCTGCTCTTCTTGCGGCTGAATCGCGGGACCACAGTGTGGGCGCCGGATCATGTGCTGCTGGAACAGCAGCCCGCCCTGCTGTTGACCAGCCTGCTGCACGGTGGCACCTACATGCACGGCGTTGCTCTGGATGACCTGCAGCCCATCGGGCAGCTGCCGGCCGCGCAGGTCCTGTTCGCCAGCTGCTCGCTGCGCGATCGCATGCTTGAGCGGCCAGCGCGCGCGCTGTCCGGACTCCAGCTCTGGCTGGTTCACCCCAGGGATGCGCACGAGCGCCCATGGGCAGACTGGGCTGAGCACGTCGGAGCCAGCGCAGTTCCGGCGATGAGCTGGTGGTCGGAGCCGGCCGCTGGCGGCTGCCTGCTCTTTTCCACACCGCGGCTGGGATTTCCGCCGCAGTACGTCCAGCCGGCACCGGGTTTGGAGTTCGCTTTTCAGGCCGTCGATCAGTCGCAGCTGCCGGTGAAGTCTGGCGCCGGGTTGTTTCGCCACCCCGACAACAACAGCGGCAGCTTGGGAATTTATCTCACCAGCTCGGATTCCGGCCTGATTGTCGGCGGCACGGCCGAGCCGCTTCACCAGGGAGCTCGCTATCCGGCAGCCGAGGTTGAAGAGGCCGTGGGCAAGCTGCCGTTCGTCCATGCCGCGATTGTCCTGCTTCAGACCAGCGCCACGCGCGAGCCAACACTGCTCATCTTTCTGGGACCCGAGCCGCTGGAGGCTGCGCGCGAGCTCACCGCTGCCCGCATCGCCGCTGCGCGCGAGCAGGTGAGCCACCGCCTGGGGCCAGAGTTCGTGCCGGCGACGATTGAGCTCTTTGCCATGTTTCCGCGCAGAAGCGGGGGCCCAGCGGGACCGGTGGACCGACAGTGGGTGCAGCGCAATTACGGCGCTGCCTTGCGCGAGCGCGAGGCGAATCCTCTGTTTCGTCTGCTCGACCGCCTGCGAGCTGCCTGGGCAGGCCCGCTCGCCTCCGACCCCGCAGCCCCGTCAGCGACGGCCGCTGAGGACAGCGCAAGACCTTCGCCGGGCACCGACCCAGGTAAAAAAGGAGTGACACCGTGATCGACATCCAGCCCCTGATGGTTCCTTGCAGTGCCGCCAGCGGCCACCAGCTGGCTGCGGACGACCCTCTGCTCGACGAGATGATCTCGCTGGCCGAGCGCGGCGAGCTGACCGGGGCGGCCAGTCGGGCACAGGCGGCCTGGAGCGAAGGCATCTTCGACATCCGCACCATCGGCTTCTATCTCTGCGGAGCCTTCACTGAATCGGGCCTGGCAGCTCTGCCTTCGATTCTGCGCTGCATCGAGACCTGCCTGGGCGAAAGCTGGGAACACCTGGGACCTTCAGAGAACAAGCGACGTTACGGCGATAGTGCCCTGCGCTGGCTCTTCACAACCATCACCGGTCAGGTCCGGTTTCACCAGCGGGCACAAAAGGATCAATGGCGAACCTTGCTACAGCACTGGGAGCAGCAGCAGCAGCAGCAGCTCTTCGCCGCGCTTGAGCAGTGCGCGAGCAAGCTCTCCAGTGTGCTGGAGAGCGACGGCGCCAAGACGGCGCTGTATGGTCTGGTCGCCTGGCTGAAGACGCTGCCCGCTGCCCCTGCCTCAGCAGCAGTGGGCCCATCCGCAGCGCAAGGCGACATGCCGAAGCCGGGCGAAGGCGGGGGCGCAAAGTCCGTTCCCGCAGCGGCGGCCGCAGAGCCGCCCCAGGTGCCTCCGGAGCTTGGTGGCAGTGGCGGTGGCGCAGCGACCCTGAGCGTTCCCATGTCCCCGGCCATGAAGAAGCTCCTGCACAGACTGGATGCGTTTGGGCGCTTGATTGCGCTGGGCAAGTTCCGCCACGCTGCCATCGTCTACAAGGACATCCAGGCCAGCATCGGCAGCTTCGATCCACGACAATATATGCCTTCACTCTTTGGCAGCTACTACGGCCACGTCATCGCACATGCGGACAAGATCACCAAGCACATGACCGAAGACAAAGGATTCGTGGTGGAGGCCCTGAAGGAGCTGTATCAGATCGATCTGGAATTGTTTGTGTCCTCCAATGGCTAAGCATGCTGCGGGCGGCGCCGTGAGCGCTCTCAAATCGCAAGCCGAGGCCCCTGCGGAAGATGCCGAGATCCTGGCCCTTCAGCGTCGGATACAGGCGCATGCCCGACGCTTTGAGCTGCCGGCGCTCTTCGACCTGCTGGCATGGCTTGGGTATGGCCGCAGCGAGATCTCGCTCAAGAGTCACAGCACCACCCTTCAGCAGAGCGCGGTGGTGGAATCGATAGAGTTTGCCGCGCCTCCCAAGCGCCGGGTGACGGTCACGGTGAACCTGGGATGGTTCGGACCGCAGAGCGCGCTGCCGGCCTACTTCCGCTCGATCCTGGAGGACGATGGCGGAGACGCGGCCGAAGCGTTCCTATCCTTTTTTTGCCAGGTGATGCTCCAGTCAGGAGTGGCCAGCAGCTTTCCCGAGCGAGATTCCCATCTGTTCGCCAGCTTCAATCGGACGCGCGATCAGCTGCGCAGCTTGCTCGTGGCGCGGTCGCTGTCCACGGTTCACTGGGTCTTCGCCCAGACCTTTCCAGAAGCAGAGACCTGCGTGCAGCGCACCATCCTCCTGCGGCCGCTGCGGACCCGCGGCATGGTGCTAGGAAGCTGGACGATCGGCGATGGGCTGGTCTGCGGCGGTCTGGCCCAGGTGCCGGTGTCCTCCATCGCTGTCACCCTGTACTGCAATGAACCGACCGATGGCCTCGGCAACCCCTGGGCGGTGGAGGCGGAGCGGCGCATGCGAAGCGAGTGCTTCCCAGCGCTGGCCAGCCCGGGACTGTTCCTGCGGGTGCATCTGGTGATTCGCGATCAGAGCAGCTTCATGGTGCTGCAGAACCAGCAATACCTGGGCTTTGAGCCCATCCGAGATCCAGCCCCGGCCGTATCACGGCCCACGTCGCGTGCCGGCAAGGTGGCGCGCACGATCGTGCTGTGGAGCGGCGAGGTTCCGTATCGCTCGCAGAGCACCAGAGCCGAGCGCAAGACCCAGCGAGACGACGTGCCCTAGGAGTCTGCCATGCCCATTTTGCAGGTTGTGGACGGAGCGCTTCTGAACTGCTCGTTCGGGACCGCTCCCACGGTACTCAAAGTGACATCCAATCCGTTCGTCAAGATCGGTGGGAAACTGGTGGCAACGATATTGGACATGAATGCAATGACCAACATTCCGAGCTTCGTGGGCTGCTTGTCTCCCGAAAACCCGATGTTCGTTGCCGCAGTGGCAACAGCTGGGCTGGTCGCGCCTCCCTGCATGCCCAACATCCTGGCGCCGTGGGCCATGCCCTCCTCGATCAACACCATCAACGGCATTCCCGTGCTGCTACAGACCGCCACCTGCTTCTGCAAGATGGCGGGGGTCATCATGGTTACCAAGCCGGGACAACTGGCGACAGTGGTCACCAGCATCTGAGCATCGCTGTTCTTCAGGTCGCCAATGCCGCGCCGAGCTTATCGCCATTCGCTCCCTCGCGCAGTGCTCGCGCAGTGCTCAGCTGGGGGCCGGCGGAAAGCCGCTGCCCCGGCGCGCTCAGGAATTGGGCCTCCCCAAAGGGCGGCTGCCCTGCTTTCTATCTCAGCGCCAACGACCTGCATCATCCCCGCCCCCGCCACCGCCGCCGCTGCCACCGTCCCCGGCCAAGCTGGGCTGAATCGCTTCGGCGAGAACGCGAGAGGAGTAGCGCGGGCGCTCCGGCTCGGAGCGAAGCTCCCGGGTCGAACGCTATGGGCCTGTCCGCGCACCCAGCGCTGGCATGCGGACAGAGCGCAGCGACTTCACGACGGAAGCAACCTTGGAGGGCTTGAGGTCGCGGTGGACCTGAGCTCCCGTCGAGAAGTTGGCGTCCCGCTTTCCCTGCCAGCGCCCAGCCGTCGGCGCCGGCAGGAAAACGTCCAGCTCGCTAGCCAGCTCGTTGCAGAGATTGAGGC
>Ga0075163_10001581_pt1 | contig 30778 bp, 37 predicted proteins | sample JI1023141ADNA_FD_71478 | JGI IMG/M metagenome (GOLD analysis project Ga0075163, IMG submission 71478) | Wastewater effluent complex algal communities from Wisconsin, to seasonally profile nutrient transformation and Carbon sequestration -... | ecosystem: Engineered > WWTP > Effluent > Algae...
TGTGAAGGATAGAACATCTAACGCATTGGATGGGACATTGACTGGCGCTGGTGTTGTTCAAGTGCCAGCGGACCCTGTTTCATCTGGCGGCGTTTCGGATGGAGACAAGGGAGACATCACGGTTTCAGGTTCCGGCGCTACATACACCATCGACAACGCGGCGGTGAGTTATGCCAAGATGCAGAACGTCTCGGCGGCTTCGAAGCTGTTGGGGCGAGGTGACAGCGGTTCCGGTTCGCCTCAGGAAATCACGCTGGGCGCGGGCTTGACCATGACCGGTACTACTCTGTCCTCATCGGGCGGTGGTGGTTTGTCCGATGGCGATAAGGGTGACATCACCGTTAGCGGTGGCGGAACTACGTTGACCGTTGACTCCAGCGCCATTTCCTATTCAAAGATTCAGAATATCTCTGCAATCTCGAAATTGCTCGGTCGTGGCGACGCGTCTACGGGTCCTCCACAAGAAATCACTCTGGGCTCGGGCCTTTCGATGTCTGGCACCACGCTGTCGGCCATCCCCGCTGGTGTGGCTGATGACGATTACGGCGAGATCACAGTGGCTGGTGGCGTTTGGACTGTGGACATTAATACTGTCGACTTTACGCGCCTGACCGACATGAACACTCAGCGCTTGTTGGGTCGCAATTCGGCTGGTATTGGTGACCCTGAAGAGGTTACTATCTCGCAATCGCTTGATTGGACGTCTGGTGCATCTCCGGCCTTTGGCGATGTATTGTATCGAGGCGCCAGCTCTTGGACACGTCTCGCGCCCGGTACCTCAGGTCAATTCTTGCAAACTCGCGGCGTCGGTAATAGTCCTCAATGGGCCGGAAGTGTTACTACAACCGGAAGTCCGACAACTGGCCAAGCGGCCGAGTTCTCCGCTGCTGGTACAATTACCGGAACGGCTGTTACTGGTACGGGGGATTTTGTTAAGGCCACGGCCCCAGTTCTACCTAGTACAGTTACAATTGGTGCCACTGGTGGTACCACGGGTGCAGTTGACTTTAAAGGGACCACATCTGGAACTGTAACACTGACAACGGCCGGAGCGGCTGGTACTCATACAATTAAGTTGCCCACGGCTGATGGTACGGCAAATCAAGTTCTTAAGACTGATGGTGCCGGTCAATGGGGATGGGCAACGGCAGGTAGTGGAAGTGTTGCGACCGATTCAATTTGGAATGCTGCTGGTGACTTGGCTGTTGGCACTGGGTCAAATACCGCTTCCGTGCTTTCTGCGGGTGACTACGGTGGAGTTCTGACTAGCTCTGGGGCTTCAGCTACTCCGTTCTACGCTACGCCAAACAATAGTTTCACTGTGTTTGAGCAGTTTCTTTCGCACATAGCAGCGACGACCATCTTCTCTGAAGTGTTCAGCGGTGTTTCTTCCACAGCCGGAACGTCGCACGACAAGGATCACCCCGGCGTTTATTCGATTTCGACAGGATCTTCCACAAATTCAACAGGATACCTTCGCGTCGGTAATAGTAGCGGAATGATCATGGTGGGCGGAGGTTTGATGGTCTGGGAACAGGCAATCAAGATCCCGACGCTATCGGACGGAACTCAAACATTCTCCGCTCACTTCGGATTTGCGGAACCCGGCTACATTGCCAATACAGGTGGAAACAATCACATCAAGTTCATCCATGATAACAGCACTGGTAACTGGATAATTTCCACAAAGAACAACGGAACTGCAACCACTACGACTAGTGGGACTGCTGTCTCTACAGGATGGCAGAAAATTAGGATAGTGGTAAATTCCGCGGCGACTTCTGTTTCATTTTTCGTCAACGGAACCGAGGTGACTGGATCGCCAATCATCAATAATATCCCAGACAACACAGATAGCATGTCGTTTGGCTGGGGTATAACAAAATCTGTCGGAACAACGGCACGCACAATTGACACCGACTATGTCTACCTTTACCAAAAACTGACTAACCCATTATGAAATACGCAGTCCTTCAGTATAAAAACACAGACAACCCGCGCGGATTTCCAGGTGAGTATCCAGCACAGACGTACCTATTGCCTGATGGGGAGTCCGTCAAATCACCGTGGGTTGAGATGGACGAAACGCAATTGGCCGAATTAAAGCAATCATTGACACCAGAAGTTGAGGCCATCAAGCAGCGTCGACAAATTCTAGAACAATACCGCCCAGAATGAAAAATATCCTCCAACTTATTTTACTATCCATTACACTAACGTGGGAAATGGATCGACCGGCCCCGGGCTATAGAATTCATTATACTCGGGGCGGACAGCAGTTCGTTGGTTATAGTAATATCCAACGATTCACCATTGAGGACACAATACCTAAGCGTACCTACAAGGTTTATGTTGTGGCCACCAACAAATTTGGGGACAGCCCAAAATCCAGAATCATAACAGTAATTAACCCATGACCAACATGACTGACTTAATACAAACATCAGCCGAAGTAGCACAACAGTCACCGTGGGCATGGCTCATCGGGATGTTCTTTGGATGGTTAGGCGTGTCGGCCTACGGCATCAAATATACGACTAAGCGCCTTGAGGAAAGTAGTGCAAAGTTGCTGGCCTCAGAGCAGGAAAAGGTTAATTTGATGCGGACCCTAACCGAAGAGAAGGACGCCCTGCATAAGGCCCATTACGAGGAGCTGATGAAAATAATTCGCGACCAGACGATGGTGTCCCAACAGATGGTCTCGGCCCTTGACCGACTAGAGAAGGCCATCCTTAAGTAGCTGGCACACTAAATGCTAAATCCCCTTGTGTTGTTGGTGATGAGGGGTCTACGAGCATCCGCCCCGTGCCGAAAGGTACGGGGCGGTTTTTTATTTACATGAATTCCTTTAGTCCAACTACTGAAATTGCGCCACAGGCCTATAGTCAGGTCACTGTCGTTAAGGATGCCTATGACTCTTTTACCATCCCCGCGATCGTCGTTACGGGCACGATTGGCATTGTGGCCGAGTATATTGTGGCTGCTGGCCCGTTTGCAATTAGGCCGTTGGCACAAACTCCGACTGTCCCCCTTACCGTTCGCTGTTCCGGCACGCGTTATTTCCTCGGGGGCCCCAGTCAACCTAACGCCCTTGCTCTTCCATATGAAGGGCAAACTATTCCAGCGGGCGCCGTCTTTGAGTACTGGGCCACAGGGGCCACTCCAATTTCGGTACCAAGCCTTAACGTCCCGATTTCAACGCGTACGGGCCAAACACTAACAGTCACTTTGACCGTGCCCGCACGCAAGTCCTACCCAATTTCCTACCCCATTACAAATGCCTAGTTATAATTATCTTATTCCGCCTGTGGCCTTGGCCACAATCGGGACGCCGGGCGAACTAGAGGCCCAAGTGTCTACGGCCCTGCCCGGCACCAATATCGGATTTGTGTGGTATTCGGCCACGGCGCCGGACGTTATTACGTATCCGGAGCTTAAGCGTTTTATCTGGGCCGATTTGTCCGGGACCCGAATTGTGCATCGGCACTGGAACAATACGACTTTGTCGTGGGAAACTGAGCTTCCGGCCGATGGGTCAATTACCAACTCCATGTTGGCTGGAAGCATTACCCTTAATAAGATTTCACTTACGGGCGCTACGGTGGGCTATGTCCTTCGTGATGTGGCTGGGGTGCTTACTTGGGACGATCCCACAAACCTCTTCACGGCTGGAACGTTTCAAGTGGCTGATACAGCAATTAAGTTGCCAGCTAGCGCAGGGTCTTGGGTACTTTATTCGGATGGCGTGACTACGGGCTGGTCGTCATTTCCGACCTTATTTGCTGCACAGACTGTGGCCATCGCAAAAATTTCTACGACTGGGGCCACTGAGAAAAAGGCCCTTTCGTATTTGAGCGGGGCCCTTGGGTATAACACCGTTGAGAATCTTCTCACTGATAATGCTACGCCCATTACGAAATTGGCGCCGGGCGGGGCCCTTAAGTCCCCTCGTACCAATGCAGCAAATAATGGACTTGAGTGGGTGGACGCCAGTGTAATTGTTAATGCAGGTAAAGCAGGCATCGGCTCCACTTTTACCTCCAGTCTTGTAGCCATTCCGGCCGTTGGCGCGGCCATTACGCCTATTGCCCATTCAATGGCTAGTGTGCCATTTCACTATGAGTGGTATCTTGTGTGTAATGATGCGGCGGGCGATGCGGGATTCGCTCAAAATGATGAGATCAAACTGTCCTCGACGTTTGGGGCGAGTGGTGTGGCTGATGACCGAGGTCCTGAATTTAGTGAATGGGCCGATAGCACAAACCTTTATCTTCGACGCGATTCGGACGGTTTTACGATTATTGTCTTTCATAAAACCACGGGTGCGTCAACCGATATCACTGATGAAACTAAATGGCGCCTTAAATGCCGCGCCATGTACTTTGCCTAATTATGCAATTCCTTGAATTACGACAGCGCCTTGGGCGCGAGATTGGCCTCAGGCCCGAGGACAGTGCACAGAATGCCATTTTGGGCGAACTCATAAATGATGCCGCGCGCGAGATTTACGAGCAGACCGATCTGCCAAACACTCTTCGTGAGCAAACAATTCAGGTCAATTCTGACAATAATTCGCAAATTGTCACGTTGCCAGCTCATATGATGGAAATTCGCGGTATTCGCGATTACTCCATGGCCATCACCATGCATGATTTGCGCCCGCGCTATCATAATTATCCATGGCCCACGGGCAGCATGTACACCTTTCGGCTGGTGGGCGAATCGGCCATTTGCCGCTCCATCGAAAATGACACCGTACTCACGATGGACACTCAGGTCGAGGATGTAACTGTGACTGTGTCCGGGGCCACTGAGGCCGCGGCCCAGATTTCTGGGAATTTTGATCGGTTGGGCGCCGGTACGGCCTCAACTATTAACTGGACCGAGATCCACTCAGTGTCCAAAGACATTTACACGTCGGCCGACGTGGTCCTTAAGAATGCGGCCAATCAGGAAATTTCGCGCATTCTCAATTATTTGAACTCGGCGCGATACATTCAATTGGAGTTGCTGGAACGGCCCCAGACCCCATTGAGTCCGGCCGTTTTGCAGCCCGGGCGCACTCTGGACGTTTTGTACAAGCCTTATTTTCGGCCCCTGCGCCTTAACACCGATGTGTTTCAGGTGGCTGGTTTCGACAGTGCCCTGATCTATAAGGCGGTGGCCATTTATCGCATTCGCGCCATCGACGAGACTTCAACCGAGAACAAAGTGTTGGCGGCCAAGGCCCAGAATATTCGAAGCGATGAGCGAATTGCTGAGGTAATTCAATCGCGCACTCAAGGCAACGAGATCCAACTTCAATTCGGTGAGCCTCGTGGGGATATTTCCAATCTCTACGGCCTGCGCCGCAACCGATACGGACGCGATGATTATTAATCAACAATCTTTCCTTGGTGGGCTCTCCGCTCAATACAATGAGCTTAGGGCCGACCCCGTCACGTACCAATTGCTGGTCAATGGGCGCGTGCGCGACAATTCGGTGTCGGGCATTTTGTCGCCTCTGCAAGATGCCGATGCGCCGACGGGCCTTTATCAGAACCTGACGGCTATCGGGTCAGTGCTTTTGTTGTTTGTGTCCGGGGCCTGCTGGTATCGGGACCTGGACAGTATCTATGGATGGCGCCGCGTCTCTGGTATGACGCTGGACCCAAGTGTCGACACCGTCGACACCGAAATGATTCCGTCCTCGACACTAAATTATAAACGAACGGGCCCCATTGACAATGTCCATTTTGCCAATTCGCCCGCGCGCCAGACGGCCGAGGGCTGTTTGGCTTGCGATGGGATCACTCAACCCAGCTTGATTTATCCCGAGCTGGGCGGTGTGATTTCAGCCCGGCCCACTTTTAATTATACCCAATGGACCGAAACGCCCGATGGTTCCCTTCGTGAATATGTGCCGATTGGGCGCTATCCGAAGTTCGTGGGGCAAAAGTTGTACATGGCGATCAAGGGCCCTGCGGGCCGCTTGAATAGGTTGGCTCATTCTGTGTCTGGGCGCCCAATTGATTTTGTTATCGCCATTAATAACACGACCGGCGACAAGGACGGGGACGCACTGTTCACGGCGCACGCTGTGGACTTTGACGACATTACGGGCATTTTCAAATCGGGCGGATTGTCGAATGTGGTAGTGACCACAGGGCGTAACACTACTGGTGTGCAGCCCGATTACACGAGTTTAGCTTTCTTTGGGGAGCCCCGCTTCCTGAACCAAGCGCTTTTTCCGTCTGGCGTTCTGAATCCAAATTGCGCCGTGGACCTGAATGGTGATACGGCCTTTATCTCGCAGACTGGCATTCATTCCTACAATGCCACGATGCAGAATTTGACCGAGTCCAATAACGATCCGGTCAGCATCCAAGTCTATCGCCTGTTGGCCGACAACCATAGTTATGGGGCCGCGATCGATTTTGACGACTACGCCATGTTCGCCCTTGAAACCATCTATGGGCCCGGGGTCGTTGTGTATGATAAGACTCTCGACACTGCGAACAAGGGCCGTTTCATTGGGCTGGACCTTTACAAGAACATTGGGCGCATTAAGCAGTTCGCCAAGATCTCAACGGCCGCAGGCCAGAGGTTGTTCTTTATCACGGCCGACAATCGGCTGTTTGAGTATGGGGCTGGGACCACTTATGAGACCACGCGTCTGTATCTTGGTGACTGGAACGGCGGCGTTGCGGGTGTATCCCAGATTTTGCGCCGGGCCCATTTTGTTTTTTCCGATGTCTACAGTAACACGACCGTGCAGGTTAGCACGTATGTAGATCATCGCAGCCACACTACAGTGGCCTACACCTTGCCGGGCGCGTCCGTAACGCCAGCACCCACGATGCCTGTGCCATATAAGATGGTGCAGGGTGCCTCGAATGGCATGGTTCACCATGAGAGTACGGACGCGGCCTTGGGCTTTGCGGTTGGGGTCATGGTCGAATGGGCCTCGGCTGCTAAATTGGTATTTGCCCGCATGGACGTGGACTTTGACTCTAAGTTGCCTGGGACCTTGGCCCTAGTGCCCGGAGTCCAAGCGACTCCGTTCGAGTTTGCCCTTGTGGGCGATATGGCGCCCGATGTGGTTGATCAGGCCTGGACCCAATTGGCGTCCACCTATCGGTTTGTGAACGTGGGCAATGTGGGAACTTGGGCATCTTACACCAATACGCTTCAGCGCCTTAAGCCCCGCCTTATGGCCGTGGCCGGTAATGAGGATCTGGACCCTGATGGCGGCTTGATCTTTTACAATCGAGTGGCCAATGGCGCGCGGTACTACACACGAGTGCAGGGCAATGTGGAGTTTTTCTTCTACAATGTGGGCTGGACCACGGCCAATATTGGAACGGCCACTGGGGACGCTGATGGATTTCTTGAGGGGTCCACACAGGCCAATTGGCTCAAGGCCCAACTCGCTGCGTCAACGGCCACTTTCAAAGTGGTCGTGCTTCACTTTCCGCCCTACTCGTCTAATACGGCCTACACCCAACTTCGTCTGCCCTTTCGCACGTGGGGTGCTAGCCTTGTGGTCTCGGCCCATGACAAAAACTATCAACGACACATTATTGATGGACTCAACTACATCACAGCTGGAACAGGCTCCAATTCACATAGCGCCCTGGGCACAACCGGGACCGGCTATCAGGCAGGTCGATCCGGAACGGCCGGATATCTCCGAATCATCGCCACAGCATTCAGCCTTAAAACTGCACACGTGGGAGTCGATGGAACGGTGTTCGATTCAAACATTATCTATCCCTGACCAAGTGGCCCTGTTGGGCCTTTGGCACCAAAATAAACGCGTTATTTATGGTAATCTCACAGTACAACAATTTCTGGCAGTTCTGTATTTGGCTATTAACCGTGGCCTATGTTACGTTGGCCGCTCTCACGGGCGGCCTGTCGCCCTTGTTATATATGAGGATCAAGGCGAGACGTGCTATGCGGAAACTTTCATGGGGCCAGCGCGTTTTGCGCGCGCATGGCAAAAAGAAATGAAGGGTAAATTTAAATACCTAACAAACTGGCGCAATGGCAGTTTGCATAAACGAGAAATTTAACTATGGGAATACTTGATAAAATGATCGGCGGCGATTATGAGTCGCGCTCAGCGACTCGACAGGCCGAAGAGGCAATGGACATCATGAAGCGGGACTACCCGCAATTGATGCAAATGCTCACGGGCCAAAAAATGGACGAGGCCCAAGGCGATCTGAATGTCGCCAAGGCCGTGACCCCGGGCTATAACGATCTGGCCATGAGTGAGATGGAGCGGTTGACGCCTCGGGCGTCAGCACTTCAGGGCGCCATGGACACGGAGCAGGCGAGAGCGGATATTGAACGTATGTCCGCATTGGGGCCGGACGCCGGACGGGCCCTTCGGGCCGCCGACGAATCGGCCAATGCTGAATTTTACGCTAACCTCAAGGGCACGGGCGATAAGTATTCGCAACTGCTCAATGAGCTGTCGCCCACCATGACGGCTGGGCAACGGGCCGAAATTGAGCGAGGCGTGTCGCGTATGAATCCAAATGGGCCTGATAACTCAGCCGTGTCTCTCGCTGAAAAGGCCTCGGCCTTTGGGTCTGGGCACCAAGCCAATCTGGCCAATTTTGCAAATATTCTGAATGGTATCTCGTCTAATTTGTCTTCCCTTAAGACGGGCCTCAATCCGGCCAACTTGACATTGGGGCGCGATTCGCGCACGGCACCAGTAACTGGGGCCATTACACCAGTAGTCAAGGCGCCGACTAACGCACAGCAGATTGGTACTGGAATGTACGGACAACAAATTGCTGGGGCCCAAAACCATGATTCAATCAATGCTCAAATGTTTAAATCGTGGGGTGATGTTCTAGGACAAACTTCTCAAACGTTTTCAAATATTGCTGGCGGTGTGACAAAATTAAAAGGAAATTAATTTTATGGAAAATGTGTATACAACAGCAAGTAATGAAGGACTAGATCCGACAGGTTGGTATCCTGGTAAAAAGAATGGATTTTTAAAAAATCTAGGACATGTTGCCTCATGGGGGCTTTATAGCCCTGACAACCGATTGGCAACTGAGCTTAATGTACAAACACTCAGAGCACGCAATCAAAATCAAGAGAGCATTAAGCATATGAAAGCATTGCATCAATTAGCTCTTGAGAATTTAAGGGACTATTACGCTAAATCTATGCCTGAAAAGTCCCCTGAGGAAATTACACAAATGGCCGCTCAGGCCTATTCCAGTAAGTTCCTTGCGGACACTGAGGAAAATAATGCGCGGGGCGCTAACGCGATGGTTAATAAGGAAAAAGCCAAAGGCATTTTGCCTAGGGCGGCTGAGGTAGCGACCAAGGGCCAACTGGCCATGGAGGCCGAGGCCGACGCATCCACTGCGCGCAATCGTAATGTCGAAGCCAATGAGCGGGGTCGGGCGCCACATGAAATGGATGCTGGCACGAGTGACATTTTGTCCCAGATGGCTATAAGCGGGGCTAAGTCTGCTGAAGCTGGGGCCCAAGGTGCCGAGGCCGATAATCGTAAGAGTAGGGCCGTGGCCGCTAAAACGTTTAATATTCCATATGAGGCAGCTCACGCTGAGAGGATTAGTATCGATTCTGATAAGCAGAAGCTCATGGACGAAAACGCCAGAGCAGATTGGATGCGCACTGTTGAGTCGCAGACTCGGCCTATTACTGGTAATACTATGGTTGAGGATGCCCGAAGGCAGGCGATTGACGTTCAAAACTCTAAACTGGACGCTGGTGCCATGAATACTTTGTTGCAAGATCCGACCACGGCACGGGCTGCTGCTGCTAGTAAGCTGAATCGAAATGCTCTTACTGTACCTTATGGTGGGACTGTTGTTCCAGTTGTTCCTGTGGATCAGGGCACGGCCATTCAAGGCGAGACTCGGCACCCAAATGTCGTTGAATATGGCGAGAAAATTGATCCGACCACTGGTAAAAAGATTCCTGTGGTCACTCGCAAGTTTTATGGAGATCAATCTTCTACCAACCTGCCTCCATCCACCGCCGACTTCAATGGATTGACCGGGCGCAGGGCCCCAATCACCGTGGACACTAATATCCTTAACTCGATTATTGGAGGACGTTAATTATGAATCTCACAGACGAGCAAAAATACAAGGTGCTGGCCCATTATGGCCTCAAGCCTTGGGAGGGCGATTTGGTCGAGGGGCCGGACGGACTCCAGATTGTGCCCTATGAAGGCCAAGTTGAGGAAACGGGCGTAATGGGCGCCTTAGGCAAGTCGGCATTGTCGAATGTGCCTCGCATTTTGGCCGGAACGGCCGCTGGTGTTGGGGCGGCCGCCATGGCGGAGCCCTTTGTGGCCAAGGCGTCGACGGCCGCGACTGGATTGGCGGCACCGCTGGGGCCTGCGGCTCCTTTTGTTGGTGGGGCTGTGCATGGCCTCGGGTCGTTGGCCGCTTATGGTGTAGGTAATGCGGCCGGTGAGGCTCTTTATGATAAGGCCCTCGGCGGATCTGTCGACGACGCCATTTATGGTGACGCTCGTGCGCGCTTGCGTGCCCAAATTGAGCACCCGACCGCTTCGCGATTGGGCCAAACGGCCGCCATGGCGGCCTCGTTTCAATTTGCGAATCCTATCAAATTGGCCAAGGCCCTAGGCCAATCGACTAAGTTGGGTGCTTTGGCCCGTGGCGAAACTTTCGTTACACCAGAGAGTGTCCAGATCCTTAAGGACACGGCCCGTAATGTGATTGGTAACACGGCGGGTACGGGCATTTTGCAGATGGTCCGCAATGGGGAGCTGGACCCTAAGGAATTGTTGACCACGGCGGCCGAGGGCCTGCTGTTTGGTAAGGTGCGCTCATTGCCCGGTGCGTTGGGTGCCAGTGTGGAACGTGTTCGTGCTAAAAAAGCCAAAGAGGCTGCTGAGATGGCCGCTAAGGCCAAGGCTGGAACACCTCCACCTCTTCCGGCCGGGGCCCAATTGCCTGAGGGCGCCCGTTCTGACGAGCCCGTGAACCGTCCCTTTTACACGACGGCCGACGAGCCCGTTGGCCTTCAATTGGCCCGCGAGGATGGGCGCTTGGCCCAACAGATGGCCGAGGCGCGTGAGAAAGGGTTGGCAGCCCGCGAGTCGGCTGGACCTGAGGCCCCGGCCCCAGAGCCAAAGTCCTTTGAACAAGCGCAAGCTGAGCAGCAGGCCGTCGTGGCAAAGAACTTGCGTGACTGGCAACTTAGGCGCGCGCTGGAACCGGGTAAATTCACGGACAATGTGCCAATGGAGCCGGGCCCCGATGCGCCGCCATTGCGCCGTGAGCCCTTGACCGACGCTGAATGGATGCAAAAGGACCTTGAAGGTGATCGTAGCCCTAATCGTTGGCAAGGCGCCCCGACTACGGCCGGCGAGCCATTTGACATTGGCGCCGAGCGTGGTGCCTTGAAGCGCCGGGGCTTTGAGTTTAGTGAAACGCCCGAGCGCCTGACCACCCCTGACGGTCGGCCCGTGTCCGGTAGCTTTAATCGCGATACGCGCCAGATCCTAGTATCGCAGCCCAATATGCAGAAGGACACTCATGTCCATGAGGGCATGCACGCTGAGCTGCTGGATATGCAGAACTCGCCCAACCAGCATGTGCGCAAGGCCTCTGGCGAAATTTTGCAGGCGGCCGGTCAGTACTCGGACCCTGAGGAGTTTTTGGTGGAGTTGGCTACGGCCCATAGCCGTGGTGGTCGTAGCCAGAATTCTGTGATGAAGTATCTCAGCGATAATTGGAACGCCCTTCGAGTTATCATGGGCGCCAAGTCGCCTGATCGTATGGCCCGTCTGCTGGCCGAGCGCTTTGACGAAATGCCTAGCGCCCCGGTCAATGGACCTTTAAAAAAAAGTGACGACGGAATGAGGTATCAGCCTATCAAACCGCTGGAGGACTTTACTCCTACAGATGAACTCGTTAAGCTCAACGAAGATTCATACTATCGAGGGGGCGATAATCCAGCGGACTTTGACGGTAAACTGCGCCATATGTATAAGGGTAAGCCCTTTGATAGCTATGGTTTTATTGTTGAAACTTCTCCAAATCAAGTCGCCTACGATGTGGGCGCTAATAATTCACAAAAGGGCCATGTCAAGCCGGAGAATGTTACACGAATTCTGCATGATGTAAAGGCCTACGATGGATATCCTGATGATTATGTAAATGAAATGAGGGCAAAGTACCCTAAAGCCGAGTTGCTCGATGTAGTATTAGACGATAAGCATGAGAATTATCGGGTGATTCGTCGTACACCTCCGTTGGAGGATGACGGAATGAGGTATCAGGAACTCACTGATAAAGATTCCCTCGTGCCCTCATCCGTTTTGGGTAAGGCCGCCGCTGAGGACGAGGCTGTAGGGCGCCAAGGTGCTAAGGCCTATAACGAAATCGACATGATGCAGGGCAAGATCAATAAATACATCGAGGCCCTTAAGAAATATCCGCAGGAGGTCATCGACTCGGCCATCTGGAAACGGTCCAAGGCCGGGCAGATGTTGACTCAGCCCCAGTTCACGCCTGAGGAGGCGGCCGTCAATGACATTTACCAGCAGGCCATGAACGAAACGGCCCAATTGGCCACGACCCATGGCTACCCAATTGAGCAAAAGGAGAATTATGTGGCCGAAATGCTGTCGGGCCGGGCGGCTCGTGATTTTCAGGCGAACGAAGAGGCCTTTATAAAGGAGCACCTGCCCAAGTTCCTTGATTATAATCAGCAAATCTTCAAGGGGACCTATGATCCGCTGGACGCCGAGGTGTATTTTCGTAAGTACATGGAGGGCGTGCGTAAATCACCCAACTCCATTGGCTCCGAGTTCGGCGCCTTGACCAAGTCGGCCCGTAAGTACCATCTGCATGATGATATTCGCGAGCAGGACATGCTGCGCAACTTCCAACGCTATGGCGGGCGCTGGGCCCGGGGCGTGGCCATTAAGCAGCATATTCGTAATGACCCTTACGTGGCGGGCAAGCTGGGTTATGACAAGAATGTGATTCATGCGTCTGGCGCCGAGGCCCCAGCCACGTCCAGTCAGGCCATGCAGAACTTGCGCGCATCCCTTGAGGACACTTTGTTCAATGAGGGCCGAGGCACTTCGGGCCTGAGCCAAGACGCCCGGGATGTTGTGCTGTCGGGTCAAAGGGTCGTTAACACGATGACCATGCAGACGTTGTCCAACTTGAAGAACACGATCCTCAAGTTCCCTATGCACCTGATCTCAGCCGCCCAAAACGGCGAAGGTGTGCAGGCGCTCATGACTGGAACGATGCGCGCCTATGAAAACTACTATACACAAAAGGCCAAGGCCATTGAGGCCGGGGTCATTAAGCCCCACATTGACCCCGCGAACGATATCGACCAGCCCATGACCACGAAGATTGCACGCAATCTTCAGGCGGCCGGTGAAAAAATCTACAAGTGGTCGGGTAGTGAGTTCCTTGAAAACTGGAACCGTGTGCAAGACTTCACGATTGGAGAAGAATTGGCTAAGGTCAATCTGGCCCTTAAGCAAAAGGGTGACCCTAACGCCCAACGGTTCCTTGAACAGTTCGGCTACGGAGCCGACACTAACCAGCCGCTCGAAGAACAGATCACGCGCATTGCGCGCAACTACGCTAAGGGTGTGCAGGGCACATACTCGGGCGAAGGCCTTCCGGCCCTTATGCTCAAGGGTGGGCCCCTGCCCATGTTGCTGCGCATTCAGCGGTTTGGCGTTGAGAACTTCAACCGGACGCGCCAGATGGTTATTCAGCCCGCCATAAAGGGTCAATATGGGCCGCTGGTCGCTTACGTGCTGGGCCTTGCGGTTACGGCCCCGGCCGTTCAGACCATCACGAAAATTCTGAGCGGGCGCCCATCGGGTCTGCCAACTGATGAAGAGATCAAGGCCGGTAAGAAGAAGCCGCTCATCCAGAAAACGCTCAATGTGATGGAAATGGCCCAATTGGTCGGGGCCTTTGGCACGGCAGGCAACGTGGCTGGGTCGGTGGCCAAGAACATTCGGGGCGGATCTCAACAGTTGGTGGGCGATCCGTCGCTTAACTTCGCGTCTAGCGTCCTTATGAATACGGCCGCGGCCATTGATGCAGTGGGCAAGGACGAGCCGGTGTTGGGCGTTTTGCAGGAGGTCCTTAAGCGCACCGTCATCGACAACATGCAAATGACCCGAGGGCTGGCTGTTGATCGTGGGCTGGCTCAGGACCAACGGAACAAGAATACGTTTGAGTATCAAACTGAGCAGCGCGCTGTGCCCGCTACTCAAGTGTTGGCCAATTCAATCAGGGGCAATCTGTTCTCGGACCGGACGCCGATCATTAGTCCCACTAAGGCGAAGGCCAAACAAGGCGACGCCGAGGCTTTGGCCCAAGTGCCATATAAAGAAAGAGCCGCCCTCGACAATTACAGGGGCGGCTACGAGGATCCTCAGAAGGAGGGCGAATACCAGCGGTATTTGCTTAAGACGCAGGGACCGAAAGCGCTTGCGGACTATCAGATGCGACGCCAAAAGGTAAAGGTGACCGCCCAAGGGAGGCCATAAGGGCGACTACTTTAGCCTCTAAGTCAACAAGGGACCCGTTATTTTCAATGACGTGGTCCCATTTTATTTTGGCGCCCTCGGTTTCAGAAACGTGGTCGTCTTGAGGGACATAGCGCCGGACCTCAATAAGAATTCCGCCGAGGTCCTTGATGGCCTTAGCTTCATCTAAATGTCGCACATCAGTTATTACTAAATCTGGGTATGTTAACCCCATTTGAGTTAAATGCGACGCTTCTATAAAAATTCCCGGTACAGCTTCCCTGAGAGCTGTACCTACACGTTGTAATAATTGACCTCCAGTAAGGCCAAATGGCGTAATGCCTTCTTTGAATTCTGGCTGTCTAACAGACCTAAGCACTAGGCCATAGCATAAAACAGAAGTTGCATCTTTGAGAATATCTGCAAAAGCAATTCGATAGAAGCCGTAACGATACACTAAAATTTTGCCTATACTGTCCTTACCACTATGGGCCCTATATCCAATTCCAATAATCATAATGCGTAGTATTTTGTGATTTGATGTGTACCGACCATTTCGTTTTTTGTATTGATCAGGCCCGAGAGTTGGGCCGTGTGCAAAATTGTCTGCATTTCTTCGAGTGTTGTGTCGACGACGAATTGAATCATAAGATCGTTGATAGTGACCCCGGCCGGTTGACGTTTCATGTATTGGACCACGGCCCGTTGTATGGACGCCAGTTCATTACGGCCGCCGATCGTAAAGGCCAAGTGCATATTTTGCTCGTTGGCCGCCATCATGTTGATGACATATTTGACTGTGGCCAATGTGATGGGGCCCTCGTAGCCCGGCTCGCCGAAGTGGTGGGCCATGGACAATTTGATCAGGTGGTTGATCTTGCGAGCGTAGTATTCGTCTAGGCGGCTGGACGTATTGACGATGAATTCGCTGGAATCGTACCAAGCTTCGAGGAAGGGTTGGACCTCGGGCGCCAGCTTAACACAACCATAGACAGATTTGAGGCGCAGGACCCAAGCGCGCACCACATCGCGACTGGCCACTTGGTCTGGGGTCAGGGCCGGGATCTTAATGCCACGCTTGTCGTTACATTGAGCATAGACCATGGCGACACGGCCCATAAGGCCGGTGCCTATAACCTCGCGCTTAATTAACTTGAGAAACTCTGAAGGCGTGGTGCCGCCCGCGATGTTTAGACAGATCTTGGTCAGGTCGTCATGGCCCATGTTCTTGGTTTTGCGATTGTAGTCTTTGCAATTCCAGGCCGTCAGCAGAAATGTCAAAAGGTCCTCGGCGTGTTGCTTGAAGATGGACGTGAACTCGTCGAGGACGAAGGACAATGAAGCGTGCACATAATCTACCTTCTCGCCCGTGTGCATATCGGTGACGCCCTGAAGAATTGAGGCCCCGACCATTTCAACAAGGAGCGACTCGAAGGTCGTGGAGTCGGCCGCTAGCTTGAAGAGGCCGCGCTCACCGGTGTCTTTGATGTGGGCGTTGCCCTGTTTGTACTTTTGCAGTAGTTGGGTGGCCGAGTTGGCTGTCTGGACCTGAAGGGACGACTTGTGAAATGTGAGGACGCTCTTGATTTCGTCGAGCACGAGGCCCTTACCTACGCCCGCTGGCGCAATAAAGACCGTGTACATGTTGGGGTATTGCGGATGGTCCAAGTTGTCGAAGTAAACACGGCGCTCAAGGGCCGCGCCCACAAGCATGTGCCAGCCCCATTCGACGAGGGCCCTGTTGGTGAAGAGTTCAGAACAATAGTTGTGCCAGTGTTCACGGTTGGTCATAGAAGGGCTACTTGTATTGTGGTGTCGTCACAGATTTTGACACGAAGGCCCATGACGATTTGGGCCCGGATGAGTTCCTTGGGCTGGTCGGGACCCACAAGGAGTGTGTTGGGGTTGCGCCCGTGCTTTTCGATGAAGACCGTTACGAGGTCGGCAATTTGCATGATGGGAATGTTCATTGTTCAAGCATCCCTTGCGGGTTGGTTTTGGAGAACTTCTTAAAGTTCTTACCGACTTGGAAGTCGGACGCCATGGTAAATTCGGCATCGACGCCACGAAGCGTAATGTTGATGTGGCGCTTCATGACCTCGCGCACTTCGGGAATATGGTTGTCGGGCACAAGCAGTGCATAACTATCGTGCTTGTTGCTGACTAGGCGCCAAGGCAATTTGTGCTTTATGATGTGGGCACAAGTCTGCTCGACGGCATTATGGGTGATGCACCCAACGGTTGACTGAGGAATCCACGATATGATCTCGCGGATGTAGCTGTCAGTGAACATGCGCTCGAAGCGCCGTGGGAACCCAAGCAAATTGACTAGGCGCCGGTCGCGTTTGACGCGGGCCTCAATCTCATTTTGCCACTCGACAATCTCGGGGAATAGCTCTTTGTAGGTGCCGAGGTAGTATTGGGCTTGGGCCATGTCTAGAATGAGTGAGCCCTCAGACTCCTTGAGTGTGAACTCACGGAATGTGTTGGGGCCCATCTTGTAATTGCTGGCGTGGCCGGTCTTCTTGCCGATGTCGTATTCGAAGGGTGAGTCCTTAATGACCTTGTTAAGGTGGGACCACTCCTCGAATGTGCGCAGGACCTTAGGGTCTTGGAGCCAATAGCGTGAGCGCGGGTGGTTGCCTCGAAACTTATCAAGAAACAAGTGCAGAGCAACGTAGGTGTGGGGCTTGACCCCATGAACGAACAAATTACGATAGCGGCCCGGGTGGCATGAGTAGGCGACAGCTAGGGACTCGGCGCCTGACTGGTCGCGTTGGGCAAAACTCCATCCTTCGGGCGCCTCGAAAATGTCCATCGTGCCCTTGCTATTGTTTTGGGCGTTGCCCCCAAAGTCGAAGAGCTGGCTGGCCGAAAGGCGGTAGGAGTTTGTGCCAGCGGGCTTGAGTTGGGTAAGGTAGCGCATAGATCAGTCAAGATTGTCCCAAATCCCCATTAGTGTTGCAGCCGCACCTATAATTGAATGAAATCTAACTGGGTCAAGTTTACCATCTTCTCGGACAATTCGATATGATCGGAAACTTGTTCCCTTTTCTCGTGTGTAACGTATCTGTTTTAAGATAGACTTTGGTATATCTTTTTTACGTAAGTTCATAATTAAATCCTAAAGTACAGGGGCCCTGTAGGGAATGGGCCCGAGGGCGGTTCTTCTTGGGTCTCGATATAGTCGCGGGCAGCGATTAATTGCGCGGCCGTTATGTCTTGGAGCGTAGTGTGATCTACGCCAATACATTTATATGCATCTGGATCCGACGTAAAAAACCAAGCTTCATACTCAGCATGCACATAGTCTGGATTCACACGAATCCACTTATCATCTACCCACTCAACCCACACATCGGTGCCGATGATATTGTAGTAAGCATGTTTGGCGCCACGGACCGGAAGCTCTGTGACGTAGGCCTTAGGGTCACGGCGTGTGATGTGATTAACCCACGGCGGTTTAGGAATTTTCTTGGACATAAATCAGGCCTTTGGTTCATTTCGAATGTGGGCCATGGCCTCGACGTTAAGTTCAGGAGTTACTTTATCATTCCGTATGATTCGGGTAATGATGAACTCGCGATGATAGGTAGCAAGATGGTCAAGTTGATCTAGTTGCCGTTTGTATTTCGTTATTGCCGTTTTGAGCTGTTCAATCTCTCGTTCATTAGAGGCCTGCACCACCCTACGCAAACCGTCAAGGTGGTGATATCGCGACATTGCGGCCTTGAGGTCCGCGGCCACACTGTGATAGGCCTTCTTATACTTGATGGGCCGGGCCTTGTAGCGTTTAATGATCTGGCGATGGTACCATAGCTGGAGGGCCATGTGCCATAGGCGCTTGAAGGTTGGGGTTTTTTTCATGGGTAGTTCGGGTGTGTTTGTGATTTGGATGCGGAGCATAAGATCAGGGTTCGTAGTAGTCGTTCATAGGATCGTATTTCTCGCAGCAAGAATTGTACTCTTTAATTGCTGGATGGTCGCGGGTGTTAGGCACAAAGGAACCGCGTAGTTCTTGGGCGCAGTGTTTCCAGTGGTCTTTTTCACGACGAAGGTTAGTCATCTGGCGATTAAGCTCAATTATCTGTGCATTCTTTTGGGATATTTCCCACATCATTACTGCACCTCTTTCGTCTAGTTTATTTTCGGCCATTACATCATCTATCGTTGCCATATTATTCCTTTCGTTAAATACTAATTGGGCCCCGGCCAATGGCCGAGGCCTGTTAGGATTTACTTAATTCCTCCCTGAGATATTCGCCACCGCAACCACATCGGTCTCGGGGATAACGTAAACGTAGCGGGGCAGCAGGAATTCAAGCTGGCCGGAGGGCCGGGCGATGACCTCGAAGCCGGGCTTGATTTCAGAGCCTTGGTCATTGAGCCATTTGTCCGAGGCGTTGTGCGCAAGGACATAGACCTGCATGTCCTGCGGCGTTTCGGTGTTGGTATTATCGAGTGTAATAATCTTGCCAATCTTGGGACGCAAGAAGGCCTCGACGATGATGTGGCCGGGGACCGGCGAGAAGCCGACGTTGTTGAAGAGTTGTTTCATTATTTGTTCGTAATAGTATTAATAGCGGATACGGGCACGTAGACAAAGTTTGTGATAACTTGTGGGGCTGAAGCATTTTGACGACTGTAGGCCTGATAGGCCAACTGGCCGTAGTTATTCATAAGTTGCTGCATGAACTGCAACTGTTGGACTTGGGACGCGACGGCCCCAGCGTTAACTGACGAGTCGAGGCCCACGATTTCGAGGTCGCCCCATTGGAGTTTTTCGATCTTGTGGTCCTTGGGCGTCGAGGCCTTGAACCGGTTGGTCCCTGAGATAATCTCGTAGGTCGAACGCGAGACGCGCTCAGGGGAATTAAGGCAACCTGCCGATAGGGCGAGGGCTGCGAGTAGGATTAGATGTTTCATAATTGAATGTTGTGGGTTAACCGACTAACGAAAGTTCGAGTTACATCGAGGCGCTGATGAATACCGGCTAATGTGTGTATAAGAGGCCCGGCGGTCGGATCGACTGTACATGGAGGTCCGCCAATCTCAGCGTCTTTTTCGGGTAGGACACTAGTGAGAGCAGCGCGCAATCGCGTTAGGTCTTCTTGCAAACCAGCGATTTCTTTTTCGATCCGATCAGTATAATCACGAACACGCATTGGCTCACAGCTTACAGAATCTTCTATTAGTGGATTTTCTGGGCGCAGGGGTTGTGTCACATTTTGGGCGCGGCCGGGCCATGTGCGAGGGTCAGTATTGATTGCTTGAGGGTTCATGGTAACAATTCCGCAAGTTGTTTAAGTGTGAGACGAAATCCACAGGCGCCCCGGTGACCGCCACCGCCGTACTTTTTCGCAATGGTGCTGAGGTCAAGGTCTTCATGGCCGGGCGCGTGATACAGGGACACGAGGGCATGGTTACCGGTGTAGCGCCATGCAAAGCAGGCTTGGTGCTCGGGCTTGAGGCCGCCGCGCAGAAGGTCACTGTTGCCCCGTTGCCCGATGTTAAGGCAGCAGAACTTCAGCCCTTCCCAATTAAGAGTCTGGGAGTAGACAGCGCTATACTCGTCGTTCTGCTTGTCGCAATACTCTTTGATTTTGCGCCCATCACAGATGACGGCCCCGATGTAAACATCTGTATATCGATTATTTGTGAATTGAGCGTCGATCAGCAATCGCCATCCTTCATAGTTTAGTGTTCGCAGGCCAAACTGCAGCGCCTTGGCGTCGGGGTCCCGGTGGTCCCAAATGTCGTACTCACCGGCGAGGCGTATGAGTTCGGGTTCTGAGACTTTCCGATCGATGAACTCTTGCTTGGACGGCAGAATACCGAGGTCGTCTCCGGGGTTCGCAAACCATTGCCAGCACAGGCGACAGGCTGCGACACCGTCGATGCGGTACCCTCTAAATTGCCAGTCGTACTTTTTGTCGCCCTGCTTCACCCACTTGTCGATCGCCGTCTTGTGGTGGTCGACCCACACGATTTTGTCGCGCAGATCGGGCCGGGCCATGAGTTCGTCAACGGAGAGATCCACGATGTAGATTTGATCGTAGAACTCCATCCCGTCGATACCTTCTAAAGCACCGTCTGGGCGTGGTACTGGTCGCCCGTAGTCCCAACCGTACGAATGAATCTCGGCGTCAGGGTACAGGTTCTTCAGCCAGTACCGGCACACCTCGTTCGACAGTTTCCCGTCGAAGTCGGCGTCGTGGTAGATAATTGCAATGTGATTCATGTTAATGATAATACCTGCGTGTTGTATGGTTTACCGTCTTCAGTCAAGCCAAGGTATTTAACCTTGGCCGTTTTGGGTTTTGTGTCCGAAAGCCAGATTGCGTTGCGCTCGTCGTCATTGAAGGCGAAGCTGCCAACGCTGAAGGTAGTGCCCTTGGCCGTTTTACAAACAACGGCGCCAAGGGTGTTCTGAAATTTGCCTGTGCCCCTGACGTATTCGACGACCTCGAAGTCATCGTCCATCCAAGCCTTGCGCTTGATCATGTAGTCCGAGCGCCCAGCAATATAAGAGCCGCCGTGCTTGTAGACTGTGCCCTCGTAGCCCGCCGACACGTAAGCCTCATGGGCCCGGTCGCCTTTGTCACAGCAGTCGCACATCTTGTAGGGCAAGAGTTTGATGTAGGGCGAATCGGGCAGACGTCGCTTGAGTTCTTCTTGGCGATCGACGAAACGGCCCGCCAAGTTGGGGCTGTCGAACACGTGATACTCGATAGTCAGGTGTTCGGGGTGTGGAGTGTCACGATTGACCCCGGCCCGACCGTTAATGGTCTGGAGGCTAAGTCCGTGGGCATATAACTCACCGTCGAGCATGGGTACATCAGCTGCCTTAAGCAGATTTTCGATGTGGGGCAAGATGCCATCGGTGTAAGGCTCGCCCTTACGGGTGAAAAAGCCTACAGTGGGCAACCACATGGCCCGGATGCCATTGAGTTTGGGCGTGGCAATATAGGGCCACAGGGGCATGTTCTCTTCGTAAGGGACGGCAAGCGCAAAGTAACGCGCTAGTTCTTTAACAGCATTCATTTGAAGTTGAGGGGTTTGGTGTAGGCTTGGAAGCCAAGTTCACCGGCCAATTTCTGTAGGCCCTTGTACTTTAGGATAAGGCGCACGGCCGGGTTGTGATACTTAAGCAGGTAACGGTACAAAGTGGACTCGTCACATTTGGGCGCCCCGCTTTTGGTGCGGGCGTGGACCGGATAGTGCAAGCGCTCATTGAAATAGTCGGAAAGTTGTTGAGACGAGCCGGGATTCATGTTATAGCCGAGGGCCACTTGCACCACACGGGCCCATTGGTCACGGTCGGTGCGCGCTTTCTTAAGATAGTGCGCAAGTTTCAGGCCATTTATCGGGAGGCCATGGAGCCCGGCGTACAGGTAGTTAAAGATACTGGTGTTAACTTGAACAATTGATCTTCGCAGCCCGGGATCTCCAGACGCATCCACATATCGCCATTGGGCCTTGTGAATAGCTCTAAGTGTAGCAACGTCCTTGGCGTTGTAGCGTAGTAGGTTATCGAGAGCGGGTTTGGTTTGGGGATTCCAAGTGCCACCGGAGTCTTTGTGGAAGGGTTCATTTGTCCATAGGGTTATGTTGTGCGCCAGAGACTTTTCGGCCTCGGGCCAAATTCGGTGGCCCATCAGCATCGTGTCCTCGATGTCGGGGCCGAAGGGAATGTTGTGGAAGAGGGCCAAGAACATCAGGTCGAAGCCCGCATTATGGATGACGATCTTGTTGTGCATGAAGGCCCGGGCCAAACCGGCCATCAGCTCAAGGGAGGCGTCTTGCAATTGGCGCTTGAAGTAAACGGTGTGAGTGCATACGGGCCCGTCGTCAATTGCGTATGAAAAGCAGGTGATGTAGTTATCGGGATGGGACTCGATGTCAAAGTAAATGGTCCGGCCCTTAATCATCTTGAGCAGGTTGGCCGACTGCAAATTGGTCGGGCGCTCGTTGATGAAAGATATGCGCGGAGGCGGATTTCGCAGTTTCTCAACGTCGCGCATGAACCAGAAACGGTAGTTGGCGCGGGACGTTTCGCCGCCGTCCTTGCCGTTGGACTTGGCGTCCTCTTCGTCATCGTCGTCCATACTGTGGGCGCGGGACGCCTCGTAATTTTGCAGGTCGACACAGTCCTGAGGCCAATAGGTCGCGACTACATTGCGGCCCGGGAACTGGTGCACGAAGCCCCGATGGAGGTTGAGTTTGAGATGGGGCCCAAGGTGGTTGAGACTTTCGTCACCGGTCAATATGACAAACTTGTAGCCGGGCAGGGCATGAGTGTAGTCCTTGGCGTATAGCACGTCACATGGGCCGACGGCCTCGCGCACAAGGTCACCGGCTGGGCCGACTAGGGGCTTGCCGTGCACTTCGTCATAGCGTGATTTTCTAGGGAGAACGAGAAGAGTGTCCATAATAAACAGGGTCCGGCCCTCATCCCAAACATATGCGATTCAGGATGAGGGCCTACAGGATTATCCAGTCCGATGTATAGGCGTTAGTTATACCGGCCACGATCCCTAGACAAGTTAGTTGCCGAGTTTGATTTGGCCCGTGCGCGTGTTGGCCGTGAATGTGCGCATGGCCTCGATGTCGGGATCGGCTGGTTCCTCAATGGGCTGAGGAATATTGACGGCCTGCTGAAGGGCCGCCATCTCGACCTCGGGTGCACGGTTAAGGGACTTCTCTTCAGAGAACTTGGCCTTTTCATAGCGGGCCGTGAGCTTCTGGATGTTGGCCTCGAACAGGCGCCCATTGCAGTAGAGCTGGGACATCTGTTCACACAGGATGAGGATGCGCGCGGGCACTTGGGCCCATGCGTCCATGGTCGAATCAGTCGGCTTGGTCACCCAACCGTAGAACAGACCGGCCTTGACGCGAGAAGCGAACAACTCGCAAAGGACAATAACGTGTTTGCCCCGGGCCTCGTCGACCCGTTGAAGCATTGACTCGTGGGGCGTAATGCCGAGGGCCCGACAGGCGAGGGCCGCAAACCACGCGATGTCGCCAAGCTCCTCGATCTGGTTTTCGAGCGAGGTGGCGGCGCCAAGCTCGATGGCCTCGGTCGAGAGGCCAAGGGCCGCATGAGTTAGACGGCCCCACTGTAGATGTGGAATCTTGTCATGCGTGAGGGAAATAATGGGCCCGGCCTCAAAGGCCCCGGCGCGCTCAATGTATTCGGTGATGGTCATAAAAAAGGGAGGGGCTGTTGGGCCCCTCCCGGATGTTGATTGCTTAGAGCGGGTTGCCGCTCACGTCGGTACGCGTACCGGGGAGCACATTGAACATGGCGCACTCGATTTGCTCTTGGCCCATGATCGGTTGGCCATTGGAGTCGAGGATCGGGTTGTTCTTGAAGTCCGTCATGGGCTCGGACTTGGACGACATGGTCATTTGGAACAGGCTGCCATTCAGCGTGAGGGCGGCCAACTGGAGGTTCTTGATATCTTCCTCTTGAGAGGACGCGGCCTCGGGGAGTTGGACCTTCATGCCGTCAAGGAAGGCGAGGACGTTACCCAAGTTCTTGTCACTGAAGGTCACGTACATCTTGGCCTTTTGGCCAGCGGTTTTGACCAAGACGCCCGGCTGGTATTCAACGGTCTCGGGCGACATGATCTCAAGGTCAAGGATGACCTGTGGATTGTGGGGCTCGGACTTGCCGATTGCGACCTCGGCCTTGTTGACCATTACGGTATAGGGGCCTTTGGGAATGCGGGGAACGGAGCCACGGCGGACGATTTGCGGACGAGTATATCCAGACATGTTAGTAGTATTAGTAGTTGTGTTTGTTAGTGGTCCTATCGGACCAAAGTAGAAAGCAGGTTAGGTGCCAGGTTGAAGATGGTTAATAAGGACAGTGATCTTGGCAATATGCGTTTTGATTTGTTTCGCAAATTCAATCTGTCTATTATGTGCTTGATAAAATGTATCCTCAATTTGACGATAGCTATTAATGGCCTCAGTCAAATCGGTGTTAGCGTTCATTAACGACTCCAATAGTGCCCTACGGGCACCTTGTGTCTCAATCTTTTTAATTTCTTCAGGGCTCATAGATATTTGGCAAGTTCAGTGTAGGATTGCGGAATGAAATCTTGGGCGATGGGCTTTGGGATGCGGGCCGGTTCGAACATGGAAGACTTAACGCGCCAGTCAAAAGTGACCGGGTCGGTGGGCTTGGCTTGGCGCCTGACCGCTTGGAGCAGGATGGGGAAATAGCCCGGCAGCTTCTCGCCAATTTGGCCCATGAGGGCGGGGCGCACGTGCTGGGTGACTTCGCGTTTCTCGTCACGCTCAAACTGCTGGTGCACGATCATGACCACATTGCATTTGGCCGTCGTGAACATAGTCAAGAAGGTGTCGAAGTAGATAAGGCGCTTGCGATAAGCGGCGTTGGTGTCTGGCTGTTTTGTGGTCGCCGACAAGATGGGCGGCTCCTCGTTTTCTTGAATGTTGTACCACGTTTCAAGGCGCGTCAGAGAGTCAATGATAAGGGTCGAGCCTGCGGGCATTTGGGTTGCAAGATCCTTGGCCACCATCAGAGCCACGTCACGGCGATTGGCCGACCACGCTGGGTGTGAGCGCTTTTTGATAGAGTCCACAAAGGCGTCGTCCCACATGGGGATAACTTTGCCAACGCCCTTGGGCAGGTTGTTCTCGAAGTCGAGAATGTGAGGGTCTGGGAAGGTGCGGGCACCGGTCGTTTTGCCTGTGACCGGCTGGCCATAGATCATGCACATCACGCGAGTGTTTTCGGTTGGTGGTTTGTTGAAGTAGTCTTGATAGTTCATATTATTACCAAAGTGAGGGGTCATACTTAACTTGACGGTGGCGGCTAAGAGCAGCAATCTTGCCAGACTCGGTGGCCGAGTGGCAGTATTCTTGGAAAGGGCACTTGGTGCAGGTGTTATTGACCATGCCGGTAGGCAGGGCCTCGTCCTCAAACCACGCGGGCAAGATGGTGGTGGCGAGGTAGCGGTCGAGGAGGGCCTCGAACTCATTGAGTTGTTCGATGGAGAATTGGATTGGGGACCCGGCCTGCCAGATGACTGGCGTCTTACCTACAAAGATGGCCGTGATCTGCATCCATAGGTTATTGCGCTGGGCCGCATTGGCGGCCGTCATGTCAAAGATGTGGTGGGCAAATTTGAAGGCGACCCATACATAGAACTTCATCTGAACGGACACGGCATAGTCGGCAAACACTTCAGCCGCCTTCCATTTGCGCGAAGTCTTGTAGTCGTTGATGCGCAACATGCCGTTGGAGAATAGGGTGATTAGGTCAAAGGTGCCCATGACCCAAATATTGAACTGGCACCCACGATAAACGACGGACTTCCAGTAGACCTTGAACTGGTGCTCGGCGTAAATGTGACCGTCGCTGTCGCGGTAGGCGGGCAGCGTTTGGATGGGCATGGTGGAGCAGGTGCCCGAGAGCTGGGCCAACTGTGTGCCCTTGTACATTTGGCACGCTTGGGTGAAGGCTTGAATGTGGTCGTCGCCAAGGGACCGGCGCTCGGCATATTTGTGGACGGCCTTGCCGAAGGTTAGGGCCTCGGCCGTTTCGTTGTCTACGTAGCCCTTGACCACGGACAAGTGGTAGCGGCGTAGACAATGTGAATATTTGAGGGACGTGCTATTAAAGAACACGTCGTAAGTGGGCAGATCGGAGACGGGCGGGATGTTCATAGGGCGCGGTAGATTATGTGGCCGTAGTCAGGGTCGAGGGCGTACTTAAATATGCGTGTTGGTGTGTTGTGGGCTGTGATGGTGGCATGTACGTGGTTATTGCGCACCGTGAACCAGTAGCCCGCAGAGGTACACTGGTCGAATGGATAATGATACTTGGTGGAGGGCAATTTAAATTGCTCTGGGCCCCGGTTAAAATGCAGTAGGGGCTCATAGTAAATTATATCACCCAGTTTTGCGTGTCGTAATGATTTCCAATGGCTAAATATCAATGCATCATTTAGATGTTTGCGCAGGAGTTGGGCTTGGGGCCATGTCCATTCTGGGAATGTGATGTAGGACCACGAGGGAATGTGTTCAATGGATGAGAGGGCCCTAAAGATTCTGCGGTGGCGGCCCACTTCGGAGTGGCGCCATGGGCCAAGGCCCACGATGGGATTTTTTACCTGTGATATAATTTGGCTAGTGGTCATTGTTGTTTGAATTTAAGGCCGGGCCGCTTGGTGGAGGCGATAAGGTCGAGGGCCGATTGGGGCAGGGCCCCGTTGGCTGGGTTGTCGGCCATGTTGACAGGGCGCATTAGCGGAAAGTGCGGGGCGAGGATGCGCTTGAGGTCGTCGTCCGATAGTTGGGACAGGTCGCCGGGATAATTGAGAAGTTCTTCGATGGTCATATATTATTCCATAGGTGCGAACATAAACCGTAGTGTTTGGTGAGTGACGACCCCGACAAATCCCTTGGGTGCCAAGTCAATTAGGCGCTGACGGAAATGGGCGACGTCGTCGTCGTTGAGTTTGAAGGAGGGCAGGACATGGGGCCACTTGTCGCCCACAAGGCGGGGCGATGTGACCCATGCGTTGAAGTCGGCGCGCAGTTGAACACGGCCGTCCACGTCCTCGAAGGACCGGGCCTCAAGGACATCGCGCTTGTAGGTAAAGTGCATGTTGTCCCCGTGCTCGGTCATGGTGAGCTTGGCGTTGATGTCTTCCCAATAGGCTCGGTGTTCAGAGTTTTCAAGGGAGTCGATCAAGTACTTAATGCCGAGACGCAACTTCTGGCGAAGGGACACGGGTGTCATCTTCAGGAAGCGAGGCTGAATGATGATGGTGCTGTAGTTCTGGGCGCCCCAGTCGCGGAACAAGGTGGCGGCCATGGTGGCCGCTTGGGGATTATAGTATGGGTGTTTTTTAGGCATTGGCGTCTATTATTAAAAGTGTGCTGGCCACATTGGGCAAAACCTTTCGGCAATGGGCGCAATGTGGCTTGTCGTCGAGTATGAAAATACGGTGACCGTAGCCCCGTTCCTTGCTGGACCAGCCTCGACATATGCAGGAAGTCTTGTAGATCTGGACCTTCTTAATTTTCATCTGGCCCCCATACATGTTGTTGAAGTAGCCAGTTTTGCAGAGCGCGAATGTTACCCTTGGACTGGATGATGTGATGTGGGATTGGACCATCGGGCGGGTCGAGTTCCTTCTCACGGCAGTAGGCGTCCATGATGGCGGCCGCGTCGTCGGGCCGCTCGCGCAGAGGATAGGTGGTGAGGGTCAAGGGCGAGATGCGGAAGTATAGGTCCTCGCGAAAGGTGCCCTCTTGGACCATGGCCTCAAGGTTGCGGTTGGTCGCGAACACAAAGCGGCAGCGAATTGGCACCTCGGCCGGGGACCCGACGGGCATGACTTTGTTTTCTTGCAAGGCGCGTAGGAGTTTGGCTTGTTGAGATAGGGGCAACTCGCCCACCTCGTCCATGAAAGCAACTCCTGTACCGGCCGTGACAAGAACGCCAGCTTTATCTTGGATGGCGTTGGTGAAAGCGCCCCGGACGTGGCCGAATAGGAGCGACTCGAATAAGGTGTCGACGATGCCACCACAGTTGATTGGGTGGAAGTCGGAGTCTGGGCGATTGCCCAAAAGGACGCGGGCCAATAGCTCCTTGCCTGTGCCCGACTCGCCACAGATGAGGACGGGCTCGGGGCGGAAGGCTACTAGCTTGGCGCGCTTGAGCAGGGCTTGGACGTGAGGTGTGACCGTGATGTATTTATTGATGCGCCGGTCCACAGGCTTGAGGGACGCATTGTAGATAAGCTCTTGGGGCAGGGCCTTGAGAGCGGCCAGAGCATTGATGATGGACTCTTGCTGAGTGTCGGATGGGCGCGGGATAAGGGGGCTAGAGAATTTCATTGGAAGAATGTGTTGATGAGGAAGCCGGACATAAGGCCTATGCCGAATCCAAATAGGGCGGCCATGATGACAATGTCGGTGTTGTTAGTGACTATTGTTTTAGGAGGGCGGGCCTCAAGGACTTCGATGTATTCGCGCTGGGACTCTATGAGTTTACGCTGGGTGTTGGCCCGGTCTTCGTAGGCCTCGCGTTGTTCGTCAGTCATAGGAATAGATAGGTTATGGTGACAAGGCGCCCATTGACTACACGGCATAGGCGCCCGATGCATTGTTTATAATGAATTATGCCCATGTATGCAGTAGCGACATAGGTTGGCGGAACGGATTTAGGCAGATAAGTTTCTTTTCTACTCGATGGTGGCTCTGGGAATCTGACAGGAGTCCATTTCATAGTGCGAATCTTTTTAAGTTGGCGCTGATGATAACGCTCGCACTTTGAGGTAAACTTTGCATAGCGTTCTTGTACGGTCATGGATTTCATAGTAGTTTTATCTTACAGTTAAGGCAAATGTGCTGATCCTTGTGTGGACGGAGACCAGCTTCTGTTTGAGTCCCGCACCGGTCACAACGATTGAGGTCGAGCGCCTTGTCGGGGCGGGGCGGGGCGGCGTGGAAGCGCTCGCCGGTTTTGTGCTTTTGGTATTTCCAGGTTTTCATTTCCAAGATATAGTATAAGTTTTGATCCTAAAGCCTCGGCCCTTATAGTATAGTTTAATGTCTTTAAATTGTTTGGCACTCCAATTAGAAGCACCAGACATGTGAGCTTCGAATGAACCGGCTTTGGCATTTTCCTCACACAATGTATCTAACTCTTGGATCTTATCTGATAACCACGCCGCATGAGCTGCTTCGTCCCTTAAGCGTTTTTGATAGAGGGCGTTAGCTGTTTGTTCGCGTAGTTGTTGCAGGGTCATACAATTACCATTTAATGTGTAGCTGTGAATCGGTGTACCAACAGATACTAAACCCTCTCGCTTTGTAATGACTGACAAAGTAATCGAGCTGCTTGGGTGCGTAGTTTTGTGTGTAAACAAGGATGTTAGTGTCGCCATTTTTGGCGGCTTCCTCTATTAATTGTGCTGTGTTGTTAATCCACAGGTTGGTTGCGCTATCAGGCAATAAGGCCTCTTGGCGCTTGCGCTCTTCTACTGCGTTGACAATTTGTCGTGCTTCGGCGGCGTTCATAAGGCAAGTTCAGTTTGTACTTCGTCATCTTCTGCAATTTTTTCGATGGCGGCGTCGGCATCAAAGCCCTCGCCGTCGTCGTTGTCTGTGTCGGTGCCATCCCGAAGGTCGGTGGCCTCGACGTGTTTTGCGGGCTCGGGTTTGGCGAGGAGGTTGATGGCCTCGTCGGCAAAGTTGTTGTTGCCCATGACGCCAGCCCGCACTGAGCGGATCTTGCGGTCGAGGATGGGCGCCACGTGGTCGGCCACCTTGGTGCCTGCGAAGAAGCACATGTTCTGTGTGACGTTTGAGATGGTGGCCACGCGCATAAGGCGGTAAAGGGCCTGCATGAATTCTTCTGCCCAATAGCAGATGGTGAAGAAGCCCTCGCGGGGCCGGACGTGTTCGTACTGGTGGTCCATGTCGATACCGCGGCCACCTGACGATAGTGTGAACACCATGAACTCAGTGGTGCCTCGTTGGAAGCGCTCCTTCTCTTCATGGCGCTCCATCTTGGACTGCTTGGTAAGGCGCAGGGTCTTAAGATGCTCGATGCGGATGTTCTGTTCGCCCTCGTCCTCCTCGTTGCGTGTGCGCTCCTTGGTCCACTTGATATATTTCTTGACGGCCGAGCGCTCGGTCGCGGTGAGTGGTCCATATTGCTCGGGATCATAGTACCGCATGATGTACTTACCGATGTTGTCGAAGAGGTCTTGGCCTACCATCTTGATCAACTTCTCGCGGGTGATGAGTTCGTCGCCGCCCTGAATGACGCTGATCTTGTTGCGCGGGATGCCGCGCTGGACTAGGAGTTGGACGATGCGATTGCATGAGGCTGTGAAGCTGACACCGCACACGGGAGCGAAGCCGTGGCGATGGGACTCTAGCATTTCGTCCACAAAGTATTCGGTCTTGAGCCATTCTTCGGATTGACGGAGTTTGAGGAAGGCCGTGAGCGGATTGACGGTGGCGCCGAGTTGGCCGCAGCGCTCAAGCTCGTCTTGATAACGGGCGATGGTGCGATCGTAATAGGCGCGGTCCTGTTCGTTCTTGAACTTGAGGAGCTTGACCTTGTTGAAGGCCTTGACCTTGCGCGGGTCCTTGGGCGGCATGATGTAGCAGTCATTGAACTCCTTGCGGAATTCGAGCATGGCCTTTTCGTCATGGTCCTCGGGCCGGGCGCCGACACGACTGGCGATG
>Ga0075163_10001584_pt1 | contig 30729 bp, 20 predicted proteins | sample JI1023141ADNA_FD_71478 | JGI IMG/M metagenome (GOLD analysis project Ga0075163, IMG submission 71478) | Wastewater effluent complex algal communities from Wisconsin, to seasonally profile nutrient transformation and Carbon sequestration -... | ecosystem: Engineered > WWTP > Effluent > Algae...
CTGCGCAGACCTGACGTTGCCACAATGCCCCTCGGCTCAAAGCAATCAACTCATCGAGTGGTTGCTCACCGGTTATGTAATTAGTATAGCGACTCAAATAGCAAATAGAAGTCCCCCAGATCTCATTTAAGCAAGTATTTTAGACATACCAAAAGCGGCATACAGAGCCACAATGCATATACACACAAGCAGTCAAGCGCGTGAACCACAACCTGACAAAAGACCGCACCGTATGCATATACACTTATGCACAACCTGACAATTACATGCGATCAGTTAGACATCAAATAGATATCTGCCGGCACTCTATACAGTGCTCTTATAGTCAACTGATCACAGTCAGAGATATTGTAAGAAGGGTTTTGGGCCCCATTTAAGGTCTCATACATGATGTCTGACTTGTTAGGAGAGTGTTGCAAACCAAAGCAGTGCCCAAACTCATGACAGGCTGCACGGGCCATTGTGGTGGGACTATCAAGCGAATTAAACTGCACTACAACTGGACAACCCCGCACTGACGCCAGTGGATAACTGACACCCTGGGAGGGGGGATAAGAGGTATAACCACTACGTGCCACCATTCGATTGGTCCAGAAGACAATGACATCAGCATGACTGGGGTCATTAACCACTGTGTAGCTGAGATATTTTTCTTTGTTGAGAAAGCTCCACTGCGACAAACCAGCAAGTACAGCTGATTTTTGAGCAGGATTGTAACCCTGAGCAAAAGCAAGAGAATTTAAATAGGCCGGTGAATGAAAATAAGGCGAAAGCTTAAGTAGTGCGTCTGACGAAATAGTTTTACCGGCAAACTCAGCTGGTATCTCTTTACCATCAGTGATGAAGATGCGCACAGGCACACACTTAGGATGCCAGCGAATCAGCGAACTACCAGATCTACAAGAGTAAGGATGATTGACGCTACGCAATCTGGCATAGAGAGGATCTACTGCACAAGTGTATTTATCAATACCGCCACTTACAACATAAAGCCGACTGAAGGCATCTATAGCCAGAGCAGTATCACCGCTAAAAGCAGCGGCCGAGCCTAAGTAAAAGAGAATAGCCAGGTCGCGAGGATTTTGGGCATTGGCCTTTTTGAGCAGCGGAATGGCTTTGCTAAATTGCTTAGCTTGATAATACTGAAACCCAAGCTGTGCGTTGTTTGCGGCAAATACTGCACTGCCAAATACAGCCAAAAAGCTGAGCCCAAGGGCAATTGCTGTGATACGCGCGACTAAAGCCCTAAAGCCAATATCAAACATGCAACCAGTACCTGCGTCGACACCATAAATTATACTTGCAGGTAAATTAAAGTCAGGTTAGCTATTGATAACCGATATGGATTGCACCAAAATCTGAAAGCCAAAGCAGGCGGCAGCGAGTAAACAGAGCACACAGACTATATTTGAACGTTTGTAAGTCATAGTCACCTCAAATATGATTATACCTAACCCTTGGCAATCCCTGATACATCTATATATAAAATTGAGCAAGTGGCGCTCGATGTGCCAATAATATTGTGGGATTTAGAGAAAGGCAGCCATGGCTTATAACGATCTGAGAGACTTTATCGATGTTTTGTCCAGACAGGGAGAGCTTACGCGCATCACTGCGCCGGTCTCAGCCGATCTGGAAATAGCCGAAATAACTGACCGTATCAGCAAAAGCGGTGCCAATAACAAAGCTCTGCTATTTACCAATGTCAAAGGCTATGACATGCCTGTGCTTATTAATACCTTTGGCTCGTATAAGCGCATGTGTCTTTCGCTTGAGGTAGCAGACTTAAACTCAATAGCTGACCGCATCAGAGGCTTTATCAAGCCCAAAGTACCTGAGAGCTTTATGGAAAAGCTGGCATTTTTGCCGATGCTCATGGAAGTGGCGAAATTTCCGCCCAAAGTGACCGGTGGTGCAGCTCCCTGCCAGGAAGTTGTGATCACAGATCCAAACTCTCCCATGCTCGACAAAATTCCAATACTCAAATGCTGGCCAGAAGACGGCGGACCCTTTGTCACGATGGGCGCCATCATTACCAAAGACCCTAAACATGGTAACCGCAATGTCGGCATGTACAGACTGCAAAAGTTTGACAATGTTACAACCGGCATGCACTGGCACAAACACCATGATGGCGCGCGCAATTTTGAAGAAAACAGACGCAAAGCCATGAACGAAAGTGGCATCAAAGCAAGCGGTGCCCTGGCTCAAAATGGCAATGGACAGCCCTCTGAACCACCAAACTATGGCACCTACTTTGATAAAGAAGAATACGAAAAGCCAGGCAATCGCCTGGAAGTAGCTGTTGTGCTGGGAGCAGATCCGGCCGTCACTTATAGCGCTACAGCACCGCTACCGCCCGAAATAGATGAGCTTATTTTTGCTGGATTTTTGAGACAGAGCCCGGTCAGACTGACAAAATGTCAGACTATAGACCTGGAAGTACCCGCCAATGCCGAAATAGTAATCGAAGGTTATGTCGACCAGAAGGATCTCAAAGAAGAAGGTCCATTTGGCGACCACACTGGTTTTTACAGTCTGGCTGGACTGTTCCCAGTCTTTCACGTAACCGCTGTGACGCACCGCAAAGAGCCAATTTATCAAACCACAATTGTTGGTAAACCACCGCAAGAAGACTGCTATCTGGGCAAAGCCACCGAACGCATCTTTATGCCTATGGTGCAGATGTTAGTGCCCGAGATTGTAGACATGAACTTGCCCTGGGAAGGAGTCTTCCATAACTGTGTGATAGTGGCTATTGATAAGCGTTTTCCCGGTCATGCCAAAAAGGTAATGAGTGCACTCTGGGGACTGGGACAGCTGATGTTTACTAAGTTTGCCATCATCGTGGACAAAGAAGTTAATGTCCATAATCTCTCCGAAGTAGCGCTCCATGTCTTTGGCAACACCGACCCCAGGCGCGACATGATGTTTGCTGATGGACCGCTGGATATCCTTGATCACGCTTCACCACTGATGGGCTATGGCTCAAAAGTCGGCATTGACGCCACAAAGAAATGGAAATCAGAGGGCTTTGATCGCTCCTGGCCAGCCCCCATTGTCATGTCCGAAGCAGTGTCAAGCCTGGTAGACAGCCGCTGGAGCGAATATGGCTTTGCCGAAGTATCAAAAGGAGCCTCGCTGTTTGGCTTGAAAAGATAGGTTGCCAAGCGCTCTTTTTAATCTTCACCATGTTGAAAATCGGTAGGCACGGGAATAAAAGATGTACGAACCCGTAAGACGATGGATTTGAGCTCTGCTTAAAGCTGTCGCTACCAGGTCGATTTTTACCTAACTCATTTTGGTGTTTTCTATGAGCCAGTGGAAGCGCATAGTCTGTATTTGCATGCTCGCCTTGATGGCGGGAAGCTCGGTAAATGTACCGGCAATGGGTCATAAGACTCTGCCTACCGACGTTTATCACCGTGCATGGCAGCTAGTTAGAGACAACTACTACGACTCCAACTACAACGGTCGCAACTGGCTCGAGCTGGAGCACAAGTTTGACTCGCAAATTAAGACCACCGCTGACGCTCACAAATATGTCAAAGTGATGCTCGAATCTTTGAGCGACCCTTACACTAGATTTCTCGATCCCAGAGCCTTCCAGGATGAAAACGACGCCATCGATGCTCGCATTGTTGGTATCGGCATCAACTTGATGCAAAGCAAAGATCAACAAAGACTTATAATCAACCGCGTAATTGAAGGCGGTCCTGCTGAACAAAGCGGCGTCCAATCCGGTGATGAAATTGCCTCCATCGACGGTATCAATGCTATCGGTATGACTCCGGAGCAAGCTGCTGATCATATCCGCGGTAAAGCCAATACTGCAGTTGTACTCGGTCTGCGCCACGGTAACTCTAGTCACTCTGTCAACATTGTCAGACAAGAGATTGTTATCCACGCAGTCTCATCCAGACTTGATAAAGCCACCAACATCGGCTACATCAATCTCTCTACTTTTATCTCCAACGACGCTGCTGATGAGTTTAAGGCTGCCCTACAAAAACTCTCTAAAGCCGATGGCTTGATCATCGACTTGAGAGACAATCCAGGCGGACTGCTCTCAAACGCACTCGAAATCGCCGACATGCTCCTTGAAGGTGGCGCTATCGTCAGCACCATCAGCCGTCATGGACGTCACACCGACATCGCCTCTGGCGAGCCTCTGTCTCATCAACCAATAGTGCTCCTCGTTGATAATGAGAGTGCTAGCGCCAGCGAAATCCTCGCCAGTGCCCTCAAAGATAATGGCAGAGCAGTTGTTATCGGCGAAAAGACCTACGGCAAAGGACTCGTCCAGGAAATCAATCGCCTCCCCGGTGGAGCAGCTGTACACATCACAGTCTCGCGCTATCTCACTCCCAGCGGTTCGGATATCAACAAAGTCGGTGTTATCCCAGACATCACTGTAGCTGACAAAAAAGAGCAAGAACGTGTTGCCAAAGAATGCATCAGAGAAAAAATCGCTAGCTTAAAGCCTGTACGCACAAGCAGTTTGACATTGACCAAATGAAGAACTGAAATGAGCCGGAATTATGAGAGCTGAAAATAACCAAACAAAAATAACCAGCAAGCCATCGATCTTAAAATCGGTGGCTTTGCTACTTTGCTATGGACTGATAATCATGGCAGTGCCCAGTCCAGCCAGTGCCGACCCGATACCATACGGAGCACCGCCTGGCAGTTTTGTTGGCGCCACCCAAAACGACCAGTTTATAAATCCCGGACAAAATACGGCCCCGCCTGCAAGCAACCCTAACTTCCAAAATAGTGTTGCCCCAGTAAGTAATTACTATCCACCGCAAAACTTCACTACTCCAGCGCCGGCACCAGTTAATAATTATGGCTTCCCCAATCAAGGCGGTCAGCCTGTTAACTACGGGCAGTACGCCCAGCCCAGTGGATATGGTCAACCAGTGCAGGGCGGTCAGCCTTACGAGCAAGCACAGCAAGGCTCGGTACAACAAAACTACCTCAATCAAAGTCAACCCACTGGCGCCATCCAGCCCTTTGCCCAGAGTCAGGCAGCCAAACCAGACGGATGGCCGGCAGACTTTCCCGATTCAGTCTCACCTAGTGGTCAAACCACAGTAGATAACACCGTTCAACCGATGGATAACACTAGCCAGCCTAGTGGTGGCGGTGGTGCCAGTATGGCAGCAGGCATAGGCAAAGCCCTGCTTGGCACTGTAGGATCGGTGATGGCAGCGCGCAGTATGTCCGGCATGGGCGGTTACGGCAGCCCCTATGGTATGGGCGGTTACGGTATGGGTGGCATGAGCCCATATGGCTATGGCAGTCCGATGGGCGGTGGACTGGCAAACACTGCTTTGCGCATGTTTACCGGTGGAGGATCTATGATGGGAGGATATGGCTCGCCTATGATGGGTGGCTATGGTAGTCCCATGATGGGAGGTTACGGCAACCCATATGGTGGCGGTATGATGAACCTGATGAATATGATGCGCCGCTAAAGAAATGAAAGGTAAAATTGTGATGTCTAGAAAATCAGTGCTAGCAATAAGTGCTCTGGCTCTGAGTCTTGCCCTGGCAGGGAGCATTCAACATGCTTTAGCTCAGGACGCCTATAGCTATGACAATTTCCAAAACGCACCCCCCGGCAGCTTCTTAAACAACAAAGTAAAACCACAGGCGTCACCAGCCAAGTCTTCGGCCAAAGCACCAGTCAAAGGCAAGACTGTCGCTAAACCAACACAACAACCAGTAGCCCCCCAAAGTGGCGTCTACAATAGCGGACAAATGGTGCCAGGCAATAGTTTTAACTACCCAGCACAAAACCAGCTTGGCCAATCAGATTTCATTCAACCCTCAGGCGGTGGCGGTGGTGCTGGTCAGGACCAGACTTCCACTTCTGGCTGGGTGACACCAGACACACTGGGCAATCAAGTCGACAATTCTTATCCACAGCCGCAAACCCAGACTCCCTTTGATGGCGATGCTGAGCTGCAACAAGAATTCGCAAATCAAAATAATGGCGGCGGTCTGTCAACTTCTGGCTGGGTCAATCCTGGCAGCACAAGCAATAGTAGTGGTAATAATGGTGGCGGCAACTTTAGCCAACCCATGGGCAATCAGGGTAGCGGACTATCCAGCTCTGGCTGGGTCAATCCTGGCAATAATAATGGTGGCAATAACATGGTAAGCCAGCCAGTGCCAATGCAAGACAATAGTGTCTCTAGCTCAGGCTGGATCACTCCTGGTGGTGGCAAAGGCAAGGGCAGCTCAAAACCAATCAAAATGGCTAAGCCAGCACAACAACCTCAGTTTAACAATCAGCCTATGCCTACTCAGTCGCAACAGTGGAGTCAACCGCAAGGCAATATGCAGACACAACCGACTCAATCGCAGCAGTGGAGCCAGCCTCAAGCAAATACACAAGCAAATAATCAAGCTCCGCTCTTTGGTCAGGTACTGCAGCAAGAGCAAGGCGCAGGCAGTGGCAACTTCCAGGGCGCCGGTGCCAACACCGGCAATATGAGTGCCGCCAATCCGCCCGATATGCCTGCCGGTGGCTTTACAGTCAGTCCAGATGCTGCTGTCATGCCAGGCATGATGAATATGCTGATGAATATGCAAAAACAGAATGGCGGTGCTGCTACTGGTGGACAGCGCATGGCCGCACCACAGCGAGGCTTTACTACACCGCCCATGGTGCGCGGTGTAAGCAGACAAGTAGGACGCACCGTCAACCGTGCAGTTAACCGCAGTGTCAACCAGATGCTCTACAGAGGTCTTAATTCAATGCGCTTTTAGGGCTTAGGCTCAAGTAAGTCCTGACCTTTTTTGATGACAAAATTGAGTAGACTGACAGCTCGCTCCAGGCGACAATTATAATCTGCCCTCATAGATGCAGGCATCAGTCGTACCATATCGCCGACCTTACCCTGCCTCAAATATGCCACCGATAACTCCTCAATCAGCTGTTGTTCCATATAGCAACTGGCAGCACTACGTTTGAGGATGTCGCGTTCAACGGCATCGACATTGGCGACATTGCTAATATCAACTGAGTCCATACCAGAGCTAGTCATCATTTTGAGATTTTGCTCCAGATACTTTTGTGCTTTAGCGCTCTCGCCACTGCGAGCCAGACAGAGAGACAGCTCGGTACGCAGTATATAACTGAGCAATGTCTGGACATTAGTATCCATCTTATGCTCTCTGGCACGCTGTTCGATAATTTGCAAAAGCTGCTCGTAGTCCTGCGAGGCCGTACCATAATCATGACTGTTCATTAGTGCTCTTGCTCTTGCTGCCAGAGCCTGTCTAAATAAACTGTGTTCATCGCCAAATGTTTCAAGAGATTGATCATACCCAACGCTGGCAGCTATCAAGGCTCTCGTAGGCAGCCCCTGCTGAGTCAATGCTCTAGTCAAAACTATCAATGGCAAGACATTGTAAGCACTACTAATGAGCGCTTCGCCCTTAGCCAAGCGGGCTGCTGCTCCGTCGTCGACAGCGTTAAGAGCATCACGAGCCATGGCCGCAGCCAGAGTCATCCGACCTTCGTTAAGGTGCAAGAGAGCCAGGAGAGCGAGGGGCAAATAACTGGCATAGACCTGAGCAGCCGGCAGTACTCTACTGATACCAAAGGCAGTGCGCAACTCTTTGCCTGCCTGGAATAAATCACCTTTAGCAAGATAGGCCTGCCCCAAGTAACAGTGAGCAAGAACAATAAGCGTCTGGTCACTTTGTTTGCTCTTGATTCTGGCACAGACCTCCACTAAAGAATGTAAGTGCTCAGCGCTCTGGTCAAAGTCATAGGTCAGATAGGCGCTCTCCAGAGCAATTTCATCAACTAGCCTGAGATCTGAGCCGTTGTACTCTCTTGCACTCTCAAAAGCATCACTGGCTTCCTCCCGGTCTTCCATCAAATGGTGCACCCGTCCGTATATCAAAAACAGACCAGCGCGCAATTCTGGCGAGGTAGCTCCGCGACCATTTTTGTCCTGTCGCTTGAGGCGCATCTCTATTAAAAGAGGGCGCAAAGAGACTATCACTTCTCGCAGTTGCCCTCTTTGAAATTGCAATAAAGCCAGCTCAAGATCACCAGTTACAGAAGTAGCCATGCTTTATTCCTTTATCTTCACTTATCATCAGGCAGTGTATTTTTGTCTTTCAGGACAGACTTCAGATATTACTTCCTGTATTTTGTTGAGAATACTGCCCAGTCCAAAGCGCATAGTGGCAGAACTCACTACAGGATTAGGCACCTGCGCCACAAGCCAGGCTAAATCTTCTTTGCGCACTTTATCAGCCTTATTGAGCACTGTAATCATGGGCTTATCTACAGCACCGAGATCACTCAATACATCATGCACAGAGCTAATGTGTTCAAGTACATTGGGATGTGCGGCATCAACTACGTGGACCAGCACATCAGCCACAGCCACTTCTTCGAGAGTGGCTCTAAAAGCTGTAACCAGAGATGTCGGCAGCTTTTTGATAAAGCCCACAGTATCTGATATGAGCACAGGACTGTGGTCGGGCAATGAAGTACGTCTAGTGGTCGGGTCAAGAGTAGCAAATAATTTGTCACCAGTAACCACATCTGACTTGGTCAAAGCATTGAGTAGTGTCGATTTGCCACTATTGGTATAGCCAGTCAGTGCCACCACCGGTAGATGCTCGGCAACCCGTCTTTGTCTTTGCACATCGCGGTGATTTTTGATGCGTTTTGCGTCTTCTTCTAAAAATGTGATTTTTTCGCGGATACGACGTCTATCGATTTCTAGCTTGGTTTCACCCGGACCTCTAGTACCGATACCACCACCCAGTCTGGATAAAGTCTCACCTTTACCAATCAATCTGGGATAGAGATATTTGAGCTGAGCCAGCTCAACTTGTAATTTACCCTCTTTTGTTTGTGCTCTTTGAGCAAAAATATCCAGGATAAGCTCAGTACGATCGATTACTTTAACGCCGACAGTATCTTCCACATTGCGCTGCTGGTTGGGGGTTAACTCCTGGTCAACCACCAGCAAAGTAGCACCAAGTTCTTCCACCAGTAGTGCTACTTCTTGCATTTTGCCAGAGCCAAGAAAAAACTTAGGATCTGGTCCCTGACGAGTCTGAGTCAGCCGACCACAAACGGTAGCACCGGCGGTGCGGGCCAGTCTGGCCAATTCATCAAGATCGTCTTCTACTTGCCAGCTATTACTACCATCACAAATAAGACCAATCAAAAATGCTCTTTCTTCTCCCTCTGCCACAGCCAGATCTGGAGCCTGAGTGCGGAATTCTTCTTCAAGAGCACTCATCAATTCTTCGAAATTATCGTCCTCAGCACGCCTGGCTGTTAGTGGTGGCAAAATTTTCCAGAGCTTGCCATCGGCATCGCGGCCGGGCAGCAAATGAGCAATTTGCACCTGGTCAGCAAGTTTGCCATGCTCCCCTCTGGTGCGAGAAAAACTACCGGATGGGTCAACTACAATTTGAGCTAATAAATCAAGACGATTTTTAGCCAAAAAATGCAGAGTCTCTTTGGCATAGCTGACTTCTGGGCTGGGGCTCTTGCCTGCCCGTCCACTGGGTTTATCAGTTTGTACTTTTTCTTCTACAGCTTTGACTGGCAAAGGAAAAGTAGTATGAATTATGCGATGACCACAAAGCCGACCAGGTCCCACTCTCACGCCCTTTAGCTCGGGCATTTTGACTTCAAAAGGATGACCAACAGTGACATTGACCACATGACCACGACGATTAACCACAACAGAGAGTGGATAGCCCGTCTCCTGGGAAATTTCAGCAACGCTGTCAGCTAATTCTAAAGTGAGGATTTTGTCCTTAGGTATACGTTTTTGCAACAACCGATTCAGCTTTTTTATCTCAGACTGTTTAAGTCCTTTGGATTTTCCTAAATCAAGTTTGCCGTGCAAATCGTATCCTCCAGAAGCTAAAACGTCTGAGCCGACTGAGTCGGACAGTGAGAAATAAAACAAGTGGTAAGTAGATTGACCTTCATAGACCAATCTTACCCGTTTATCAGCCGAATTACACCCTAATTTAATCTATCTATATGGTGTACAGCCGCTATAGCTCAGCTTCCAGCACTGCTATCAGGATTGGCGCGAAACTCTATAGAGCCTCCCCTGGGGCTTTTGCGTCTCTCTCTAAAAACAGTACCAAGAGCACCCCAGTCAATCACCAGTGTGCCACCGGTGGCCCGGTGCTGACTGTCCCAGCTCATGAGCATATCAAGACAGGCATGATCGATATAGTCAAGCTGCTCCAGGTGGACATGTAGCTCAGTATCTGGTTTAACTTGAGCGACCAGGTCGGCAAGTTTGGGTAAGCTCAAAAACGTGGCGGCACCACTCAAGGAGACATGAGTGCGATTGTGGTCCACATCTTCTCTGACCTTAATATCCAAATGCGAAAAGATATAGAGCAGCTTGAGAGCGGAAAAGACCACACCAACAACCACACCAGTAAGCAAGTCCTGGCAGACAATCAAAAGTACAGTACCAACATATATAAACGACTCAGAGCGGCCGTAGCGCCCTATCTCTTTAAATACTTTCCAGTTGATCATCTTATAGCCAGTAAAGACTAGCAAGGCCGCCAGTGCTGATGTGGGGATAAGCTCGAGGACATGGGGCAAAAGACAAACAAAAAGCAAGATCCATAAGCCGTGCAAAATAGATGACATCCGAGTTTTAGCACCAGCAGCCAGATTGACACCACTGCGCACCATCACACCAGTCATAGGTAGACAGCCCACCATGCCACAAAGAGTATTACCGACACCCTGAGCAATTAGTTCTCGATCAAAGTTAGAGCGCGCACCACTGTGCAACTTATCCAGAGCACTACAAGTCAAAAGAGTCTCAGCTGTTGCTATAAATGCAATAGCGACAGCATCAAAGATGACTTCGCGGTTGAGATAGTGCTGAAAGTCAGAAAACGTAGTCAGTGTCAAAGAGCCAAATATGTTAGCTGGGATGTCGACATAACGCACTTGCAAATTTAATAAGGCCGAAAAAACAGTAGCCAGAAATACTGCCACCAGAGATCCAGGTAATATCTTGAGGCGACCTTTAGCAAACTTTTGCCAGAGTATCAAAATAGTGATAGTAACAAGACCAATCATGGCAGCCAGATGGTGTGTAGTACTACCGGCACTCGGATCTGGCACGGTCACGCCTTTGTAGATAGCCATCGGTATCGAAAGGATATTATTGATACCACTGCCTTTAGGCGAGTCATCCACCATGACATGAAACTGTGCCGCCAAAATGAGAACACCAATGCCAGACAACATGCCATTGATAACAGAGGGAGGCACAGCTCTAAACCAGGGAGCAAGCCTGGCTAGCCCAGCAATGACTTGGACCAAACCAGCCAGACAAAAAATCACACCCAGTCGCTCAGTACCGTGCTCCTTGATTAGCTCCAGTACAACGACAGCCAGACCGGCAGCTGGTCCACTGACCTGCAACGGACTGCCTCCTAAAAATCCAACTACGATGCCGCCTACTATCCCCGTGACAATGCCATGGGCAGGATCTAAGCCAGAGGCGATGGCAATACCCATACAAAGCGGCAAGGCCACTAAAAAAACCACCACCGAAGCAAGCAAATCAGCTCGGAATTTAATCCAAGATGAAGGCGATTCGTTTTTGGCGACTGCTTCTGTCATCTCATTACCTAAAGTAAAAGTTTAGCAGCTCTGTACACTGAGCAGCGCCTTTATTAGAAAGATTCAGCAACCAGCCATCAGACTATGACGCAAAAGCGGGCGCTGGCCAGACTCACCACAACCTTTGAGGCGGGGAATCAATTTGCCTGGATTGAGAATGCCCAAAGGATCAAAAACAGACTTAAGCGCTGCCATATAGCGGAGATCCTGCTCACTATAGACGGAGTCCATCTCCATCAGTTTTTCGACGCCAATGCCATGCTCGCCCGATAAGGTGCCACCTAAATCAACACATAGATGCAAGATATCGCGCGCAGCCAAAAGCACTCTTTCCACTTCTTTTTTGTTATCGCGGTGATAAAGCATACAAGGATGCAAGTTGCCATCACCAGCATGATAAACATTGGCTATAGGCAAGTCGTATTTTTGTCCAATTTGGGCGATACCACTGATGGCTTCACTGAGCCTGGAGCGCGGAATAACACCATCCAGCACATAGCCATGGGGAGCGATTCGGCCAAGAGCACCAAAACTTGTCTTGCGTGCCTTCCAGATTTTGGCGCGCTGCTCAGCACTGGCAGCCCAGTGACTCTCAATAACACCGTTATTAGATAGACACTCTTCTACGATTTTGCGGGCGGCATCAATACCAGCTAGTGGACCGTCTAATTCGATAATTAGTAATGCTCCAGCATCGCGCCTGAGCCCCATGGACAGATAATCTTCTACAGCATTAAGAGTAAGACTATCGATCATTTCCATTGCTGCCGGTACTACACCGTGTGCCACTATATCTGATACCGCCTGACCACCCGCTCCCAGAGAGCTAAAATAAGCCAGCAAAGTCTCGACCTTTTGCGCTACTGGTGTAAGCCTGACTAAGGCTTGTGTCACTATCCCGAGCGTCCCCTCTGAGCCGACCATGATGCCGACTAGATCAGTTGTGGCACTGGTACGACCAGCACCGCCCAGAGTAATTAAACTGCCATCAGCTAGCACCACATTGACTGCCAGTACATGGTGCGTAGTCATGCCGTATTTGAGCGTATGCGGTCCGCCGGCGTTTTCGGCGATATTGCCACCTATAGTGGAGGCAATTTGACTGCTGGGATCTGGCGCAAAATAGAGGTTGTATTTAGCGGACTTTTGCGAGAGTGAGACATTGGTGGCACCGACTTGTACCAGGGCAGTGCATTCCACTTCATCGATATGCAAGACTTTATTCATCCTGGTCATCGACAAAGAGACTCCGCCGCGCACACATGTGGCACCGCCAGATAGTCCAGTACCAGCGCCCCGGGGAGTAACTGGCAGCTTCAAGCCTTTTGAACCCACTAGTTCCATCACAGCCACAACTTCGCTCTCGCTCCCAGGCAAGACCACTACGTCAGGCAAAGCCACGTCGAGACTCTCGGCATCTAGCTCATAGAGACTCAAGTCAACACTATCGGTGAGCACATTTTGCTCGCCAACTATTTTTTTGAGGTCAGATATGGTCTTAGCAGTCAGCACTGATTAACGGTTTTGCCCCGACATTTGTTGCAGCATTTGTTGCATTTGCTGCATCTGATTTGGTTGCTGCTGCATCTGCTGCATCGGACGCTGTTGCATCATGCCTTGAGGCTGTCTTTGCTCTTTGACCACTTCTCTATCGTTAGTTGTGTATTTAAAGCCCTGGTTGCCATAGTTCCAGGTAAAAGTACCGGTTTTTTCGACAAAATGGCGCTGACTGTTGGGCGGAAACTGCAAAAGCGGATTGGAAGTCATGGAGTTGACCACACCAAGCAACATAGCGTTGTACATGGGATTAGGGCTTTGCTGCAAAATTTTGACGTTGCCGATGCGACCATCGCGCGATACAGCGTAGCTAATTTGACAGGCCAGAGGCGGGCTACTCTTAAATGCCATCTGGGCCAGACTGTTAAATCTGACGTATATAGCCTCGGCTACACGTTTGTGCCAGGCATCCCACAAAAGCTGCATCTCGGCAGAATTGTCCGGCTCATTATTGGTTTGAGCACTGGAAATCAACGGTTTTTGCCTTTGCGGTGGTGGCTGACGCGGCGCCTCGTCCTGCTGAGCGGGCTGGCTGACAAAATTGCCGCTGCCTTGACCCTGCTCGTTGACCTCAAATTTAAACTCTTTTTGAGGGGGAGCAGGGCGCCCCGAATTAACATCAAAACTGCCAGGTGGCGGCTCTAAAAACTGATCTACTGGCTGATCTTCAGGGGCACTACCAAATGGGTCCACGCCTTTGAGCATGTCATTGCGTTTGAGCGACTCATTTTGGCGGATAGTATCTTCGTTGATAATGCCTTTCAAAACTCCCTCAGCGTGTGCCGGCTCATTTACAAAATTGCTTGAGAGCATACTCAGTAGGGAAAGTGAAATGGTAGTAAAGTGTTTTAAGCGCATAAATTTTTCTTCTGGTGCAAGGAAGTGCTTGCTGTAATGAAAAGAGCTCTAATAATGAGGCCGTAATTTAAAGATACCGGTAAAACCAGGCAAAAACCAGATTTATCCTATTTTGCCTGCTTCCAATCTACTCCAATATAGCAAAAGAGTAAATTCGCGTTTTTCCCATAGTCAGGCGATAAGCATGTCCAGCGACCAAGCAGCAAGTAAAGAGAAAAAAGAACGGACCATACCAGAGCCGCCATCAACACCTGGGGGCATCATCGACAGTCATGCCCATGTGGTGGAAGAATATTTTAGCGGCGAAACCGGACTGATAATTGAGCGAGCCAAAAGCTCTGGCGTCAAGCAAATGGTCAATCCAGCCGTCACCCTCGATGGCATCAAAGAACTAACCGAAATCATCGATACACACGATTTTATCTATGCGGCTGCCGGTCAACACCCCCATGAGGCCAAACACTGGGACAAAAGCAGTGGTCAAAAGGTCGAAGCAGCAATGCAGCACGCCAAATTTGTGGCGGTGGGCGAATGTGGTCTTGATTATCACTACAACAATAGCTCAAGAGAAGAACAGCTCAAGTGCTTTGCTGATCAAATTGAACTGGCAGTAGCTCTCAATAAGCCAGTAATTGTGCACTGTCGCGACGCCTGGGATGACGCTTTTGATCTTTTGACCAGACACGGTCAGGGTAAAGTGCGCGGCGTATTCCACTGCTTTACAGGTGGACCAGAGCATTTAGAGGCAATTGCCAGACTGGATTTTTATGTCTCTTTTAGCGGTATTGTCACTTACAAAAAAGCTGAGTCTATCCAACAAGCGGCACCACTGGTCAATGCCAACCGCTTTTTGGTGGAGACCGACTGTCCCTTTTTGTCCCCTCAAAAAGTACGGGGACTGCGCAATGAGCCATCCTTTGTCTGGTGGACAGCGCAAAAACTTGCCGAGTTAAGAGCTACCACGATAGAGACTATCGGTGAGCAAGCTTCAGCCAATGCGCGCGCTCTTTTTTGCCTTCCCAACCTAAACTAATTGCAATGCAAGCTATAAAACTACTCAAAAAAGTTTTGTCCATAGCCAACAAAGACGAGGTCGTAATCGAGCTTGGCACCAAGACCGACCTCTACGAAATGCGCTGCTTGTTGATTCTCTTTCCTTTCTGGGCCTACTTTGTCCCTTCTGTAGTGCTGGCTTCAATCTGGCACGGACAGGTGTTTTTTGTCTTTCCCCTTGGCATTTTTATACTTTTTCTTTGTTGTTATCTGCGTGTACTCAATAACAGTTTTGTCTTCCAAAAAGACAGCCTGGTCTTACCTGGCGTTACTTCACCTGTACTTAGCTACAAAGATGTCCAGAGTATTGCTTTTGTACCAGGCGAAGAGCCAGTGTTGGAGCTAGAAGTCACAGACAAGAGCGAAGCGATTAAAAAACACACAATAAATGTCCATGGTCTCACCATCGAAGGTGCTCGCACTCTCTGGAGTAATCTCGCTCACCGCTGTAAAAACGCCCGTATCGAGTTTGAAGTAAGAGAAAGACTGAGCCGCTGGAATCCTGAAGTAGCAACAAAAGATATCTACCTACAGCCCAAAGACAAGCGTGAACTTTCCATCGTATTGGATTTAAAACATCTCAATAACGAAATCACCATGCTTGACTATACCAACCAGTTTAACTTTGCCTTGAGCCGCAGCTGGCCGCTCTTCTGGATCTTTTTGTCAGTGGTCACATTAATCAAATCGCTCTTAGGTGTGATGGGCATTTCTCTTGGCGGTAAAAGCTTCGATGGGGATGGCTTCGATGTGATTTTTGAGTGGATCAATAACATGCTCGCCCCACTTGCTGTTTTTCAAAGTATCTTTTATGCCTCCAACCTCTGGTTGACCATACCTGGCACCATAGGCTTTGTACTGTTAAGTACTTATGTAGTGCGCACCCTTCTCAAAAAAATGAGCCGCATCGACCGCATCGTAATCGACTACCTTGGTGTGACCTCACAGATGGTACTGCCTTCAGGCGTATCCACGGCAGCCTTTGTCAGCTGGAAAGCAGTGGGCTCAATTGCAGTCAAAAGTGAAAATGGCAGTGCCTATCTCACGGTCTCGCCGCTACAAAATGGCAAGGGTAAAGTGGCCATCCCACTACGTGCTCTGGCCAAATCAAGCGACCGCGAAAAACTCCAGGAAGCTTTTAAGTTTTGGCTCAAAGACCCTGTGGACCAGACAGTATTGGCTGCTATAAGACCAAGACAAGAAAGCAGCTACACCGAACTCTGGCTATCCAGTCTCAGTCAAGTACCCGGGCTTGAAGCGCTCACCCCTCTTACTGTTGAGACAACGCTCAAAACCCGTCCTTACAAAGTCAAATCAATGCTGGCAGCAGGCGGTCAGGGTGTCACTTATCTGGTCGAAAATGAAGAAGACAAAGACAATCCACTCAAAGTCCTAAAAGAAGTAATTTTGCCTCTGGCCGCTAGCTCACGCTCAGGAGAGAGAGCCATGATTGCCTTTGAGCGTGAATGTAAACTATTGGAACGGATTAACCATCCACGGATTGCCAGACTGGAAGAACACTTTATCGAAGATACAAGAGCCTATATGGTCCTTGAATATGTACGCGGTGCCAGTATTGACAAACTGGTACGAACAAATGGTCCACTACCTGAAGAGCAAGTAGTTGAGCTGGCTTTGCAAATGTGCGACATCCTGGAGCATCTGCATAGCGCCACACCACCAGTAGTGCACCGCGATTTTACGCCGCAAAATTTGCTAGTACAAGATGATGGTACCCTTAAGCTCATCGACTTTGGCGTGGCTCTTGAGCAAACAGACCATGCCAAACTAGAAAAATCAGTCATGGTGGGCAAGCAAAGTTATATGCCACTGGAGCAGATAAGAGGCATGGCCTCGAGCAGGAGTGACCTCTACGCCATGGCCGGCACTTTGTTTTATATGATCACCGGCAAAGAACCAGAGGCCCTCACTGAAGTCAGCGTCCAGGAGCTGGACAGCTCTATCGATAGCAATCTCGATAGAATCATCAAGAAGTGTACCGCTCAGTTAGAAAACGAAAGATATGAGAGTGCCAGAGATTTAAAAGTTGCCCTTGAAAAAATAGGGGCAGTAAATTGAGTCAATTACAAAGAGAAATCACCTATAAAATCCCTCTGACCAGACCTGGCTTCTGGCTTTCTATTGTGACCTTTCCAGCCTGGGGGCTGGCTGCACCACTGGGTCTAATTACTTTTATTTGTGCTGCTATGGTACAGGTCTACAAAATTGTCTATCAACAACAAGATGCCAATTTAGACCAGATGCTGGCAAGTTTTGCTCTAGCCTTTATCTCGGCTGGGACGTTTTTACTGGGCTCGGTATTTTGCGGCATCATGCAAGAGAGCAAAGTATTACTTGATCCCGAAGGTCTGATTTTGCCGTTTTTGCTGACAACAAAAAACAATAGACAACGCTTTGTCGCCTGGCAAGAAATTGAAGCAGTATCAGTAGAAAGCGACAACGACAAAAACGACCATCTTATTTTGAAGACTGGCGCTGGCGTAGTCGATTTTAATCTCTCTATTATGACCAGGAGAGACCGAGAGCAGCTGACATTATCCCTGGCACTTTTAGCCCCGGAGACCAGTATCCACAAATCACTATTAATAGAAAAAGACCGACTCGCTCAAGAAATCGCCGAAGATCCAGCTCTTATAAGTTTTACCAATCTCTGGGAAGAAGAGCTTGCCAGTCGCTTTAGCACCACTGCTTATCTGCCGCTACCAGCTGGGGAAGCGCTTTTGGACGGTCGCTTTAAAATCGTACGTCAGCTCAATTTAGGCGGCTGGTCAGCAGTCTATCTTGCCATTGAAGACGACAGCAAGACTAGAGTAATAAAAGAATCAGTTATGCCGGTTGATGCTCCTGAGGCTCTTAAAGAAAAGGCTCAAGCGATGTTTGACCGCGAAACCAAACTCTTACTCAAAATCGAACACGACAATATTGTCAAAGTGCATGACCACTTTGTCGACAAAGGCAGACACTATATCGTCCTTGATTTTTTAACAGGCGAAAACCTGCGCAAAATGGTGCAGATATCTGGACCGCAACATGAGCTTGATGTGATTCACTGGGCCTTGAGCATGGCTGATATGCTCGATTATCTGCACAACCTGCATCCACCACTGGTGCACCGCGATTTTACTCCAGACAATATCATCCTGGACAATACAGGCGAGCTAAGACTGATTGACTTTGGTGCCGCCAATGAATTTATCGGCACCGCAACCGGTACCATGGTCGGCAAACAATCATATATGGCACCAGAACAGTTTAAAGGCAAAGCTAACATACAAAGCGATCTCTATTCGCTGGGAGCCACACTGTACTTCTTGTTGACAGCAAAAGACCCTCTACCAATGGGGCAGTCCAGTGTCACCGCAGACTTTTCCAATTTGTTTATAAGACCGGCTCTAAATCAACTGATTGGCGCACTGACAGAGCCAGACTATCACAAACGCATCCAATCGGCTGAAGAAGTGCTGACAAGACTGAGAGAAATCATCAAAGAAGACGCAGGTAAGTCTACCTTACCCGCCAAGACCAGCGTTTTATGAGCTGCTGCGCTTGCAAATAAGCATCTGATTTATTGCTTACTTTTCTGAGCAATTCTAAAGCCCGCGCATACTGACCGGCTTTGCCATAGCTAAGTGCCATTTGCACATAAGCATCATTGAGCACATTGGCGTATTCAGGCGATAACTTACCGTCTTTTTGTAACTTATCCAGTATCGCCACGCCTTCTTCGCACCGCCCACGGTTAATCAAACTGGTGGCATTGCGAGCGTTTTCGCTGACCATATAGCTCTGAGTGACATAGTTAAAGACGCCCACAATGAGCACACCCAGTACTACAGCACGACCAATCATCCAGTAGCGATTCTCACCCTTCTTTTTGCGTTTGGGGGCGTTGTGACGCGCTTCCATAGGATAATCAAGCATATTAGCCGGATTAGAGAGCGTACTATAACTCTCAGATGTTTCCAGTGCGTTGTTATCTTCCTTACCAGGATTAAATACAAGACTGCCTTTGCCCTGAAAGGGGATCCAGTTATCCGGTTTTTCGGCTTGAGAAACCACAATTGTTTTTTGACGGCCTCTGGTACTAGCCTGAATATCGTCCAGTAGCTCCTCGGCACTTTGTTGACGCTCATTTGGATTTTTGGCCATCGCCTTCATGATCGCTTCGTTTAGCTCGGGCGGATAACTCAGCTCCGGCGACACAGCACCAAGCGAGGGGGCCTGATTGTTGACATGCATCAACATCAAAGCCATGAGATCATCGGCAGAAAATGGACGTTTACCGGTAAGAGTCTCAAAAAAGACCACACCCATCGAATAAATGTCGGTGCGAAAATCCACATCAACACCGCGGCATTGCTCTGGGCTCATATAAGCTGGTGAGCCGCAAACTTTGCCTTCTAGAGTCAATGATTGAGAGCTGGCACCGCTGTCGCTCCACATTTTGGCAACACCAAAATCGAGCACTCTAATAGCATTTTTTTTGATCAGATCCGGTGCATCGAGATCACCTTTTAAATCCACATCTTCTAAGACGATGTTTTCGGGCTTTAAGTCACGGTGAATCACTCGGCTACGGTGCGCTTCTCCAATAGCGGCACAGACTTGCTCAAATACAGGCATGGCTTGTTTAAGATCCAGATGACCACGCTTGCGCAAGATATCAGATAGGGTTACTCCCTTGAGCAACTCGGTGACAATATATGGTTGTCCAGCATCCATCACCCCAAAATCATAGAGTCGGATAATATTTGGATGGGACAGGCGGCTTACAGCTTTTGCTTCTCGGTGAAACCTCTTTACCGAATCAGAATTGCTGCCTAAGAAGTGGTGCAGCAGTTTGACCGCCATTTCGCGACCAGTAGACTCCTGTATGGCCTTATAGACCATACCCATACTGCCTTTACCTACTGGGCAGAGGATGCGATATTTTTCGCCCAGGACTTTGCCAATAACTGGATCATTAGGCACGCTGACAAGTTTGGAGCCGTCCTCTGGACACTCCTCAAAATCTCCCTGAAAGTGTGTATTGCACTCAAGGCACAATTTCATTGTCAGTTTTTCTTGACCTTTTTCTTGAGTTTGCGCACTAACTTTTGCGCATCCTTATACTTCTTAGACTTACTAGGTATTTTTTCTAGCAGTTTAACAGCATCAGTATTATCAGTACCATCCGTGGACATATCCTCGGCAAGCGAGTAGTACACGCCGTAAAGCTTCTCTGATTCAGCAGCAGTGAGCTTTGAGGACTTTTGTTTTGCTTCCAGCATTTCTCTGGCACGGGCAAAATCACCAGCTTTGATATGCTGATCTACAGTTTGTTTATCAGCAATCAAACTAGAAATTTTGTCAGGGTTAATAACACCCTTAAACTTGCCCATGTCAATGATGCCATTTGTCACGGCAAAATAACCACCGCCACCAATAACGAGCACCACCACAACCAGTATGCCTAAAATCATAGCCGGACTGACTCCAGGACCGGAGCGGCTGCGAGACTTATTAGTTACGGTCTCGCGAGGATTTTTGACTTTCTGCTGCTTGGTCTTGTTGTTGCGCATTTGCTGCACCTGCTCGATAGAGACAGGTTCGGCACCAGGGGCACGGCCATGAGGGTCAGTGTTGGACTGACCGAGCTTGGCTTGACCAAGGATACGATTGACTAGCTCGGATTTGGAGCCGACTTCATCAAAGTCATTGAGTGGTGGAGGTGTCTGAGGCAAGCTGGCAGAAGATGCAGCTGGATTGAAGCCACCATTTGTGGTGGACTGATTGGGTACATAACCCGAACCACTAAACGTATTGTTGTCGGTGAGCTGCTGGTTAGGCATCTGAGCAGGCAATGAAGCCTGACTAAATGACGGTGGTTTGCTCTGCTCTTCGAGTTTGCGGTTGAGTGCAGCAATACGTGCACTGACAGCATCACCAGATATGGGGGCACTGGGGATACCGCTACCGCCGCCCATATTGCTCGGCTGACTGGGATAGTTAGTCATTGAGCTAGATGGAGCTGAGAACGGTGAAGTGAATGGTGTCGAGCCGCCATAAGCGCCGCTGGCATCTTGCGGTCTCTCAGCGCTTTCCATTGACTGTCTGCTTACTTTTGTTGGCGGTTTGTTGATCATTTCAGCAAGCTTGCTGGCACTGTCTTTTGGCTTCTTGGCGTCATCATCTGATTTTTCAGGAGCCTTAGATGCTACTTCTAGCAAACGCGAGAGTGCATCTACTTTGGACTGAGTCATGGTCATCGGATCAGCTTTAACTTCTTCTTCAGCGGCACTGGCTGCAATTTTTTGCTCCAACATCTCTTCCGCTTCTGGCTTGCTAGAGTTGAGTTTATTGAGCCCACCTACTACGTTTGTAGTTGATTCGGCTTGTTGATGTTGGACCTGAGCGGCACTCTTGTCATTGTCCACATCAGCTAAGAGTTTATCGAGAGCAGCACCAACGGCATCACCCAGCGAGCTATCCCGGTCATCATCGTCATCAGCTTCACTTGATTTATCAAGCAGACTGGATAGTGACTTGCTTTCTGCTTTTGCTACTGGCTCTGGAGCAGGACTATCTTCGGCTTCAGACAAAAGTGAAGCCAATCCACCTTTTTTAGGCGCATCTGATTCAGCTTTCTTTCTAGCTGCTTCAGCCAGTTTTTGAGCAATCGGTATATCGTAATCTGAGGGATCGATAGCCTTTTTGTCAGCGTCATTTAAATCTTCGGACTTACTTGCGGGCTCACTCAAGCTAGCACTAGCATTAGCTTCTTCAGCTTCTTTAGCCTTACGAGCGGCTTCTTTCTTTTCTTGTTTTTCTTTTTTGAGCAGTGCCTTTAGCTCATCAAGAGAGACCTCATGATCATCCACTCTAGGAGTATCAAGCTCTGCCAATATGCGAGCCACTTCATCTGCTTCGCGCGCTTTGACAGTGTCATCACCGGCAGTGGCAGGAGTACTATCCTGTACTTTTGCTTCGGGCTCCAGTACGGCAGACTGACTTTGTTCTTCTTCTTTGGACTTATTGACCGCTTCCATCAATTTGCTTATAACAATTGATTTGCTCTGTCTTGCTTCGTCTTTGACTGGAGCAATTGACTCAATCTCTTCTAAAGCAGACTCGTGTGGTGGCGAAAAGGAGTTACCATAACTCTCAGGTTCAAGATTGCTTTCAATTTGGGCCATACCAGGATCATCAAGGATACTTGATGATGAGTAAGGAGAGGGTTGGTCAATCACTTCTGCACTGGATTCTGGATTTTGCAGAGCCATTTGCCAGGGTTCAAGCTGACCGGCAAGCACTGATGACTCGGATTCGAAGGTTTCACTTTTGCCGCCACTAGCGGTATCAGTGGGTGGAATAAACTTACCAAAACCTTGATCATCATCATTGAAATTTTGAGGCACAGGACTGTTGAAGTCACTGTTATCAATGATGGGAGCAACTGCAGCAGCTTCCATGGGAGTGACTATTTCAGCGCTAAAGAGCGACGAAAAACTTGGTGGCTGAGCGCCAACTTCTCTAAAGGATTCACCAGAATCAGTTGATTGCGGCTCGTCAAATGAAGTCTCATCAGTTTGTCTCTCGGCAGCAAACTGTGTCGACTGTTGACCAGTAGGCGTCATCAGATCTGTCAGTGCAGTACGCTGTGATACATCTGCGCTGTCACCGCCACCGAGTAGACTACCAAAGCCAAGGGAGCGCGGACTTTCTTCGTCAGAGTAATAGTCAACAGCAGATGGCGCTTTTGACGGCTCACTTTGTTGATTGAGTGCTTGCGACTCTTCCATAAAGGCTCTAGCCAACGCATCCTTATCAGACGCAGCAGTCTCGACTACACCGGATTCTTCTCTAAAGGCGCGTGCAAGAGCGTCTTTGTCTGGCGCAGCATTGCTTTGAGCGGTGACAATGTCTAGATCATCGTCAAACAGTGATGAGGCAAGATTTTGCTTGGGGCTGGGTTTTGCTGGCGCTGGTGCAGGAGCTGGAGCTGGAGCTGGCACTGGAGCTGGAGTTGGAGCTGGAGCTGGCGCCGGTGCTGGAGCTGGAGTTGGTGCTGGCGCTGGAGTGGCATTAGGTAGCGATACCGGCGGTGATACTGGGTTGGCCTGCGGCGTTGGTCTAACCGGCACATTACTAGAGACCACCGAGCTTGCTGGTGGATTTGGTCTGAGACCGCTAGTTGCTTGCGGCAGTGCGGGTTTGACTGGATTTGACAAAGGTACAGCCTTGGGTGCTACACCTTCACCAGGACCTTCATCTCTATAGCTATATGGTTGGGGCGAGCGGCCCGGTGCTTTAGTAGGTGTCTTTAAAAGCGGTGGATTGCCACCCGAAGAAAGCGTGTTAAGGGGCTTAGTCTGAGGCGCTCTGAATTTATCAGCCGGTAAGGTGGGCGTGACTGGCTTAGGACGCTCCGAAGTGACATGCCTGACTTGACTGATTGTGGCATCACTAGATGGCTCATGTACTGGCTCAGGTGTATGCATGGCAGGCGGGGCGAGCTCTGTTTTATCATCATCAAAAGGCTCTAGCTCATCGTCTCCAGATGGATAGCTGAGGTTGGTAGCCGGTGTGCCTTGACTGACAGCTTCGCTCCAGCTGCTGCCAGAGCTGCCCAGGTTAGCCTGAGAGGGGATTTCCATGGGGCGAGCAAATGATTCACTTGATGGAGCAGTGGGCACCTGCATGGACTGCGGTTGGCCGTTGCCTGACTCTCGTTTTACTTCTTCGATTACTTCATCACTTTCATCGTGGGTTTCGACATCTATTGCTGGGACAGCTGGTACTCCCGAGACCGATGAGGTACCGGGCTTTTTGACCAGAGCAGAGAGCTTTTGCGATATGTCAGCCTTTTGAGCCGGTGCACCGCCTCTGGCCGGGTTGTTGCCGCCCTTTTTGCTGAGGTACGGTGTCAAATCTGGCAGGTCATCCTTCAAACTACTCTTCCTCGCAAAAAGCATTCACTGTAAGTGTTTTTAATAGCCACTACGCTGATTATCAGCCACTCCCGCTATTGACCCCTCATTCGCTCATTTACCCGGGACGATGGGTTTTGCAACCTGTCATCCTCAGATTGTTGAGACCCCTTAGTAAAAGCAAACCCAGAGCCTTCGCACGATTTTATTAGCTCAGAGGCAAATACATTGATTGAGCTGTGTCTGTCGTTGGGATTCTTTTGCAGCGCCCTAGCAATCACCAGGTCCACCGGCTCAGGAATACCCAAATCGGGACGGACGGTAGACATCAGCGGTACTTTCTCGTTTACAGTCTTAACCATAAACTCCTTATTGGAGTTGGCCTTAAATGGCTTGCGTCCAGTAAACATCTCATAGACCACTAAAGCCAGTGAATAAATATCGGTACGATGGTCAAGAGGCAGACCGCGACACTGCTCAGGACTCATATAAGCAGGTGAACCAGCCACAGTAGTTGGTCTCGCCATTGTATTCATGCGGTTTTCAAAAATAGTGTAGGAGATACCAAAGTCGAGCAATTTGACGATATCTTCACCAGAAGCCCTGTCTAACACGATATTGTCTGGCTTCATATCGCGGTGAACAAAGCCCTGATCGTGGGCAAATTGCAACGCTTTGCAGATCTCAAGGGTGATATGCAAGGCAATCGAAGGAGGAATCGGACCTTTTTGAATAAAGGCAGTGAGTGCAGTACCCTCAAGAAAGTCCATGACAAGGAAGGGTTGACCATCATCAGTTATGCCAGAGTCAAAAAAGCTGACGATATTGGGGTGACGCAGCCTCTCTAAGGCTGTAATTTCGCGCGAAAACTTCTCCAAACTCTTTGAATCAGCGCCCTGGTAGGTATGCAGCACTTTTACTGCGACAAAACCACCCATCATCAGCCGAGTTGCTTTGTAGACGATGCCAGTAGCGCCCTTACCGGCCACACAGTCAACAGCATAACGGTTGTGGATGAGAGCCCCAATTAATGGCTCTTTGCCGACATATTCGAGGGCGCTCTTATCTTGCGGGCAAACGTTTTGATCGTCGCCGAAGTAGGTATTGCATCGCAAGCACAACTTCATTTTGGGTGGTAATCGCTAACTGTGTTTAGGAAAAGCGCCAGGGGAGAACGAAATGGAACATTCCGCTTTATCTTACTTACCCAATTTAGACTCTTCACCAACGCTTAAATTGCCTAAATGGATAATCATTAGGTAACTTATCAGCTTGGCAATGGTTTATGTGCGCTGATAATAGTCTCCGGGCAATCTTTCCACTACTCCGGCCAGCTCCAGCATGGTCAAACCACTAGAAAGCTCACCAGCAGACATACCAGTCAACTGAGATAATTTATCAAAATGCACTGCTTCAGCCTCCTGGCAAACCAGGTCAAATAGTTCTTTTTCGCGGCCAAAGAGTTCGACAATTTTTGGTTTGCTCTCGGCCTTGCCAACTACCCAGCTAAATTCTGCCAAAATCTGGTCGACGCTGGAGACCAATTTGGCGGTATTAGCCGAGATTAGCTCATTGGTGCCGACCGACATGGGGCTATCGATACGCCCAGGCAGGGCAAATACAAGGCGACTTTGATCAAATGCCTGGCGCGCCGTAATGAGAGAGCCTGAGTCGCGACCAGCCTCGATTACCAGAAGTCCCTCGGTGATACCGGAAATAATGCGGTTGCGAGCCGGAAACATCCATTTTTGGACACTTGTACCAGGGAAGTATTCAGAGACCACGGCACAGGTGGGCAATTCGACCATTTTATTGTAAAGAGGCTTGTTGGAGGACGGATAACAATGGTCTGGACCGCCGCCAAGCACAGCTACCGTCATGCCACCAGCCTCGATGGCGCCCCAGTGACTAAAAGAATCAACTCCAAAAGCCATGCCCGAGACTACCGGCACATTACGAGCGGCCAACTCTTTGCTGAATTTTTTTGCCTGAGTCTGACCATAGCTGGTGGGATTGCGTGTGCCAACAATGCCGACAGAGTGCACTAAAACTGACAAATCAAGCTTGCCGCGCACATAGAGTACGGCAGGAGCATCATAAATCTGGCGCAAATTGCTGGGATATCCAGGGTGCGGATAGGGATAGGCACGAGTATCAGCCTCCTCAAGCTTGGCAACCAGCTGGGCAGGATCTGTACTCTGGCGATACTTCAAAAACTTACCGATTACTTCCTCGGTCAAAAATGGCAGACCATAAACTGTGTCGGTCCCCATCTCCTGCAAATCTAGAGGGTCAGCTTGCCAGAAGCGCTCCATGCTGCCAAGCCTGTCATAGATCATTTGCAGCTTACGAAAGCCCAGACCTATTTGAGACTGATCCAGAGCGACCCAGTAAAGAGTCTCTTCGTCTCTCCATTCAAAGGCTGAATTCATTTTTTCCATGGATTGCGTCAAAATTTTCCCCTTTGAAGAGCTTAACACTATTTCTTGCTAGCATTAAGGACAGATGTTGTGCTCAAAAAGTTCAATTCCCAAGGATAATTTTGCAAATGACAGGCTCAAATAAAAACAAAACTTGGCTCAGGTGGCTAAATATAGCCTGCACTGTTGTTTTTTTTAGCGGTCAGGCAAAACCAGCTTTAGCTCAACTATCCGGTCCTGAGATGAATAACCTCAAGGGCATGGAAGAAAAGCTATTTTTTAAATCATACGAAGACACCGACAAACCAGAGTCCCGTGTGGCACGCCTGGAAAAGCGCATCTTTGGTGACGCCAGCGAAGGACCCCTGAGCGACAGAATGGCTAAATTAGGCACCTTGATTAAGCCGGATGAAAAAAAGCCAGAAGTAAAAAATACTGCGCCTCAAGTGCAAGCCACCCAACCGGTCAGACAGACTAAGCCACAGGTCAGTGCACCAAGAAATAATCAGCCCCCCGACCCGGAAGAAATGAGACGACGGGTACGTCTGGCTAAAGAAGAGGAAGTTGCTCAACTGCAAAGCGAAGCAGTGGAACTCTGGAAAGCCAGGCGCGGCAACGAAGCCCTGGAAAAATTTGAACAAGTTGTGCGCATCGCGCCAGATTTTGCCGAAGCACATTTCAGTCTCGGCGTCATTTTTGAGGCTAAGCAAGATTATCAAAATGCTCTACTAAGTTATCAACGCGCTCTAGATTTGGCACCAGGCAAAAGAGAATATACAGAAGCGGTAAACCTGGTAAGCAAAAAAGCACATACAAGCGAAGCCAATCAAGAAAAGAAAGCTGAATTAAAACAGCTCGCTGAACAAGCCAGCACCGCCTACCGCACCGGACAATTCCAGAGTGCACTGCAACTCTACAAAGAGCTGGACAAAAAGGCACCAAAAGAAGCCCTGGTCAAATACAACATCGGCACCATTTATCTAGCCCTCAAAAATCCGGTGGAGGCGCTCGAATACTTTAAGCTTGCAGCCAAACTAAAACCAGATGAGCCGCGCTACCAGGATGCAGTACAAAAGCTATCAAACAACCTGCAACAAGATACAAGAGCCAGACAACAAGCTGAGAGCGCCTGGGGTGGCGGCAATAGTGGTAATAATCAAGACAAGCCAGGCAAAAAAGTAAAAGAGCCAAAGCGCAAAATTGAGTCCACTCAGACTTTTCAAAACAACACTCCAGCTGACTTTAGTCAGGTGAGTAACTATAGACAGCCGCAACAACCAATGCCCATGAGCACGCCCAATGGCAATGGCTATAACAGCCCTATGGGAATGCCCGGCGGCAACGGCTTTAACAGTCCAATGGCTGGTGGCGGTGGTGGTGGCACAGCCTCCAGTGCAGCCTTTGGCATAATGGCTCGAGACGGTGCTAACGGGGCTGAAATAACCAGCGTGGGCGCAGCCAGTAAAGCACTGAGAGCCGGACTCTCGCGTGGCGATATTGTCAAAGCAGTTGATGGCGTGATCATCAATAGTACTGCGGATTTAAACAACGTATTAATGCGCAAACAGCCACATGAAGCAGCTCAATTTATCATCCAGCGCAAAGGACAAATTGGTCAATTTGTACTGTCTGACTAAGCCAGCAATACGGCTGCCAGTCTAGCAACTGCGTCGTATAAGCTGCTTTTATTTAAGAGCAGCCAGACGCTCACCCATAGTGAGGGGAATCTCTACCGGTGCCAGCTCAGCCACGCGCTTGATATTGTATATGGTGTCGCGCTCAACGGCCTGATAACCGCTGGAACTAATCAACTCTTCCATATGATCTTTAGCCAATTGCAACGGCGTTTTAGCACCGGCAGCATGGGTGATTTTTTCTTGACCGATAGTACCGTCGAGGTCATCAGCTCCAAAGCTCAAAGCAAGCTGAGCCAGCTCTACACCAAGCTGGATCCAGTAGGCTTTGATATGCGGGAAGTTATCGAGCAAGAGTCTGGAAATAGCAACATCTTTAAGCAACTCAAACGGAGTAGGCTCAGTTACTTCTGGCTCGATGTCAGTGCCCTCGTAATAGCACTTGAGCGGGATAAAGCACTGGAAGCCGCCAGTCTTGTCCTGTTGCTCGCGCAGCATCAGCATATGATCAACTTTGTTAGCCTGACTCTCTGATATGCCAGTGAGCATTGTGGCATTGGTCTTGAGACCGAGTTTGTGGGCAATGCCATGGATCTCGACATAGACAGGACCGGGGGTCTTTTTAACAGCCATGCGTGCTCTGACAGCATCGTCAAATATCTCAGCGCCACCACCGGGCATAGAGCCAAGACCAGCTTCGATAAGGGCTTTTAGCACTTCTTCGTAGGTCATACCTTCGAGATTGGCCAGATACTCGATTTCAACGGCAGTAAAGGCCTTCATGTGGATGTGCGGATACTGTCTGCGCATCTCAGTGAGAATATCCTGGTAATAAGCCAGGTTGCAGGCCGGGTTTAGGCCTCCCACCATGTGGATTTCGCAGATTCCTAGATTAGAGCCCCGTCCAGCTTCTTCAAGCACTTTATCGACTGTCCAGGTATAGGCTTTTGAGCGCTCTGAGGGGTTGGCATAAGAGCAAAAGCGGCAGGTCTCCACACAAAAGTTGGTGGGATTTAAGTGCATGTTGTGGATGTAATAGACGTACTTTTCTTTGCCGGGACCAGCTTTGCGGCGTCTGGCATACTCAGCCAGGGCGCCAACTGTCATCAGGTCGTCGCTCTCATACAATCTGAGCGCGTCCTCGCGGGTCAAACGCTCGCCATTGTAGACTTTATGAGCGATGTCGCTCAAGGCGTGAGTCTCGCTGATAAAACTCTCCACTGCCATGACTAAAACCTCTTGTCAATCCCGGATATCCAGCACAAATCCTAACACTTAAACAGCGGCCGTGCCCCATATGTTGCTTGCCAACCAGATAGTGTTAATTAACTAGGGCTTAACCCAGTTGGGATTGATGATTGAGGTCAAAATATGGTCACACCATTTGCCATTGATAATGAGATAGTCACGGGCATAGCCCTCAACGCTAAAGCCCAGCGAGCGCAAAAGTTGGCCGCTGCGATCATTTACGGGCTGGTAATTAGCCATGATGCGGTGCAAGTTAAATGCCGAAAAACCATAAGTGATAACTGACTGCAGGGCTTCTTTCATGATTTTTTTGCCCTCTTTGTCTTTGGCTATGCCATAACCAAGAGCACCAGAATAAAAAGCACCTTTGACGATGTTATTGATGTTAGCTGCACCAATTACGGTATCAGGGCTAGAGCGCTCAAATATAAAAAAGCGCACCGCAGTCTCAGCGTGGAAGTCTTCGATATTTTTGTTGAGTTGATTGACCCAGTAGTTCTCAGTCAAATAATCATCAGGCCAGACTGGACCAGCATTGGCTAAATGGTCTTTATTGGCAGAGAGATATTTCACTACTGCTGGTGCCTCGCTGGGATCAGCCAGACGCACAATACAGTGACCGGTGTTGAGCTTTGGTAAGGGTCTTACGGGTGGTTGCACCATCTGAGTCAATTCTTGCACTGCCATTCCTCAAAATTTACGGTGATTATACTGCAAATACCAGATGTGGTATTACCAAAAATCCCCGGGCAGGCCGGGGATCCAGGTGTATATTTGGTTGTCTATTTATTCGACCCAATAGTTGAGACTCATACTGCCACCATGAGTGGCGGTGCCAACATCAATTTTTTCCAGATATTCATCCATGTCTTGAGCGACTTCGGGCTGAGCATCAAACTGAGAAGGACCCTGGGCGATGTAGTCGACTTTAACGAGGGCGGTTTGCTCATCGTCGTATTCTTTCCACATTTGCTGGACCGGTCTGTCAAAGAGATATTCGTCTTCAGATGTCCAGGCCAGCCACGAATCTTCGCTTGAAGGCAAAGGCTCAAGCATGGGCAAATTGGAGCGGCGGCTCATTTCGACAGATTGGAGACGCTCTGTGAGGGCTTTTTCTTGGTTTGGTTTTTCGGTGTTAAACCAGTGCAAAATTGCTTTGTGATGTCTTTGTTTATTACTCAGACCATCAGGACTGGCAATCTCGCCAGTGGCCCGGCGCTTAATGTTACTCAGGTTGGCGGCATGGTCTGTGGCAAACTTATCTTTGAGACTGTCCATTTTATGCTTCTCGCGCACGATTTGATTGAGGTCAGGCATAGCTATCTGCCCGTTGTTGACTTCTAAAAGTACCTCAGGACGCA
>Ga0075163_10001585_pt1 | contig 30726 bp, 20 predicted proteins | sample JI1023141ADNA_FD_71478 | JGI IMG/M metagenome (GOLD analysis project Ga0075163, IMG submission 71478) | Wastewater effluent complex algal communities from Wisconsin, to seasonally profile nutrient transformation and Carbon sequestration -... | ecosystem: Engineered > WWTP > Effluent > Algae...
TCAGAGGCATCGGCAATCATGGCGAGTGCTGCCCGCATCTCGACCGCGTGTGCCGCGAAGTGTCCGGGCGCGCAGGCAACGAGTGCCGCGGGCAAGCGCATGAGGCGCAGGCCGTCCACAACCTGGATGTCTTGCGGAGCAGGTACTTCAAGGCGCAGGTCGAATATCGACGTGTCGTGCAGTAGGCCGGTTGGCTTGTTGCCACCGCGTGCCGCGCGCACGAGAAGCTGACGGGGGACGTTCCAGTTACCGGTATGCAAAGCAATGGAATACTCTGCCCCGAGACACCAGTCCTCTCCGAATCGCTCCGTCAGATACGCTGCACAGAAGGGCCAGAACGAGGCATACCAGTCCGTGCTCTCCCCTGCCGGGCCGTCGGGCCGGACCGGGATGTACCAGCCCTTCATCACTTCACGGATAAAGCCATTCTTGAGCAGGCGCTCACGATGGACACGCGTAAGGTCGGACGCCCGAATGGCGACTGCCTTCGCGTCCTGAAGAGCTTTCAAGGCGGCGAGGGACTGGGCGAGCTTGTCTGCGGGCGTTGCCATTTTTAGGGAATTCTGCCTTGCGATACTTAGGTTTTATTGTTGTACGAGTTTTAGGGTTTGATGTCAAGCCGTTCTTAGGTTATTATGCAAACTCGCTCAGAGGAGCGGCTTTGGAAACGCGTGCATATTTGTGTACATAGGACAAGAAAGTGATCAATGGCTAACGCTCTATTCACTGATGAAGTCAGGCGTAGAAGGACGTTTGCCATCATTTCCCACCCCGACGCAGGCAAGACCACGCTGACCGAGAAGCTCTTGCTGTTCTCCGGCGCGATCCAGATCGCCGGCGCCGTCAAGGGCCGCAAGGCCAGCCGCCACGCCACCAGCGACTGGATGGAGATCGAGAAGCAGCGCGGCATCTCGGTGGCCTCGTCCGTCATGCAGATGAGCTACCGCGACCACGTGGTCAACCTGCTCGACACGCCCGGCCACAAGGACTTCAGCGAGGACACCTACCGCGTGCTCACCGCCGTCGATTCGGCGCTGATGGTGATCGACGCCGCCAACGGCGTCGAGACGCAGACCCGGCGCCTGATCGAAGTCTGCCGGCAGCGCGACACGCCCATCATCACCTTCGTCAACAAGATGGACCGCGAGGTGCGCGACCCGCTGGACATCCTGGACGAGGTCGAGCGCGAACTGGGCATGCCCTGCTGTCCCATGACCTGGCCGGTGGGCCAGGGCAAGAACTTCGGCGGCATCATCAACCTGCGCACGCGCAGCATGACGGTGTTCCAGCCCGGCAGCGAGCGCCGGCCGGAAGAGTTCGAGACCATCCCGCTGACCGACGCGGACAAACTGCGCGCGCGCTTCGGCCAGGCCTTCGACGATGCCATCGAGAGCATGGAACTGGCCACCGGCGCATCGCCGGCATGGGACCACGGGCTGTTCCTGGCCGGCAAACTGACGCCGGTGTTCTTCGGCTCCGGCGTCAACAACTTCGGCGTGATGGAGGTGCTGGACGCGGTGGTGGACATGTCACCCCCGCCCGGCCCGCGCAAGAGCACGCTGCTGGTCAGCAAGCAACCGCAGGAAAAGACCATCCAGCCCGACGACGAGGGCTTTTCGGGCGTGGTGTTCAAGGTGCAGGCCAACATGGACGCCAACCACCGGGACCGCATCGCCTTCGTGCGCATCGCCTCGGGCCGCTACGCGCCGGGCATGAAGCTGAAGGTGCAGCGCAGCGCCAAGGAGTTGCGCCCCACCAGCGTCGTCACCTTCATGAGCCAGCGCCGCGAGGCCGTCGAAGAAGCGTTTGCGGGCGACATCATCGGCTTCACCACGCACGGCGGCGTGCAACTGGGCGACACCATCACCGATGGCGCCAACCTGCAGTTCACCGGCCTGCCCTTCTTCGCGCCCGAGATGTTCATGACCGTGGTGCTGAGGAACCCGCTGCGCACCAAGCAGTTGCAGCAGGGCCTGATGCAACTGGGCGAGGAAGGCGCCATCCAGGTCTTCAAGCCCGAGGCCGGCGGCAACATGCTGCTGGGCGCCGTGGGGCAATTGCAGTTCGAGGTGGTGCAGCACCGCCTGAACAATGAATACGACTGCGACGTGCGGCTGGAAAACTGCCAGTACACCGGCGCGCGCTGGATCACGGCCGACACGCCGGCCGAGTTGCGCGAGTTCGAGAACGCCTATCCACTGCGGATGGCGCGGGATGCGGCGGATACGCTGGCCTACCTGTGCACCAGCCCCTATGACGTGCGGCTGGCGCAGGAGCGGTTTCCGAAGATTCACTTTCATCCGCTGCGGGAGCATGCGGGGTTGGCGTTGCAGCAGGGCTAGCGTACTTGCACAGGCTGATTGACGGCAAACCAAATCACACCTTTTTATTCGACAAGCCATATAAGACTGGTGTTCGAGCGCAAGCGATTTTAAGCCTGTCAGCACAACCAATCTGACCGCACCGGCGCTTAAAAAATCAACGCAAATCAGATGCACATGCGTATGTAACCATTCAACCGATGAGTTAAATCAGGGCAGGAACCTGCAAATCTCTATTTTTCATTCACACATGTGGAATAACCGTTGTCATGTCTTGCGATTGGCTGAATATTTTCAATTACCTCCGAGTGAACAAGCTCTATTAACAGTATATTCTTATCTGTGTGCGCCCCATAATTATACAGCCCATGAAATTACCTTGGAAATCTCTCAGATCCTTGCCATGGTTGATGTGGCCGATTATGACCTGCATCATCGGTTGGCAACGCATGGCCAAACGTCTGGACTTTGCTGTAGAGTTTGATGCCGCACACGTCTACTTGCCCGCCGCCCGACATTTTCTTGAGCAAGGTTGGTCCTATCTGCTGACCCCCGAGAGCTACCGAGTAGTTCCACTGGCTTATTTATGGCCGGCGCTTTGGCTCGGTGAAACGGAGTGGATTCGCTTCGCCAATTGTGGTTTGTGGGCCATTTGCGTTTATTTTTTATGGTCCACAGCCAAACAACTCGGCGGCAATCGCTGTGGCGCATTTGCAATGATATTATGGACGATGAATCCCGAGATTTATCGTTACTTTCCCTCTGAACTTACTGAACCTATTTTTTTGTTTGGCCTAATGGGCTGGACTTGGGCTATTATCAGCCTGATATTGACTCCCAAGCCCAGGGGAGACATGGCCTGGATGGCAGCCATATTTTTATGCATTACCTTACTTTCTCGTCCCGTGCTACAACTTATTGCGCCACTGGGATTAATGTTATGCATAGGCCTTTTGATTTGGCCTCGCATGCGAGATTCATGCATTCCTCGCATTCACCTCCAGGCCATTTCCATTAGCTTGACTCTGGGCATGCTGATTCCATTGCTTTTGCTCATTAAAAATAGCTTAGTATTTGGCTTATGGGGGCTCGGGACAGGAGCGGGGACAGGGCTCTACTTGGGCACGAATCCGCTTTTTCAAGGAACCGAGCCCGCTTTTCTCGGATTCGAATATGACACCAACCTTCTTGCACAAATTACATCGAACACCAATGATCATCTGAGTCTAAGTGCAGATCGAGCAGCCCGAACCGTAGGCATATGGCAGTTGCAAAACATGTCGTCAGGAGAAGCGTTCACGTTCCTCAGCCGCAAGCTGTGGTGGTGGCTGGCACACCATCCCGCATCGCTCCAGGTCTATGGCAGTATTCTGCGTAAATTGCGCTTATTCGAGATCACTGCCGTTATTTTCGCAATCGCACTGATGATGCATGTTTGGATGCGCGGCGGAATCGAGGCATTGGCTAGGTCTCTGCCTGATGCAAAACGCGCACCAATATCGCGTATGGTGGCAGCCATTTTTATTTTGCTGCTGTTTGGCACTTTACTGACGCAACTGCTCCCCATCCTCTACAACAGCCGTTACAGCACAGCATTACTGGATCCCTGGCTGGTTGTGCTAGCCGCTTTCTCTCTGGCCGTGCTGCTGGCCCCCCTAGAACTGAAATTCAGCGAACAATCCTGGATTTTTCTTACTACGGGCAAATCCCGTGTGGCCATTACGCTGATGAAGCCGCTTATGCTGGTAGCAATCACCAGTGCCATCTTCAGCTATGCTATGCGCCATGAGGCGGTAACCATCGACCAACCTGCAGAAACTGAAACCCTATTCGAGTTGCCTCCTGATCGTATCACTACCGTACACCTCACATCAGTGGGCACCAATCGTTGGGTGATGGATGAAAATGTAGCCGTCCTTTCGCTTGACTTAACGCCCTTGGACTTGGCGACTATTGAGGCAAAAGCACCGTTCAACGCTATATGGCGCATGAATCTTGCGCTAACCCGCAAGATGGGGAAATGCCAGCCGTCCGATATCGCTTACCAATTGAGCAACGATCTCATCCTAAACCACTACACGCTGCGCCTGAGAGCCGACGGAAAAATCCACCCGAACTACATCCATGGCAATCACGCGCTCCGGCCAACACAGCCTGGACGTCTTCGCATCGTGTTCAAATGTCCAACTGGAACGGAAATCACTTGGGCAGGAACCGCCTTACTGAAAAGCATTCACCCGCAGCTAGCTGCACAGCACGTTCAAACCAACTGACACCATGAGTTTCCAACTGAGTCTCCTCACCCTGTTGTGTGTAACCTGCATATCAGTCGGTCAATTGTTATTCAAAAAGGCAGCCGAAGCCCTACCAGAGATCCCCACTCTGCTCAACTGGGGCACCAACATTTGGCTGCTGGCATCCCTTGTACTGTATGGCCTGACCACCATCGGCTGGATCTGGATCCTCCGACACGCGCCTCTTCACCTGGCCTACCCCTTCATGGGCCTGGCTTTCCTCATCGTGCCCACGCTGGCTTGGTTGTTTCTGGGCGAGCCCATTGGTTGGCATACGCTTGCGGGGGGCACGCTCATTCTGGCTGGCGTGGCACTGGCATCACAAGGAGGATGAACATGCGCATCGCCGTCGCCATCCCCTGCTATAAGGTCACTCAGCATGTGGTCGGCGTGATCGCGGCCATCGGCCCCGAGGTAGAAGCCATCTATGCCGTGGACGATGCATGCCCTGACGGCAGTGGCCGCTTCGTCGAGGAGAACAGTCGCGACCCGCGCGTATGTGTGCTCTACAACCCCGAAAACCGAGGCGTGGGCGGCGCCATCGTCACGGCCTACAAGGCGGCCATTGCCGACGGCATGGACATCGTGGTCAAGGTCGATGGCGATGGCCAGATGAACCCGGCGTTGATCCCGCACTTCGTGCGCGCCATCCAGCGGGGCCAGGCCGACTACACCAAGGGCAACCGCTTCTACCGCCCCGAATCGCTGCGGCGCATGCCCCGGGTTCGGCTGGTGGGCAATGCAGCCCTGTCGTTCATCACCAAGCTCAGCACGGGCTACTGGCCGATCATGGACCCGACCAACGGCTACACCGCCATCCACACGGCGGTGCTGCGCGAGCTGCCGCTGGACAAGCTGGAGCGCCGCTACTTCTTCGAGAGCGACATGCTCTACCACCTGAGCATCATCCGCGCGGTGGTGCACGACGTGCCGATGGACGCGGTGTACGCCGACGAAGAGTCGAACCTGAAGGTCTCGCGCGTGCTGCCGGAGTTCATGCTCAAGCACGTGCAGCGCTTCTTCAAGCGCTACGTCTACGTGTACCTGGTGCGCGATTTCAATCTGGGCAGCCTCTACAGCCTGTTCGGGGCGCTGCTGAGTACGGCGAGCCCGGTGTTTGGCGCGGTGCAGTGGGCGCACAGCGCGGCCACTGGGCAGCCCGCCTCCAGCGGCACGGTGATGCTGGCGGCGCTGCCGCTGCTGATCGGCATCCAGTGCCTCATCGCCTTTCTGCACCACGACGTGAGCAGCGTGCCCACGGAGCCGCTGGCGGGCGATCTGGATGCGCGGTGAACAGCAGTTTCAGCAGTCTCACCCCGAATGCCTAGCGTGATTCATGTCGTTTGCATGCTGATCCGCAACGGCCGCCATGACGACTGAGACACTGCCTGGTCACCAACTGGCGCGACGACGGCTGACGCTGGCCGCGGCGATGCTGTTCTTCAGCGCAATGTTTTGCGGTGCGCTGATCAGCATGGCCCATTTCCATACTGGCGTACTGCAATGGGACGGCTGGGAAGGGGTGGGCTGGTTCTATGTCAGGACGGCCAGCGAAGGCTGGGCGCCATGGTGGGAGCAAGGCAACGAACACCGCTTTCTGCTCTCGCGCATCCTGTTCTGGGTGGAATTTCACTTCTTCGGCGACCTGAAGTTTCTGCTGGCCATGAACGTGGTGCTGCTGCTTGCGATCAGCGGTGTGTTCTCCCTGCTGATACGCCGCTCCGGGATGGCGCAAGAAGGCGCGGTCTCCCCAGGGGCCCTGACGCTGTTCATCGCGGGTGCGGCTTTTTCATGGATGCAGCAGGAAAACCTGCGATGGGAGGTTGCAAGCCAGATCTACCTGGCGCACCTTTTGCCGCTGCTGGCGTTTTACTGGATGGCACGGTACTGCCAAACCGGCCGCGGTGGCTTTTTCAAGGCCGCGCTGGTCGGCGGCTTCCTTTCGATAGCGACCATGGCCAACGGGGTGGCCACTCTCCCGATGCTGGTCCTGTGGGCCCTGCTGTACCGGCTGCCGGCACGACAAATCCTGCTCACGGGCTTCGTTTCAGCACTGGCCATGTGGACATACTTCCATGGCTACACGAGCCCGCATTGGGCGCGCAGTCCACCTGGCTATTGGCTTGAGCGCCCCGTCGACGTCCTCCAGTTTTTGTTCGCCTACTTTGGCGCACCCTTCTTTCACCTGACCGGCAGCGTGAATCTGGCCGTGGGGACAGGTGTTTTCTTTGTCATGGCGTCGGCCATCGGCGTGATCGGAACCATTGTTCAGTCCGTGCGGCTGCGACGGCCAGGCGATCCGATGTTGGTGGCAATCTCGTTCTTTCTGGTCTATGTCGGCGCATCCGGCCTGGCTGCGGCGCTGTCTCGCGCCCATATCGGCCTCCCGGAAGCATTCGCTTCGCGCTACGCCACGTCCACGTTGCTGGGATGGCTCGCCTTGCTGCTGCTGGCGTACGCGCATCGGCCGCCCACTTGGCCATGGGCGCGTTGGGCGCTGGCGCTGCCGGTTTTCGTGGCGGCGGGGCTCTTGCTGAACTACCAGATCCGCGCCTGCCAGGACAAGACAACCGCTTGGGCACGCAAATCGAAGGAATGGGCTGCCTTGGCGATGGCATTGGACATTCCGGACAAATCCTTGACGTCGCTGGTGTACTACAACGCCGTGCGCGGCCCCGTCCTGGCGCGGCGCTTCCTCGACGATGGACTGGGTATTTTCGGGCGTCCACCCTACTCTCTCATCGGCTCGAATGCTCCCACCACGCCGCACCCGCCTTGCGACGGCAGGATCACCCACCATGAGCCTGTCGAGCAACACCCGGATTTCTGGCGCGTGGAGGGCTGGATCACCACCGAGCCGATGGACCAGGCACACCGCTTCGTTCGCCTCATGCAAGACGACCGGATCGTGGGTCATGCGTTGCTCGAACGCCCCTTCGTGCTCGGCAGCGGCCCATCGCCGCAAGCGGGTACGGCTTTCTTTGGTTACGTCCAGGCAACCGCAAAAGCGGGCCCCATCACCGTTGCCAAGCACCAGGGCTGCGCAGCCCTGACAGGCCTCTCCTAGCGTCGGCCGCTCAGCCAGCCCACATCATGCAAGAGATGCTCAAGACACGGCGTTCCCTCTGGCCATGGAGCGCCTTGATCCTGCTGCTCTTGCTGGCGGCCTCACTGCTGCGGTTGCACGGCCTCGGAGATCAATCGCTCTGGGAAGACGAGCTTTTTTCCGCCGATATCACCCTGAATCGCACACTGCTTCCGCGGCAGGGCGTTCCATTCTTCGAGCGCATCAATCTCCATGAGGTGGGTTCCGACGAGTCGTTCTGGACCATCAAGGCCGCGGATCAGTCCCCTCCTTTCTATGAGCTGCTGAGCAAGGTCTCCGTCGTCTTTCTGGGTGATGGCGAAGCCGGCATCAGGGCAGTGAGTGCCATGGCTGCCCTGGTCTTTCTCGCATGGCTCGGGTGGCGTGCCTGCACGCATCGAGGCACGACATTGGGCATGGTTTATCTGTCCACCCTGGCATTGTGCGCAGCCTCCGGGCTCATGGTTCTCTATGCACGGGAAGCACGGGCATACAGCCTCGGGGCGGCTCTTGCAGGCGTGATGGTGGTCCTGTTCTTCGAACGGGCATTGCGAGGTTGGCGTCGGAGTGCCTTGCCCGACTGGCCAGAGGTGGGGCTTCTGGTCGCGGCCGCCATGACGCACTACAACCTGGCGGTGTTGTCTGCTCTGATTCTGGCCGCCTACTCGGTTGAAGCCTGGCGCCGCGGGGACTGGCCTGCCCTGCTGCGCATGTCGCTGGTACCGCTGGCGGTGCTGGCCTGGCTGGCGCTGAGCTACCACTCCTTCCTGCTGGCATCGCAGGGTTACTTTGGCTGGGTCAAGCTCGGTTACGGTGAGGCCTTCTGGGTCGGATTGCGAGGCATTGGCCGTGAAGCGCTGGGCTGGCCCACGACATCCGTCGCCACGATGGCACTCATCACCGCAGCCCTGTTCGCCATGCGTCCGCGCTGGCGCGGCCAAACGGAACTCTCCGAAGTTGCGGCTGCTCCTCGCGAAAAATGGATGAATGCCACGCTGGCGCTATTCCTGCTAGCCGCTTCGTATTTCATGGCCGCGACCTTGATCATGAAAGAAAGTGGAATCTTTCATCTGCGGCACTATCTTTTCCTGCTGCCGATCATTCATATACTGATTGCCATCGCCATTGCGCGAATCTGGACCAACGTACACTGGCTCGGCTGGCTATTCTTGATAACTGCCACCTTGATGCAATGGCCACGTCTCGAATATTACCAATCCATTCAACGATCAGATTACAGAAATGCCGCGTCCATTGCATTCGCTCAACTGAACGATGGCGACATGGTGCTGACTGGCTTCATGCTCAACCCAACCGGACACGAATACTACTTGAAACGCAAAACCCCCAAAAAGCTGATTCGCCAGCCCTATCATGGCCTTGAGCAGCTCACCCAGGTCTGCGAGGCGGTGCACGGGCGTCCGCGATTCGCATTCATACGAATCCACACGCAAAACGATCTGTCAGACGGATTGAAGCAAGCGTGCGGAGGTGAATATCAAATACGAAGATTCGAGTCCTATAGAATAGACACGGAAATCTGGGAGCAGCGTCGATGATCGCCGGGCCTGGATAATCTGACATGCATGCCCGCCGGCCGCGAACACTTTCCTCACACTCCCCTTGACATGGCGCAAGCCGCACCCCGCCCGCTGGTCGTCGATCTGGACGGCACCCTGGTTCGCACCGATACCCTGCACGAACTGGCGCTGGCCCTGGTCAGAAAACACCCGATGCAGGCGCTGTGCCTGCCATTCTGGCTGCTGCGCGGCAAGGCCCACCTCAAGCAGCAACTGGCGCGCCGCGTCGGGCTGGACGCCAGCACGCTGCCGTACAACCAGGCCTTGCTGGAATGGCTGGTTGCCGAGCATGAAGCCGGGCGGGAATTGGTACTGTGCACGGCAGCGGACGAACGGGTGGCGCAGGCGATCGCGCGGCATCTGGGGATCTTCAGCAAGGTGCTGGCCAGCGACGGCCAGACCAACCTGGCCGCGGACAAGAAGGCGGCCTGTCTGTTGGAGCACCATGGCCCTGGAGGGTTCGACTATGTCGGCAATTCGCACGATGACGTGCCGGTCTGGCGGGAGGCCCGCCATGCCATCGTCGTCAATGCGTCGCCATCGGTGCTGAAGACGGCGCAAAGCGGCGGCAATGTGGCAGGGGCCGACCCCGCGCGTGCCGTGGACGGGCGTGACATCGCAGGAATGTTGCGCGTGCATCAATGGCTGAAGAATCTGCTGTTGTTCGTCCCTCTGCTGGCGGCGCACCAGCTCGGCCACGCGGACGCGCTGGGAACAGTGCTGCTGGCGGCTCTTGCCTTCAGCCTGTGCGCCTCGGCGGTGTACATCGGCAACGACCTGCTGGACCTGGAAAGCGACCGCCGGCATCCGCGCAAGCGCCTGCGCCCCTTTGCCAACGGGCGCATTCCGGTGACGTGGGGCGTGCTGCTGGCGCCGCTGTTGTCATTGGCCAGCCTGGCGCTGGCGCTGGCCGTGGGACCGGCTTTCCTGGGCTGGCTGGCCGTGTACCTGGTGCTGACGTGCTGGTACTCACTGCGTCTCAAGCGCCTCGCGCTGCTCGACTGCATGACCCTGGCCAGCTTGTATGTCCTGCGCATCGTCGCGGGCGCCAGCGCCACGGGGTTGACGCCTTCGGACTGGCTGCTCGCCGTGTCGGGGTTCGTGTTTCTTTCGCTCTCGTTCCTCAAGCGCTACACCGAATTGCTGGTGCTCGCCGGTCATGGCGAAACAGGCGTGGTGCACGGACGCGGATACACGGCGCAGGATGGCGGACTGGTGCTGGCCCTGGGCGTGGCCGCCGGCTACGCTTCGGCGGTGGTGCTCGCCTTGTATTTGCATGGCGACACGGTGCAGGCCCTGTATCGGTTCCCAGAGGCCATTCTGCTGACGGTGGCCGTGCTGGTGTACTGGATCAGCTGGATGTGGCTGCAGGCCCACCGGGGCGAGATGCACGACGATCCGGTGTTCTTCGCGATCAAGGACAAGACGAGCCTGTGCTGCGGGGCGGCTTTCGCCGCTTCGCTGGCACTGGGCACGTTCGGCTTGCCGTGGTGACGCGCGTCAGTTCCTGGGGTCGCTTGAGCGCCGAGCCTCACCAAACGCTGGCGCTCGACGGCACGGCAGCGGCGGGGTTGCCCGCGCTCGATGGCAGCCCAAGCGCCCTGCCCCATGGCATGGGACGCAGCTATGGGGACGTGTGCCTCAACCCCGGTGGCCTGCTGTGGATGACGCGCGCGATGGACCATTGGCTGCACTTCGACACCGAAGGGGGCCTGCTCACCTGCCAGGCTGGCGCACTGCTGGGCGACATCCAGCGGCTGATGGCGCCGCGCGGCTGGATGCTGCCCGTCACCCCCGGCACCCAGTTCGTGACCGTGGGCGGCGCCATCGCCAACGACGTGCACGGCAAGAACCACCACATGGCGGGCTCGTTTGGCGACCACGTGCGCAGCCTGACGCTATGGCGCACCGATGGCAGCACCATCGTCTGCGGACCTGAGCACCAGGCCGACTGGTTCCGCGCCACGGTGGGCGGCCTGGGCCTGACGGGCCTGGTCACGCAGGCCACCCTTCAGTTGCGCCGGGTGGCTGGCCCCTGGCTGGCGACGGAAACCATTGCCTTCGATCACCTCGCCCGCTTCCACGAACTGGCGGCCGATTCGGAGGCCGGCTGGGAATACACCGTCGCATGGATCGATTGCCTCGACAAGCGGGGGCGCGGCATCTTCATGCGGGCCAACCACGGAAACGCAACGCCGGGTGCTCCCGAGGCCCAACCCCGGCGGCAGCGCCTCGCCATGCCTGTCACGCCACCGCTGTCGCTGGTCAACGGGGCGAGTCTGCGCCCCTTCAACACGCTTTACTACCATTTGCACCGCCTGCGCGGCGGCAAGGCCAACAGTCACTACCTGCCGTTCTTCTATCCGCTCGACGGTATCGCGAACTGGAACCGCATGTACGGGCCGCGCGGCTTTTACCAATACCAATGCGCAGTACCTTTCGAGAACGGCGCGCAGGCCATCGAGGCCATGCTGGCGCGCATCGCCAGCAGCGGGCAAGGCTCCTTTCTGGCCGTGCTCAAGACGTTTGGCCACCGGCCTTCGCCCGGCCTGCTGAGCTTTGCCCGGCCTGGCATCACGCTGGCACTCGACTTTCCCAACAAGGGGGAGAAGACTTTGCGCCTTTTCGACGCGCTGGACGACATCGTCGGCGCGGCGGGCGGGCGCATCTACCCGGCCAAGGATGCGCGCATGCCGGCCCATTTGTTCCAATCCGGCTATCCCCAATGGGCACAGCTGCTGCCTTACCGCGACCCCGGCATCAGCTCGGCCATGTCGCGCCGCCTGATGGGCAGTTGACCGCCTCCCCATACATATGGCATGAACACCCGAAAAAGAATCGTCGTCATCGGCGCGACCTCCGCCATTGCCCACCAGTGCAGCCGCCTTTGGGCTGAGGAAGGCCACTGCGACTTTCTGCTCGTCAGCCGCGATGCAGGGCGCGCCGAGCCCCTGGCGGCCGACCTGCGCGCCCGCGGCGCGGACAATACCGCCAGCACCGTCGCAATGGGTTTCGATGACGCGGATGCCATCGCCGCGCTGGCACGCGATGCCGCGAACGGAGGACCGATCGACATCGTGCTGATAGCGCACGGCTCGCTGCCGCGCCAGCAGGACTGCCAGGACGATCTGAGCGCCACCAAGGACGCGCTGGTGACCAATGGCCTGTCGCCCGCCCTGTTCGCCGAAGCCTTCATCGGGGTGATGCAGGGCGCCGATCGGGGCCATCTGTGCCTCATTGGCTCCGTGGCAGGCGATCGCGGCCGCAAGTCCAACTACGTCTATGGCGCAGCCAAGGGACTGGTGGAGCGGTACGCCCAAGGCCTGCAGCATCGCCTGGCGGGCACCTGCATCAAGGTGACGTTGGCCAAACCCGGCCCCACGGACACACCGATGACGGCCCATCTCAAGCAGGAAGGCGCGAAGCTGGCCAGCGCCGAGGTGGTCGCGCGGGAGATCGTCAAGGCCATCGCGGCAGGCCGCCCCGTGGTCTATGCGCCGGGCAAATGGGCCTTGATCATGCTGGTCATCCGCGGCCTGCCGCGAGCCGTGTTTCACAAGCTCAACATATAGGTCTGGCCGCGCCCATGCGTACCACGCTGCTCTATGCGCTCTTCTGTACCGTGGCCATTGCGGTGAACATCGGCACGCAGGATGTGGTGGTGTGGCTCTGGCCTTCCGGCATCCTCCCGTCCATCGTCGCGGGGACCGCCACGGGCTTGGTGATCAAGTACATTCTCGACAAGCGCTTCATCTTTTGCTTCATCCCGCAAAGCGCGGTCCACAACGGCAAAACCTTCGTGCTCTACACCTCGATGGGGGTGGCCACCACGGCGATCTTCTGGGGCTTCGAGTACGGGTTCTGGCTGGCCTTTGGTACGGCGCGGATGCGCTACTTGGGCGGCGTGATCGGCTTGGTCATCGGCTACGTCACCAAATACCATCTCGACAAGCATTTCGTGTTCAACGCCGGCATCGCCGCGCCGAGGACAAAACTTCGACGAAACTCCCCGCTCCGAAAAGATGCCGAGCCGCCAGGACTTGCGCCGGCGCGGCATGAGAAAGACAGCACGACATGACCTTGAACTGGTTTTCCCCGCGAGCCGCCGCATTGGCCGGCCTCTCGCTCTCGGCGGTGCTGGCGCACGCCCAGCCGGCGCAGCGCCAGCGCGCCCCGCTGATCATCGCCCCCAATCTCGAGGGCATGTACCTCTGCGACGAAGCCGTGGCAGACCCCAGCGTGAAGGACATCGACGCCGCCTACGCCTATTGCCGCCAGCGCAAGCTCACCGGCGCCGCCGCCGTCACGCGCCTGCTCGACACCCTGGAGCCTGGCGGCCCCAAGGGCGACGTGCAGGTCGGCTTTCTGGCCACCCTGCAACTGCTGGCCCTCTACCGGCACACCGTCCAGGACGGCTGGACCATCGATCCGGCGCGCGTGGACGACTTCGTCAACGTGATCAGCCAGGTGCAGCGGCCCGTGGTGGTGTATTTCGCGGCGGACCACTTCGACAGCATCAACCCACTGGCGAAGGCGCTGCGCCAGGACCCGCGCAACCTGTTGCAGTTGCGCGACGGCAAGCCGCTGGAGCTGGGCTACTTCGACTACCCCATCATTCCCTACACCCTGTCCACGGACCCGGCGATCCCGGTGAACAAATTCCGGTTCGAGGCGCTGGACTACGTGGCCCAGCGGATGAAGGCCCTGCCCAAGGCCGTGCAAGACCGCATCGTGGCCTACACGCTGGCGGGCGAGCTGCACCACATGTTTCCCGATTTCGAGAACGGCACGGGCGCCTACCAGGGCATTGAGGTGACCGACTACAGCCCCCATTCGGTGGCTGGATTTCGCCAGTGGTTGCGTGACAAGTACGGCGGCATCGCGCAGTTCAACGCGCGCAACGGCTTCGACTACCCCACGTTCGACGCCGTGCCGGTGCCGGCCAAGGACATCCGCAAGGAGCGGCTCACGTCGTACGGTGAACACTACGACGCCTTTGCCGGCGGCACGCTGCCGATCGCCGGCTGGTTGTGGGACCCTGGCCACGCTGTCGGACGGTTGGACCTGTACGTCAACGGCAAGTTGGTGGGCCCTGTCCCACGGGGACTGAATCGGCTCGACGTGTACCGCGCCGAACCTTCCATCACCACGCCCAACACCGGCTTTCGCCACGACCTCGACCACAGCGCGATGCCGCCGGGCCGCCACGTGGCCCAGGTCGTCGCCGAGTCGGGCGGCGAGCGCCACAAGGTGGGCGAGGTGGAGTTCGTCGTGGTGCCGCGCGACCAGTCGCGCGTGGCGGCGGCCCCCGCCATGGCGCTGCCCGGGCTCAAGGACGCCAAGCACCTGTCCGGCGTGCGCTATTGGCTCGACATGCCGCAGCAGTTGCAGGATGTGTACTACAACCCGCTGGCCCGCGACTGGAACCTGTACCGGGAATCACAGGTGTACGATTTTCTGAAGGACTTCCATGCGCGCGCTCTCAAGGCCGGCCTGCCGGCGGGCAAGCTGTACTCGCACCAGATCGTGCCGGACGTCAACTCCTCATGGAACCCGCAGCTCTTCGCGGCTGGCCGGACGCTGGAGGGCAGCGCACCCTGGAAGCAGGGCCTGAACATGTATGGCGGGGCCACCGACAGCGCATGGATGCGCGCCTTCCTGGCGCGCCGCAAGATCAGCGACTATGGCGTGCCGGAGTTCAATCCCCAGCAATGGAAGCGTGACGGAGCGCATCTGGCGGCCATGCAATCGCATTACGACGGCGGCGCGCGCTTCATCAGTCCCTTCTATTTTTCCGTGATCCCCGACAAGTTCAAGCATGCCCAGGACAATTCGATCAAGCGCATGGAACTCAGGCCCAACAACCCGCAGGAAGGTTCGGACAAGTTCTACCGCGCCATCATCGAGTTGGCCAAGCGGTAACCATCCCCCGGCAAAGGCAGGGGCATTCGAGGCACTCGCCCCCTTTTTCCTGGTTCTTGATGTACTCCCGGATCAGCGCTTCGTCGCGAGAATTGACCCTTGCTGCGCACATCCACATCGTTGGCGTCCTCACCGATATCGAGGACTGACCACCGACGGCGCGATCACCACCGTCACTTCGCCTTGGCCAACCCCATTTTCTCGATCAGGGCCTTCTCGCGCACGAAGGTCTCCTCGGCGAACTTGCGGTACTGCGCCGAGTCCATGTAGATCGGCACCATGTCGTAGCGCTTGAGCGCGTCCACGTAGGCCGGCTGTTCCATCGCGTGCTTGAAGGCGTCGCGCAGGCGCTTGTCGGCCAGCGCGCGCAGGTGATGTCGGTCGGCCCGCCGGCGGGGAAGGCGATGATCATCTTGATGGGCTTGATGGGAAATTTCTGCTGCGCCAGCACGGGAGCGGCGATGGCCAGGCAGGCCGCGCCGGCGGTGGCCAGGCGGGTGAAATGACGTCGTTGCATGGCGGTCTCCGCTTGTGGTGTAGAGCGCATTGAACCCCACCCACCCGCGCCGTGCCATCGGGATATTCCGCGGTGCGGGAAGAGCCGCGCCCACCGCGTACCCCGGTGGAACCTGCTCCTATCCGCGCGCCAGCACCTTGCCGAGCGCCTGGCCGGTGTGCGTGCCGGCGCGCACCACGTCCTCGGGCGTGCCGGCGGCCACCAGCCGGCCACCGCCGTCGCCGCCCTCGGGGCCGAGGTCGATGATCCAGTCGGCGTCGGCGATCAGGTCCAGGTCGTGCTCGATCACCACCACGCTGTGGCCGCCGTTCACCAGGCGGTGCAGCACGTGGATGAGTTTTTCCACGTCCTGCATGTGCAGGCCGACGGTAGGCTCGTCCAGCACGTACAGGGTGTGCGGCGCTTTCTGGCCACGTCGTCCCACGTCGTCCCTGACCTTGCTCAGCTCGGTGACCAGCTTGATGCGCTGCGCCTCGCCGCCGGACAGCGTGGGGCTGGGCTGGCCGAGCGTGAGGTAGCCCAGGCCGACGTCCTTCAGCAGTTGCAGCGGGTGGCTGATGGCGGGCATGCTGGCGAAGAATTCGACCGCCTCGTCCACCTCCATGCGCAGCACGTCGCCGATGTTCTTGCCGCGCCAGGTGACGGCCAGCGTCTCGGGGTTGAAGCGCGCGCCGTGGCAGACCTCGCAGGGCACCTTCACGTCGGGCAAAAAGCTCATCTCGATGGTGCGCACGCCCTGCCCCTCGCAGGCCGGGCAGCGGCCTTCGCCGGTGTTGAAGCTGAAGCGCCCGGGGCCGTAGCCGCGCGCCTTGGCCTCCAGCGTGTCGGCGAACAGCCGGCGCACCGTGTCCCAGAAGCCGATGTAGGTGGCGGGGCAGGAGCGCGGCGTCTTGCCGATGGGCGTCTGGTCCACCTCCAGCACGCGGTCGATCTGGCCGAAGCCGGCCAGGGCGGTGCAGCCGACCAATCCATGACTATTGATTTCATAGCTGCTCGCGATTTCTGCGTCGGCGCTAGAAGCCTTTTTTGCTTTGAAATCGTGGCGCACGAAGCGCTGCACGCTGGCCAGCAGCACGTCGCGCGCCAGCGTGGATTTGCCGGAGCCGGAAACACCCGTGACCGCCACAAGGCGCTTGAGCGGCACGTTCACATCGACATTTTTCAGGTTGTGCAGGTAGGCGCCTTTCAGCGCCAGCCACGCGCTGTCCTGCACCACCGGCCGGCGCGCGTGCAGCGGGTGGCGCATGGCGTGGCGCAGGTAGCGGCCGGTCGCCGAATCGGGCGCGGCCTCCAGGTCGGCGGCACGGCCTTCGGCCACCAGCCGGCCGCCGCGCACGCCGGCGCCGGGGCCGATGTCGATGAGGTGTTCGGCGCGGCGGATGGTGTCCTCGTCGTGCTCGACCACGACCAGGGTGTTGCCCTTGCTGCTGAGGCTGTGCAGCGCGTCCAGCAGGATCTGGTTGTCGCGCGCGTGCAGGCCGATGGTGGGCTCGTCCAGCACGTAGCACACGCCCTGCAGGTTGCTGCCCAGTTGCGCGGCCAGGCGGATGCGCTGGGCCTCGCCGCCGCTGAGGGTGGGCGCGCCGCGGTCGAGCGTGAGGTAGCCCAGGCCGACCTGTTCGAGAAATTCGAGGCGGCTCCTGATCTCGGGCAGCAGGTCGCGCGCGATGTCGGCGTCGCGCCCCTGCAGCGGGAGGCCGTCGAACCAGCGGCGCAGGTCGGCGACGCTCAGGCGGGCGAGCTGGGCGATGCCCACCCCGCCCTGGAGGCCCGCGCCGTCGATGCCCGCGCCCTCCAGCCGCACGGCCCGCGCCGTCGCGTTCAGCCGCGTGCCGTCGCAGGCGGGGCAGGCGGCGCCGCCCACGTCCTCCACCTCGGGTTCGGCGAAGGTCTGCTCGCGGCCCTTCTGGTCGCTGGCCAGCACCGAGTCGTCCAGCGCCTTGCGCTGCGCCGCCGTCAGCCGGACGCCGGTGCCCACGCAGTCGGGGCACCAGCCATGCTTGCTGTTGTACGAGAACAGGCGCGGGTCGAGTTCGGCGTAGCTGGTGGCGCAGACCGGGCAGGCGCGCTTGGTGGAGAACACCTCGACGCGGCCGATGCCCGCCGTCGGGGAGCCTGCCATCATCGCCGCGCGCAGGCCGGCCAGGTCGCTCAGCACGTGCACCACGCCCTTGCCGTACTCCAGCGCGCGGGCCAGCGACTCGCGCAACTGCGCCTCGTTGCCGGGGGTGGCGGGCAGGCTCATCACCGGCAGCTCGATGGTGTGCTCCCTGAAGCGGTCGATGCGCGGGAAGCCCGTGGTGGGCAGGAACTCGCCGTCCACCCGCAGGTGCGTGAAGCCGCGCGGGCGCGCCCAGTCGGCCAACTCGGTGTACACGCCCTTGCGGCCCACCACCAGCGGCGCCAGCAGGCCGATGGTCTGGTCGCGGTAGCGCGTGAGGATCTGCGCGGCGATGCACTCGGGCGTCTGCGGCTGCACGGCGGCGCCGTCGTGCACGCAGTGCTGCACGCCCAGCTTGACGAACAGCAGGCGCAGGAAGTGCCACACCTCGGTGGTGGTGCCCACGGTGCTCTTGCGGCCGCCGCGCGACAGGCGCTGCTCGATGGCCACGGTGGGCGGGATGCCGTACACCGCGTCCACCTCGGGCCGGCCGGCCGGCTGCACGATGCTGCGCGCGTAGGCGTTCAGGCTTTCGAGGTAGCGGCGCTGCCCTTCGTTGAACAGGATGTCGAACGCCAGCGTGGACTTGCCCGAGCCGCTGACGCCGGTGATGACGTTGAACTTGCCGCGCGGGATGTGCACGCTGAGGTTCTTGAGGTTGTGCTCGCGCGCGTTCAGGATCTCGATGTCGTTGGACTGGTTTTGAACAATTTCGGCCTCAAGCCCGCTCCCCTCTTTCGCTGGCAGCTCATATTTATATAGCACCTCCACGTCGCGCACGGCACCCTCGCCGGGCCGGCCGAGGGTCTGGCCGTAGGCGCGCAGCGCGGCGCCGGTGTGCGAGGCGAGATGCCGCGCCATGTCGGCCGGCGCACCTTCGGCGACGACGCGGCCGCCGGCGTCACCGCCTTCGGGGCCCAGGTCGATCAGCCAGTCGGAGGCCGCGATCACGTCCAGGTTGTGCTCGATGACGACGAGCGAGTGGCCGGCATGAAGCAGCTTGCGGAAGGCGCGCATCAGCTTGGCAATGTCGTCGAAGTGCAGGCCGGTGGTGGGCTCGTCGAACAGGAACAGCGTGCCCTTGCGCGCCACGGGCTGGCTGGCGCGCCCGCGCGCGGCCTCGGCCAGGAAGCCCGCCAGCTTCAGGCGCTGCGCCTCGCCGCCGCTCAGCGTGGGCACGGGCTGGCCGAGCTTCACGTAGTCGAGCCCCACGTCCACGATGGGCTGCAGGGCACGGACCACCTCGCGATTGGAGGACCCCCACGCTCCGCCGCTGCGCGGGTCGCTGCCCCCCGAGTGGGCTGAGCCGGCTTGGGAGCGGCCCTGCGCCGGCCCGCCGAAGAGCTGGACGGCCTCGGCCACGGTGAGGTCCAGCACGTCGGCCACGTTCAGGTGCCGCGATCTTGAATTGGGGTCAGATTCGAATTTGCCGGATTCGAGGCTGGCCAATGCGTCCACCGCGTGCTGCAAATGGGACTCTGACCCCAATTTTTGGGTTGGGCGCTCGATGGTGACTTCGAGGATCTCGGGCCGGTAGCGCCGGCCGTCGCAGTCGGGGCAGCGCAGGTAGATGTCGCTGAGGAACTGCATCTCCACGTGCTCGAAGCCCGAGCCGCCGCAGGTGGGGCAGCGCCCGTCGCCCGAGTTGAAGCTGAACTTGGACGCCGTGTAGCCGCGCTGCGCGGCCAGCGGCGCGGCGGCGAACAGGGCGCGGATGGCGTCCCATGCGCCGACGTAGCTGACGGGGTTGGAACGCGCGGTCTTGCCGATGGGCGACTGGTCGACGAAGACCACGCCGCCGAGCTGCTCGGCGCCCAGCAGCCGGTCGTGCGCGCCGGGCGGCTCGGTGGCCTGGCCGAAGTGGCGCTTGAGGGCGGGCGCCAGCACGTCCTGGATCAGCGTGGACTTGCCCGAGCCGGACACGCCGGTGACAGTGACGAGGCGCTGCAGCGGGAATTCGACCGACACGTCCTTCAGGTTGTGCTGGCGCGCGCCCTCCAGGACGAGGCGCGGCGTGCCGTCGGTCACCGGCCGCGCCAGGCCCAGGCCGATGGTGCGGCGTCCGCTGAGGTAGGCGCCGGTCAGCGTGTCGGCCTGGCGCAGCTCATCGGGCGTGCCGTCGAAGACGATGCGCCCACCCGCCGCACCGGGGCCGGGACCGAAGTCGAGCACGCGGTCGGCCGCCAGCATGACGGCGGGGTCGTGCTCCACCACGACCAGCGTGTTGCCGGCGCGCTTGAGGCGCTGCATGGCCTCGGTGATGCGGTCCATGTCGCGCGGGTGCAGGCCGATGCTGGGCTCGTCGAGCACGAACAGGGTGTTGACGAGGGAGGTGCCCAGCGCCGTGGTCAGGTTGATGCGCTGGACCTCGCCGCCGGACAGGGTGCGGCTTTGCCGGTCGAGCGTGAGGTAGCCGATGCCGACATCGCACAGGTAGCGCAGGCGCGTGGTGATCTCGTCGAGGATGAGCGCCAGGGCCTTGGCGTCGGCGCCGTCGTGCGTGGCGGTCGGCCTGGCCGCTGGCGGGGATTTCAAGTCAAAATCGGCTCCAGCCGGCGTGGAATATTCGCCAACAGCTACTGATTCAGGAGCATCCGTGGCAGGTTGCGCCATCCTGCCGAAGAAGCGCCGCAGCCGCTCGATGGGCAGCAGCATCAGGTCGTGCAGGCTGAGGCCGGGCAGGGCTTCGAGCTGCGCGCGCGTCCAGTCCACGCCCCGGGGCATGAAGCGGCGCGCGGGGTCGAGCACCGCGTCGGCGTCGTCCTGGCTGCCCACGCGCCACAGCAGCGACTCGGTCTTCAGCCGCGCGCCGCCGCAGTCGGGGCACTCGGTGTAGCTGCGGTATTTGGACAGCAGCACGCGGATGTGCATCTTGTACGCCTTGCTCTCCAGGTACTTGAAGAAGCGCCGGATGCCGTACCACTGCTTGCTCCAGTTGCCCTCCTTGTAGCCCGGCGCGCCCTCGATGACCCAGTGGCGCTGCTCGGGCGTGAGCTTGCCCCAGGGCGTGTCGCGCGGGATGCCGGCGCCCTCGGCATGGCGCATCAGGTCGTCCTGGCACTCGCGCCAGGCGGGGGTCTGGATCGGCTTGACGGCGCCCGCGCGCAGCGTGAGCCGCTCGTCGGGGATCACCAGCCCCCAGTCCACCCCGATCACGCGCCCGAAGCCGCGGCAGGTCTCGCACGCGCCCACGGCCGAGTTGAAGGAGAACATGGACGGCATCGGCTCGCGGTAGCGCAGGTCGCTGTCGGGGCAGTGCAGGCCGGTGGAGAAGCGCCAGACCGCGTTGTCCGCCTCCACGTCGCCGAGCACGTACACGTTGAGTCGCCCGGCGCCGCGGTGCAGCGCCACCTCGATGGCCTCGATCACGCGCGCCTTCTCGGCGCCGCTCATCCTGAAGCGGTCGGCCACCACGTCCAGCAGCTTCCGGCCCGCCGCCTCGCGCTCGGCCTGCACGCGCGTGAAGCCGCTGACCGACAGCCACTGGGCCACCTCGTCGGCCGTGGTGCTGCCGGGCAGCTCGACCGGAAAGGTGACCGCGAGGCGCGGATCCTCCATCTGGCGGGCGCGGTCGACAAGCTCGGCAAAGATGCTCTCGGGCGTGTCGTGCCGCACCGGCTGCGCGGTCCGGCGGTCGAACAACCGGCCCGCGCGGGCGAACAGCAGCTTCAGGTGGTCGTTCAGCTCCGTCATCGTGCCCACGGTGGAGCGCGAGCTGCGCACCGGGTTGGTCTGGTCGATGGCGATGGCCGGCGGCACGCCCTCGACCTTGTCCACCGCCGGCTTGTCCATGCGGTCGAGGAACTGCCGCGCGTAGGCGCTGAAGGTCTCCACGTAGCGCCGCTGCCCCTCGGCGTACAGCGTGTCGAACACCAGGCTCGACTTGCCCGAGCCGCTGGGCCCTGTCACCACCGTCAGCTCGCCAGTGCGGATGTCGAGGTCCAGATTCTTCAGGTTGTGCTGGCGCGCGCCGCGAATGCGGATGAGGCCTCGGGTCATGGGGAAGGGGGATGGGAAGGGAGCGAAGATTCTAGGGAAAGGCTCCGCCACGCGCGGCCAGCAGGGCAAAGCCAGCGTCCATCCCATGGTTCCCTGAATCCGGGCGGCGCGCCGCGCGCCGCATGCTGCCCGCCGAGGAAGCGCTGGCGGCCCGGCCCCCCCCGCCCGGACTCATGCGCGCAACGCTCAAATCCGTTCGATGATCGTGACGTTGGCCATGCCGCCGCCCTCGCACATGGTCTGCAGGCCGTAGCGCTTGCCGCGCTGGCCCAGCGCATGGACCAGCGTGGTCATCAGCTTGGCGCCGGAGCCGCCCAGCGGATGGCCCAGCGCGATGGCGCCGCCGTTGACGTTCAAGCGATCGGGGTCGGCGCCCAGCGCCTGCAGCCAGGCCAGCGGCACGGGCGCGAAGGCTTCGTTGACCTCGTACAGGTCGATGTCCTCGATCTTCATGCCGGCTTTCTGCAGCGCGCGCTGCGTGGCCGGCAGCGGTGCTTCGAGCATGATCACCGGATCGTGCCCCAGCACGCTCATGTGGTGGATGCGCGCCAGCGGCTTCACGCCCAGCGTCTTCAGGCCACGCTCGCTGACCACCATCAGGCCGGCCGCGCCGTCGCAGATCTGGCTGGCGGTGGCCGCCGTGCAGCGCCCGCCCTCGGCGATGAGCTTGACACCGGCGATGCTCTCCAGCGTGGCGTCGTAGCGGATGCCTTCGTCGCGCGTGTGCAGGTCGCCGGGTTCGGTGCCGTCGTTCATGCGTGCACGCACGGGCACGATCTCCGCATCGAACAGGCCGGCCAGGGTGGCGGCGATCGCGCGCTGGTGGCTGCCCAGCGCATAGGCGTCAAGCTGGGCTTTTTCGAGCCCGTACTTCTTCGCCATCATCTCGGCGCCGGTGAACTGGCTGAACTCGATGCCGGGATAGCGCTGCTGCATGGCCGGGCTCATGTAAGTGCCCAGGCCGTTCTTGAAGGGCAGCACGATCGGGGTGCCCATGGGCACGCGCGTCATGCTCTCGACGCCGGCGGCGATCACCACGTCCATGGTGCCCGACATCACGGCCTGCGCCGCGAAGTGCAGCGCCTGCTGCGAGGAGCCGCACTGGCGGTCGATGGAGGTGGCGGGCACCGATTCGGGCAGCGTCGAGGCCAGGACCGCGTTGCGCGCGATGTTCATGGCCTGCTCGCCGACCTGGCCGACGCAGCCCATGATGACGTCCTCGACCAGCGCGGGGTCGGCGCCGGTGCGCGCCACGAGGGCGTCGAGCACCTGCGCGGCGAGGTCGGCGGGGTGCCAGCCGGACAGGCGGCCATGGCGGCGGCCGCCGGCGGTGCGGGCGGCGGCGACGATATAGGCTTCGGACATGAAGGACTCCATGGAATTCGATCGGGGCGTTGTTCGTTCAGGCGCGCGGCTCAGCGCGGCGCCATGCGGATCGCACCGTCGAGGCGCACGCACTCGCCGTTGAAGTAGCCGTTGGTGATCATCGTCTCGGCCAGTTGCGCGTACTCGTCCGGGTCGCCCAGGCGCTTGGGAAAGGGCACCGAGGCGGCCAGGGCCTGCTTGACGTTGTCGGGCAGGCTCTGCAGCAGCGGCGTGCCGAAGATGCCGGGCAGGATGGTGTTGACGCGGATGCCTTCGGCCATGAGGTCGCGCGCGATCGGCAGCGTCATGCCGGCGACACCGGCCTTGGAGGCGCTGTAGGCCACTTGGCCCATCTGCCCGTCCTGTGCCGCCACCGAGGCGGTGTTGACGATGGCGCCGCGCTCGCCGTCCTTCAGCGCGTCGAGCGCCAGCATGCCGGCAGCCGACTTGGCGATGCAGCGGAAGCTGCCGATCAGGTTGATCTGGATGATCTGCTCGAAGTTGGCCAGCGGGTGGTGCCGGATCTCGCCCGTGGCCTTGTCGCGGCTGGCGGTCTTGACGGCGCTGCCGGTGCCCGCGCAGTTGACCAGCACGCGCTCCTGCCCGTGCGCGGCGCGCGCCTTGGCGAATGCGGCATCGACCTGATCCTCGGAGGTGACGTCGACCCGGCAGAACACGCCGCCGATCTCACGGGCCAGGGCTTCGCCCAATTCAGGATTGAGGTCGAACAGCGCCACCTTCACGCCGTGGCCGGCCAGGCGGCGCGCGGTGGCGGCGCCCAGGCCCGAGGCGCCGCCCGTGACGACGGCGGCAATGCTGGAATTGAGTTGCATGTCGGGTGATCCTTGGAGGAGTGGGGGAAACGGGAAGCCGGTGCGGCGCTGGCGCGCCCCTGGAGGCAGCGTCACAGCGCGCGCGAGATGACCTCTTTCATGATCTCGTTGGTGCCACCGAAGATGCGCTGGATGCGTGCGTCGGTGTACATGCGCGCCACCAGGTATTCGTTCATGTAGCCGTAGCCGCCGAACAATTGCAGGCACTCGTCGACCACCCGCCCTTGCGTGTCGGTGCCCCACAGCTTGGCCATCGAGGCCGTGGCGGTGTCCAGCCGGCCGGCCACCAGGTCCTCGACGCAGCGGTCGATGAAGGCACGGCCCACCTTGATTTGCGTGGCGATCTCGGCCAGCTTGAACTTGGTGTTCTGGAACTCGGCGATCGGCTGGCCGAAGGCCTTGCGCTCGCGCACGTAGTCCAGCGTGGCGGCGTAGGCGCCTTCCATCGCGGCCAGCGCGCTCACGCCGATGATCAGGCGCTCGTAGGGCAGATCGCCCATGAGCTGGAAGAAGCCCTGCCCTTCCTGGCCGCCCAGCAGCGCATCGGCCGGCACCTGCACGCCGTCGAAGAACAGTTCGGCGGTGTCCTGCGCCTTCAGGCCGATCTTGTCGAGCACGCGGCCCACGCGGTAGCCCTCGCGGCCTTCGGTCTCGACGATCAGGATCGACGTGCCCTTGGCGCCCTTCGTGAGGTCGGTCTTGGCCACCACCAGCACCACGCCGGCCAGGTAGCCGTTGGAGATGAAGGTCTTGGAGCCGTGGATGGCGTAGCCGCCCGCGTTCTTCTCGGCGCGCGCGCGCACGCCCTGCAGGTCGGAGCCGGCGCCCGGCTCGGTCATGGCGATGGCGCCCACGAGTTCGCCGCGCGCGAGCCGCGGGAGGTACTTGCGCTTCTGTTCTTCGGTGCCGTGGTTCAGGAAGTAGTGCGCCACGATGGAATGCACGCCCACACTCATGCCGCTGAGCGCGCGGCGCGCCATCTCTTCGTGGATCACTGCTTCGTGGCGGAAGTCGCCGCCCCCGCCGCCGTAGGCCTCGGGAATGTCCACGCACAGCAGGCCCAGTTCGCCGGCCTTGCGCCACAGGGCGTGGCCGACGTTGCCGCTCTTGCGCGCCGCCTCGTCGTGCGGAAGCATCTCGGCTTCGAGGAAGCGCACCACGTTGTCGCGGAACAGTTCCAACTCTTCGTCCATCCAGGAGCGGCGGAAGTCGAGGGGCATGTTTTCGTTCTTCCTTTCTGGAAAACTCTACGCGAGTTCGCAAGCCAAGCGCGAGCGCAGTGCGAAGCCACGAACAATACAGACGTTTATGGTTCGCTGCCGCCGCTGTGGCGCCTGGCGGCCCCAACTTGGCGTTCCAGCGTCCAGCCCGGCAGTCATCGGGCTGCAAAGCCAACTGCTGAACATGAAGCATCGGGATGCTGCTGTCCTGCCTGGCTTGGGCCGTGTCGATGAGGCCACCTTCATGGTGATCGCCGATCTGGTCGCTGCGACCTGGGCCGCGCCTGGCTGTACACGCTCAGCCCCGATGAACGCGCCGAGGTGCTGCGGCAGATGGCAACCGCGCGTCCCGACGAGATGGCGCGCTGTGCGCCGGGCATCGCGGAATCGCTGGAGACCCAGGCTCGCCTGGGTTTCGCCGTGAACTACGGCGATGCGTGCTACGGCGAATACGGCGTGGGGCTGTGCTCGCGCATCCGCCACGGCACATGGTCGCTGATCCTCAACTGCTCCATCTCCCCCACGCGAACGCGGCCCAAAGAACTGCTCGCCTCCATCGGCCCTCGGTTGGTGGAACTGGTGCAGCGCTGCGAGCTGGCGACCGACTATATTTGAGCCTGCCGGCCGAAGAGGTAGAGACGGAAGAGCAGCGCGCCGCTCCGGAAGCGCTGGAATGCCATCAGTCTCAGGGCTTCCTGTGTGCGCCGGGCCTGCCGTCCCCGCTTCCCGTGCGCCGCTGGCGCAGCGCGGCGTGCAGGGCGACGAGGTGTGCGGCGGTTGGCTGAGAATCGATAGGCTTTTTCACCAATGGAGACAAGCAATATGCAACACAACACTCACACATCGCGCCGCAGCGTGCTCGCGGGCGCGGCCTTGCTGGCCGCCGCTCCGTGGCAATTGGCCCGCGCGGCTGACCAACCCATCCGCCTGATCGTGCCCTTCCCCGCCGGAGGCGGCACCGACGTGATGGGCCGCCTGCTGGCCCAGGGACTGGGCAAGGAACTGGGCACCACGGTGATCGTGGACAACGTGGCCGGCGCCACTGGCACCATCGGCACGGCCCAGGTCGCACGCGCCGCGCCGGATGGGCGCACGCTGCTGCTGGGCGTCACGGGCAACATGGCCATTGCCCCGGCGCTGCTCAAGGGTCTGCGGTACAACACCGAGAAGGATTTCACCGCCCTGGCCCGCATCTGCCATGGCGGCAACCTTCTGGTGGCCAACCCCAAGTACCCGGCCAACACGGCGGCCGAGATGGTGGCGCTGGCCAAGCGCACGGGCGAGCCGGTGATGTACGGGTCGTGGGGCAACGGCTCGGGCGGCCATCTGGCCGCCGAAGGCATCCGTGCGTCCACCGGCGTCAAGATGGAGCACGTGCCCTACAAGGGTGTGGCCCCGCTGCTGCAGGACCTGATCGGCGGGCAGATCCAGGTGGGCATGGTGGATGTGGCGGGCGCCCTGGCGCAGGTGCGCGCGGGCAAGATCAAGGTGCTGGCCGTGACGGGGCGCAAGCGGTCGTCCGTGCTGCCGCAGGTACCCACATTGAAAGAAGCCGGAATCGCTTTCGACACCGAAATCTGGTTCGGCCTGTTCGCCCCCGGGCGCTTGCCCGAGGCCGAGGCGCAAAAGATCGCTCAGGCCGCCGAGCGCGCGCTGCGCAAGCCCGAGGTGACCGCGCGCATCAAGGAGCTGGGGATGGAGGCCGACCCCATCACGCGCGCCGGCTTCGACAAGGAATGGCGCGCCGACATGGTGACCTGGGCGCGCCTGGTGAAGCAAAGCGGCGCCACGGCGGATTGAAGACATTCGAGAATTGACCGGAGACAACATTCATGACAATCACCCCCCAAGACCAAGATCCCAGCGGCCGCAAGGCCGCGCATTCCACGACGGTACAAAAGAACCGTGCGCTGGCCGGCACCTTGAACTTCGCGGACACCCGTGATTTCGACGACGTCCGGCGCGGCTTTGTCGGCACGCTGGAGAACGCGACCATCAAGGACGCAAATGGACGCGTGGTCTGGAGCATGGAGGAGTACGACTTCCTGGGCAAGGAAGAAGCGCCGCTCACCGTCAACGCCAGCCTGTGGCGCATGGGCCGCCTGAACGCGGTGCACGGCCTGTTCAAGGTGTGCGAGCGCATCTACCAGGTGCGCGGCTTCGACCTGGCGAACATCACCTTCATCGAAGGCGACACCGGCCTGATCGTCATCGATCCACTGACTTTCGAGGAATCCGCCAAGGCCGCGCTCGAGCTGTACTGGCAGCACCGCGGCCAGCGCCCCGTCCATGCGGTGATGTACAGCCACAGCCACCGCGACCACTACGGCGGCGCCCGGGGTGTCGCCAACCCCCAGGACGTCGACGCGGGCCGCGTGCAAATCATCGCGCCCGACGGCTTCATGGAAGAAGTCATGTCGGAGGCGCTGCTGGCAGGCGTGCCGTCGCGCCGCCGCGCCGAGTTCCAGTTCGGCACCTACCTGGAGCCGGGCGAGCGCTCGCACGTCGACAGCGGCCTGGGCAAGGGCATGGGGCGTGGCACCTCGGGCCTCGTCCCGCCCACGCAGTTGATCTATGAAACCGGTGAAAAGCGCGTCATCGACGGCGTCGAAATCATCTTCCAGATGACGCCCGGCACCGAAGCGCCCGCGGAGATGAACTTCTACTTTCCGCAGATGCGCGCGCTGAACATGGCCGAAAACGCCGGCCATACCATGCACAACCTGTGCCCCATCCGGGGCGCCAAGGTGCGCGACGCGCTGGCCTGGGCCAGCTACATGGATGAAAGCGTGGACATGTTCGCGGGCCAGGCCGACGTCTGCTTTGCCCAGCACCACTGGCCTTGCTGGGGCACCGAGAACGTGGTGCAGTACCTGAGCGAGCACCGCGACATGTACCGCTACCTGCACGACCAGACGCTGCGCCTGATGAGCCACGGCCTCACGTCGCGCGAGATCGCCGAGCAACTGATGATGCCGAGCACGCTGGCGAAAAAATGGCACACGCGCGGCTACTACGGCGCCATCGTCCACAACGTGGAGGCCATCTACACCTTCTACATGGGCCCCTACGACGGCAACCCCATCCACCTGAACCCGCTGCCGCCCGCCGAGATGTCGAAGAAGTACATGGAGTACATCGGCACGGACAAAGCCATCGAGCGGGCCAAGGCCGACTTCGAGCGCGGCGAATTCCGCTGGGTGGCGCAGATCATGAACCAGGCCGTCTTTGCCGACCCCGCCAACACCCAGGCCCGCGAACTGTGCGCCGACGCCTTCGAGCAACTGGGCTACCAGAGCGAATCGGGCACCTGGCGCAACGCCTACCTCTATGGGGCGCGCGAATTGCGGCACGGCATCAAGCAACGCCCGCAGGATGGCAACACGATCAGCCCCTCCGTGGTGGCGCAACTGCCCATGCCGCTGCTGTTCGACTTCCTGGCCATCCGCGTGGTGGGCGACAAGGTGGGCGACCAGACGCTGCGCTTCGACTGGGTGATGGAAGACGACAACACCACCCACAAGCTGACGCTGGGCAACGGCGCGCTGACGCACCGCCCCGGCTCGCACGGGCCGCATGCCGATGCCGTGCTGCGCACCAACCGTGCAGGGCTGCTGAAGGCGCTGTCCGGCTTTCCTCAGGCAATCCAACAAGGAGACGTGCGAGTGCAAGGTGACGTCAGCCGCGTCAGCGCGTTCCTGGGCGGGCTGGACAGCTTCAATCCCCTGTTCAACATCGTGGAGCCATGATGGCCGGATGCCACCGCACAAGCAGTGCATTTGCCAATGATTTGGATACTCCAGAGCATCCCAGGCCCCTTTGGGCACCCGGCGTTCGCGGAGAAACGATCTTGCGCTACAAGGTGAACGGCAGCGCCGACATGACCGAAATAGCATTGGTGCGAGCGTCGCAGCGGTGACAGCCGCAGTGGTGCGAGCCCGCCTGAGAGCATGGTCCGGGGATCGTCGGCGACAGTGGTGAGCACAGTGATGTGCATCCCGTTCATGAGATCGAGTCGAATTCGACGCCTCCCATGGCGCTGCCGTTCGTTGACTATCTTGGAGCAGACGATGGCGATGCGCAAGCGAGATGATGATCTGGTGTTCCCCAACGCGGCGGGTATCGACGTTGGCGGATCGAGCCACTGGGTGGCGGTGCCCAGGCACACCTGTGATGACCCCGTGCGCGAGTTCGGCGCGATGACAGACGAGCTCAATGCGATGGCCGACTGGCTGTTGGCGTGCCAGGTGGACACGGTGGCCTTGGAGTCCACCGGCGTGTACTGGATCCCGGTCTACGAGGTGCTGGAGCAGCGCGGCCTGAAGGTCTTCCTGGTCGATGCCCGGCAGATGAAGTACGTACCCGGGCGCAAGAGCGACGTGCAAGATTGCCAGTGGTTGCAGCGCTTGATGAGCCAAGGCTACCTGCGCGCGGCGTTTCGCCCGACGGACGAGGTTTGCGTGGTGCGCGCAGTGGCGCGCCAGCGCGACGTGCTCTTGGCCGAACAGGCCAGCTGGGTGCAGCGCATGCAAAAGGCCTTGGTGCAGATGAACATCCAGCTCACCGAGGTGCTCAGCGACGTGATGGGCCTGACGGGCCAGGCCATCATCCGCGCCATCGTGGCCGGCGAGCGCAACCCGTTGGTGCTGGCCCGGCACCGCCATAGCCGCGTCAAAGCCAGCGAGCAAGACATTGCCAAGGCGCTGACGGGCAACTGGCGTGACGAGCACCTGTTCGTGCTGCGCCAGGCGCTGGCGATGTATGACGACATCGCCAGGCACCTGGGCGAGTGCGACGCCAAGCTGCAAGGACTGCTGACTCAGCTCGGGCAGGCCCAGGTCGATCTGGGCAAGACGCCGCGCACGGGCAGCAAGACGCGGGCGGAGTTTGACACGCGCCAGATTCTGGCCAACTGGGCCGGCGTCGATCTCACGCGCATCAACGGCCTGGGGCTGGCGGCGGCGATGAAAATTCTCTCGGAGATCGGCCCCGACCTGAGCCGCTTCGCCAACGTCAAGCACTTCTGCTCGTGGCTGGGACTGTGTCCGGGCACGAAGATCAGCGGCGGCAAGGTGCTGTCGAGCAAGACCAAGCGTTCGGGCAACCGCGTCAGGCAGGCACTGAAGATGGCGGCCATGAGCCTGTCGCACAGCGATTCGGCGCTCGGCGCGTTCTACCGCCGCATGTCTGGGCGTATGGACAAGCCGCGCGCCAATACCGCCACCGCCCACAAGCTCGCGCGGATGGTGTATTTCATGCTGACCCGGGGTGAAGCCTACGTCGATCAAGGCCAGCAGTACTACGAGGAGCAGCAGCGCCAGCGCAGCATTGCCGCCCTCAAGCGCCGCGCCGCCGCGCTCGGATTCGCAGTCACGCCGACGGCCGCAACGCCAGCATGACGACCCTCAAACCATTTTGTTTCTCATGAG
>Ga0075163_10001587_pt1 | contig 30709 bp, 37 predicted proteins | sample JI1023141ADNA_FD_71478 | JGI IMG/M metagenome (GOLD analysis project Ga0075163, IMG submission 71478) | Wastewater effluent complex algal communities from Wisconsin, to seasonally profile nutrient transformation and Carbon sequestration -... | ecosystem: Engineered > WWTP > Effluent > Algae...
TGCTGCATCTGTGTCATTGTAATTCTCCACGAACAAGGGAACACTAGGAGAGGCGTGGAAATGCGGGGAGGTTGAGGGGAACACTCCCACGCCTCACTTAGTGAGGGCAGTTTTACATCATGCCCTAGGATGGCGACCCTTCGGGTAATTTACGCTGCGTTAGCAGTCGGTGCTGCCACGCCGTCATCAGTGTCGTCATTGCTGATGAGGCCGACACGAACCTTGCGGAGAAGCGCCTTGATGTGGTTCTCATCGTTGGACTTCTCGGCCTTTTTGTCGAGCGATTTCAGGAGCTTGAAGATAGCATCCTTTGCGCCGGAATAGGTCAGGATGTCCGGCTCATTCTGAACTTCGGGACGTTCATCCCAACGGTTCATTTCCAGACCCTCGACGTTCCAGTCGATATAGCCCTTCTCTTCCGGTTTACGGAGAGAGGCCCGCATCGCGCCGGACTTCGCATCCTTCGTGATCTTGATGGGCGTATATTGGGCGAAATGGTCGATAACGAGCGAACGCCTGTTGCTCATGGGCATTGCATCGACAAGGCGCGCAGCGCCGGTTACGTCACCGATCATGATGCCATCGGGACCGATAGTCAGGGCGTGCTTGGCGACCATAACCATAGTCTCGTGGATAAGATCGTTGAACTTCTTGCCAGTGGCGGCAATGGACTTGATCTTGGCGTTAATCGCCTTAGACGAAGCCCGATAGGTTTCTTCATTGTAAGCCATAACGTATACTCCTAATCGTTAATGTAGTGTTACAGGGCGTGCCCGTACCACTGGTTATACCAATCCTTCACGGATTGGCCTCGGTTAGCTTGGCACCACGCAAGCGCCTTACTAATTGCGTTGTTCACCTGGGTTTCATCGCAGAAACCGTTAACGGTGAATATAGCTATGAGTTTTTCACGTAGTGAGAACATCCTGAAATTACTCCCATATCCTAAAGGCGAAACCTACGTCGTGAATACCTGTTATAGCGTATAGATCGCCTATGGCCCTAACGAAGTTATCATAGTGGAGATAAAGACCCCTGTCATTGACAATAGTCCAACACTGCTTTCCAGTCGTGGTGTTCATCGCCACTATCAGGCGGGTTCCGGCGTTATCATAGGCCAGTATCTCTACATTTTGTGTTTCAGGTAGTTTTAGCCTTAATTCCGCTGGTCTGATATTTTCAGTAGTCATAACCGCTCCATTGTTGTGGGTTGAAGGATGGAGAGGTTTCATTTCACAGTGGCGAACAGGATTGAACTGTCCATCCCTCAACGCACAAGCGGGGCCGTAATGAAACTGCACCCCGCAATTAAATGCGTTTCGCTTTTATGGGTTCACCGCAGCTATGTAGTGGCGGTTTAGACACAATAGTATCCCCCATCATCCCGTGACATGCTTTTGTTTACACACCTCCCCCTACACACGACACAGAGAGCCTAAAGGCGGGTCCAAGTGCAAAGGTTAGTGCATCCTCGATCAAGAGGCGCACATCTATCAGATAGCATCCAAGTCGCAGCTATCCTACAATCCCTAGAGTGTCAATCTAGGTGGCCGCTAAGTCTCTCCGCACCCTACTAAGGCCCGGCAACCGCTACCGTTCACACATCATTGCAGATGTGCGCAGCGTTGTCAATAGGTATTTTGTGTCACCATGCACCACGCATTTTGAGCGCAAGAGCTTGACGTTTAGGCATAGCACCCGAACCTCTGCCCGATGAGATAAATCTCGCCGCCGTCGAACCTAAGTCAGACAGTGAGGACTGCGGATAGTAGTTTCGTTCAGGCCGATTTTGCATGTTCCGCTTGACGGTTAAGTCACGCTGAAACGCTTGCTCTGCCTTTACTAGCTTGGCGTTGTGTTCCACTGTTAGCAGCTTCACACGCTTGCGCCTTTGATGACGTGTCATCGCATGGTTACTCCCTATTGGTGGCGACCTACCCAAGATTACCAAGGGCCGTGCCGCTATGTGTTTGCAAGGGATAAAGACAGGTCAATGACTTGTCAAGCCCTAAATGTGTTGCACCTTGCGGCGCTCTCGAACCCTTCCAGAGAAGAACCCCTCAAAGGGGCCGTTGCGTTTCGATAATCCTGTTATGGCCGAACCCCATGCAGAAGTCAAATGTGTGTGTTTTCAAGGGGTTACACTGCATGTTCTGCCTCTAGTCCCTGTTTGTTCTCGTTGTGTTCTCCACTGGTTGCGACGAATCGTGCTGTATGAGCGACGAACAGAGTATGGTCATGGTACGTTCTCACTGTGTTCCCTCTCTGTTCTCTCTGCCGTGGGGCGTTCCCCTTTTGTTCAGGGGGGTGCCGGGGGGAGGGGTGAACGCGCGCGTGTGTATAGTGGCGTACCGAGTGACCATCTGGATTATATAAAAAATTCAGCATTTGACAATATACCCTATTTTCGATTTTAAGGCACCCTACAGCGTCATTTCACTTTTCTGGTAGTCCGGTGCCACTCAACTCTCTTTCGCTTCTCCTAGGCCTATTTCTGGCCAGAATAGGATATACTTGACAAGGAGGCTCCCTACGGTCGCCTGTCGGCGTACGTACACACCCCCGCGCCCCCTAGAGAAACACCTTAAGGTTTCTTCTTCTTAAATATCTTTCTCTTAATATATTCTTCTTATAGTATATACTTATATAAGAGATATTATATCAGATAAAAGTTAAAAAGTCAAGCCCCTTGTGATCCTTCTTCTTGTCGTTCATCCTCTCCGTCGTCGTCCTATCGGACTCCTCCTCGTTTAATAAAAAAAAAATTAACCATTTTGTACGATTTATCTTGACATTGGACGCTAAAAATGGTATAATATTGGTAGAAGGTAGGGAGATACGCATGGCATATCTAGAACCGGGATCAGAACCGCCCACGAAAGGAAAGGGTTCTCAACTCGGCGCTAAGATGAAAATCTTCGTAGAATGTTTCTTAGCTGATCCGCAGCGTAACGCTTCGCGAGCTGTGATCGAGGCCGGATACAAAACAAAAAATCCGAACAGGATGGCGACAGAACTACTCCGTCACCCACTCGTAAAGAAAGCTATTGACGAGGGAGACTCGGCCCGTAGAGAACGTATGGAGTTCTCCGCTGATTTCCTCCTCATGAAATTGATGGCGATTATCAACGATCCCGACGTAAAGACTAACGACATCCTCCGAGCTATCGAGCTTGCTGGTAAGTCTATCGCTCTCTGGAAAGAACGCCAAGAGATCAGCGGTCCTGACGGTGACGCAATCAGAGTTCAGGAGCAACGAATTGAACAAGAGGTCAATGATTTCAAAAGCCGAATTGCTGGCATTGCTGCCCGTGGAGGAGCAGGAGGAGTTCTACCGTTCCCTAAGCCCGGCGGCTCTAGCGAGTCTTAAGTACGATTGGGATTTCTGGTCCCGTCCGAACCAGCTTCCTCCCGAAGGAGGCTGGAACACTTGGTTAGTTATGGCAGGCCGTGGTTTCGGCAAGACAAGAATGGGATCAGAATGGATCAGGAAACTGGCTCACGACTTCCCCGGTTGCCGCATTGCCCTAGTCGCTGAGACTGCGGCTGATGCCAGAGACGTTATGATCAAGGGTGACTCTGGTCTACTATCCGTAGACCCCACCCTAGACGATGATTGCTGGTCTCCTACCAATAGGTGTTTATCGTGGCCGAATGGATCACGAGCTTTCACCTACAACGGTACGACACCTGACCAGCTCCGTGGTCCTCAGCATCACTTTGCATGGGTTGACGAACTTGCTAAGTTTGAATACATGCAAGAAGCATGGGACCAGCTACAGTTTGGCCTCCGCTTAGGAGTACATCCTCAGTGCCTCGTTACTACGACCCCACGTCCTCTTCCGCTTATCAAGAAATTGGTAGCCGACCCGGACACAGTTGTTACTCGTGGCGCAACCTTGGACAATCAAGCGAACCTCGCTAAGAACACCATCAAACAACTATACGACAGATATGGCGGTACTCGTCTAGGTCGTCAGGAGCTTGAAGGTGAAGTCCTTGAGGATATTCCCGGCGCTCTTTGGAGGCGAGAGGATATTGACAGTGGTAGACTTAATTCAGCCCCGGATGACCTTGAGCGAGTTATCGTTGCTGTTGACCCTGCGGCAAGCTCAGAAGAACGATCAGATGAAAATGGGATCGTCGTTGTTGGCCTTGCTAGAGATAAAGATGGCTATGCTAGGGGATATGTCCTTGAAGACGCTTCTATCCGAGGGACTCCTGAGGAATGGAGTCGAAGAGCCGTACAGATGTACAGAAAATGGGAAGCAGACCGAATTGTAGCGGAGAAGAATAATGGTGGAGAAATGGTGGAGACAGTCATCCGAACAGCCGACCGATCCGTTCCTGTCAAACTTGTACACGCTACAAGAGGAAAAGTCGTTCGAGCGGAGCCTATCTCTGCACTCTATGAGCAACATCGCGTCCATCACGTCGGACAGTTTGATGAGCTTGAAGACCAAATGTGCTTATTCAGTATTGACAATGTACGCAACAGCTCCACGGGTTCTCCAGACCGCGTCGATGCTCTTGTGTGGGGTCTGACTGAAATCTTTGATAAGATCGCTGGCCGTCGTAGGCTACGTGAAAAGGTAGGTACTAACACAAAAATAACTAAGTTCGCCGAAGCGGTCTCAGGCCGTAGCGATACAAGTTGGATGGCAGGCTAATGGGACAGAAGTACGACTATGAGGCCTGGAAGAAAAAGCACAATATCGTTGAAACCCCCGACTATAACACAAGAGATGCTTATCTTGCAGGACTGACTCCTGATGATAGGGGGCATCTGCCTGACACCTTCAAAATGCCAAACCATATAACCTATTCTGATGAGAGTATTTACTCCAAACAGAAGGACGCCCCGATCCCTGGAAAGTGGAGAGGCGATGATAAAAGTGGATGGATATTTTATGCTTCGCCTACCAATGTCCAGAACGCAGGAGGAATCCAAAACCTACAAGAGTATTTTAGTACAAAAGAACCAGATTCGCAGTTAGTTTTACCAGACTACGGTTTTAATTTACAGAATTTAGTGAGGCGTAATAAATGAATGAAATCGAGAATTACGCCGAAGACTCTCGCGAGGACGGCGAAGAGAAGTTGGAAGGCGGTCTAAAGGATACTATCAGCACTGAGGGTGCTGTTGATCCTGACTATGTTCCAGAGGGTTTCAAGTCTGTCGAGGAGTTTCTCCAAGACATGCGTGAAGAGTACGCTGCGGACGTAGAGTTCGACCGCATCAATAGGGAACAGGCGCTCGATGACAAGAAGTTTTCTGCTGGTGAACAGTGGGACCCACTTGTTCTTGAGCAACGTAAAGGTCTTCCCTGCCTCGTAATTAACAACATCCCACAGTTTACTGCACAGCTTGTCGGTGACTGGCGGGAGTCCAGAAAAGCTATCAAGGTCGTTCCCTCGAATGACGAGGATGTCGATATTGCCTCTGTCCGAGGCGACCTGATACGCTCCATTGAGATGCAAAGTCGCGCCAATCGCGTCTATGACTCAGCGTTTGAGAGCCTCGTCCAGTGTGGGGACGGCGCATTCCGTGTCTCAGTGGAGTATGCTTACGATAGCATCTTTGATCAGGATATTTTTATTCGTCCTATCGAAGACTGCCTCGCAGTTGTGTGGGATCGCATGTCTATTGATCCTACTGGTCGTGACGCTCGAAGGGCGTTCGTTGATGACCGTATCCCGAAGAAAGAGTTTCGCCGTAAGTGGAAAGAAGTCGATCCATCTTCACTGATGGAGGACGAAGCCACTCGCCAGAACATGACCCTCACGGGATGGATTGATGACGACTCTTACCGTGTTACCGAATACTGGCGTCTTGTGGAACGCAAGCGTCTGTACGGCCTCTTTGAGAACGGTAAAGTATTTGCTCTCGATGGAAACAACCTCGATGAGATCATCGCCGTTAATGGTTCACCAGTAAAGACTCGTACGTCTTGGTGCACTTATGCCCAGATGCACCTCGTTACTGGTTTTGCTATTCTTGATGGTCCATATGAATACCAGTTGAACCGACTACCTATCATTCGTATGAGTGGTAGGATTATCAATGTCGGTGGTCGTCGTATCCGTCACGGTATCGTGCGGTTTATGAAAGACCCTGTACGCCTCAAGAACTTCTGGCGTTCGGTTAATGCTGAGCAGTTGGGCTATGCGCCTAAGGCTCAGTGGATCGGACCAGAGAGTGCATTTGAGGGACGCGAAGACGACTTCCGTAAGGCTCACCTATCACGTGATCCTCTCCTGATTTACAATGACGATGCTGCTGCTCCACCCGAAAGAGTTGAGCCGCCGCAGCCTTATGCAGCTTATCTGAATGAGGCACAAGTCAACAGTCAGGATATGAAAGATGTCACGGGTATTCATGATGCTTCGCTCGGTATCCGATCAAACGAAACCTCAGGTCGTGCTATTCAAGCTCGACAAAGAGAAGGGGACATTGCAAGTCTCACGTTCTACGATAACGGGAACGATGCTGTTCTTGAAGCCGGAGACGTAATCAACCAACTGATTCCGCAAATCTATGATGGTACGCGAGTAATCAGAACTATCGGTGAGGACGAGACTCAGAAGTTCATGAGGATCAACGATCCGATGAACCCGAACTCAATTGATCTCTCTGTTGGAACGTTCGACGTTGCACTATCGACTGGCACCTCGTACACTACTCGTAGGGTAGAGGCAGCTCAGGCTATGATGGATGCGATCCAAGTGTTCCCTGCACTGATGACTGTCGCTGGTCCTGAGATTATCAGGGCACAAGATTGGCCCGGTGCAGATAAGATCGCTGAGAAGATGGAAGAAGCCCGCCAGCAAGGCATGGTCAATCCTGAACAATTCCAGCAACTCCAGCAGCAGTTTCAAGCCCTGCAACAGGAGAACCTCATGCTTAAGGTTGAGAAGAAAGCTCAGCAGGATAAGCATGAGATTGATGAATATAATGCTGAAACTCAGCGCATTCGTGCCCTCTCTGATAATGAGGTGGATGGTAATGCGATGGAGATGAACGCAATACAAATGATCCTTGAAGGCTCAAGAGCACTTGATGAGCACGACATGAAGCGTGAAGACGCTGAACGTTCTCATGAGTTAGCTCAACAGCAGTTAAGGCAGAAATCGACTCCGGGTGCTACAAGCACTTCCAGTAACCGGACTCAGTCGCAACCTAGGAAGAGCAACGGTTAAAGGACCGCAAACCTTACAATATGAGTACAGAACAAACCCCCGTCGAGTCTGTTACAGACGATCTTGATGTCTTTTCTGCTGAGTTCTTTGGCCAGAACGAAGTAGAGCCTGAGCCGGCCAGCTCGGAAGATGATAGTTCGAAAGACAAGGACCGCGACGCTAAAGCGAAAGATACTCAGAATATCGAGGATGATGCAGACCTCGCTGATGAGGACGACGACTCGGATGAAGATGATGGTGATGAAGTAGACGAAGCGCCTACTGAGCCTGAACCGAAGCCGAAGAAAAATCGCCTTCAAGAACGCATCAATGAAGTGATTGCACGAGAGAAGGAAGCAGAACGTAAGGCCGCTCGACTTGAAGCCGAACTAGAAGCTATCAAAGCTCAACTCAATCCCAAGACGGAAAAGACTACATCAACCACTAAAGTTGTAGATACTAATCGACCTAACCCTGATGCAACGAATGACGATGGCTCGGCTAAATACCAGCTAGGAGAGTTCGATCCACAGTATCAGGCTGATCTAGTTAACTATCTCTTCGAGCAGAAAGAAAAAGAGGCGGAAGCCAAGTCTGCGCAGAAGGCGGAAGAAGCTAAGATCACTGCACAACGTGAGGCTCTTGAGTCTGGTTGGCAGGAAAAGCTCGGTCCCGCTCAGGAGCGATATCCTGATTTCATGGAAAAAGGTCAAGAACTAGTTGACTCTTTTGATGGAATTGACCAGAGCTATGGTGAGTATTTGACTGCAACGATTATGGGTATGGAGTACGGTCCCGACGTCTTGTACTATCTTGCTAATAATCCTGACGAAGCGAAGAAGATTGTGAACAGCGGAGCCACTAAGGCTACTGTTGCTCTCGGTCGTCTCGAAGCTAAGTTTGCGGATGCTGAGCAAGAGAAACAGAAGGCTCGGCCTAAAATCTCTCAGGCTCCAACCCCTCCGGCCCACAGAACAAAAGGTTCCGCAGCAGCGGTAATTGATGTTCCTGACGATACGGATGACTTGGACAGCTTCTCGAAGAAGTTCTTCAAGAAGTGAGATTAGGACGTAGCCATTATTAACTCATAATTGAAAGGCAATTTCTACAATGGCTACTGTTACTGTAGATCAAGCAAAACTAGTCCTTAACTCGTTTGCTGCGATCTTCCAAAATAACCTTGTTTCCAAGGACCTTGTGACTTGGCGCAAGTTTGATGGTGAGATGAATGACCGCAACGGCTTGACCGTTGTTGAACAGGTCTCGCCCGACTATACCACGACCTTCACCACGAACGTCGTGAATGACCTTACTGCTGGTGTGCAGGACTCTCCGTTCGGTTCCGAGCAGTACAAGCTTACTCAGGTTATCGGTTCTAGCATGGGCTGGGCTGACTTCGTGAAAATTCGCGATGTTGGTGCTGCTCGTGAGTCGCAGGCTCTCCGTAAGGCTGCTCTGCGTCTTGCTACGGACATTGATGCTTACCTGATTGGTTTTGCTGCTAAGGCGTCGAACAATTGGGTGGGTAATACCAACGGTACGAATGCCGTTGCCTCCTTCTCGGATGTCGCTACTGCGATTACCCGCCTTAAGAAGGAAGGCGTCGAAGACGAAGTGACTGCGGTTCTCGCCTACGATGACTGGCAGGCTCTTGGTGCTAACGTCGTGAACAACAACGCCTCGCTGATGAACATCGGTGACGGCATCTATCGTTCCGGCTTCCAAGGCACTGTTGCTGGTGTTCCGACTATCTTCACTCAGCAGCTCCAGCCGCTTGTTGTAGGTACTCGTGTCGCCTCTGGTACTACGCTTACCAACCAGCCCGGTTCTCCGGCTGTTACCTACGCCTCGGTGGCTATCTCCGGTGCGCAGGGTCAGTACATGACCTCGACGATTAACCTCGATGGTCAGTCGGGTACGGTGACGTTGAAGGACGGTGAAGTCTTCACTATCGCTGGCGTTTTCGCGTACGACAGCCGTTCTAAGAAGCAGCTTGAGCATCTCCAGCAGTTCCGTGTAATCGGTGACTACGCTGCGGTTGCGGGTGCTTACACGAACGTTCGTATCTTCCCGGCTATCATCACCTCTGGTATCTATCAGACTGTGGTGAACACCAACGCTAACTTCGATAACCTCGCTGTTACGCACATTGGTGCTGCTGGTACTGCGACGTCTCCCCGCTTCATGGCGAACAAGGATGCCATCATTGTTGCTACGGCTGATCTGATCATGCCTGCAACTGGTACGGCTTCCCGCAAGGCGTTGACCAAGGTCCCGCTGAGTGTTCGTATGTGGCAGGACTCGGTCTTTGCGACTGGTGAACACCGTATCCGTTTCGACGTTGCTCTCGAAGCTAACGTGGCTGCGGACGGTCGTCGGCGTATTACTCGTCTCAACGGCGCGTAAGAACTACTTTCCTAGGGGTCCCTCAACGATACCCCTAGGATTTTCTTGTATAAAGGATTACTGCTCGTGACAACTACTTATACGAAGGCAACGACTATTGCCACGACGACTGCGCCAAATTCGACGGCAGAAATTCCGTGCGGTGAGGCTGGTATTATCGCTGTCGCCGTAGATGGTACGTTTGTTGGTACTCTTATTTTTGAGGCCACTATTGATGGCGTCAACTATTACACCGTAGGTGGATCGGTGGCTGGCGCAGTTGCCGGTATTGCGAACGTTTCCGCTACTATAGCGCCCGGTAACTGGTTTGTCCCGGTTGCTGCTGCACTCTCTTTCCGAGTACGTTTCTCTGCGTACACGTCTGGTGCGGCTGTCGTGGTACTTCGAGCGGAAGATACCTCTATTCCTTTGAACTGGTCAAACGGTTCAAATATCCCAACTCCTTCGGCAGCCGCAGGCGGTTTCTCATCGACCCACAGTCGTGTATCAGCAGCAACGACTAACGCTACTTCGGTTAAAGCGTCGTCAGGAACCATTGGTGGTATTGTACTAACTAACACTTCGGCAGCCATGAAGTTCTTTAAACTTTATAATAAAGCTTCTGCTCCTACGGTTGGTACAGACACTCCAGTTGCAATTGTTGGTATTCCTCCGACTAACACTATCACTTGGAACTGTGAGCAAGGACTCCGTCTTACGACTGGTATTGCATACGCTCTCACTGGTTTGATGCCAGTAGCAGATACTACTGCTGTGGCTCTTAACGATGTCGCAGTGCACATCAACTATATCTAAGGAACAGAGATGACGCTGGTTTCGGAAATTATTACTGACGCCTACAGGATCAGCAATCTTCTTGCTATCGGCGTCTCTCCTACTACTGCACAGACGACAGAAGCTCTACGCTATCTCAACAGGATTGTAAAATCCGTATTCGGTAACGAAGCAGGCGATCCGTTGGTTGCTTTCCCGATTGGGGATAACAATATTAATCGTCCTAGCGGATATCCTTGGTGGAACACTGTTCCCGATGGTGAGTGGTTTGTGCCAAAGAACTACAGATTGATGCTCAATCTTACGGTTCCAGTAACCTTATATCTTCACCCCGAACCGGATGATGGTTCTCGTCTAGGTATTATTGATGTTAGCGGAAACATTGCCACTAACAACGTAACGATCTTCGGTAATGGACGATTGATTGAGAATGCAAATTCGATTGTACTCAACACAAATAACACTGACTCTGAATGGTTCTATCGGGCTGATCTAGCTAATTGGGTAAAGTACGCCCCACTGCTTGCAAGCGATACGTTTCCATTTCCAATTGAGTTTGATGATTTCTTCGTCACTCTTTTGGCGATGCGTCTAAATCCCTCTTATGGGTCAGCACTAACTGAGGAAGCAGTCGGTATCTACAAACGGTCTCGGCGTCAGCTACAAGCGAGATACACACAAAACATTCCCGCTCGATCAGAACTCGGTCTCCTGCGTCCCGCAAAGGTTGCGTTGGATAGAGATCGGTGGGGATCAATCTATGATCTATATGATCCTAGTGATATGTTTGATAAAGGCTGGTCTGGCTAATGGTTAAAGTTAATTTCCGAACGAGTGATTTTCGTCGTCAGGTAGCGGGGGCGGGTGATCTAATCCTTAAAAACCGCTACTTCGAGAAGAACCCTTTTCTTGATGACGGCGACGGAGCCTCGCTCCTAGCTCGTCCGGGACTTAAACGTCTAACGTATGTTGGTAGTGGCCCAATCCGGGGTCTAGCCTCTGAGGCTGGTTCATTTGGCGGTGATTTGTTTATCGCCTCTGGGGCCGAACTTTGGAGAATGGATAACGCCCTAACGAAGACGAACCTCTACTCCGGATTATTCAATCCTGAACGCGGTGTGGTTCGTATGGCAATCACTGCTCAGATCGGTGATACCCCTGAGTATATGTTTGCTGCCGATGGTAGAAACCTTCTCTGTTATGTTGCTAACGGATATGCTCAGAACACGCTTACAGGTACTCCCGCTAATAACGATACCGTTACTCTCGATCTTGTGTATTACAAGTTTACGAATGCCTCAGTAGATGCTGGTACTCCCGCAGGAACCTTAGCTAATCCTTGGCTTGTTGCCTTAGGTGCTAATTCTCTGGCTGCTTTTACTAACTTGGCTAATGCAATTAACGCTACAGGAGTAGCGGGAACCGATTACTCGACGTTGCTGGCTAAGAACACGACCATTAAGTCTATCGCCTATACGTCAACTGTGATGTCAGTGCGGTCCACATTGGTCGGAGCTTTGGGTAATGCCTTAGTCTCTACGGAGACAGGTGCCTCGCTTTCGTGGGTAAATGGTGGTACGCTAACTGGCGGCGGTTCACCTAATGTGACACAAGTTCAAATGCCCGACGATGCTGGAGCCATCGACGTTGCTGTTATTAATAGCTATGTTATCGTTATTCCAGTGCAAGCTAACGGCTATCAAGGCCGCTTCTATTGGATACAGCCCGGTGAGACAACAGTCGACCCTCTCGACTTTGCTACCGCTGAACGGTCTCCTGATGGAGTCTATGGTGTTCAAGTCTTTGGAGATCAGTTTTGGCTTCCCGGAGAAAGTACAACCGAAGTCTGGTATGTTAATGGGACGACTGATCCAACGGCCTCACCTATGCAGCGTCTTCAAGGCGTTGTATCAGATCGTGGCTCGTGGCAGAACACTGCTAAAGCGATCCATGAAACAATGGTAATCGTTGATGCGGATGGCGGTGTATTTCTCGTACAAGGTGGTTCGCCACAGAGAGTGTCTACTCCCGATATCGAAGAACAAATTCGTGAAGCAATGCAACGACAAAGTAACTATCTCTATTAAGGAGGCTTAAATGGCTCTAGTCCATGCCGATAACTTTTCTATTTACGGCACCAATACTGCCCTGATGCTCAACGGCGTCTATGCCTCCGTTAATCAGGTATCGCTGGCCACTGATCCAGATGGCTTATCCCCCGGTAACGTGGTGCACATCGATAGTAATAACCCAGGAGGCGTTCGTTTTATTATGCCTTCGGCTCAGACTACTGTAGGTGTAGCGGCTCGTATCTGGGCACCTAATCTTAACTTTGCGTTTAACGTACGCCCAGCGATTGCATATAGGGACTCTGGTGGTTCTACTACCACTGTTCTCGATTTCGACACTACTGGCCGTATTCGGCTTCGGTCGAATGCTGGCACTATCGCTACTTCGACTAATCCTGTTATTACTGCTAATGGTTGGTATCACATTGAGGCTAAGATCGTATGTGGTGCAGGAGCTACCGACTCCTATGAGGTTCGGGTCGAGGGCATTACAGTGATGTCTGTCTCAGCAGTAAATCTCCAGATTGACTCGGTCTATCAGGTAGAAGTAGGTAATCCTAACTTCTCTGGTAACGACGGATCAGCAACGGACGTCTACTGGAAGGATTTGGTAATCTGGGATGGAACAGGTACGTATAACAACGATTTCCTAGGCTCAGTCCTTGTCACTAACTTGATGCCAACTAGCGACATCTCGCTTAACTGGACACCCTCAACTGGCACGGTTGGGTGGAGTATTTTGGATAATATTCCTCCTGTAGATACTACCTATCTATCGGCTCCCTATAACGCTGGCGGTCCTCCGTTCTTTCCGAACCCCTATGTGGCCACTCTATCTGATCTCCCGATCACGGCCACTAGCGTTAAAGGGGTAATTACGTTTGTACGTGCTGCCAAATCAGACGGTGGTGATGGTAATCTCCAAGTTGGTATTATTTCTGATCCTGCTGGTACACCTACCACGGCACTTGGAGCTGATCGTCCAATTACTGTTGCTCAGACTTACTGGCGTGACGTGTTTGAAGTTGATCCTGATACGGCTGCTCCGTGGCTACCGGCAGCAGTGAATGCGGCTCAAATCCAACTCAACAGAACTGTATAATATAAGGATGGCTAAATGGTTACTGCTGCTAGAATAGATGCGCCACAAGCCGGTATTTTTCTTGTCGGTAAGCAAAAGGCAGTAAGTCTAAAAGTCCCTGAACTTGCGGCAATTACAATCTATAATAAACCTACGGCAAATATTCGTGTTACTTATGGTGCAGAGAATATCGTCTATCGGCGTATTGCTCAGAATATGCCTACAACGCAGGCTCAAGTTCTTGCTGTAGTTCGGGGTACTGTTGATAATCCGAAGTTAGCGTCATGGGCATTTACTCTTGATGGCCACGATATCTGGGTTCTTAAGCTTGGTACTGATATGAAGACACTGGTTTTCGACATTAGTACAGGTCAGTGGGCTTGGTGGTCTTCCCCGACTACCGATCACTGGCGATTGAACACAGGCTTTAATTGGAAATCTTCCGGTAATTTGCCATTTCAATATGGGAGTAATGTTATTGTCGGTGACGATAGTTATGGTGTACTCTGGGTCCTAAATCCTAATCAAGGGGTTGATGATGATATCCTTGATGTAACCCAAAGCACGTTCTCTCGTATTGCTACGGGACAAATGACAGCAAGAGATCGACAGTTTACTCCGATCTATTCTGTAGCTCTCACGGCCTCTCTGGGCGAACCAGCAGTCACTCCTAACAGTGTAACTCTCCGCTACTCTGATGACCAAGGTCGTACCTTCGTAGTAGCTGACGATGTAAAGACAGCAGTTGCTGGAGACTATTATCAGGACTTTGAGTGGAGGTCACTAGGTGTTCTCACCTCTCCCGGTAGGTTATTCCAGATCGAGGATGATGGAGCTTTCGCCCGAATTGATGGACTTGATGTTAACTTTATGCAAGGTAATTAAACTATGGTAGGCATACTACAGCCGCTTGGTAAGCAGTTCGCTATTATCAATCCTGATGGTACGCCTACCGAGTATTTCATTCGTTGGGCACAACAGCGTCAGATTGACATCGGAACTAGTATTACGCTAGAAGAAGCTCAAGCTCTGATCGACGCTTGGGCCGCAGCACGAGACATCAATGCGGGTGTTGCTCTTAATGGTGGTGGTACTCTTGCTGCTGATGTAACTATTGACCATGCAGATACGGCAGTGACACCCGGCACCTATGGCGATGCAACACACGTACCTCAGGTAACGGTTGACCAACAGGGGCACATTACAGGCGTAACAAACGTAGTTATCTCTGGGGGCGGTGGAGGTAACTGGTGGTTCTCCCCCCCTACTGCTGCCTCGTTTTCTCTTCAAAGTGGGGATGCGACTAATGTCACGTTAACAGATGACGGGAATGTGGGGCTAATACTTAAAGGCGGTACGCCTGTTAGTGGCGATATAACACGAATGGCGTATCGTACTCTAACTACTAAAACCTTAGATTGGGATTTTATTATCCGGCTCGATTGGTTCATGGACCCAGCAAACTTCGGATCTTTAGGTATTCGTCTACATGACTCAGTAGGAGGTAAGGTCTTAGCATACGGCTTTCGTAATGGCGACAATAACCAATTGAATAGGACCTACGTAAATGATTTAACTGGTGGATTTTTTAGTGAAGTACTAGCCTCTATGCGAGGTTATATCCAATGGTTAAGGATTGCTCGTGTTGGTGCAAATTTTACATTCTACCTATCTGCGGACGGGAAGAATTGGCATACTTGGAGAACTGATGCAGTAACAGCTTTTTTGGCGAATGCCCCAGATCGGATTGGCATCGGTGTCTCGTATAATCGGTCTGGCTCTTTTGATACGCTAGAATATTCTGTGCCATATTTCTCGCTAACAGGGCCAGCAGTATGATAACTAGGACTCGATCGCAGAAACTGGTATCTGCTGCCACGGCTCAATACGCCGATGAAATTGATGGCTTTGATCCTGAGGAGTGGCTCGCTAGTGACGATAACGTAGCTTTAGCTAACGGCAACAATGTTGCTCTCTTCGAACGAGAGATGCCCGGAGTCGTTACTGGTCACTATTTCTTCTTCTGTAGGGGACGAGAAGCAATCGAACTATCAAAACAAATGCTTAACGAGATATTCACAGGTCCTTATAACGTCCAAGTAATCAGGGGCTTAACCCCATTGGATAATAAAGGTGCACTGTGGATATCTCGTAAAGTAGGGTTCAAGCCATATGGCGATATTAAAACACACGTCGGTCTTTGCCGACTATTCATCTTAACGAAACAAGAATGGGAGCAGTTGAATGGGTAAAATCTTTGGAGGCTCTAAGTCCAAGCAGACTAGCTCCAACCAAGCCTATGGCACTATCAACAACGCTGTTCAACCGGCTCTTGGTAATATCGCCCAAGGCTCTAACGCCTTAAATGCGTTCCTCTCTGGGGATACGTCAGGCTTTAATACTTACAAGAACATGGCTGGCTATGACGCTATGGCCGAGAGTGGCTCTCGTGGTATCACGGGGAATGCTGCTGCATCTGGCCTGCTTCGTAGCGGCTCAACTGGAAAAGCACTACAGTCTTTCGGCAGTAATCTCAACCAGCAGTTCGCAGACAATTACTTCCAGAAGCTCCTTGGGCAGGCTGGACTTGGTCTCCAAGCTGGTAATCTGCTGGCAGGGGCTGGTCAAACTAGCACGTCCAAGAGTAAGAGCAAGCCGGGTCTCGGCGGGTTCGTGGGAACGGCACTGACAGGAGGAGCACTATAATATGGCAGGACTCCTGAGTCTTATTGGGCAGTCTGTAGGTATTGTACCTAAGCAACAGGATGACCCTGAAATTGTAGTTACGGGGCAGAACCAAGCCCAGAAATCTGCGCCCATGCAGGCACTAGTAGCTAATCCTAAACTTGCTACCCAGCAGCAGCTCGATGCGTCTCAACCTTTGGCTAATCTCCCTGAGCACAAAGGCAGACTCTTTGGCGCTAAAGGCACTCTTCGCGACGTGCTTGGTACTTTGGGTGATGCTTTCCTCGTCCAGTCGGGTAACAAAGCAGTCTATGGCCCGCAGCGTCATCAGGAACAAGTCTCTGATGCGTTGACTGGTTATTCGGATAATCCGCTTGATGCTATCAAACGATTGAATGCAATTGATCCTGAGTACGCTCAGCAACTCTATCAGAACTGGCAGGCTAACAACATTGCCTTCGATAAGATTGATGCTACGAAAGCAGCGGCAGCAGCTACAGCAGGCAACCACAAGGCGACAGTAATCAATCAGTTTGGCACTCGTCTTGGACAGATGCTTAATGGAGCTAAGACACCTCAACAGCGGGCAGCTATCATGGCTATTGCCGGTAAGCAAGCTTCGTCTATGGGCATTAGCTTAGATGACCTCGGCGTTGGTGAGGACGATCTAACTCCTGAGGAACAGGCTGCATTTGTTAATGGAGCTACTACTGTTAACCAGCAGAACAATCTTCCGATTGCTCAACAGAACGCAGATACTCGGCGTATCAGTGCTACTAAGCCTCCGGCTCCTAAGAACCCTCCGCGTAGGGGCTATACGGATGTAGAGGCCGAAGCGTTTGATACTCCCGCAGATAAGCGTACACCAGAACAGCAGGCCATAATCAAGGCCCGCCTTGAGAGAGGCCGTGGTCGTGGCTCTGGCAGAAGCTCTGGTAATAGAAGCTCAGTTAGCGCCCCTCCGTCAACAAGTGGTTGGACAGTAACTCGTCATTAAACGTACAAGGATAACTAATGGCTAAGTATTCGATTAAAGGACCGGACGGCAGCAGCTACGACATCGAGGGACCGGATGGTGCTTCGGATGAAGATGTCATCAATGCTGTCTTGTCCTCGGATGCCTACAAGAGTTCTCCGGGTACGCAAAAGAACTTGCAATCGGAGCAGGCTAGAAATCCTGATATTATTGTACCGGGTCAGACTAATCCCACTCCTGTACAACGACAGGCGATAAAGCCTAAATCTATATGGCAACAGCGTCTTGAGGAAGCTCAAGGAGTTCGTCCGGGTCTTGATCCTGAGAATGACTTCGGTGGTCCTCGTGTATTCGATAATGGTATCTCCAACCCTCTTAGCACTGTTCGTGACATTGCTGATCTTGGTGCTAGGGGTATGGAATACCTTGCTGCTGGTACGAACACTGGTCTCGATTATCTGGACGAAGCTTCACGGCGTACGGGACTAGCGGATGCTCTATCTGTAGATGGTAATAAATTCCTTCCCGGTTCCGCCATTGGTGCGCTTATGGAAGCGTTTCCCCTTGGTGGTGCCGAGGTAGGTTTGGCTAATCCTGCTGGTGCTGCTGTTAATAAACTGTCTCCTACTAAGGAAGCAGAATACATTAACGTCGCCCGTACTGGTACTGTTGATGACATTGCTAACTTCCTAGCACAAGAAGGACACCCTTCTGATCGTGCAGTTCTCGAACAGTTCGTTAAGGATCGTGAGAAAGCTGGTGGTCAAGTTGGTGACACCGTTCGTTACGAACAACAGCAGCTACCACTTGAAGAACAGCAGAAGCTGAACTTCAACGCTCCTACTCCTGAACAGGCAATGGAAGCAAAGCTTCGTGGAGAGGCAGAACAGTTCCAAGCTAACAAGCCTCAGGACACTGTTCCTGATGTACGACAGAGGGAACTCCCCCTAGATAAGCCTGCCCAACAGCAGAGTTTTGACTTTGGTGAAACTGCTCCCAAGCAGAAGGCCGTAGCTCCTCGTGATGCCACCCCAGAGACTGTGTCTCCTGAGGTGACTAGCGGTGTAGATCACATTAATGAGATCACTAAGGATTGGAGCAATGCCCCAAGTATTGAAGTCTTTGATAACTTCAAGTCGCTTAAGGATGTTGATCCTGATGCTATTGGTGTTACTCGTCCTGATGGGTCGGTGGCCATCAACATGGAGAACGTACTCGCCGAAGCGGAAGCTTCTGGGGTTTCTCCTAAGGATGTCCTTTCAGCCGTAACTTTCCATGAGAGTCTTGGCCACTACGGTCTTACTCAACGGTTTGGTGAACATCTCGACGGCTTCCTCGAAGGACTCTATCGTAACTCGGACAAGTTTCAGTCTGACGTTAAGAAATGGATGAATGACAATCCCGATGCTTACGCGGATGATTTCAATCCTATTGCTCGTGCGTCAGAAGAAGTGCTTGCTGAGATGTCTGAGAAGGGGCGTATCTCTCCGACGACGATGAACCGTATCCGTAATTGGGTTAAGGGTCTTGGTCGTGAGATGGGATTGCAGCTCAAGTATTCTGATCGTGAGATCAAGAGTATCCTTAGCATGGCTCACGATGCTGTCGTTAAAGGCAATGGTCGTGACGTAGCTCTAAACGGTTTCCGGTACAGAACCGGACCTGTTAATCCGACGACTTATCATGAGTCCGAAGGTAGAGCAATGATGGAGTATGCTCAGGCTCACCAGATGAGACCTTCTGAGGTTCTCAACAAATACGAGAGTGGAGATGTAAACTTTAAGAACGAGATTGATACTCGTATTAAAGAACTCGAAGCTATCGAACGTGCTAGAGAAGCCAGCAAAGGTAACAGGTACAAGACTCGTACAGATAAGACCGGACAGTTCCGGGAGACTCGTAGGCTAGACGATGGAACTATCTTCCTAGAATACCAGCCTTCTCTAAAGAGTTCTCCAATACCAATTAAAATGGCTATAGATAATGGCGTAGCTGAAATAGCTATAGACCAGTTCTCCACTCAAGCCAATCGTCTCGGCATCTCAAAAGTTAGGGATGCCATGACTGCGCTTGCTGATATGTATCCAGAGATTGAACGCTTTGGAGGATATCGGCGTAGTGGTGCGGGCAAGGGTCGGGTCCAAGAAATAGCCGTCCCTGAACGTAAACTCATTGAGAGCGTTAATCGTTACATGAAACGGCGTACAGTGGGTAAAGGCTCAGAAGGCATGGCGCGTGGGTCTGGTGTAAATCCAGAAGACGCGGGTACGCTTTCTAAGTTCCGTTCTGAACGTCCTGTCGAAGACATTCTTAAAGAGGTTGCACCTGAAAAAGAAAGTCAGTCGTGGGATCAGTGGATCGACGAAGCTGGTAAGATTAAGATGACGGGTAAGATCGCCCAGAACTTAGCTATCGGTGCCGAAGTCCCTGAACTAAAAGCGGCTGAGCGTTTCCTACTTGAGTCTTCTAACCGTATCTTCGATCTGTCAAGGAAGGTTAGCGAGGGTAGGGCATCGGAACGTGACACCTATCTGCTTGGACAAGAGATTGAACGGGCACGTAATGTCTCTCGTTCTATTCAAGACGTAGTGTCGAATGCTGGTCGTATCCTTAATTCGCGGAACATCGAGGTAGCATCAGATAGAGCCTTATCGGATAACATCCGTAACATGCTACGTAACTTGGACAACGCTGACTTGTCAGATGTTAAGACTGTGCAGGATGCTGCAAAGAAACTGGCGCAAGGCACAGAACGCGACAAGAAACTAAGTATGGCGCTTGATGTCTGGACCAATGCTGTCAACTTCCCTCGTGCGATCATGTCGTCGATGGACTTGTCAGCCCCGCTCAGGCAGGGCGTGTTCCTTATTGGACGGAAGGAGTTCTGGAAAGGCATTCCTTCGATGTTCAAACAGTTCGGGGATAAAGAAGCGTTTGCTGCTGTTAAGGCAGAAATCGAGTCTCGTCCTACGTACAAACTGATGGAACGGGCCGGGTTGGATATTTCAGGCATTGGTCGAGAACTGTCCAAGCGTGAGGAAAACTTCATGTCCAATTGGGCAGAGAAGGTTCCCCTAGTTGAACGCTCTGAGAAGGCGTACACAGGCTTCTTGAATAAGCTGCGAGCAGATGTCTTTGATGATCTGGTACGACAGTACAGTGAAGCTGGTATTGATCTTAAGCGTAATGATAAAGCCTTGCACGATGTGGCTTGGTTTGTCAACAATGCTACAGGTCGTGGTAATCTGGGTAAATGGACTCAGGCTGCCAGCCGTCTGAACACTGTCTTCTTCTCGCCTCGTTTGATTGCGAGTCGTGTACAGTTGCTTAATCCGGCATACTATGCAAAGCTTGATCCTATCGTAAGACGTAATGCTCTTAAGTCCTTGGCCTCGTTTGGAGGTATTGCTACGTCTGTAGCGTTACTTGCTAAGATGATGGGAGCTGAGGTAGAAGCTGATCCTCGTAGTTCTGACTTCGCTAAGATCAAGGTTGACAATACTCGCTATGATATCCTAGGTGGCTTTGGCCAATATCTTACGCTTGGTGCCCGCTTGGCTACCAATCAAAAGAAGGATATTAAGGGTGAGGTTGTTGAACTCGGTAGGAAGTATGGGTCTGACACTAGACTTGATGTTCTACTTAAGTTTGGTATCAACAAGGAAAGTCCGGTAGCATCTTTCGTTACTGACTATCTCCGTGGTAAGAATGCTATTGGCGAACCTTTCGAGGCCCGCAAAGCAGCAGTCGAACGTATGATCCCATTGTTCTTACAGGATGCTACGGACCTTATCAAAGACCAAGGAGCTAAAGGTGTTCCAATGTCTTTACCGGGATTGTTCGGTATTGGTATGAATACTTACGATGTCGATCTAGGTTATGATGCCTTTGGTCGTGGCATTAAATCTCTTCTCAAAGAAGGTAAAGAGGAGTCTGATCCAGTTATACTGGAAGTACAGCGTCTCAATACCGACGAAGAGACGTCAGTTCTGGCAGCCGCCCCTAAGAGCTTTAAGCTCGATGGAGTTAAGCACGAACTGACTGATGAGCAGCACAATGAGTGGCAACAGGTAATGGGTAAATACACCCATGAGTATCTTGCCGAAGATATGAAGTCTCAGGATTACATTAATGGTTCTGACGCTGATAAGATCGAGATCATTAAAGAAGCTCATCGTGATGCCTATGAAGACACTAAGGCTGATATGATTGATCGACTTGGCCTAAACAATGAGGGTGAATGATGAGTACGATGGAGGAGAGAATTGCTGTGTTAGAAGCTAAGGTAGAACACCTCTATGCAGGATTTACTAAACACGCGGAAAACACACGAGCCGAAGCTCAATCACTCGAAGCTAAACTAGACGACCTCCTAGCTCTTAAGAATAAGGGCATGGGGGCCGTCTGGCTAGTCACTGCCTTAGTAGGTAGTGGTATCATCGGAGTCATCAGTACCCTAATACAGTGGATAAAGAATTAATGGACTACTTAGACCAATCCCTTGACTGGCTCCTTGAAGAAGAAGGGGGTTGGTCTAATCATCCATCCGATAGAGGTGGCGCTACAATGTACGGGATAACTCAATCGACTTACAACGCATGGCGTAAGAAGAAGGGACGTCCCGCTCAATCCGTAAGGCTTGTATCCAAAGAAGAAGCGAAAGAACTCTACAACGAAGAGTATTGGAAAGCAGCTTCATGCGATAAACTCCCGTGGCCTATTAACTATCTGACGTTTGATGCTGCTGTCAACTCTGGGGTGAAGCGAGCGAAGCAGTGGTTGCAGACTGGTTTACATTGTCAGCCGGACGGCATTGTGGGCCAAGCCACCATTCAGGCGGCAGAACAGGCCGTGGCGACGGGTAATACATCTGCGCTATTAGGTATTGTAGATGCTCGAACTGTTTTCTTAGCTCGGCTAGTTCAGTCTCAACCTTCGCAAGCCGCATTTCTGCTGGGCTGGTGGAGACGGACGGAGCGGCTACTTGTACGAGCGCTTCTGGAAGGAGTGTCATAATGGGTATTCCTATAATTGGTGATGCGATTAACGCAGTTAAAGACCTTCTCTCGGAGGTCGTAGTAGATAAAGATAAGCGAGACCAAGTAAACCTCGAACTGACAAGGATACAAGACCAAGCTCAAGCGCGGCTTGATGCACAGATACAGGCTCAGATTGAGGTGAATAAAGTAGAGGCGCAGTCTGACTCCGTCTTTGTCGCTGGTTGGCGACCGGCAATTGGTTGGGTGGGTGCTGCTGCTCTAGCCTATTCATTTATTATTGGTCCTTTTCTAGGCATCTGGTTCAAAGTACCAGACTTACAGTACGACTCTTTATTACAGATCGTTCTAGCTATGCTAGGCGTCAGCGGGATGAAGACGTACGAACGAGTGAAAGGTGTTAGTCCTTATATCAATAAGACACAACCTGTCACCAAGGTTGATACGCCTGCTCCTGTCGTAGAAGAAAAACCAAAGCCTAGGCCACCAGCACGAGCGCCTTGGCAAAAGATATAAAAAAAGCCCCCTTGGATTTCTCCTTGGGGGCTTTTTTGTTAGTCCGCTATCTTATTACTAGGCAGTTCAGACGACATCGCACTGTCCTGAGGTACATGCTAACTCTTGTGAACCTGTTGTGTTATCCTCGGCTTCATAGAAACGCATATCGCTCCAATCTACCTCAGGTAACGGATGTTCTTTTATCCACGCTTCATACGCTTCTTTGCTAACCTCTTGGTAAGGGGCTTGCTTATAACTACCTCCGTCATACGGGAGGAAGGAGACTCCAGAAAGACTATCGAAATTGCGATACACCCAAGCTCCAACATCCAGCCACTCATGATCTTGGACGTTGATAGTAGCAGAGGGCTTATGTTCGCACCAATTGTCTTGGAGGTGTTTCCAAAGTTCAAGCGCACTAATCGCATCGAGTGTCTCCCTAGTTACGGAGTCTTTGGGGGAAGCGACGGGAAAGAAGAAAACAGACGTCGTAGCCTCAGCCATAACATCCGGCTCCCAATATACCCCAGCATCTTTAAGAAAGACAGTAAGAGGGTCTTTATTGTCCGACCGAACAGCTCGGATATAATAAGGGCTATGCCGAGCATGGAGACCAGAAGCACTATTAACAAGCTGGCTGACAGTGCCACTAGGTTTAACACAGGTAGTAGCAGCAGACGGGTTAATTCCCAACTTAGCTGCCCACTCGGCATTTGTTTGAATGACGATTTCCCGTAGGTTCGCAAGTGTTTCAGCACTGCTAACCAAGCTGAGGTTGTCACAAACACCTGTGAGGCTAACGCCCAATAGTCTTTCTTCATTACACGTATCACGCCATATTTTCCTTAGGTATCTAAAGTCTGTAAAAGTCGATTGGATAGTACCAAGGATTGCAGCGACTCTAGCTTTGCGCGCAAGGCTATCGAAATCGTCATTTGATCTGACAACAATCTCAGTAAGGTTACAGAATTGGAAGGGCCGAAGGATGATTTCAGAACAGGGGTTAGTGCCGAAATCATAAGAATTGTCTCGTCGTCCGCTGCGTCCAGCAATTGCTTGACACGCATAGCGTGAGAAAAACCCTGGCTCACCTGATTTACTATCATACAAATCCTTCCACTTATCCATAAAGAAACCGATATCGGGCCGTCGGTTCTCGTAGACTGCCGAGTTATTCGCAAGCCTACGATGACCCGTACTCTCCCACCATGCCCCGTGCTTCGCTTTATTCATCCGGTCATCGGTACAGTCAAACAACGAGATCATCGCAGAACGACGGACACCACCAACAACAACAATATCAGCGATCTTACACATGAGATCATGGCACTCAAGAGAGGTCAGCCTGCGTCCTGCGGCCCCTTTAAAGAGGCTACAAGCGAACTCAAAAAGGTCGACCAAAGGTTCGGGTCCAGAAGCACGACCTCCAAAAGTTCTAAGTCTTGCGCCTTTATTCCGCACTCGACTAACATCCCATCTTGGGAGTTGACCTGCAATGAGTAAGGATACAAGCTCTCTAAAGCTTTTTGCCCATCCTTCTTTACTATCTGCAACAGTAATGATCGTATCGGTGGGTTCAAACTGTTCGCTAATTCGGGGGAGTTGGTCAATGTATTTACTTTCTACAGAATAGCCTACTCCTGTTCCATTTAGAAGTATCAGCATTGCTTCATCGAAACTACGCGGGCTGTCTACAGGAAGGTAGGCACAATTATAACTACATACGTCATTTTTATCTAGGGCCGGGCCAGCAGTCATAAGCGATCTCATGCTAGGCATTACTTCTAGATTATGGATAGCTGCGTACAGCTCTAGAGAGGTAGCATCATCTAACGCTACTCTTTTCCGATAATACTCAATCAACCGCTGAACTGTTTCAAACCAATATTCTCTCCGTTCATCCCCTTCTCGCCACCTAGAGTAACGTGAATAAAAAATGAACTTTTCATAGAGGGATGGAAACGGATCAGGTAGTTCTGGGTACTGGATCAAATTGATTGTCCTCCAAGGTTTTAATTCGGTGACAATTGGCACAGAGTATCTGACACTTCCGTATCTCAGCAAAGAGAGATTTTAGTGTTGCCGCAGCCAATCTATGGGAGATATTAAACTTCTTCGTTGTAGGGTTTAAGTGATCGAAATCTAAGGCAACCCCGTGCTGGTTATACCCGCACTTATCGCACCCTCTATACTCTTTATAAAGATTAAGTAAGTGCCTTCGTCGTAAGTATCTCGCTTTCCCTGTTGTGTAGTATTTGTCTTTTCGTTCTTGGGCTAGTCGCTCTTTGTGTAGCTCTCTCCATGCCCTGCCATACTCTGGTGTACCGTAAGGTACGCCTGTTACTGAGCCTTTACCTCTCCACATTAGTTGATGACGGCAACCCCAGCCTCCTTTGCTTCCTCCGGTACATTAGCGGGTTGCAAAGGCCACTCATAAGCAAGTGGGGTAGAAAGGACGGCTTTATCACCACACCTAATAACCATAACTTGATGAGTGACTAGTCCGCTTTCTTTGTCTTGTACTAGATCAGTTGTAATATCAATACGATTGAAGAAAGTACAGAAAGCGCTAAGGACTTCCTCATCTTCTCCCGTCGCAATAAACTCTATAAGCTTACTATCAAATTTCTTACCCAATGGTTTCTCCCATTTGTTATTATTGTTATACAGGAAGAGATCAGTCTTTATTCGTAGATGATCTGATACTCGGGGTAATGCTTCTTCATAGCTACAGCAACTGCATGTTCTCCACGGGCACCCGGAGACTGTTCCCAGCCCGGAAGCATGTAGATTGCATCCGACTGAATTACCTTGTCGATATCCCACAGATAGACTTCACGAAAGTTAAAGCCTTGAGTAGCGGCGAGAGCAGCATCACCTGTGACCATACTCTCTTCGGAAAGAGTCTCACTCTCCTTCTCTGCTGGATTAATACCGTCCAACCTTTACGACGAAGGACATAGGCTGCAGTGTTGAATGCCGGAAAGTTGAAATTCTCGTAACCAGACATCGGGCCTGCGATATAAATCTTAGCCATACACATCTCCATTCTCTTCTATTTTCTTGTCCTCATAAGGTGCTACCATTCGACGATATAGTTCTAACTTACAGCACTCAAGAGCACCAATGGCGTCGTTAAATGTCTGATACGACTTGCCCCTAACATCAAAGAAATCATTAATGTGTCGAGTAAAAATAAAGTTCAGCTCGCCTGCATTCGCAGGAAGAGCGCCTTCTTCAAGTAGCTCATATCGTTGATGCTGTTTAATGTATGGCAATCTCTCGCTCCTTCAACAAAAGTTCTAACCTCGCGAGGCTATTCCACGCTGCGTGGGCAGCATGTAGAAGTCCACTATCAGGGTCCAGAATTTCTCCTTGTCCTTCATAGGCAAGGTGTCGTACCATTGCATCAGAGTAGCGGTTAAATCCGTCGGGGACAGACTCCCATCCTTTCCAAGCGTATTTACTAGCTCCGAAAGCGGAGACTGAGGCAACAGCGCCAATTGCCCTAGGGAAGTAAGAAACTGCCCCCCGATATATTGGAGCCTTTCCTCCGTCATACTTGATCGCACCTGAGCTAATTTGTGACGGATCGTCATTCGTATATTCCTCAACCTTATTGTTCATCGTGAAACTCCTCGGCCTCTTGGCCCAGCCAGAAGTAGTATAATTGTTTATCGGCCATAGGTCATTATCTCCTCTAGGAAATCACGCTTTTCTGCAATCTCATCAGTCAGTGCGTCGATTAAATCTGCTGTTGAAATATCGAGGAGTTCCGCCAACTCGTACCCCTCGAAACGATCTATCAATTTATTACGGAACTCCTCGTCCATTCTTATTTCACCTTCGTTCGTACGCCTTCGGACCAACTGCCGCACGATTGACACTGGACCCGTTGGATGCGATAATGCTTTGTCCGTCGATAACCGCGACTTTGTACGTGGTTGGAACCGCAAGCACCGCACTCTTTCTTAGTTGCTCCCATGTGTGGATGGTTCTTGATAAATGGTCGGACACGTTGGTAGAGCTTCTCAAGAAGTCGGACATCTTGGATACAGTACCGACGCATCTTCGCTTTCGCCGTCTCTTTGCCATTCATTACATCCTTCCAAAGGTTGAACCCTTCGTGTTTTACTTTACCACCTACCGAGAGAAGAGGGCCAATATAGGCCAGACGGTTCATTACGAACCCCATCTTCTTCACAGTCTTCAAGACATCAATAGATGTAACAGGAGGGGGTGGCGTCAAACCGGCTAGAAGGATTTCGCCCAAAATCTTCGGTAGATCATAACGATCACCATTATAGGTAACGACAGCATCCGCTTCGTTCAGAAGATCAAGAGCAGCTTGAGCCATCCCCTCTCTACCATCTTCCCACTCGGAGAAGAATAGAAAGTCTTTAGAGCCTGACCACTTAGCGCAGAAACAGAGCATACCTCCGTGGTCAATTAATTGATCGGGCGAGATGTTCTCATCCCACATCCTCCAGACATAAGCAGTCGCAGGCTTCCACTCAATATCCAGCAGGAGGATTTTCTCATCATGTTTGTTCGTCATTATCTTTATTTTCTCCGAACGTGTGTACACAGTAGCTTGCTATCTGCTGCTCCATGCGGTTGATACTACGAGGGGACCTACCCTCAAACCACTCCTCGTCCTCAAGCTCTTCAAAGACAGCAGCGACGATCTCAAGGATCGTTTTCTCTTGCATTGTCCACCACTCCTTATCTCGACCAAAGCCGATAGGTTCTGTTAAGGTTTCTAGGATAGGAATACGATCTTCACTATCGCTACGACCAAGACCATCCCCTTGTCCTACAACTAAGTCTGGTTCGTAATCCCAATCATCGTAGTCATCCATACCACCATTCCTCAGGAATGGTTTCCCCCTCTGCCCAAGGAAATCCGTGCTTCTCGGCCCATTGCCAATACATTAATGAATTGGGTGATTTAGTGAGTCGATTGTTAGCTCGCTGGAAAAGCATTCTAATGTCGAGCTTCGGATTTTGTTTCTTAACCGCGAGCATCTTTGCTCTAGCTCGTGCGTCGAAGTACCCTTTACATTCAACAAAAATGTCTCCCGGTAGCCGGAGATCGGGGATATACCGGGAAGATGTAGTGTAAGTGATAACGGGAGTTTGTGGTTCATAATCCACGAACCCTCGTTGGTTATCAGCGATGTTCTCATATATTCGCTTCTCATACCCTGATCGAAACTTGTGCTTAGCTATCTTCGGCATCAGTTACCATCCCCATTTCCTTCGCCACTTCCGGGACATCCGGCTCACGAACAACTTTTGTAAGAAACCTTGGGCCGGTCGAATACAGAAAAGTACGAAGACCGGGATGACAACGATACTTATGGCGGCAATAAGAGCAGCCAATACCCAGCTTGAGATTACCAGACTTCCCATCAGGGACCGGCTCATAACATAATTCAGGAGGCGTTTCACTGGTAATAACTTCCTTGAGGTGAGAGATACGCTCGGCTGGCGGATAGTGCTTAATGACCATATCGCTTAGGGGTGATATGCAAATGTCACCGTGCACTTTATCGTTGGCCAGCCAAGCAGCAGGCTTACCCGGTGTTAGAACCGAAGCATAGCCTGCAAGCTGGGCGACATAACCAAAGGGGTCTTCTTCGGTTACTCGTTGTTCGGCAAACTTTTTGTATCCGAAAGGAGACGCTGACTTGACGTCCACAACTGTTCCATCAATGATCGCGTCAATGTGGCCCTTGACACCGTCGACTTCAACTTGTTCTTGGTGATTGGTGACTTCATGTCCAGCCTCCTTAGCTAGGAACAATAACAGTTGTTCAAGGATGTCCCCGTACAGGAATTTGTACAGCGTTTTCGGTGACATCTTTTCTGTGAGGGCAGGGTCTGGGTGTGCATCGAACCAGACTTGTCGGTCCGGGCGACCCATAGAGGAAAACCGAAGGGCGTAATCAACATTAGGCCGGGCTTTGAACCTGTCCCGCAGGACTTGTTTGAGATTTTCTGCGAACTCATTGAGGTTATCCTCATTAATTATGTGATCTTCTTTCTCGTTAAAAAGGGCGAAGATATCTTTAGGGAGGTCTTTTAGATCAGGCACGGTCATTGTCCTCCGGGTACACGATCTCAATATCGAGAATTTCTGGTTCGGTAGGTTCACGATGCGTAACGTAACAATAAGGAACATCGGGCACATTGTGTGCACGAGGAAACTTTTCAAGGACACGAGCGGCTTTGTTAATCGCCTCTCCCTCACTACTTGCTATGACGTTAAGTTCGATCCTCTCCCTTGCCGTACGGACGACGGTAGCTACGAGTGGGAAAAGTGCTGCCAAGGTTATCTCCTTGTGTTATGGTTGTGTGTGGGCGTTTCGCTAGTGTACCTCGCAGCACATTCAGCCGTTCTTACTGTGGGTAGCCCACTCATCCACAGATCAGCCGGGTATGGGCACTCAGAGGATATCTGAACCAATACCACCCGGTCTACCTGTGAAACTTGGCGGCCCGTTTCCTCGGCATCTTTAAGGACAATGGACGTCCACCGGGCGATACACACATCCAGCACGGGCCAACACTGGAGCGGACTACGACCCCACAGCACACCTTTAGGGTGATATGTGGGGTAAGGTATTAAGTCACAGCAAAGCTGTAGACATTAGAACGGAACCTCATCATCAAGGTCTTCGTCCAATTCAGCCAACGGCTTAGCCTTAGCTGTGGTCTTGGCCTTAGAAGTATCCTCATTATCCATACCGGCAAATTCATCCTTGTGGAACTCGACATGATCGAGAACTCGGATAGCCTTAACCCAGATGGATTTCTTCTTCCCTCGTCCCCAATCTGCGATAGTCAACTTCACAGCGACACGAGAACCGTTACCAATGAGACTGCCGTCCCACGGCTTACCATCTTTGTCTTCGATGATAATGGGATCGTTAGCTTCGCCTTTACTGTCTAGCTCAGGCTTCTTCAAGCGCAGGAAGTCGCCAGAGATCGGCTCCTTAGCTTCCTTAAGTCGGTCCAGTAGTCCGTGCTTCTTAAGAAAGTCCGTAGTATCTGGAACGAAATCAACCGTCCATTCTCGGCCATCCTTCTCATAGTTAAGAACGGGCTTACCTACAATCTTCGCCCAAAAGACATAGCCTTTGACGAACTCAGTTGCAAAATCTGGCATACTTTTATGCTCTCTTTCTTTCTTAAGGTCGTACGACCGCTTACGCCTAGCCATACTTACATTTTCTAATTAACAAGAGGAGGTGTTCGAGTTCCTTTATATGTGTGTGAACTACGTCTCTTTACCCCTACCCTATAACCTATTATATCGTGTTTTTTACGATTTGTCAAGGACTATTTTTCATGTATTCTACCAGCTTCTCTAACTCGTCTAAAGTTGCGTCATTCTTTAATCTATTAGCCCTCCACGATATAATCTGTACATTCCCCTTCACATAGCCTAGGGCTGGTTTAATCCTATCCAGCGAAGGAGTGTTATCGGTACGACGTCTAGGTTTATCGGTGCTCTCAAGCACTATTGGAATACCTAGAACGGGGCACGTCTCAGGAAATACTATATCGCCCGGTTGGAGATCAAACGGGATTCCTTTATCCTTAGCCCGCTTTTTAGCAGCTACTACGTAGCTACGTTGAGGGTTTTTACGGTGCCAGTCTCGGGTCCTTTTATTTCGTTGGTCTCGATCCTCTCTATACATTTTCATCAGTGCGTTTCGCTCCATGTCCTGCCAATTTCTGATTTACCGTCTAGTGGGACGTTGAGTTGAAGCAGTTGGCCAGCTCGTCTAATTGCTTCGACAGCGATAATAGCGTGCCTTGGTGCGTGATCTGGATGGACGTCGTATTGCCATTCATCGTGAATATCAGCGACCTTGAGGCTATCGAGTCCTTCTCTTCGTATATCTTGCTCAAGTAGGATCGCAGCGAGGCCCATGACTCTAGCTCCGCCTCCTTGTAATTTGTAATTGAGGGCTGCATGAGGGCTTGGACATATAACTTTAGAACCATCTATCAACTCCACTCTTCCATTTTG
>Ga0075163_10001588_pt1 | contig 30688 bp, 48 predicted proteins | sample JI1023141ADNA_FD_71478 | JGI IMG/M metagenome (GOLD analysis project Ga0075163, IMG submission 71478) | Wastewater effluent complex algal communities from Wisconsin, to seasonally profile nutrient transformation and Carbon sequestration -... | ecosystem: Engineered > WWTP > Effluent > Algae...
CTAAAGCCTGCTGCGCAGGAAGCGTACAACAATCTAAACACCATGTTTGAGGCTATAAAGCCTGAGCTGGAGAGCAGACTAGCTGGGCTACCCGAAGGCTCTGATCTCAGGGAGGCTAAGGGCTACGGTCTCACAAACGTACACGAGATGTACTCAGAGTTCTTTGCTTCTAAGGTGTTCCGCGACTTCCTGAAGGAATTTAAGATAGAAAAAACGTGGGTGGATTCGCTGCCAGAGAATATTCGTGGGGTGTTTGTTCACGCTAAAAATATGTACGAGGTGCTAAAAAAGGGTCTCTCTAGATTCTTGGCTAGCACAGGCATTCGCTCACATCTGGATCTTGGGGCAGGAGCTAAAGCTGAGAATGCCTACGATTATTTGCTGAGTAGCATGGAAGAGCTGCACAACTCTCTAGAGGCTGGTCAGAGTAGGATGTTGCGGGAGCTATCTGAACGTAACACAGATAAAGCTGCTCCTGATCTTAGCTTCTTAGGAGAGCAAGTAGAGACAAGGGCTGGGGCGTATCCTTCTAGGGAAGATGGCACCACTACACCTGCACAAGAAAATCTACGTCCGCAACGTAGCAGACTAACAGCATCTCTTAAGTCTGGTATCGCTGGCAGAGGCCTAGAGCCCATACTAACCAATGCCAGAGAGACTCTCTCGGGAGACAAGCAGGAAGCTAGGCTGCGCCAAGTCACACTAGTCAATAAATCTATTGGTGCACTAGAAGGTATGGGAGAAGCTACAAAGTCACGAGTGTTTGAGCTACTAGGAGAACTAGAATCAAACAGTGCCTCTCCTAAATCTAGGGAGCAATTTGCAGAGCTAAAGACTTTGAGCCCAGAGATTGCTGCTACAGCCAAGGAGCTGCTAAACGATAGATTTACTAACTCTGGGGTATTGAGCAATCTACTATTAGAGAGCATGAAGAAGTCTGGTAAGTTCGATCAGAAGACAGCTAACATAGCTTTGAAGATTATGGAGAATAGTAATAGCTGGAAGCCCTCTGTGTATGACAGTAAGGAAGCTACGCTACGTAGGCGCAAGTCTGCACTTAGGGCTGAGAAGAAGCTGAAAGAAAAGAAGCTTCTGTCTGACGAGGAAAAGGATGATTTAGCTAAATGGCAGAATCTAAATACGTGGATAAGGAACACTACGTACGGCAATGCAGAACAGTTAAAGAAGCTATCCACCAATGATTTACGCGCTATCTATGAGGCCAATATCAAAGACGCTCCATCTCTGAAAGGATTGGATAAGGATGCCCAGCGAGATTTAATGATTGGGTATATCTCAGATTACAACTCCAAGATTGTGGACATTGACCAAGCTGTGCGTAACTTGGCCGATAGTATTGCCGGGTTTGGCGGAAGTAGAGATCCTCTAATTAAATACTTCAATGGTCTTAAGTATGATAGTGGGGTACTGGCCACCAAAGAACAAGTGCCAAAAGTTATTAGAGAATTTTGGGGAGAAATCACCAACCCACTACTACGCCTAATAGAAGGGCACACTAAGCAGTTGCTGCAAATATCTCAGGTGAAGGCACTAAACAGTCTGAGAGAATCTGGGCTAGGCACTCTGTTTACAGACAGAGTAGACACCCATATGAATACCCGTATGCAGGGAAGTAATTATGGTGCCTTAGAAGGCTTGTACACTACTCCAGAAATTCACCAAGCTATGGGTGATATTATGGACTTTGGGCGACAAGCTACGGGGGTGATGGACAGCCTACTCTCTGGGCGGGATTTAACCAATACATCATTGGCGGGTATGGAGAAGGTGCTGTGGGCGTGGGTGAACGCCACACGCGCGGTTAAAACCTCTACCACTGTCCTGAACGCTGGTGCATGGTGGAGGAACCTAGAGGGCAGTGCGTTGCAGGTGGTTAGTAACGGCAACATAAATCCAGCTTCGTATGCCAAAGGCATGGAGGCTATGACAGGGCTTGTGGGCATCACGCAGAAATCTAGTGTTAATCCTCTTTCAGCTAAGATGATTAAGCTGGGGCTGGGTGAGGCCTCGCAAATTGCCGACACCTATAGTGCTAAAAACACCAGAGCTCTTGACGTACTAAAAACTATATTAGATGAGCACCCAGAGGCCTCTCCAGGAAAGGTGCGCAAGCTGCTGGATGCGGGTGGGCACACCAAGGATGTGGTGAAAGAGCTATATGGAGCTCTAGACCTGTGGACTAAGTTTGCTAATTTCTTCAATGACCTAGAGCAGGTGAGAGAATTTAACAAGCGCAATGACATAGAGATGTCTGAGCAGCAGCTAGAGAGATACGTAGCGGATAGGACTAAGCAGACCAACATCACCTACTCAAGAAGCCCTAAGGTTTTGAAGGTACTGGAATCTCTGGGAAACACCCAGTTCGCCAACTATTATTATGAAGTGTTCCGTACTTCACTTAATAATATAGGGCTAGGTATTCAGGACACGCTTAAGGGAATTAAGTACGGTGATGCAGCCTACACTGCCCACGGACTAAAGAGATTGGTGGGTACAGCTACAGCCATTACTGCGGGCACAGCTATATACACAGCTATTACCAAAGCAACTATGGCGGCTCTAGGGCTTGCGGCCACGGAGGAGGCGGATAAGAAGGAGATAGAGGAGTATCGGAAGGAGAGCGGGTTTCAAGATCCTACTACGTCATTAGAGTTTAAGGACCCCAACACTGGGGGAATATTCTCTTTTGACGCAGCATCTATCAATCCATATGATCCTATGGCTAAGGTGGTGCTGCCTGCGCTTAAGGCTATAGCCGATCCAGCAAATGCGGATGAGTATGGAGCAGAGATTGCTAAGAACATGGGCAATCTAATTAACCGCACCCCTCTAATTGGTGGGGTGACTAAGGCACTTAGCGGCAAGAGTCCTTCGCTAAAGAACACCTCTCCGGCCGCGTATGATGCTCTCGTGGATATGGGGGTTAATGGGCTAGGGATATCTGTGGACACTATGGACAGGGTTATAAATGCTACCAATGCCTTAGTGCCTAAGCAGATAAAGGAAGCTGCTAGGGCCGTTAGCACGGAAGGTAGTTTGTCTACAAAACTAGCCATAGGCTCTGGCGCAGGTGTATATGAGGTTAGTCCCGAAAAGGATGTAACTAACTTCCTAGGGCCAGCGTTCCAGGCGCAGCTTAGAGAGGCCAAGGAAGACTACAAGGATCTTATGACTAGCAGAATCCCTGTCACAAAGGGGGCGCTCGACAAAAGATTTTTGCAGGCTATTAAGGACATAGCCAAGCCATATGCCTCTTTGGACAAGGCTGTAAAAGCTCAGGTTGCGTTGGGCAGAAGTAAGGAAGATATCATTCGGGCAATGATGGGAAAGAACATAGAGAAGAGTGTGGCCCAGATGTTGTACGAAGGCAAAGCTACTCCAGCCCTAATTGTGTACGATAATATGCTGGACACCGCCAAGGCTGAGATTAAACAATTGGATAATCGCCCTAAAGAACGGCAGGCTGCTGAGGATAGGTGGCAAAAGAAACTATCCGCTATAGAGGAAATAGCCACCAAGTACTCTAAATATTCATTTGAGGAGATAGAAGAGCTATGATGGGGGTTCCTCAGTCGATGCTTTATAATGCAAGGGGGCAGAGTACTGCCCCCTCAGATGGTAATGGCACTAGAAACAGGAGTGCTGAACAACAACATTCATACAACAGTGGGAATCCTATGAACTATCTACAATTTTTGAATGGGCAAGACCCAAGTTTGAGTCGGTATGTACCTGCTACTCTATCTACCTCTTCACCAACTAACCCTCAGTGGAACGCCTATCAGGGGGGGTATGCGTATAATCTCCCTACAGCATTCGGAGGATTTGGTGGATTCAGTCAGTTTAGCAGGCTGCCAGAACCACCGGAACAGATGCCTCCCACTATGGGCAGGCCTACTATTAGTGCCAATCCATTCTATGGAAAGCCGCGTGGCTTTCCTGAGGTAGCACCGTCTAAGCCCGCAGTACTAGGAAATTCTGGTAATGCTATGCCTATAAATGATGTATATAGATCCTTACTACGGTCATCTGCCACGGATCTTCCTTACAGGTCAGGCGGAGGAGTCGCAGCTCCTTATGTAGAAGGTATGTGAAATGTCCTCTAATGATACTCTAGCAGAAAGAATAGCTAGAATGGAACAGCGCCTTGACCATATAGACTTAGCGGAGGCTAAGCGTCTATACTACCAACAGGAAATGAGCAGCAAGATAGATGACCTCACTCTTGAGATAGGCAAGTATAAGGGGTTTATCGGAGGAGTGCTATTCATAGTTAGCTGCCTATGGGCATTTGTCAAGATGGGAATTCCATACATACTTAAGCTTACAGGAAAGCAGTAATGTCACTAAATAGTTGTCCTCCCTCTTTCAAGATAGTTAAGCTGGGCAATCCTGATGCCGAAAGGGATGCCATCAACGCAGCCTTCCAAGCTGTTACACGATGCTTGGGAGAATCTGCTATACCGGATCAAGCAGGTCATGCTGGTGAGTTTCTCACTACAGATGGCTCTGTCCTATCTTGGGGAGCTGGGGGTGGAGGTGGAGTGGTTCCTACGGGAACGGGCTTCACCCACATCACAGCAGGTGTACAGGATGCAGCTGCTAAGCTGGTGGATACAGCGGATGTAAACAATGACCAAATCACCTACGCCAAGATGCAGAATGTATCTGCTACTAGTAGGGTGTTGGGACGACGCTCCTCAGGAGGAGGTGACGTTGAGGAACTATCCATTGGCCAAGGTGTAGAGATTAGTGGTACAGTGCTACAGGCCAAGCTCTCTACTGATGGCGGTAACACCATCATCATGGGTAGTGACAATGGGTTGTATGTACCTCCAGCCACAGCGGCTATAACAGCTACAAGCTTAACACTTCCCTACGCATCTAAGCGTCAAGTGGTAACAGTAGTGGATGCCTCAGTCACTTCTCTTAGCAAGATTGTGGCCACCCTCGGTACTGCTCCAGATACAGCTGTGAATGCTGATGACGACATTGATCTACTCAGCCTAACTACAATTCCAACTGCGGGCAGCTTTGATGTAAGAATGAATTTCCTTACGCCTATTGGCGGTACACTTCCAATCAACTACATGGTGGGCTAATGTCTATTTTATACGATGCACGAGGTAATGAGTTTGTAGGTTCACTAGACATCATTGGTGGGCAAACCTTCACTGATGCCCGTACAGCTGGCGCAACCTTAGGTGCGCTGAACGCCGAGATTTTGATGGACCTGAATGGTAAGGCAACTGCCACGTTTGATACACGAACAGCAGCAGGCAACCTAACCTTTGTAGTGGAAGGTACAGTGGATGGGACCAACTACTTCGCTCTCCCTATGTGGGCACAGAACCAGCTGTTAGCAGCAGCCTTGGTGGCTGAACAGTACGTTACGCAAGTAACTGTAGCAACAACCCACTCAGGTAGATACACTGTGGGTGTCACTGGTCTGAGGCGAGTGAGACTTCGTATATCTGCCTATACATCAGGCAATGTTACTGTCACTGCACGATCTTCTGAGTGTGACCTAATCATCTATGCTAGGCCCATCCCAGCTACACTGCATGTCACGGCAACAGCAGCAAACGCCATCGCAACGGCTACTCTACCAGCAGCCGGTGTAGGCATGTTCCATTACATCACCCACATAGATATTACGCGCAGTGCCACCGCAGCACTGGCCGGAGCAGCTCTAATAGCCTACACAACCACAAACCTACCCGGCGCTCCTGCATGGACAGTAGGTAATGCTATGGTAGCAGGTGGCACCGAGAAAGATGTAGTGTATGAACCAAATCAGCCTCTCAAGTCCTCGGTGGCTAACACCGCTACAACGATAGTAGCGGCCGCAACTGGATTGAACACAACATCCCGAATCAACGTGTCCTACTACGTCGGGTACTAATAACAAGCGGAGACTTATGTTCAAGACAGCACTAACATTCCTATCACCATACAAGTTCTACATCTACGCAGTTGTAGCAGTCCTAGTGGTGAGCGGATGGCTATTCGATAGGCATATGCAATATGAAGAGGGCAAAAGCGATTGCCTACTAGCACAGGCTACTGCGCAAGCTTCCTATGAAGGGAAAAGAGCTGACAGGCTAACTAAGGAGGGTAAGGAGGCTCTTAATGCAGAGCAGGCTGTGTCCTCTAAGATACAGAAACTAAGAGAACATAAGGAGGATACACCAGATGAAAGCACTAATACTGCTTGCGTCTTTACTGATGACGGGGTGCGGGACATTAACGAGTCCATTCATAAAGCAAACAACCCGTGACCCTTTGTGGTGCTCCCCTAGTGCATTAGCTGAATGTGATGCTATAAAAGAAGTGAAGGAGGGAGATAGTGTGCTAGAGTATGCACACAGTCTAACCCTAGACTACGGGATATGCAGATATAAGCATAAGGTGCTGGTGGATTGCATAAAGAAATATGAAGAGCAGAAATGAAAAAAGCCCCCAATTAAGGGGGCTTTCTTTTTTACGGCAGTAGGGTCATATCTCTATCTTGACAGGAGGATTAACTTTTTTGTACCTAGCGTCACAATGGGAAACATTGTAGAACGCGGTGTCTCCCACAACCTCACTTCCATATCCCTCATGTATATGCCCGAATATCCATATCTTAGGCTTCTTTCTCCTCAGGCTCCACCAGCTTTTCGCAGCCTTGCTTCCCACGCTGCCCTCTTGAGGTACTTTATCTAGTATACCATAGGGGGGGCCGTGGGACACTACTATATCTGGCCCGTCTGGCCAAGACCACCACCCATATAAGTAGTCCATTATTTCTTTCTCGGTCTTACTGTATGACCACTGAGGCAAATTGGTTACGTACGGAAGGCAAAACATACTGTGCCCACTAGGAAGATACACCACAGGAGAAGAGGGAAGTACCAGGTTTACTCCCCGACCCTCAAGCTCCTTTTGAGACAGAGACTCAAATCTCTCTATACGTCTATCATGATTTCCAGGTATTAGATACTTGACCGGAGCCCTTACCTGCGCCAAGCAGTCACTCACCCCCGTCCATTCTTTCTCCTCGCCTGACATCATCAAGTCTCCCGCATGTATAAACACATCACATGAGGGCCATTTGCTACTATCAAACTGGAAGTGAGTATCTGACGTAGCTAGTATCTTAGTAATCGTCATACTCCTGCTCGCTTCCTAAACCCCCTCCTGTGTCCCTTAGGGTGCGCTCTAGGAACGAGATTGTGTGTTGTATGTTCTCCAGTACCCAATCATGCACAAGAGACGCTCCTCCCTTCATATTCAATTCTACTAGATACTCTACCGCGTCATCTAGCATCTTGATGTTTACCTCGAACTCCTTGTTGTTCATTCGTTCTCCTCTGCTGCAAGATCTCTTTTGCCAAATTCTTCTTCTATACTCTTCTTTAGTCGGGGTAGGAGGGGGGCAGGAATAGTGCGCCCTGCCCACAACTTAGCCTTTTCCCATCCATCACTGGCGCCCTTATCCGTATATATGGATGCCCATCTCTCAAACCATTTGTTATGTATTTCCATATATCTTCCTCACATAGGAGCCAGTAGAGAGGCGCGCTCTTCTTTTCCAACATCACTAATTCTAGACCTACTCCACGACCCACAATCTTTGCATCTATATCTTTGATATCTACCAACTCCCGTTACATGGAAGCCTCTTTTCTGTAGATGTACCCCGCCACAGGTAGTACATTGTGTATCAGTGGAGTAGTTGTATAATGACTCATTAGGGTGTCCAGAAATCCAAGGCTTAATCTTATTGTATAGTTCTCCCAGAGTAATGATATCTCCTACGTTATACTCCTTCATGTTTTTCCAAGCAGTTCTGTCCCCGTCGCGGCACTTTACCCATAGAGGGAACCCTTCGTGTGCTATTTTCTGAGTAATACCTAACTGAGAGGCTACATACTCAAGCTTGTTACTCGGAAATCTAAATTGCTTTTTAACTGTTTCTAAAAGATCTAGATGACGGTACGGAGCGGGAGGGGGTAGCCCCGCCTTAACAAACTCAAGATTGAGTAGAGGCAAATCAAATTTCTTGCCATTATAGGTAAGGATAGCATCTGCCTTGTCTAGAAGAGAATGTATCTTAGTCAGGAAATCTTTATTGCCCTGCCTGTTCCACATCACCTTGTCTTCCCCTACCCATTGAGCGGCCCAACAGATAACAGAGCCATGCTCAAGTATCTGGTTGAGTCCTACATTCACTCCCCACAAACTCCAGTGCCCCGACACCATGAAGGTTGTCTCGATATCTAGAGTTAGGATTTTGATAGCGCGTCCTCCACGGCCAGCATAGCATCAAATAGATCGTTACTAACCTCTTCTTTGATGTCTCCGCAATGGGCCAAATCCTCCAACTCTGGGAGTGCGTACTTAATGGCGCGCAAGATTTCCTGCGCAGTGGACTTCTTCATACTAACTAATGTCATGTCGTCTCTTCTCCTTACACCAGAAATATACAAATACTACAGCTAAGCAAACTGCTATCACGAGCCAGGGGAACGATCTCCACCCCTCCGGTGTATCCTATCATCTAGAGATGGGTGAGTTTTTGTTAGCTCTGCTAGGAATAGAGCGTTAGCAAGTACGTGGTCTACATGAGGGCAACCACTCTCTGAGTCATTATCTTCTCCTGCCATATACGCCGATAGATGGCGCATCAAGCTATCCACCACGCTAGTGTGAGGAAGCCCTTTGCTCCAATTGGTGCGGCTATACTTCCTCTCACCCTGCATCAATACACGGGTAAGACCTTCTAGGGCCTTAGGGGCGTCTAGCACTAAGCTAAGCTTAGACTTGCCATCATTATGTCTATCTGCTAATGTTTTTTGGTTAATATATTCCTCAAAAATACTCTTCTGTCTCTCCGACTCGTAAGGAAGCATAGTTGTATATTTGGGCATATGTGCGAATATCATTTCATTAGCTCCTTCATACTGATGGGCCACAGCTCTACTAACACGTCATTAATCATCTGCGCCACTTCTCTCACCTCTTGCTGAGCATGGCTGTCTAGTCTAAGCTTAAGGAAGTGTGCCCAATTTCTTAGGCTGCCTGTCATGTAGAACGTGGTCATGAGGTTCTGCGGCAGAATCATACGCGCTAGTTCTGGAGCTACGTCCTGCGCCAGCATGTCTTTGTAGGCCAGCAGTGCACCATGACAAGCATTTTGTGCATGGTAGTTGATTTGTCTCTGGTCATCCGCAGCTTCATCACTACTCCCCTGCTTAACATTAGCAGCAGCCTTACGCCACTTGTCTGGCCAATAAAACTCTAGGTCGTCCTTCACGTAACGTCTAGATACCTCATTGTGGGCGAAGGCTCGATGCCTCTGGATCTGCCTAGCTACGAAGATTGGCACCTTTAAACGGAAGCTAGCTACTTGGTGTTCGAAGCAGGAGGTGTGACCATTAGAAGCTAAATAGGAAATTAGCTTAGCGTCTTTGTCCTTTAATTTTAGGATAGGATACTCATGGTATACTCTGCTATCAGCATCTACTTCAGTGACAATATTCTCTATCTCCCAGTCACTTGCCTTGTTCATAGAGACTCTAGCGGCATTAACAGGAGTCAGGTCTGTGCCCATGTGGTCTATAAGTTCTACAGACATATTACACATTAGCGGTTGTCCCCGTTCCCCATAATCTTACCTCTAGCCTGCCTATCTGCTAGCTTAAATATGTTCTCCTGCATAAGCTCTTCTAGTGTCCAATTGTATCGGTTGCAGAACTGACTGATAAACCACAAGCAGTCACCTAGTTCCTTCCTCAGGTCCTCTAGAGTAAGCTCCTTGTCTCCTCTATAATACTTAGCTATCTTATCTGCCACCTCTCCCGCCTCCGCTGCTAGTCCTAGGGACAGATAAGGCAATTCATTATCTTTGGGGTAAACAGCAAATACACTAGTCTTTCTTTGGTACTCAGCCGGTGTCATCGTTTAGTATCCTCCTTGGTTTTTTTATCGTGGCAGGGCTTACATAACACCTGCAAATTATCCTGTTCGCAGAACAGCGTGGACACGAACCTAGCTAGATCTTCTTCCCTTCTCAGACTCCCTGCGGGGACTATATGATCTACACTGACTTCTTTAGCTGGCTTCCATTTCCTGCACTTAGCGCACTTATACTGCCACTTAAGTTTAGGATTGGACTTGTCCTTGCTGGCTCTTCTAGCATCATTCATGCACTGATAGATAGGTGCCCATCTCCTGCTCTTCTGTCTAAGAGCAGAGCGGATAAAACTCCAGAATTCCGCCTCTGTGTATCTACCTCCTCCCCTAGTACGTTCAATTATTTTCTTAGGCAAAGGCTCTTTCCATAGTAACAGAATCCTCATACTGTTTGGTTATGAGTCTGATTAGATCAGCGCTGTTCCATTCAAATATGTCTGGTAAATTTAGCACCACTATTCTCAGTGGAATAGATGGATACAGTTCTACTAGCTTTCTGTGGACGGAAGGCTCCGCGCACACTATCTCATCCGCCCAAGTAAGCAACACCTCATCTACAGGAATGAGTGCATGATAAGCATCTACCCCTGCTGCTCTGGTGTTATATCCATACTCTTTGTGTAGAGTATTAGCTATAGTAGGGCTCCTTAGCATCCCGGCGCTGCATAAGCACAGCACTTTCTTGGCCTTTGTTTGATATGGATTAGTTATATTATCTACACGCGCAGCTGTTATCATCATATAGGAGGCTCCCATAGTTCGTCTCTTTTGCGTCTAATCCACAAGAGCCTACCTATCTCTCTCAGCACCTTGTTAGTAGACTTACCCTCATAGCCATCGGGGTAATACTTGTCCCACTCATCTCTGACACAAGCATACAAAACAGATTCTTTAGTATAATCCTTTAGGACCTTTTCCGCTGTTTTGGGACCAATTCCCTGTATCCCTGGGATATTATCTGTTCTATCCCCTGTTAGCATCTGTAAGTAGAAGTTGCGTATAGCCTGCCTAGAGTCTATCTTATATTTAGCTCCCGTCACCCAATTGTAATGTAAGCCCTCTATCATGTCTAGGTCTTTATCTATTGACACTACTACTGCTTTTTCTTGCGAGTGTTCTTTAATTTCGTAGGCTCGTATTCCGATCTCGTCGTCCGCCTCTTGCCCGTCGATGATTTGGGCCCCGTGCACTTCTTGCATGTACTCCCGGATTTCTTGGTACCAGAGGGGCTTATCGAACTCTGAACGGTTTCCTTTGTAGGGTAGTATGGTGGCGACATCTTTTCTAAAGTTTCCTGATCCTGTGAGATAGAGATGAGAGTCCATTCCCACCACATCTTTAATCGCATCCAACGAAGTTTTAACCATTTGCAAACAGAAGTCAATGGGCTGAACAACACGCTCTCTTTCAATTTCAAGATCTTCTCCTTCACAAAGTTTACGAAAGTCTTTTAGCTCTTTACTACTATCCAGAGTAGTAGTAATATCGTGTGCAGGCTGCCTTACGTGGTAGTGATTTTTTTCCGCAGCAAAGCCGCAACGATAAACTAGGATGTCTGCATCTATTAGGCCGATCACTCCGTCTGACATAACACTTCCTTAGCCGGAATACTGGCTGCCATCTTCCACCAGTATCCTATCTCAACTAGTCGTTTGATTATGTTTATCAAATCTGTCCTCTCGTAGCAGTCTAGGTTGTTTCCATCGAAATAATCAAGACCGTACTGGCTAAAGGGGTTAGAGGATTTGGTATCTACGAAACTGTCAGGCACTAGACTATCTCCTTCCTTAAGTTTATTATACACCACATCAGCGGCTATGAGCAATACTTCTTTACTGAAGTGTCGTCCTCTCATACCAATAGAAGCTGGAGATACTCTCTCCAGCCTCTTCTTGATACTCTCTAAGAGAGGATTAGGGTGTGTCACTGGAACAGGTACCGGCGTCTCTACAGTCTCCAGAATAATCATACGGTCCGTTACTATCAAACCGCCCGGAGTTATTGTTCTGATTACCTACTACATTACCGTCCCCAGAAGTTAGGGAAGTTCCTGCCGTGTCCCCATAGTTTCCACCCACGCTAACGCTGGGAATAGCGGCCACCTGTGCCCAACTCTCTGACTGAGAGGACATGATGGTAGCCCACATACTATTCTGTGACTCCTGCACTGTGGCTGTATTGTCAGACAAATGTCGCTGTGTCTTACCGTTCTCTACAATACTAGCATATTGTGTAACTCCAGGGACTAGAACAGAAGCCCAGGCCAGCGCCTTATCACTGAATGTAGGCTCCCGTTGTGGTGCAGCGACTGCTGCTGTCTTACCGCCGTTACCTGCCAAAGAATCAACTGTATCAGCAATGGCCTTGAATGCAGCCACCTGCCCCACACAACTATCTGTGCTACACTTAGCCAGCATAGCGTCATACTGACTGTCCCTACTCATGGCCCTAGTTTCTGAGGCCATTGATTTTGTACTCTCAATCTTCTGCACAGCATCCAAGTAGGCTGCGTAGTTGGAAGAGTTCCTATTAGTTGCGCAGCCCGTCACGCACAGTAGCATGAGGGCCAACAATACCTTTACCATTTTTCTTCTCCTTTGCATGAAAGTTTTGGTGCTCATTATTGCTCCCAGATGTGAACATCTCCCGTAAGTTCCTGTAGTAGGGGGAGAACTTCTTCCCTACTTAGTTTTCCATTACCTATTCCAGGGAAATTAAGATCAATCCTGCCCACAATCGACTCCTCCTGTACCCATTCGTTTAGCTGTCTAACCGATTCTCTTATTATGGAGCACTTGGCTGGCTCTTTCCAATGATCCTTTACCATGAACCATCCCATGACCTGCTCATACTTTGGGTAGTGCCCTATATATCCCACGTTACTGTACCCACTGTCCTTAAGCGCCTTGCTAAAATCGTACGGGATAGAGGGGAATCTAATACTAGCTTGCTTGGCTATACCTCTACCCATAACAATCCCGCCATCTTTCCTTTCTATGGGGTTGGTAGTTATTAGGAATAAATCTGTCTTACCAAAGACATCCCACATATCACCTTTTTCTAGAATCATCTCCATTCCTTATAGAAATGGTGGTCTCCTATAGTATAGGCTCCTTCCCTAGGGGGACTAGAATTGAAGAAATAGAACTCCTTAAACTCCGGCTGGATAGATTGAGGGTAGGACAGCAAGTAATGAGCCATCTCTTCCGCGTCCTGTAAGGCAGCCTTATCTAGAATGGAAACTGGAGCTGGCGAACTGTTGTCGAACTGATAGGGCTCATGGAAAACTTTACAAACGTCTGTGCTTCCCCACTTACCCGTGGCCGCTCTGTTGATAACAACTTGACCGACAGCAATTCTTCCAGATAAGCTCTCCCCGCGTGATTCGTTGTATATAGCATCCCTAACACAGTTAGCGGATCGTTCAGAGAAATCTGGTGCGGTAAGTTTGCTGGGAAGGGAAAGGACAATTGTAACGGTGGGGCAGGATGGTTGGAAGTTGGAGAAATATCCAAGGGCTACTCCTATGCTAAACAAAAACACTGCCATAATACTAGGTCTTACCATACTTGTCTCCTACTTAATGGGGCACACTCCTCCAGCACATTCTAGATCTTCCTCGAACTCTGCTACCTCTAAAGAGTTAAGCGGGATATATTTAGCCACTCTCCTATCGTACTCTTCCTTGGTAATCTCTTCCAGGGGAGCTTGATGGAAGCCGTGCCCACTGTGTCTCAAGAAGCTTAGACTTTTGAAGTTATCATTATAATACTTACTCAAATACTCTCGAATATCTGGTAACTCTTCTGGATTGTAGTATATAGTACAGCTTACTGAGTTGTCACTCCATTCTCTTTGGAGTCTCCTGACCACCTCAAGCTGATCTATGGCTGACATATCAGGGGCCAGAGTAGTGCCCTCCGGATAAGAGAAGGGGAACTCAGCCACTACGGTAGTTCTATCCTCCGTTCCGTCAAGATTCTTGGCAAATTCTACAGGAATACCGGAGTCTCGAATCCTCTTCACTAGAGGACTACTGCTAGAGATACGTATGCGACGAATAAGATACTGTGCATATGCGGGGTGTGCACCTGCTGTGACTCCGGGCAATAGGCTGAGCGTCCCAGAAGGCTTCACTGTAGTCAATTTAATTGAGATGGGGAACCCATGTTCCTCGCTGTACTCTTCGTCAAACTTTCTCAGAGCCTCGTAAGTAGTGGGCAGCCAGCTTCTTTGCTCCTCCGTAGCCTGTAGATACCCAGTGACACCTATGCCCATACGCATATTCTTATTCACTACTGCCTCTGTTTCTTTGTTGTGGCATCCTATAGCAAGGCTGTGCTTGTTAATTTTATACAACAACTTACATACATCCAACAACTCTTCCCGTGTTCTACAATTAGGAAGAAACACTTCCGCTAAACAGCATGTCTCATAATTATGTAAACTTTGTTCTGCACCATTCTGTTACTTTCGTGATAACATCGCTATCACTACTGACCTGGTTAGTGGCGAGTCCCCATGCTATACAGCACATGACTTCTATACCTTCATATTATACGTATAGATCGGACTGTATCATAGCCCGTCGATACGGGCCTCCTTGTCAGTCTCTAGCGCCCGCAGCGGTGCAACTCCGGTGCGTGCGTCGGGATTACCAACTAAGGCTTCCCCCGATATTCGGATTATTCAAAAACGATTACTCGTTTAGGCCGCTAGCAATTAACGGATTGTACCCAATAACATTCTTATCTTTATACCTAGTGTCTCCGGTTCTACCTACAGAGCGAGACAGCTTTAGATTGATTATACCAAAGGGCTCTCCATTGCCCAAATATCCCCTCCACAATTCATCTGGAAGATCTTCAAAATTATTGCACACCACGGAGTTGTTACTATTCACTCTCCAGTTGGGAATGCTTCCCGTGTCCCATCTTTTAGATCTAAGATACTGGAAATCATCCGAATCCCCTAAGGCTATCTCGGCGGACCTCCGGACGTTACCTGCCACTACTATAGCCCCTATGATATTCATAATATCTAGACAATCGATAGGGCGTAGCTTCTTATCTTTTCTGTTCTCCAGCACCTTAGATATGTTTGCAATACCCTCACACAATATCTCCGGACCACTCGCGGTTCCGCCGAACCCACGGATAGGAGCACCTGCTCCTCTAATTAACTGAGTGGAATAAGAGAAGCTATGTTTGTCACTTTTACTCTCAGGAAAAGCTGCTCTTAGAGTATACTCCAGTAGCTTTACCCATCCCTCCCTAGTGTCAGGAACAATGAAGTCTGCGGAGGCATTATCTACTCTAGACGGCGGACAAAAGTTTGGAGACACCTTAGGCAGTTGGTACACGTACTCTCTCTGAATATTGAATCCCACTCCACAGCCCAGCATTAGCATGTCGGCTGCCCAGGTGAAGGGTCGTATAGGCTCATCCACACACACTGCCGCACAATTTTGTAGGCTGGACATTCCCAGCTTGTCTACTGTGGAAGTACCTAGCTGCCACAAGAATCTACCTGCCACACTACCTCGTAGCATTAGCATATGCTCTCGTAGCCTGTCCACTTCCTCCTTAGTGAATGGTACTCCTAACTGGGTAAGTGCTCCGTCTATAACTCTTTCTACTATGTGATGCCACTCCTCTGTGGCACTGTCAGGATTACTTGGATCTAGTCTCCGTGCGTATGTGCGCTTAGCTACTAAGTAGCCTATGCTACTCCACGGAGTATGTAATGTATTGTCTATGGTAGTTCTCCTCTCTTAGTGGCTGCGTTTGCTAGTTAGCAGCTTCTTAAACTTATGCACTACACTGATTAGTGGATTTTTCTTAGCCCATTCCAGGGACACCCATCTACCTGTAATGCTACTACGTGCAGCCTTTATCCATTTATACATTCTATTCTTCTCCTAAAATTCTATGATGTCACTAGGCTGTGGGGGATCGTTATACCCAGTGGCTGCCCATGTACTGCCGTCAGGGAAAGTGAACACATGATCTTCTAGCATCCCCTTGTCGTCCAAATAATCGACTATATACTGTAGCATAGCTGATACAGAAATACCATAGTCTTCTTCTGTTAAACCATCTACTAGTTTCATATAGTTATCCCCACTGCTCAGCCATAGCTTCCGCTATACCTTCAAAGGTTCTAGACCTAATCTTACTTCTATCCTCACTAGGAGGAAGATTATACCACTCAGGTAACTTACGCCCCCCTTTAGTGATAACAAAGTTTCCCTTACCTACGATATTTGTGGGAACTAATTTAGGAAGATTCTTTAGCCACAAACAGGTAGTTTTCGTAGCCGTATGGCCAAACTGCCACGGCTGAATTATCTGATCTGGTTTTCTAATCTTAGATGATATAACTGACACTGGGTTCTCTAGACATATCTTTTCTATAGGAGCGTCGAGTAGCACCTGCACAAACCCTAAGGCCTCCTCCTGTTCCTTTTGTTTGTACTTGAACCACTTAGCCCCACTAACGGCTAGATGTGTGCAGGGAGGATGTGCGATCATCACGTCCCATCCATCGTGCAATATGTCAAGAACATTTCCTAGGTAGTGTGGTCCCTCTTTTTCTGTGGGTAAAATATCACAGCTAATAGCTTCATGTCCTCTGGCTATAAAGGCGTCTCTTACTACGCCACTGTACTCACAGGCTACTAGTATTTTCATTACTCACCAAACTTTTAGGCATACCATCATCCTTAAGCGTCTGCTTAAATCCTACATTGGCGGCAGTGTGCCACACTACTATACCTTCTGGATTCATAAATCCAGGAGCTGCTCTACTTCCAGCTACTTCCAAACACCTTAGGGCAGAGTCAGTAGCTTCTGTGGAGAATGGACCGGAGTATAACAGGGGAGCTATGTCGCAACATTCTGGAAGACTTTTAATCGCATTCGGGCGCATCCATCGATCAACGTTAAACAAACTAAATCGTCTATCCTGTATGCCGTACCCACGCTGAATGCCTCTGCCCCACCATTCCCCAAAATGTCTGCCTTGGCCCAGCCTAACTAGCTCTTCCTTGTTATCCTGTACCCACCCAGCAAACCCGAAGTTGTCGTCCTCCTGAGTGACCCATCTGTTACGGCTTCCTGCGTATATCCAGAAATCTCCGCAGTCAGCTACTGGCTTGCCGAACAAATTTCCGTCGGCGTAAGTTCCTCGTGGCACTATAACAATCTGTGCATTAGTACCATCAATCTTCTCAGTAATGAGAATGTCCCTACGAAGTCTTGCTATCTTAGGGAACGGCACAAATGTACTCTCATGCTCCATAAACACTCTCCATTTCTTCTATAAGTTGCTCGAAGTACAGGTATTGATTGTAAAACTTCTGGTAGTACTCTCTATATATTCTGTTCTGTCTGTCATTATTGAAGGGAGGTGTGCATATACTAGAACACCTAGAGGAGTACACGTCATCTCTAGCCCTCTTAACAGCCGCCACTCTCCGCGCCCTGCTACCAGAGCCGCTCATTCCACATCCTCATAAGAAGTCCTCCACTATACCTCGGGGAATTGTATGTACAACCCTGCCCACCCCCAGCTCCTTTATGTATGTCTGGCAATGCTCGCACGGCTTGCTCTGCGCAAGCTCGCCATTCCTGTCTGCCCTTACGACATACAACGTATGCTTAGATAGATTACCTTCTACACCTAGCAAGCAATCTATTTCAGCGTGCAGATATTTCTTATGCTGCAAGCCGCTAAGCTTAAAGGATAGGGGGTGGGTCTTTGTCTTGTTAACACCTACACTGATTAAGCGTTTCTTGTGATAAAGCGCAGCGACATGAGAGCAGCGTAGATTGACAGGATTATCCATACTAAGTAGCTTTAGCTTGTTCACTACTTTCACGTCGTGCTCTTTCAGCATATCACTCCTCCGAGTATTCCTCGTCCTTGTCTAGAGGAATCCACTTGAAGTCTTCCATATTAGAAGCTTTAAGCTCCTCCAGTCTAGCGGCGAACATCATGGCCTGATGTATAGCGTTAGGCAGAATAAGCTGCTTATCCTCCACTACCTCTGTCCTTGTATTGAACACCTCATAGCAACTCTTGATATCATCGGGAGCCCCTGCAACCCCTATCCGCACTTGATAGGGGCCACACTCAAATAGAACGGTGTTCTCAGTCCTTCTCCTTAAAAGGGAATCTCGTCATCTGGGCCCTCCTGTTGTTCCGCATCTACAGCCTGTGCTTTGTGAACTTTGACTAGAGCATCTGCTTCCCGCTTTACATGGCCTAAGCTCTTCGTATCATCAAAGAATCGCTGTGTGTACTTATCTAGATAGGCTTCCATCACCTCGATCTGTTTGCCCTTAGCCTTTGTGCCACTATCCAGAATCCCCTGACCTACGAGGATTTCTAGAAACTGTAGAGCATCTTTGCGCGCGGCCTGGAAAGTAATAGCATTTTGCACATCGTCATTACGCTTGGCATACGACGGTGTGGGCCCACTAGTGACCGTCGCTGGCGTGGCATCCATTACCTTCTTGATGGTCTTTACGTCTACGTTGTTAAAGCTGCCGTTGTTCTTGTAGAAAAACTCGACAGCATCTCCTTGCTTGCAGGGAGGGCGACTGGTGTATGTGCCGAATCGCTCCCCATCTACAACAATGGTATAAGTAGTGAGCCCCTTACTTGTCTGGTTCTCATAGATCTTTTCTACTACACCGCTTTTCTTATCTGCCATTAAATATTTTCTCCGTATGTCTCTGCTTAGTGGACTTAACTGCCCAATGAATTACGTTGTCATCTGTGGGGTACACAGTGGCTGTGTGCTCATCTCCCTGTCCCCACCTATCTCCTATCTTAACTCCTGCCGCTAGAGGAACTTCTCCTATATCATAATTATAACATAGCTTTAGGAATTTGTAAACATCCCTTGTGAAACAGACAGCTAATACTTTTCGTAGGTAGTCGGGGTCTACGCTCTCATGTACCTCCCCAACCACACTGTCGTGAATAGTGAGTGTGAGCCTAACTTTCTGGCCACTGAGTCTGTGCCACGCATGTATGAGGGCAATAGGTATGATCTCCGCCGTCGCAAAGCCTTGAATTGGTGCATTAAATATCTCCGTTGTGTGTGCAATATATCCGCTGGATTCCATTTTACAGTAGGGCCAGCTGTACCTCATACCGTATGGTGTTATTAGTTCCTTGTCCCTTAGTACATCCAACACCCATGAGTACTGAGTGTTGTACATAACATTGTATTTCTCCTGAAAGAATTTACAATAAGCTTGCTCTGCTTTGGTGCCACTAGTCCCAGCGAAGAGAGGTCTAAAACTTCTAGACTTGGCCTCCTGCCTATTTGTAGGCTCTCCAGCCTTTGTTAAATAGTCAGCAGTAATTTGGTGGATGTCCGCCTCTTCGATAATCTCTTTCGATGCCACTGGGTCCCTGGTTAGAATAGCAGCTACACGAAACTCTAGCTGCCCACTATCTGCCTCAAACATTTTCCAGTCAGGGGCTCTCGCCTTGAACATCGTTTTGTACTCTCTAGGAACATTTTGCAACTGCGCAGAGAATGTGCCCTTATCCTTTCCCGGAATCTTTACAGGTCTGCCAGAGCTGGACAAGCGGTGAGTCTTGGTGGTTCCCTGATTGAAGCTCCCATAGAATGTTCCTCCATGCTCATCACATACAGCCTTGAAGAAATTTAGGCTCTTACTTAGCGAGGCTGCTAGCTTTGCTAGCCTAGTGTATAGCTGGATAAATTTCTTCTGATGCTTGTCCTTACATTTTAGGGCATGGATAGTGTTTACATCCGCCTTCCTAGCGCCTGTGTCTGTGCGGATAGGATTCTTGCGCCTGTCCATAACTTCACTAAATCCTAGAACATCATACAGAAACTCTGCCACCTGCTGATTGCTTCTCCAATTGATTCCCTCGAAGTCGAGAGCCTTAGCGAACTGGTCTAGCTGTATCTGTGTAGCGTTGTATTCCCTCTCTACAGCCTCGTACTCCCTATATACCGCCTCCTTGTCTAGGGTCAGTCCTTCAAACTGCATATCCACTAGCACCGGAGTAAGAAGGCACCGCACTAGTTGTATGTGCAGAAGTCTTTTCTCTACCAACAACTCCCTCTGTTTCAGGAATAGTTGTTCAGTGATAGCTACGTCCTGATGACAGTATTGAATGAGCCACTCTGGTGGGATGCTTTGTGGGTCTACACCCTGATGTATAAGGCTAGCTACTACATCCTCCTTACTGCCCACCCCTCTCCTTACACAGCTTTGCGACAAGGACAGGTCTTGTAATCCTCTGGACAAATTGCCAAGTAGCACCCACTCCGCCAGCATGGTGTCGTAAACAATAACTTTCCGCAAATCAACACCACATCTAAGTAGCCACCCAAGCTCAAAGGCTGCATTGTGAGCGACCACAAATTCAACTGAGGCAATGTCCTTGGCCAGACATTCCATGTCGTACTCTCCTCCCCATTTACTTTTACTTTCTCCATTGATCCTCCAGCACGCAAGAAGAAGTTTATTGTCCCTGTTTAAGCTACTACCTTTCTCTAGGCTAGTAGTCTCAAAGTCTAGGACCAGATAGTTGCTCGAATTGTATATGTTCTGTGGATCTTTTGTGGTTAGGATTTTAGGTAATGTCATCTACGTTTACACTGTCCGTCCTGTCTATGCTGCGTAATAGGGATATAACGGCCTCTAATTCCCCCCTCTCGAAGTGCACAACCTTGTGCCCTAAGACAAATTTGTAGGCGTCTGAGCACGACTGATACTCAAGAGTTGCTAAGTGGCGTGGACATCCTCCGTACTCACAATCGTCCTTGCAGATGTAAGTAGTTTGCAGTTTTATGTTTGCCATATCGAATACCTACTGTGACGGGGGTTGACAGATGATAGGATGTTTGGTATAATACTCTTAGAAGCTCTTATAACTGTTATATATAAAACAATATAAGAGCTCTTATATATATATATATTATCTCTTATATCTACTACATAGTATATATACTATATATAGTAGTATAATCAATGATACCACATATCTTCCCATTTGTCAAACTGTACGTCTACGCCCACCTCTTTGTCCCATGTCCTGTCCTCTCTCGCATGTTCTGTAAGCCATTGATCTATAAGGATATTTATATCTATATTATCTACATTAGAACCAGTCATCAGCATGGACCCTCCTGGGACCGTTGTGCACACAGCTAGCCGGTGGTACTTCCACGATGCCCATACAAATATGATTGGATGAGTTTGGGTTGCGCGCCCACCTAGTCCACAGTCCCGCACGGGCCAGTTGGCGGACTATGCGATGCCGTTTCCTAGTAAGTGATATGGTCACAAATGCGCAGTCTCTCTGTTCTGCTTTTTTAATTATCTCCGCCAAAAGCCCTGGTAAGCCTCTCAAGTAGCGAGCCTCCATCTCCTCAATTCCGCAGCAAAAATTGTAGGGTACTGAGTTTATCTTGCACTCAGAGTAGTAGGCCTTGTGTAACGCTCTCACCTCTCTTTCCGTAAGCTTGAATTGCGATAGCCACCTAATCCCTGTAGTCGTAAGTATTTCTCCCAGCTTGTCTTTAGTGTACATCCTGTCAGCTATCTTTGTATTTACACGTTTACTAGTAGCTCTTTTATTAGTCATACTCTTCCTCCTGCTCATCTGGGCTCCAGCCCCAGCCATCATCTTCCTCCTCCTCTGGTGCGTTAAATAGATTAGGAGGAAGGGCAAGAACGTAGGCAATAATGTCATTACCACTATTGGGATTTTCTACCCACTCACATGCCTGTTTGAATCCTACAGATGTGAATACCTCAATCAATTCTTCTTGTCGTTCATTGAATGTGGCAACTAGGATAGAAGCGGCATCAGCTGATATAAGTTTTGAGGCTGAAACGATAAGTGTGTACAACAGTTTTTCACGGCCGAAGATGACCCAAGAGCGCATCTCCGCTGCTCCACAATTATAACGCATACCCTCTACCTCCACGGGTGCACCTTCTGCAATTAGTGAGTTAATCCCGGCAATTTCCTCCTCCGTTACACGGATGTCCCTGAACCACTGCTCTCCTTCTTCTGTCAGATAATCTGATACTCTCATACGTTCTCCATTCTACTAACTAGTGGGTTGATACGAACAGGAAAATGCACATGCTTGCCGCTTAATTTATTCTTAGGAAGATTTATCATCCGCACGTTCTGCTGCTCCATGTCGGATGTCATTCCAATACCTACCATCAAGTCACAGGCTCCTGGAATACCTGTGTTACTTCCGTCAACATCTCCTTGCACTAACAACGATTTACCATCTCCACTGTCCCCCGCCTGAGTTACACCAATGCTAACAAGAGAGTGCTTAGCTGCAATTTCTCGAAGAGCCTTGGCGCTTTCCTCTAACACCTGAGTCTTGCCCTCTAGCCGTGGGATGTGCATGTTTCTTAGCTGATCCACAATCATCCACTTGGCCCCGTACATCTTTACATACTTCTCTATTTCCGCTGGCGTAGAGAATTGTAATCTAATAAATCTCACGTTGTCGTATCCCCGCTTAGCCAGTAGTGCGCTAGCTTTCTCCGGCTCTTTTTCTATTTCGTCTGCTGTCATGTTAGTGATAGTAGACTGGAACCTGGCGGCAACACGCTTAGTGGGCTCCTCATTGGAGAAGAAGATTCCGGGTAGTCCGTACCAAGCAAACCCTGCCATTAGCGTACAACAGAAAGCAGTCTTTCCTACCTCTGGTCTAGCAAATACAATGATACTGTCCCCAGGAAGAGCCCCGTCAGTGGCGTCATTGAGAGCCTTGGGGGCTAGGTAGATACGGCCAGTCTTATCCAGCACCTCATTGATGGCTTCCTCTACACTCATGTTGTGGATTACGTTGTCATCATCTGACTCCTCTACTACCTCAGAGCATTTCTTGTAGTCGTCCATCAGCGACTCTACAGCATCCTCGTCTATCTCACTACTGCTCAGCGCAGTCGCTAGCTTGTAGCCCACTGCCTTCCTCTTACTCTCCAGATACAGGTTGACGTAATTAGGAGTAGAGAAATCGGATGCGTAACATTCGTCAATTAGAGTAAGTAGATGGTCGGCCTTTTGTGCGTTAGCAAACTTACTCTGCACCTGCTCCTTAATCAGGTCGCGGTTAATGGATGTAGCATTCTCGTCTGTGTCATAGTACTTGGCTATGACATGCGATAGCCACTCAATGTCAGGAGACAGACCGGAGAAGTCTACGTTGTCCCGCAAAGAGTGGAATGCTTCTCTACTCTTTAGGCAGCACGTCAATATCTTTGTTCCTAGATTCACCACAATCTCCTAGTTCATTACCTGCAATACTTCACAAAGCCTATCTTCATCCATATTCTTTAGGTCTACTTCTGGGCAATACACCTCGAATCTCCCAAAGTAGTCTGAGTACTTCCTAGATATCTCCGTGGCTTTTGCCATAGCATCTCGATCTAGGCACAGCACCACCTTACTAAACTTCTTTGATTGTATAGCGCGCAACTTTGAGACACTTATGTGTGTCCCCATAAGAGCTATAGCAGAGCAGTACATACTAGCACGTACGGCGGACGCCTGATCTTCTACGATAATACACCGGTTGTCTGTGTGGTAGTATGACATACAAGGATCATCCTTGCCATACATTGTAACATATGCTTTGGGATTTGTTCCTTTCCGCATTGAGCGGAAGTTGTGCCCTACTACCTTCCCATTAGTGCTGTATATGGGCAGGCTAAGTCTTTGATTTGTAGGACAAAACATGACGCCACTCTTTCTGAGATGCCTCTCTTTGAATCCCCACTCGTGGTCTAGCCATTCCTCCTGCTCCTCACTTAACGCTATGAGCACTGGGTGCTTTACGGGGGAAGTAGCATTACTGCTAGTAGGTATAGCACCGCCACCTAGCACCAGCCTACCTCCCTTCCCGCATTTATCCCTATGACACTTGTATTCCACCAAGGGACTGGAGATGTTAATCGAGAATGCCTTATCACTAGCCTCGCAGAAAGGACATACCTGCCCTGCCCACTGCCCCTCTCCTAGCTCCCTTACTAAGCGGAGAATGTTTGCTGTCGCACTCATTTAACTCTCATGCTAGCCAGTACTTCCTTACAGAAGTTCTTGTACCCAGATATAAGCCTAGATTCCTTTCTTATTTTAGGGGTAGTTGCGATTACGCCCTTGCTTAGGATGTGCTTCTCTTTGCCCGGAGGCACCCAGCACATACACTTAATTATGTGCTCATCAATGCCATAGGTAAGATTTCTTACAGAGTGTGATGTAGTGTAAGAGCCTATATTATTCTCCTCAATAATATGCATTAGATGCTTAGTATACATACTATTTCCTATATACACATTACTCACACCCCTTTCAAATATCCTGTCCGACATCACTATAAGAGACACCCTCGCACGATCTCTTATGTGGCTAATGATAGCTGGAGCAGCCTCCAGAAAATGTTCTTTAAGTGCGTCACCGCTAGTATATACCACATCTCCCCACTGATTGTAGGGCCCTTTGGGGGAGTTAGTGCGAAAGTTAAATGAAGTTAATTGCCTCATGCCACAGTTAGCCATTACCGGGCTAATAAGATAGTTAAAGGATGCTGTGCACCCATCTTTAAGTGTTATAGTACCGCTTTCCATCTGTAGTCTCCTTTATCAAGCTACACCCTTAAGGATTGCCTTGCCTTTCTTAATCTTAACGAGATGTACGAGAAGGGGGGAAGTTTTATCTGTTAACAGGTATCTAGGTCCCTCCATCAGCATGCTCCCAGGAAGGATTTTCACTCCTCCGGGAGCATCAATCATCACTTCGCCCACCAGACGGGTGTCAGTGGATTTCTTTTCATCTACATAAAACTCAACCAAATCTGCTGTGGTCGTGGTACTCTGGCCATGAGTCCCACTCCGAGTAAAATTTGATTGCACACTGGCTCCCCCCATAGCAGATCCCTTGTACTTCTCAAATGGTTCCGATTCAAAGTGACGCAAATCACCATTGAGGTCGAATGTAAATAGCCTGTGCGCGTCAGGCTGTAGCACATCGTCAATATCAATAGAGTTACGCTCAGCAAGCCACTCTAGCATACGAGGTTCTGATGCTATCAGCATTGAATTCTTTTTGTGGCAGAAGGCAAAGGAGAATATACGTTCTCCGTTACACGCAATACGAAGTTTATGGTCATCCTCATACCACACAAAAGCATACGCTCCATCCAAGTGCTTAAAAGCCTCCTTGCCCTCCCTGAATATACGGTATAGTGCATAATCACTATCGACGCAGAACTCCTGTTCCTCGTACCTAGCTGGAGTGTTTCTTATACTGCCATTGTGTACGCCTATAAGGTATCTATCCCCGTCCTCGTGAATAAATGGATGACAATTGTCATAGTTTACACTGCCCTTGGTAGCCGCACGATGGTGCATGATAGTGGCCGATGAGGTATCTGCATCCCTGATAAGCCTAGAGAACATCATACTAGACCGAAACATATACCCATCCACAGGCAGCTTGTGCATCTTAACCCCCCCAGAGGGGCTTACCTGGAACATACCAGTACTGTCTGCACCACGAAGCATTCCTGTGAGAGTACCATGTTCCATGTACTTACACACATCAGAGCGCACCGACGTTGCTCCCTTACCATTAACAACACCTACAATACCGCACATATCATGAGTCTCCTTTCATGCGAGAGAGTTTACGTACTGCCCAGTTGCTTGATGGGGTATCCCACAAATTATCGGGGGAAGATTTTGTTCTTCTTACCACTGCTCCTCCCGCTGACATAAGAGCGATAGTATTATCAACCGCCTCCCACGCGGAGGAAGGGCAGAAGTGTACAAGTAGTTGTTCCCACAGTGGCCCCATAATGTCCTGACAAAACTCTGTAATGCCCCTGCTACTGATAGTTTTTAGGACATTAGGAGAGCCATCATACTCCTTAGCAGCCTTCTTTATCTGCAAGATCATATTGATCCATGTGAGTATGCGATTCTTGTCGAAGGTAGTGGGGAGATGCCGCATCTCTATAGTACCAAGAGAGTGTAGAGGCAAGATATTAACTGCCTGATACTTGCTGAGTCCTCCACTTTTAAGCAGCTTCGTCAGTACTTTGCCTTCCGTATCGAACATGATCTTGCCTAGAGTGTCATAGCTTCCTTTATACTCCGACCATGCCCCACAGAATCCACAGTTTCTGCGCCAGTTGCCTGCCCACCTAAACAGGGCGTGCTCCAAGAGTAGATAGAACACCATAAAGCGCGCCAGTTCCCCTCTAGCCATATCGAAATCTGTGCAATCCAAATGTATGTGGATGCCCGCTCTAGGCATTCCTTCGCTCCATCCATACTCCTTGGCCAGTTCACATATCTCCTCTATCGCAAGCTCCAGTTGCACACCTACAAGTCCGCCTCTAGTGATAAATTCCATTCCATTATTTCGTAGAGAATTATCCACCACACTTTCCCACGAGTTGGTGGGAGGTACTCCGGTACAGTTCTCTACTTCTACCTCCACACCCACCTTAGCATTAGGCAATACTAATGTGGAAGGCGCACCCGTACTTGCGTGCACTGGCTTTCCTACTAGGTCTCCGATCTTCACATCACTCTCCTACGTACGGATTTGCCCACCTACCGGACGGCACTGGTACCCCGCAGAGTTTCTCCATATCGTACTCCGAACTGTAAATGAAATACACCCACGCGGGTCCTTCCGACGTTTCCACTACTTCTCTCCTATAAAATTCTGGGTGCCCCTCTAGTTTATCGAGATTACTCATAACGGAATCGTCTACCTCGTACATCTCTCCATAGATAGTGTTGTTTCCTCCCTTTGTACAGAACGGAAACGCTCCAAGAGAGAACATATCTCCCTGAAACGTAACCTCATCAGACAGGCACGTACAATCCTTTAGTAGAGATGAGTTGTGAAATCCTTTCTTAAGAGATCCATATACTACCACTCTATTCATGGCGCAATTCTTCCTGTTCTAGTATGCGAGACAATACCCCGTCGTACTCTTCTGATGTCGTTTCCCAGATTGTCCCATCCTTAGAGCTAGCTATGCTTGCTCCCCTAAACAGGAGAACTAGCTCGCACACTTCCCCCGCTGAGGTGAATGTGACGGCAGTGGATGGACTAATTGCCACACCCAAAGCGTTGCTGTTTTCTGACATTAGAATAGCTACCGCCTGTCTTAGAGATAGAAAAGATGGGCGCAGTACGCAGTCCATAATTGCATCTTCCCTGTCCCCCTCCGCTAGGTAGGTGTGAGCCTGTCCTGCTCTAGCAGCTAGCAGTTCCACTTCAGGCACCTCTTCTACAACTAGGGAAGAAAATCTAAGCCCCTTCCTGGCCTGCCTCCGTGGCACATGTTTAATGTTAAACAGGAATCTGCCATTCTGTGTGTGCCTATACCCTAGCTCTGGATAATTGCCAAACATCTCGAATGTTACGTCTCTCCTTTTTATGGGAGACACCTCCCCCCCTCCCCTAACACGAAATACGCACACGTCATCATTAGTGACTCCTGTTATACTGCACGGAACCCCATCAACCGGATGGAGAAACTCTGCTCCCGCAAAGTATCCTAGGAAATCATCTACCGTATATCCGCGCATCTCATTCATCACGAAGTTCTCCCAGATGCTTACGCAGCACAGCCATTACACTCTCCAACGCACGGCTATGAGGAGAATTAAGTCTGGACGAATTCTCCGGATACTTGTTGAGATCAAGAAGGTTAGCCACTTCTACCCAAGGTATGCTGTCATAGATAGACCTCACCGTAGTTCCGGGCAACTCACAGCATGCCTGAACTACGCTAGCACAGTCGTCTACAAATAGCTTACATAGCATCTTATTAGAGTACACACTATGATTTGTGGGAGTGCGATACTCCAGCCCATAAGGCTTTTCCCTGTACAGGCCGGGCAGTCCATACCATTGGTATCTATCGCCCTGATCCTGCTTGCTGTAGTGTGGCCAGAAAGTAAGAGCCAATGCGTCTAGCATCTGCACTATTGCCCATGTAGGAGTACCGTTCTCTGCTCTGTGCCCTTCCCCCTTACCTGTGCAAGGGAAGCTGAAATGAAGGTGCCCCCCAGTAAATCTGTTATCCCCCAAACTTTCTACACTAAGTCCTTGCCTAGCCTGTCCACGCTTCCACGCATTCCTGTCAGGGCTACATCCTATCTCCATAGCTTGCGGAAACTTTAACAGCAGATTACTATCAAACTTGTTTGCGGACATGAAGGGTACTATTGTCAGCTTCTTCTTCCTAGCGAATACTCCAGCCTCCTCGATGGATCGCCTGGCTGCTTCCACGAAAGAGTTAACGCCTACCGGGTGCATGCCCACCTCAAGCGCCACTCCATCCTCCTGAACAGTTGTACCAATCTTTGAGGTTGGAAGTTTTTTGGGTACCCTCTTTGTTCCACCGATAAGGCCACACACAGGAATAATTTGCGAGGCTTCATTGTAAACGAAGAACTCAGCATCATGCCCGATCTTATACGGACAGTTCATATCTACTCTCCTAATGTTTAGTTGATGTTAACTTTCTGCCACGAGTGAGCCAAGAAATAATTGTTCCTGCTATAGGGCTTGGCTGCCGGTAGGATGGGGGGTACAAGCTTAGGTACAGGCAAAGAGCACGAAGGAGGAATGTCCACTACTGGAGGAGGCGTAATCTCCGCAGTGTTATCCTCTCCCTTTCTGCCCCTCCTCATCCCAGCGAGGAGATTTGTAAGCCTGTAATTCGGGGTTGCTGGCTGTCCATAAATGAGTGGTTCCATAACATCCGCCTCTTCATCCTTGGAGTAGGTGCGATCTACTAACCACGCCTCCGTTACAACTGCCTTATCGCCAGCAACAGATCTTACTTTACTCATTGCCTCCTTGTAGCAGTCAACCTGTACACAGCCATACAGGTTATTACTTCCCTCACAATAATACAGCACCAAAAATTTCTTGTCTGTCATGGCATCGATGCCCGCTCACTGATAGCTGGGTGTATGTAATTCCTCCACGAATCTTCCGCCAGTGTACCTAGATATAGCTCGGCGCTTCCGTTCTGCACTATGTAATCAAAGCAGCGGGCTGTGCACTGTTGTCTATACTCTGATGTATGTGAAGGTGCCGAATTTATCTCTAGGACGTAAGGCACCCCGTCCTTCACCATTACATCCACTCCTCCGAAGTGCAGGCCGGACAGGGCCAGGGCACTCACTGCTGCATTGCACACTCTCAGAGGCCAGTCTCCCCACCGTACATTATCGAAGCGGCCCCCGCGTGCTACATTCCAGGCCACATCGTCCGGATTTCCCGGAGTTTTGCGGGCCACCCACGCTACTCGCCCACATATTACCATCACTCTATATTCCGCATCCTTGCGTATATACTCGGAGATGTAATACTCATCGTACAAATCACACGCCTTTTCCAGCTCGGAGAAATCGTGACACAGATGTACCCCTACCCCCTGTGCATGCCGACTCGGGCGAACTACTAGTGGGTAACGAGTGTCTGCCCGAACCTCCGCTAAATCTCCCCACGACGGAGGCGAGAGCCTATGTCTTGCTAGGGCGAGGCGGAAATCCCTCTTGTTATTTACTCTGTGAATAGCGTACGCCGTATTCACCACCCTCACACCGTCCGGGAGGGTGGATGTAGTGCCCCAACGAAACACCAGGTCGCCCGCGGAGATGACACCCATATAATCATTTCTAACTACCCAGATGCCCGCAGTAGAGAACTGGCTGATTGCGTTGCAGGACCGACGCCCCAACCCTCTGCGCCTAAGCATGTAATTCCTCATAGCTATTCTCCTGATGTTAAAGAAGCTATAGCGGCTACGATGTAGCCGATGAACACAACAATCCAAGCTGTTACGAGCCCTCCCTCCGGGGCGTAGGCTCTACGTTCCTCTTTCCTCATGGCTGTTTCCTCTGGGGGTGTGTCTCTTGTTCTTTTTGAGGTCGCGCAATTCCTTTTGCCTCTTCTTGTACTCCTTGTCCGGCAGTTCCTTGTACTCTTCCTGCTTTTCTCGGTAAGTCTTGCTCATTGATGTTCAACTTCCTATGATTGTGCACGTCTGTTCCACTTCTCAACTACCTCGCTCCGGCTATCTAGCGTTAGACCTCAACATCGCGCTGTCGTAGCCAGCCATGATTGCGTTCGCAAACCATCCGATCATCGCGCCCTCGTCAGTGGCAATCTCCGGGTTGTCCTTCGTGATCTCCAACCACTTGCGTGCCCACACTTGCGCATCCATCGTGTGCGGCCACTCGCCAGCCTTCACGCCTTCGGCCAGCGCCAGCATTCCGGGGAGTTCTTGCTCTTGGTCGGTCATATCGTTTCTCCATAAGTCGAGGTCTAACAACGCGTTGCAGCCGACACCGCTTCGCGGCCCGCCTAAGCTCAGATGTTAGGGCGCAACTCGCATGTTGTAGTAGCGGGGGAATCCAATGCAGCGGACACGGCGGTACAGCTTGCGCCATACCCAGCCCGTCGCAATCAGGCCGTTTGCCTCATGCGTCCGCACCGGGAGCCATGCAAAGCGAATCTTGCCCACGTTGATTTCATGCAGCAACTCATCGATGCCTTTCTCTTTGCTCCGCGCGTCTTTCATCCTGCCAACGAAGTAGCGCATGATGTTGCTATTGGTCGCTTTCGCGTTGTCGCGCAT
>Ga0075163_10001590_pt1 | contig 30678 bp, 40 predicted proteins | sample JI1023141ADNA_FD_71478 | JGI IMG/M metagenome (GOLD analysis project Ga0075163, IMG submission 71478) | Wastewater effluent complex algal communities from Wisconsin, to seasonally profile nutrient transformation and Carbon sequestration -... | ecosystem: Engineered > WWTP > Effluent > Algae...
TGGTGGAATTGGTAGACACGCTGGTCTTAGAAGCCAGTGCGAAAAATAACAGTAGCGTGAGAGTTCGAGTCTCTCTGGGGTCACACACAACAAAGTTTCTAGTAAGGGTACTTTGTGATGCATCAATGTTTATAGATAATCTTATCTTAATAAACACCAACCCATACTCGTTTGCGGATAATGGGCATGACATGATACCGCTCAGCCAGTACGACAATCTGGAATTGGCCTTGTGTTGGAATTGGTAGACAAGCCAGACTAAGAATCTGGTGCCCTTCGGGCGTGAGAGTTCGAGTCTCTCCAAGGTCACAAAATAGTTTTATGAACAACGAATATACTGAAGAAACAACTGTAACAGTAAAGTTTACAGTTAAAACCGACCAACATGAGAGTGATGAAATGATTTCCTGTTTCATCCCAGAAATCAATACATACTTTTCAGCAAGGACACATGAGGATGTTCAACGTAAAGCTAGTGCCATGATAAAATCATGGGTTGGCTACTTTAATGAAAAAAATCAAAAAGGAAAATGTTCTACGTAATACAAGAAAATCTCTTCAAAGAGCATCACTATCAGACTCTTTTGAATACAATGAATCGTTTCAAATTTGAATACGATATTGTAAAATATATCCCATTTGCTGGTGATATATATGAATGGTATGATTCTGAAGAAGCTGATAAAATTCCTGACTTTGAACCTACGGTTTATCAAACAGATAAAACCAAAATCTTTTGTTTTGGTGCTGTTGCCATGGCAGCAGCTGCTGCAAAACGTGGTTGGAAACCAGGTAGTCAACTTAATGATAATCACGACTACAATGTTTATGCGCCTGAATATGGTTTTGAAAACATGTTAAATGGTGATGGGCATGTAATTAATTTTACAGACCCTGTACCTTTTGATGATGAATTTTTCTTTGCTAGACCAACCATGGATAGCAAAGTGTTTTCAGGACAAGTATATTCAAAAGCTGCTTGGGCTGATTATACCAAGATTTGTAATGATACCGACACCGTTAATGTTATAACGGAAGAAACACAAATTTTGGTTTCACCTGTAAAGAATATCCAACAGGAGGTAAGATGTTGGGTTGTTGGTGGTAAGGTTGTTACCGCTAGTAGATACAAGATTGGTAATAGAGTTATCTATGCCAACTACGATGATGAACCTTATTTTGTTGACTTTGCACAAAGCATGGTTGACAAATATCAACCAGCTGAAGCGTTTGTTTTGGATGTTTGTTTGGCTAATGATGAATTGAAGATAGTTGAAGTAAACAACATTAATTCAGCTGGATTTTATGATTGTAATATGATTAAACTCATCGAAGCATTAGAAAATCACTTTAATTAAAAATGAAAAAGATTAATTTTTATAATATTCTTAAATCACATTCACCGTTTTTTTCTAGGAGATTAGATAGATTTAAGGACCAATTAGATACTGAAATAACGGAAGTATCAGCTCAAGCGGCGCTAAATTCAATGGATGATGTAAAAACGCTAATATTTGAAAATATTAGATATAACGTTAAATTATCCAAATCGATTGATATAGATAAGATATTAGAGCTTATTGATGAGGTTGAAAATGAAACTATTAAAAAAGTTTGAAAAAAATTTGGAAGTTTGAAAAATGTGTTGTATATTTGCATTCTTAATTCGATAGGAACCAAAAAGAGTAATTCGGGGGACAGTCATAAGTGATATGTCAGTAGCCAACCATCCCGATGAGGCGGGGAGTCGAAAAAAAAAGTTCTTAAAAAATTTGGTAGATTAAAAATTTCTTCGTATCTTTGCAATCTACCAAGCATGGAAATCTAAAACCTTCCGCGTTGAAATACGCACGGTCCATGTGAATAAACTGGCTTGACCAGTTACCAATTTAGTTCGGGGATGTTCTCCTCGTTAGAATAACCGATGAATTCATAAGTCGGAAAAGTCAGACCAATCGTCCTAGAATGGTTTGGCGCAGATGAAAATCTGTTCACAAGAAACACAACATTATACCCATTTATGGAGTATCGTCGGGCAGACGTGAAAGTAAGTGGGGTTGGGATTGGTCGTCCTGACTTGATGGGAGTGGTAACACTGACAAATTGATGTTGCTTTGACTGCTAAGAACCGCCAGTTCGCAGCAGTTATTGATGAAAGGTTATTTTCATCCTATTTGACTAACCAACGATATCGACTGGTTTTTACCAGTTGACTTCGAGTCAGCCACTAACAGGTGGTGCTGCGATGGCAGAAATGGTGGGATGATAGACTTAGTAAAGTGAGTAAGCTTGGCGGCTGAAAACAGGAGGTTGTTAGATTCTAAACTACTCAAAAGGTGGCAAGAATCATGAGCGCAATCACAGCCTTCTATCAGACTATTTGGGGCACTTGCCTTTTGACGCAAATTAAAAACGAAAAAGCATTGCGCACGTTCTGTGAAGATACAGTTATCCAACTGCAACATGTTGGCTCACAAAGTACCTCAAGGAAATGTGATGAGCTGAAACAAGTATCTAATCGGTAGCAGTCGGGAGATTGTTCACCCTTCCAAGGGGCCGAGAGTGAAAGGAGTAAACTATATAGCAGAAGCGTAGTAGTTGCTGGACTAATAACCAGTCTGTATGAGGAATACCAACAAAAATGTGGGTGTGTACTACTAGAGAAATCTAGATGAAAACTTTCCTCACAGAAGACCAAGTACTCAGTCTTTTAAACTTACGGGATTAGCTTAGTTGAAGAGCATGGGGTTCACCCTCCAAGGTCGGTGTTTCAGTGACATCATCCCGTACCAAAAAAATATTTCTAAAATATTTGCTTTTTCGAAAAACTTTCGTATATTTGCATATATTTATAATTTAACATTGCGACTTGGAGAAGAGGTCATCTCATCTGGCTCATAACCAGAAGGTCGGGGGTTCGAATCCCTCAGTCGCTACAAAAACAAAAACAATGAGAAACGTTAATAACATATTTGAGTTTAACTTTGATGCAGCTGAGGCCGATAGGTTCCAGAGGTCGAGTATTGCCCAAAATTAACGTTTATCAAAACTAATTTAGAGCCCCTCGACCAAAATCGAGGGGTTTTTGTTTATGGACTTTGGGGCTGCTAGGTGTGGCCGCTGGGCTGTCAACCCAGAACAGATTTATCTGACAGGCGAGTTCGAATCTCGTAGGGTCCGCGTTTTTTGATTATGGACTGGCAGCATATTGGCGTATGACACTCCCCTGTCACGGGAGAGATTGCGGATTCGAATTCCGTCCAGTCCGCACGTTGCTCTAACCTATTAGAGAATTGAGTATGTTGATAATGGCAGCATAGACACAACTTGTTTAGTTGTAAGTAGACTCTCTGTAGGAACTTTCAAAATGGTGCGGTAGCTCAGTTGGTAGAGCGTTGCGTTGAAGGCGCAAGCGTCGTCGGTTCGAGCCCGACTCGTACCACTGGAACCTTTAGATGTGGCTTAGGTTAAACAACTAAAATTGAGCAAGCATGGTGCTAGGGTTCTAGACCCACCAAGAAGTTCGACTCTTCTCATCCTTAGGAATAAAGATGGTTGGCTGGAAGGAGGTTCGAGTCCTCTATTGTTCACAGGTGCATCTGATATGAATGCCGAGAAAAGGGAAGCAATTCTCATCATATCAAATGGTGCGGTAGCTCAGTTGGTAGAGCAAAGGACTGAAAATCCTTGTGTCGTGAGTTCGATTCTCACCCGTACCACAAACGGCCTAGTGGTAAAATGGTTAATACGTCCGACTTTCTATCGGGAGTTGAGGGTTCGATTCCCTTCTAGGCTACATGAAAGCTAAATTTACTAATGATGAATTTATTATTGCATTAAAAACATCGGAAAGTTGGATTGAGGTTAGTAGAAAATTGGGTGTATCACATAATGGGTCAAGAAGTAGCACATATAAAAAATTATGTCAAAAATTAAATTTAGCTTTTGACCATTTAAGGGGTATTGGATGGTCAAAAGGAAAAACCTTACCTAATCGATGGAAAATAAATAATGAAGAATTAAGTTTAATTTTTGTTGAAAATTCTAAATATAATGGGGGTACTAAAGGATTAAAAAATAAAATAATAAAAGCAAAACTATTAGAGTATAAATGTATAGATTGTGGTAATACGGGTGAATGGAATGGGAAAAAATTATCATTACATTTAGACCATATAAATGGTAAAAATAATAATAATCGGTTGGAAAATTTAAGATTTTTATGCCCAAATTGTCACAGTCAAACAGAAACATATTCTGGTAAAAATAACAAAAGATAAAAATGCACTAGTCGGCTAGCGGTCTAGGCCAAGAGACTTTCAATCTCTGAGCAGTAATGCTCCCGTGGGTTCGAATCCCATCTAGTGTACAAAGGGTTGGATGACAACCAAACAATGTGCTAGTCACACATTGGACCCTAGTTTTTAATCGAGGCATGGTTGAACGGTTACAATGCCAGCTTGTCACGCTGTGCGGTGCGGATTCGAATTCCGCTGTCTCGGCTTTAGATTTTATGTCATAAAGAGACTCTATAAATGGAAAGATACCATAAGAGACGGTGGTACATGCTTTATGATTAATTATGGGGTGTTAGCTCAGTTGGCTAGAGCATCTGACTTGCAATCAGAAGGTCAAGAGTTCGACTCTCTTACGCTCCACCATCTTAAACGTTAAGGGAGGCAAAGACGTTCATGTAATGTGCGAAGCATTACATAATGGGGAATGGGTCTGCTGGGAGTGGACACTGAGCTTGCACCTCAGATATCAGTTCGGTTCGAACCCGAAATTCTCCACAATAAATTATAATGGGTGTATAGTTAAGTGGTTATAACGTTAAACAAAAGTAATCTGATAAGATTATATTCAGCAACCAAATCAATTTAGCCTGTCACGCTAGAGTCGGAGGTTCGATTCCTTCTGCACCCGCAAAATATACTATCATGAAAAGGCTGGACGCATTATCACCAATGAGATAAGAGAAGAACGCAAGAAGCTCATTGGTTCAAGAAAAGACAGGAAGTTACGAAAGTATTCTGATAACTTCAACGAAATATTTACGTTCTTTTTAAAATCATATCGGAGCGGTATTCTAACGTTCTGTGGTGTTGATGTATCCGTCGAGTATGACCCAAATGGGTTTGATGGTAGATACACTTTCAGACAATTCGATAACGGATTTTTCAACAACAATAAATTGGTATCACAACATCCAAATATTTCAAAGGGTGTTATAGTAGGCAAAAAAAGCTGGGGGTTATTTTTAAATGAATGGACCAATGGCATTGCTGAAGGGTCTTTTACAAAGAAAGAGATACTAGATGAATTTGAAAACCGAAATATCAAAATCCCAGAACCACTATTGATTGATTTCAACAACAGATTAAATCAAAAAATTTTAAAGCTATATAATATTGGATAAAATATTTGGTAGATTCAAAACAATATCATATCTTTGTATTATGAAAAATGAGGATAAAATACGAATCTTCGACCTATTGATTGAACAGTTAAGCCGCTATCAAGAAGATAAGCAGCTGACACCCAAGATGGTTGGAACGCTGAATAAGCGGACTGGTATCAATGGTTTCAAGGTAGCTGAAGTTGGGACACCAATTTTCGATACTGGTGACCGATACTTGTTGATGCTTGAAAGTCTTGATGGTAAGACCAATCTAGAAATGACGTATTATAAGGAAACATTTAAAGATTTAATCGATTTTATATGAAAGACTTTAAAACACAAATATCATTGCATAAGTATTTAGAATTAGGCGGTACCTTACAGCCAAATCAAGCACTTATATGTATTGACCATTATCCATGTATTTTTCTTTCTAAACGGATGAAAATATATAAGGATAGGGATGGTAAAAAGCGGGGTAAAATTATGCATTATAAGGTTGAAATGCAGAATAGTCTTTATCCAAGGGGAAAGATAATGGATTGCTTTGAAACGGAATTAAGTGTGTTGCTATTGGTAAAAGAAGTTGAACCATTTTTTGTAAAAGATTAATAATAAAACAATAAACATATGAATATAGTAATCATTAGAAAGGGGAACGAGGTTCCACGGCTTACAATAGCTAAGGATGAAATAAGGGTTAAATTTCCTGACAATACAGATGAAACTACCGAGAACCAATTGCTTGACTTATTCAAGAAGATAATAGAGGAAGTAAAGTATGAGGGAACAGCAATTCGTGGTCGTTTTGAGAAGGGTAGAATACGAATGTTTATTGACAAAAAGCCAAAAGTTTTTGTAAAAGAGTTCAAATTGGAATTATGAAACGATTAACAAATAAACAAATGCAATTTATTATGAGCGAAATGGCTAACGATATAATTATGTTACAACATAGCTTTAATAATGCGCTGGATGAGTTGGAAAGATTAGATGATAAGAAAAGACTACATGTTTTGGTTCATGATAAACAAACAGTGGTTCAATCCTATGTTAATAAAACAGATAGAATATGAAAAAATTATTGTTAGTACTAACGATATTATTTATATCTTGTGAAAATAAAGATAAAATAATTAAAAATGTTGAAATTCGAACCATTGAAGAATCAGAACATTTTATTGATTTAACGTTAAACACAAACAGTTTACAAAGTGTGGAAGACGCTATAAATCAATGTAGAAAAAATAATAAGAAATATGGTGGTAAAGTAGTCTCTATATATAGAGATTGTAATAATCCGAGAGGTTGTATGTATCATATTGTATTTGAAAGGAGATAAATAAATAGGTATGAAAAGTTATGATAGTATTGAATATTACGGGGAGAATTGGGGTTTACCCATCATCGGCTTTGATAAGTTAGATGGGTCCAACCTTAGATTTGAGTTCTCCCAAAAACGAGGATTTTATAAGTTCGGAACTAGGAACATGATGATTGATGAAAGGAATGACCCATTCGGGTTTGCTATCGAATTATTCAAGGAGAAGTACAATGAAGGTCTTTGTAAGTTATTCAAGACCAAAGATTACCGTAATATTTTATCATTTGTATGTTTCGCTGAGCTTGTTGGAACAAAGTCAGCATTTGGTCAACATGAATTCGGCAACGATAACTTTGATATAACATTATTTGATGTATCCCAATATAAAAAGGGTTTTGTACAACCCAAGCAGTTTGTAAACGATTTTGGTCCACTAGGTATTCCTAGAGTGGTATATGAAGGTAACTTGAATAAGGAATTGATTCAGCGTGTTAAGGCCAACGAATTCGGATTGACTGAAGGTATTGTTGGAAAGGGGTTGGTTAAAACCAAAAAAGGTGCGGAGCAGATATATAGTTGTAAGATAAAAACCGATGATTGGTTTGATAGGCTTAGGGCCAAAGCACCCAATCAATTTGAGAGTGAACTAAAACAAGCTGGTAAAACTTATGAAAGAGAAGAAGCGATTTGAAGAAGGGTTGGATTATTATTTTGATGGTGGAAACGTGGTTATGACTGAAGAATATCACATAAATCGCGGATATTGTTGCGGAAGCGGTTGTAAAAATTGCTGTTATTGGCCAAGGTATACTAGAGGTGCAATTGAAGTGAGGTTAGACGACAAAGTAAAAGAAGATGAAAAAACGTAATTTTTGTGTTTTGGGTGATATTTATATAATAGATAACAATCATCCAAAACAAAAATACATGAATTATAATAGCAAAGACCTTTCAAACTTAAAATTCGGCAAATTATTAGCCATACATTCGGTTGAAAAACCAATAACCGTAAAAAGTAAAAGCCGTAGTACTTGGTGGCTTTGTCAATGTGAATGCGGTCAGACAAAAATTGTGAGGTCAACAGAATTAATTAAGGGGGACACAAAATCATGTGGTTGTGGAAATCGTTATGAAAATTCATGCCATTACCGTGGCATTGGTAAATTAGCACAATCTAAATTCTCACACATAAAATACAACGCAATTAAAAGAAATTTAGATTTTGACATTTCAATAGAGGATGCGTGGAATTTATTTCTTGAACAAGATGGTAAGTGTTATTACACTAAAAAAGAGTTAATTTTAAAAACGCGAAATTCGGGTTCGATGACCGCCTCATTAGACCGAATAGACTCATCAAAAGGATATGTAAAAGGAAATATTGTTTGGGTTCATAAAGATGTTAACATAATGAAAAATGAATATTCTCATGATTATTTTCTTTCATTATGTAAACTGATTGTTGAAAATCATTGCCCGTATGAACCAAGACATCAGCGTAGTAATCAACAAGTTAGGAAAAACTCTTCAAAAAACGACGAAAAAAACTTGGACATTTGAATTTTTGTTAGTATATTTGTATTTCAAAATAACAATTTAATTAAAACAAATTAAAAAAACAAAAAAGAAAAAAATTATGAAAAAAATTTTAAGTTTAATCCTAATCGTTGGATTAGTAAGCTTTACTAGTGTAAACGCACAGGATTTTAAAGCTGGAAACAAAATCGTTGAAGGTACTACAATGGTATCAACAGTTAAGTTACAAGGAATAACAACAACCACATGGTCAGTAGCACCAAGTGTTGGTTATTTTATAACAAATCGTTTTGCTGTTGGTGTATCTGGCGGTGTTGGTGAAACACATGTAAAAGATGTGACAAGAAATAGAACAAATTCAAATATAAGTCTTGGTGTATTTGCAAGATGTTATTTCTTGAATATTGGACAACACATGAAAGTATTCTCACAATTAGACGCTACTAATACCAATCAATCAAAGGATAACGCAACATTTTCAACTGGCCTTGGTTTAGGTGGTAATTATTTTGTATCACAAAAGTTAGCACTTACAGCAGGTCTTGCCAATTTGATTAACTATTCTGATAACGGAGAAACATCTTCATTTTCAGCTGGATTTACAGGGGTAAACAACCCATTGTCAATGGCTAAATTTGGTGTGTTATATAGATTCTAAAATACATAAGTTCTTTGATAAAGATTCGTTACTGCAACCAAAAACGTTAAAATAACGGCCCTAAGGTAGTGTCTTTCGGTAATGTCGAACTTCGAGGTTCGTTAGTGGCTCAGCCACGGTAGGCATAGCAATATGTTGAAAGCGTCCCGAGCCCAGTGACTTGTATGTGGTCTGGTTCAACGAGGATAGACTCTCGGACCTAAAAAACAAGTTAAACGGCGGCCATACCCATGATGATGTTGTCTGCATCTAAACGGGAACAAAAAAAATGAATCTGTTATATCAAAAATGGGTTGTCCATGACCCACGTTATCCCCAATAACGTTTGTAGATACATCTACATGGAGCCTTAGATTGGAATAGCCACCCGATTAGTAGCATAAGGCCAAAAATCAGAAACCTCTGGTGTTGATTCAAATGGTCAACTAGGTAAGTAGGGAGCCAATCAAATCCCTACAAACGGACATGTAGTAGAGTTGGTTACAACACCCCCTTGTCACAGCTGTCACGGGGAAGGTCAGAGGTTCGAGTCCTCTCTTGTTCGCATTAATTTTCTGTGGTGTGATATGGTTCTCAACACGTCGGCGATGTGTGGGATGTGAGAAGTCCCTCCGTATCACCGCCACAGAAAGATATTTCAGTCGGAAGACTGATTTACAATATGTGTAGTAAGTCATGTATGAATTGTACAATATAGGACATGGGTGAAAACATATTGTGGGAGGTACGCCAGTGGTTAGACGAGCCCTACAAATGGGGACAGTCGGTGGTTCGAGTCCATCTCTCCCAACAAATTTAGAGTGTTACCCGTATTATGGGATAAATCCCCGCTCTGAAGTAGAAGTTTTAAGATATGTAAGTTACTTTGGTTAGGACATACGGGAGGGTACGCATATGTAAGCGTTTAAGGGATTCAATACCCACGTCTTAAAAACTTTGATTATGAAGAAAATTGATAAAAAAGACCGATGTGAATTATGTGGTTCTGAACACGATTATTTAAATTTCCATCATCTTATTCCAAGAACACTTCATAGTAATAAATTTTTTTCAAAGCGTTATGATAAAGAATACATGAAACATCATGGTATTTGGATATGTAAATTGGAATGTCACAAACAAATACATAGATTCATAACGGAAAAAGAAATGGGGTTAATATATAACACTCTTGAATCGCTGCTTCAACATCCAGAAGTAATGAAGTATGTTGAATGGCGCTCAAAAAGGGTTTAAAATATTGTCAAATTTGGTGTGGTAGCTCAGTTGGTAGAGCAGGGTGGTTGAAAGCCCTCGTGTCACTGGTTCGAATCCAGTCTTCACCACAGGTCGTCTTTTTATGTGTTCTGTACGAGAGACTATGTTTCAGACGTAAATGAGAACAATGTTGGCGTCGTAACTCTAGAATTGGTGTAACAATCTGTCTATTTTTCCTAACAAGGGAGTTTTCCAGACATAAAATAGAAAACTCAACTCATAAAGTAGGGACATAAAGGGTGATACCTAAACCCGTCCCGAATTGAAGAGATAGTGTAGTGGCAGCATAGTACCTCCAGAGGTTGAGATTAACAGCTAATGGCACTCTTTATGGCAAAACAAGCACAGGTTCGATTCCTGTTCTCTTCACGATGTGCCAATATGCTTGGTCAGTGTATTAAAATTGTAGGATAACAGACCCGAATAATTAATGAGGCCCCTACTGAAAGGAAAATTCACGATAAAACCTGCTTAGCCTTTGAAACGTAAAGGCAAATGGGTAAGCAGTCGCGAGACCGACGGGTCTGAAGGTTCAATTCCTCATTACCCACAACTTAAGTAACAATTCTTTAAAATAAACCAAAATAAATTTGGTTGGTGTTTAAATTCTTCGTATATTCGCATTTGTAATTTTATTATTAACAAAAATATTTTAAAAAATGGGTCTAAAAATGGGTCTAAAAAGTTTATTCTTCACAGATGCTGAGGGGAATAATAATAAGCCTGAAGTAAAGGAACCCCAAAAATTTCCTGTTACTCAAAATACAATACCAACCACAACATTTCCTACAACACCAGTAACTCAAACACAAAATGTATTTGGTAATTCTGTTGATAACACAATTCTAAATAAATTTGTTGAAGCATATGAGAATTGTTTCAATGCTGCTAACCAAGATGGGTATGACTTCTATGAATTTTTTCAAGCTATTGTGAATAGCGGTGCTATCGACAATCCACAGATGTACATAATGGCTATGAACATGGGAATTGCAATGGATAAAACTTGCAATAAATCAAAACTACTTTCACAAGCTGATTATTATCTTGCAGAAATAAATAAAGTTTATAATCAAAATGTTACTTCAGGGACATCTAAAAAAGAAGACCTTATCAGACAAAAAGATTCGGAAAATCATAATTTGAGTGCCGAATTAAGCAATTTAAGGGAACAACTTCAAGCGATTCAAAATCAAATCTCAACCAAAGAAGCTCAGCTGTCCGCTATTGATAGCAAGTATCAACCATTAATTAATGAAGTTGAACAAAAAATCCTAGCAAATGATGTTGCCAAAAGCACCATTGTTTCTAACATTAACAAAGTAAAAGACGGAATCAATAATAACATAAAATAAAATGCAAACACAATTTAAACCAACAACAACCGTTAATTCTTCACTGATGGAATTACCCATCATGAAGCACTTTAACCAAACTGATATTTCAAATAATATCAAGAATTTCAGAAAAGGTGAAAAAAATCTCTTCTGGTTTTTAAAACTTGCAGCAATTGGTGCGATTGGTTTTGGTATATGGAAGTATGTACTTCCACCAATATTCCAAGCCATTGGCCAAATGTTAGCAGTTGCAGCAACAGGTGTAATGATTGTTTTTCTTATCATGTTGGCACCAGTTATATTTAAAGGTCTACGTGTTTTAACACGTTGGATTCACAAAGCTGTTATTCGTCAAGACCCATTTGGGGAGCTTGAGAATCAACGTCAAAAAATAGTTAACAACCAACAAATTTTTCGAGTATCAAAAGGAAAAATTGACGGCCTTAAAAATGACATGCAAGTTGAGGCCGAGAAATCTGAAAAAGAAGCCAACGTACTTCAAACCAAAATTCTTACGTTACAGAGTAAAGCCAGCGCACTAAAAACTGATTTAGATAAAATGGCTAGGGATGGTGGTGCTGAGGCGCGAAACTCAGATGAGTACGTACAAGGAAACGGTGAATTGGTAAAAATTCTTTCTGAAAGTGCTAGGATTAGCAATAAGTTAACCCAAGCCAAAGACTTTATTCAAAAGTATGGTTCACGTGCCGCAATCATGAAGAAGTTCAGTCAAAAATTGGTAATGGTTGAGGTTAGTATGGATATTAAACTTGCCGATTTTGATGCGACAGTAGAAATGCTGAAGAAAGATTACGAATTCGGACAAAAATCTCGTCAAGCAACAGATGCTGCGAAATCTGCTATGTTATTTACAAAAGGTTGGGAGTTGGATTATGCCCTAGATGTAGTAACAAGTACAATTGCTTCTGATATCGCATTAACCTCTGGTAATCTTAGGGATATTGATACACTCACATCTCAGTATACTCTGGATAGTGATGAATTGTATTCTAATCTTAACCTATTAGCTGACAACATAAAAGTTGGTTCTAATACCATACCTTCAGCAAAAACATACAATAACCCAGAATATAAGCTTACTGAAAATGACAAAATCAAAAGCGGTGGGTTTGGTGACTTATTCTAATTAAATTTGGTGTGATGAAACACTCACACCAAATTTCAAGATTAAATAAATGTTAACAACGTAACAAAATTTTGTCGATATTAAAAATGTAAGTATTTTTACATCGTCAATTAAATTTAACTTAAACAATAAAAACAAATAAAATGGGAAAAATTCTCAAAGTACAAAAATTTACAACTTTTTTTGAAGCTTGTATCATAGCAGTTGGTATAACAATCGTCTTGGGATTGGTTTATTATTTTGCGCCAGGTCTTAGGACAGGTGGGTCAAAAACACTTGAAGCTATTACTGTAACAAGTGACATTATCGACAACAAGGCGCAAGGAACTGAATTACCTCTACCAACGAAAGAACTTTCAACAAAAGTATCCAAGCAACCACTTTCTCGTATTGGTGAATACGCGTGGAACGCCAACTCAGGTATGATTGTTGCTAACGGTGGCCCTCGTACAACACAGGGTTCTATCATGGAATCACTTGGTGTAAATCTTGAGATTGTTCGTCAAGACCAAGTGGGTGAATTACGAAATATGATTATTAAGTTTGTGGAAGAATACGATGGTGGAAATGCAAATCCAACATCTGAAAAATCAGCTTTTGCCGTGAGTATCATGGGTGATGGTGCACCATACTTTATTACCACAACACAACAAGCTTTAAACCAAAAATTTGGTAAGGGTAAATATCATGTTCAGAATATTGGTGCTATTGGTTTGTCATATGGAGAAGATAAACTTATTGGCCCAAAAATTTGGAAGGATAACCCTAAAACAATGGAAGGTGCTTTAATTTCATCTGTGGTTGGTGACGGTGACTGGGTGGTAGCAATCAACTATGCGTTTGCTAATAAAGTTAAGGTGAATACCGACGTAACGACATATGACGCGAAAGCAATTAATTTTTATCCTTCTAAGGATGATGACTATATCAACTCAGTTAAAGAATTGATTTCATCACAAAAAACTGGTTTTACAGTTGAATTAAAAGAAGTTATTGATGGTAAACTTACTGGTAAGACCGTTAATAAAGAAATTGATGGTGCAACATCATGGACACCAGGTGACAAAATTGCATTTGATGCTCTAACAGGCTTCACCGATGTGGTTTCAACCAAGGATTTCAATAACCAAATGGCAACTTCTATTATTGCTGTGAAGGAGTGGGCATTAAAGAACGAAAAGCAAGTGGTAAATATATTGAAAGCGTCTTATATTGCTGCTAATCAAATTAAACAATATGATAGCTGGGCTGTAAAGGCATCGGAAGCGGTAAGCAAAACATACAACCTTGAAACACCTAAGTATTGGTATAATATGTTTAAAGGCCAAATTGAAACAAAGGATGGACTGGATTTCCATATAGGTGGAAGCAAAGTTTTCAATTATGCTGATGCAATGCAGTATTTCGGTATAACTGATGGTACAAATCGTTACAAATCAGTGTACAACCAAATTTCAGGGTACTTAACAAATTTGAATCCGATGGATTTTAATAGCACATGTAAAGAAGGTGTTGTACCTTACGAAGATGCTGTTAACTTGTACTTCTTAAAGAGTATTGAAGGCATCGATGCTGGAACATCTGATAAAGCTGATTACACTTCAAACAAGACTATTGTTATGGCCAACGGTGAGTGGAACATCAACTTCGCAACAGGTAGCACAGCAATTGAAGAAAGCTCAACGGCAGATTTACTTAGTATCTATAACTTGTTAATTCAAGCGGAAGAAACTAAACTTAAGATTATTGGTCATACCGATAATACTGGTAATCCAAGTTCAAACTTAACACTTTCTAAAGGTCGTGCAAATTCAGTGGCTAGCTACTTGATTAACAAGGGTATTCCAAAGGAAAGATTTCAGTTGATTAATGGTATGGGTGATACAGAACCGCTTGCTGATAATTCAACAACACAGGGTAAAGCTCGTAACAGGCGTGTGCAGATAACCCTGTTAAAATAATTAACTAACAAAAAAAGGGGGCTTTCGGGTTCCCTTTTTTAAATCTATTTACAATGAAATCATTAACACCGTTTGAGAATGTATCCAAATTATATAAATTTATTATTATAGGGTGGTTATTTGTTCTTTTTGGGACTTGGAGTTTAAGTGGTTTAGGAACAACTCATATTTTTCCAACACCATCACAAGTTTTTGATGGATTTATTGATTTATATAACAACGGTTTGATTGTACATATTTTCAGTTCTATCTGGCTTTGTACACAATCTGTATTAATAGCTGTTGCTATATCCCTAATCTTTTGTTACCTATCACCAATTCCAATGATTAAACCGATATCAAATTTTATTTCTAAGTTTAGATATCTACCATTAACAGGAATTTCGTTTTACATTTCAATTTTTGTTAAAGACGCAAGAGCAATTCAAATCTGGGTATTGGTTGTGTTTATGTCAACATTCTTAATTACATCATTACTTTCAATGATTAAAGATATTCCTGAAGAAGAATTTGACCATGCAAGGTCTTTGGGTTGTAATCGTTGGGAGATGCTTTGGGAAGTTGTAATCAAAGGCCGTTTAGATTACGTATTTGAATTAGTAAGACAAAACCTTGCGATTGTATGGATGATGTTGGTTACCGTAGAATCAATATTAGCAGCAGCTGGTGGCCTTGGATTCTTAATCAAAAACAATGATAAACTTGGTGACGGTGGAAAAGTTGTAGCACTCCAAATCATAATCGTTTTATTTGGATTATTATTGGATTTTGTAATAACGACGGCTAGGAAACTTACTTTCAGATATTCAAATTTTTAAAACATGGGATACAAATTAGGAGAAATAATATTTTGTTTGGATAATCTTACCATTGGGTATCCAGACCAACATGATTCGTCAAAAACCAATATCATCCTTAAAGATATTAGTTTGATTGAGAAAGATGTAATTACTGATAATAATGAACCAATGGGGCAGACAATTGCTTTTTTGGGCCGTTCTGGTCGTGGTAAATCAACGCTTTTTAAGGTTCTTACTGGTTTACTTAAACCAACATCGGGACGAGCATTAATAACAGATTTAAGGACGGTACAAACGGATGATGCTAAAGAGATAATAGAAGGCGACGTTGGTTTTGTTGACCAGAAATATACATTGTTTCGTCACAAGACTATTTTTCAAATTTGCATGTATGCACTTAGAAAAACCAAAATGTCTAAAGCAGAAAAGACTGAATTAATTAATCAGTATTTAAATGAGTGGGGCCTGAATGAACATAGAAATAAATACTCTTGTGAATTATCTGGGGGTCAACGTCAACGTACTGCTATTATTGAACAGCTGTTGACATCCAAGCACTTTATGGTATTTGATGAGCCATTCTCTGGATTAGATGTTGGTAATATTGAAAAGGTTAAAGAGTCTTTTGATAAGATTTTAAAAACCGATACATTAAATACCATAATCTTTTCTACCCACGACATCCGTTTGGCTGTTGAACTGGCTGATAGTATATATGTTATAGGTCACCCAGAAGGGGTAACTGATTACAGTACCATATTAAAACATTACGACCTTAAACAAATGGGTCTAGCTTGGACACCATATGGTGATGGACATAGAACCGTTGTTTCAGACATCAAAAATCTTCTTATAAATTCATGATAATACGTAGTGATAGATTAACTAAATTATTTGAAGCAATATTAGGCCAAGGTATAAGAGCATTGGCCTTTTGGCCATTTATAATAATGCCTAGGTCAACGGTTATCGATGCTGAGCTTATTAACCATGAAAGGATTCATTTACGTCAACAAATTGAGATGTTGGTAATCCCTTTTTATATTTGGTACCTAATCGAGTATTACACCAAAAGCTACTGGAACATTTCTTTTGAGAAAGAAGCATATTCTAATGAGAAAAACTTGCATTATTTAAAAAAAAGGCGTATATTTGCATTCTTAGGATATTTATAATAATAACACACAAAAAAAAAAGAACATGAAAAAAGCCATTTTTGCGATTTGCCTAGTTGGTACAATGACAGCCTGTAATGATTCGGCAACACAAAATGACAGTGTAACTGACAGTACGACACAATTTAATGCTGACACTACAACTGGTATTAAAGTTGATAGCGTCAATGTTGACACTATTAAAAGTGTTAACTAAGTGTATATAAGGGGTTTCAACACCCCTTCTTATACCAAATAAGAACGGTATCAAATGTTATTTTTATCGTTGTAATTAAACCCAAAAGTATGGAAAGTGATGAACGAAGCGACACGAAAAAACCTAGGAACAATGTGTCTAGTTATGGCGAGTTTTCTAAACCCATTTGGGTACGACCTTCTTGTCTACAAATTGACACAATTAACGAAAGACTATTGGACTACAATGCATATATTATATGTTTCTGCGGCCCTATTCTTTATTTTATTCTTTCTTTTATATAAGATAAATCCAATTAATGAATTTGCATATAGAGCAAAGAAAATAACCAAACACATAAAAATTAAACGAAAATGAAAAGTTTTGACGAATTATTCAACGATTTTTTTGACGAACAATCAAATAAAGACAAAAGTAGTAATCCAATTCATGAGGAAATAAAAAAACTCATGGAAACTCTTTCTAGTTTTAAAAAATCGGAAAGTTTAGATGCAGAAGAAATGATTGCCAATAAATTGGGTATTAATCTTGATGAGCCAACAAGTACAGAAGAAATTATTGAGGAAGGAATGAGATTTACCAAATTAACATGGGATACCCCAAATGGCAGGTTTGTAAAAATTGTTGTTACTGATGTGCTTAGTGATGACACTAACAATAAACAAAGTAAGGGAACCAAATCAAAGACACTTGATGAGCAACTTCAAGACGCACTTGATAATGAAGATTATGAACTTGCAATTAAATTACGTGATAAAATTAACTCATTAAAAGAGTTGGTTTCTGAAAATAATAAAAAAAGTTCATAAAAAATTTGGAAGTTTGAAAAACACTTCGTATATTTGCATAAATCATTAACACATGAAGACAGTTTCTAAAAATGGTGAGTATCTGAGACTAAACGAATCTGAAGCAGACTCGAAAGTAAAATCTGGTTGGAAATATACACCAAAATCAGAATGGAAACAAAACCAAAGAGACATCAATAAAAAACAAAAACTCGAAGCTGAAAAAGCTGAGAAAAAAGAAAAAACAAAAGAAGAGAAAAAAAGTTCATAAAAAATTTGACATTTCAAAAAACTTTTGTATATTTGCTTATATTTATTAACAACACAGAAATAATAAAATGAAAACGTATACCACATATCAACCGAAACAGAAACCACAAGGGGGCACACCTCTTAATGGACTGGGTATGTTATACTTTGACGATTTCTAAGTTAATAGGATTAATCAGAAATAACCAACAACGACCCCAGTTCATAATTTGACTGGGGTTTTTTATTTCTAGTTGTGGCCGATTGAAGAGGCACTTGGTTTGGGACCAAGACAAAGAGTGTTTGATTCACTTCAACTAGACTAGGCTAGACTGTTAGAATTTCATAGACTGACATGTAATCATGGAGCATAGAAATTCAATTATTGGGATGTAGGCCCGTAGTCAGGTAGCGGTCTCGGTTTGGAGCCGAGTGTCATCACGACCCCGCAGGTTCGATTCCTGTCGTCCCAACAATAATATGGTCCAAAATGACTATATAAGTAAAAATATGGAGTAACATTGATTAGTACCTAGGAAGTACAACTAATGAACACCAATGTGAAAGATAAATTGAAATTATAGTGAATGTAAGACGCTGACCTTGGGTGGTCGGAGATTCAGATGCAAGCTCTGGTATTATTACACAACAGATTGGTTGATGCCGTAGACAACATAAATTAGGAATGGCATATATTGCTCTATGGTGTAGTGGTAGCACAGGGGTTTCTGAAGCCCTTAGTTCGAGTTCGATACTTGATGGAGCAACGAGGGGTTAAACTAAATTGGTGGAGTTGTCCTTTAAACCAATAATTATTGTGCTATGGTGTAACGGTAACATAGGGGTCTTTGAAGCCTTTGTCCTAGATTCGAATTCTAGTAGCACAACACCACAATATCAGTTGATGTAATCCATGTGGTAATAGCATACTTGGCGTAGGCCATGAGGCAAGGGTAATAATGGTAATCCCTTTTGATATTAAATTTATAAATGATTCGCCTAATGGTGTAACTGGCTAACACAGCTGATTTTGAGTCAGCGGACAGGTAATGCGAGTCTAGGTTCGAATCCTAGTTAGGCGTCAAAGTAAGGAAGTAAGTTAATCAAGATAACCCTATTGGTTAAACGAAGAATAAGTCCTTATGATTAAATGGGTTAAATTGGGAGTGCTGCTAAGACGGTGGATTAGCGACGGGCTGTAACCCCGTTACATGTGAAAGGAAACACAGTGAGTTCGAATCTCACCACTCTCACTAGTTCTTTAAAATATTTTCGAACAGACTGTACTTTTTATTACAGTTAAATATATTTATATTAAAATAAATTATGTTAACTTGTGAAAATTGTAATGAATTACATAATGGGAATTATGGTTCTGGTAGATTTTGTTCTAATATATGTGCAAAAAGTTTTAGTACAAAGTATAAAAGAGAAGAAATTAATAAAAAAGTTTCTGACACTTTAAGTATTAAATATAATGGTTTGACCAAACAGCAAAAAATTCAAAAAGAAATTGCTGATAAACATGCATCATACATTAGAGAAACCGAAGTGACTAGTTTACTTGATTTAAGTAGTAGAACAGTTACTAAAATTTTGAAAAGAATGAATCTACCGTGTTCAAATTGTAATTGGCATTTTGAAGATGTAGTTTGCGATGTGCATCATATAATTGAAAGGAAAAATGGTGGAACAAATGCACATACAAATTTAACATACATATGTCCTAATTGTCATAGATTAGTCCATAACGGTATAATTAAAAAAGAATCGTTAATTAATTTATATGATTATATTGGTGATGAATGGAAAAAGTATTATTATGTTAAAAATAATAAATTGATTAAAAATAATGGGCCGTTTGTGTAGCGGCAATCACAGGGAGCTGTAACCTCCCCGTCATTCGACTTTCGGCAGTTCGAGTCTGTCACGGCCCACAAATTTTTTGCTTGTTAGATGTACGGTGTGTACTCATCATATTTAAGAATCCTGATACCTATTGCAGCTTTCAGGGACAGAAAAGTGAAGGGTCTGGTTCAACTCCAGAACAGGCAACAAGAGTACCAATAGAAGATTGAGTTCAGCAATTTAAACTCTACTTTTAATGGAAAAACAAGTCAATCTGTTTGGTACAAATGCAGAAGTCGTATAACGGCTCATTATAGCTGGCTTCCAACCAGCGGACGAGGGTTCGACTCCCTTCTTCTGCTCCGTAGACTTTTAGGATTTTTGGAGCGTTGGCCGAACCAGCAAGTCAGCTCAAGTAAAAATTCAAATGCGAGTGTCGTATAATGGAAACGTAAGTTATATTATGGCTGGCTTCCACCCAGCAGACGAAGGTTCGATTCCTTTCACTCGCTCTAAGAGACTGTTTAGAATTTGCATAGGATTCGTTTGTAGAAGAATCATAGAAAATTCATTTTTTAATCATTTAAAATAATAAAATGGAAAAGATTATTAAAGAAATTTTTAAAGAGTTTTGTAAAGAAACCAAACGAAGCGGTGGTGTGTTAGTTCACTCATCAATTACTGAATGGCATACGTTCTTAGCAAAAAGGTTGACAGAAATGAATATTAAATAAATGCCTTCTTCGCATAGTGGTCGATTGTACTAGTTTTGTAAACTAGCAGAGTAATCTCCCGTCAGTTCGAATCTGACAGAAGGCTCCAAGCTGTTAACTAGTCAGCTCAAGAAATAAAAAGCTAGCGTTGGAGAACGTTAAACTCAAATGCCTTCTTCCCATAGCGGCGATTGGGCCAACCTTGTAAGTTGGAATATAAACACCGTCGGTTCGAGTCCGACAGAAGGCTCTAAAATATGGGGATGTTAAAATGGTAAAACTATATTCTGACAAGAATATATACTGCAAATTAAACACAAAAAACAAACTGTAAATTTGAAAAACGTTGGTGTAACTCCAGCCATCCCCACAAGTAAAAAGAACACATGATGAAAAAGATATTTAAAATAAAACGTAAACGATAAGGCTTCTCACCAGAGATATTGGGGGAAGTCTGTAACAACCCCCCCGTAGCAAACTGGTGTAGGCAACGAGCTTTTAAAGCGTTAAAACTAGTGGGGTATAAAATTGGGCTTCTAGCAAAATTTGGTATTGCCACTGGCTTTTAACCAGTCAAAAAAAGGGTTCGATTCCCTTGGGGCCCACTTAAGCTTTTAAATTGTCTTTTTGTTAAAAGCCACATATTTATATAGAAATAAAACTATGAAAATATGTAGCATTTGTAAACAAGAAAAAGATTTAGCTCTTTTTAATAAGAATAAAACCAAACGTGATGGTTACAGTACTATTTGTCGAGAATGTAGTCGAATAAAATCTAGAGCGTATTATAACGATAACCGTGAAAAGCATAAGGTTGATGTTTATAAACGAAATAGAAAGAATAGGGATTTAATTAGAACAAAAGTATTTGAATATTTATCGACCCATCCATGTATTGATTGCGGTGAAACTGACCCAATTGTTTTAGAATTTGACCATAGAGATGATTCTAAAAAATATAAAGATATTAGTACATTAGTATCACAGGGTTATAAGTTAGAAACAGTATTCGCAGAGATTAATAAATGTGATGTTAGATGTGCTAATTGTCACAGACGTAAAACTGCAATACAATTTGGTTGGTATAAATTCTTAAATAAAGAGCAAAAGGTTTAAGTACCTCACGTTGGTTCGAATCCTAGCGGGGGGACTAAAAATAAGATTAATTTTTGACCTCGTAGGTTAGCGGTTGAGACCGACAGCCTTTTAAGCTGTAGATGAAAGTCCATCGTGGGTTCGAATCCCACCGAGGTCACCAAAATAAAAACAAATGGAACAGTTATTGGTGAATCATTTTAGTGATAGATATCGTAGAATTTGGGTTCAGTACAGCAAGTTTTCAACATGTATTACGTTGTTTCCAATTGATAGACAACAGTCATATCAATTTGTAACTGCACAAAGGAAGATTCAAGTATTTGAAGAACTTGTTCAATTGATTAACGATAAGGATGTATAATCCTTATTTATTTCGGCTCTTAGCAAAACTTGGTATTGCCACAGCCTCTTAAGCTGTAAAAAGGTTTGGGTTCGATTCCCACAGGGCCGACAAAAAAATATTTGATATTTAAAAAAGATTTCGTATCTTTGTAATATGGAAAAATATTACATAGTACCAGCGGAAATTTTCGAAAGTAATTTCCCTGAAGAATACGAAGATTTACTTCTGGAAGGTGATGTTTCAGCATTTAATACAAATGTTGACATTAAAAAAATTGCAGAAGTATTAAACAAAGAAGAATAAACAAGAAAAGAGAATTCGTAGCTGGGATAAAACCTAGAGGAAGTTCGACACAACAAAACCTAATTTGGGAGGACTAGTAGATTTTCGAAAATCCGTTATACCAAAGAAGTTGCAATCCAAACAGTTTGAGGGTGACGGTTTCCCTTTGAGAACGGGTTGGAGCAGTCATCTTAGGATGACCACTTGAAAGAGTGAGATAAATTACGAAATAAAACAGAACGTCGGCTAAGCTCAATCTTGTATATTTATAAATGCCGAGTTGAAAGGGAATCCACGGTGGGGACACCGCCCCTCGGCTCCATGCGGATGTAGCTCAATTGGTAGAGCGCCAAATTTTTTAACTTTTTCACGGACAACCGATATTTATTATAAAATAAGGTTGTCCATGAGAGAAAGAGAAAAATTAGAAAAAGAATGTTTAAATTGCGGTGGTAAAATTCCTAATAGGAACATATACTGTAATAATAACTGTCAAGGTGAACATAAAAGAAAATTAATATTTGAAAATATTGAAAAAGGTGATACCACTCTTTATATCAATAATTATAGAAATTATTTAATTTTCAAATATAGTGAAAAATGTATGGAATGTGGTTGGGATAAAAGAAACCCAATAACTAACAACGTTCCAATACAATTAGAACATATTGATGGGAATTCTGACAATAATTCTTTGGATAATTTAAAGTTACTTTGTCCTAATTGTCATTCACTAACACCAACATTTGGTGCGCTGAATAAAGGTAATGGTAGAGAATTACGTAGGGTAAAAAGACAAGAAAAAAAATAACGCGACTATAGCACAACGGTTAGTGCATCGGCTTGCCAAGTCGAGGATGCCAGTTCGATTCTGGTTAGTTGCTCAGAGGCCGTGGGTTCGAGCCCCATCATCCGCTCAATGAGTTGTGAAAAACATAAAAGAGTTATTGAGAAATATGACGGTAGTCTTCAGCAGTTAGCTATTGATATTGGAGACTTACATTATGAAGCCCTTTCATTGCTGCTTCAAGAGTTTACCATTAAACTTAATGCTGATGGGAATAAAGACCTTGATGGTGGAAGAAAAAAGCTAGCTATGGCCTTATATAGAGCTGCTGAAGCAATTGAAGAGGCAGAAAAACACATCTCAGAGGCTTGGAAAATATCTAAGCCGTTTATGGCATAAGCAACCATGGTTTAGTTGGTTAGAATCCATCTGTGGTATAGATGGGACCCCAGTTCGATGCTGGGTGGTTGCTCATTTAATATTTATCCTTCATCTTTCCCTAATTTTGTGATATTTATAATAAAATATAAATTATGAATATCCTCACAAAAACAGAATTAAATACACTTCTTAGTTCTGGAAGAATAGAGTTAAGCGCTGGTACATATTGCTTCCCAATAGATTTTTCATATGATTTTGGTTCCTTAGACGTTTATATTCAAGGAGTTGCTGGAAAAACAGTCATTACTACATATGACGGTACAGCAGCAACCGATTTTTCCCCTAAAGAGATTGATACAACTCAACCAGACAACAATTTAGATGGTTTATATGTGGTAGGAAAACATCCAGTTACATCATATGGTGGTGGATTAGCACATCTTAATTTAAAGGGTGTATATAATACAAATGGTGAGAATGTCTTTTATGTACAAGGAACCGTTTTAAAGAAAAGCAATGGTATTTGGAGTCGACATTATACAGGTGCTGGATTTATTACTCAGGGGAATTTAATAGTTAAAGATGTAATATTTGACAATTGTCAGTTTTATATACTTAGCCCATTTAGTCTAATGGGAAAGTTAACCACATCAGAGAACTTTGAAGTTGATAATTGTAAATTCAATAATGTCGCGAGGGTAATTTCTTCGATTACTTATGGTGGTATTGACCAGAAACCAAACTGGTACAACACTCTTCAATACTATTCAGCCGTTGGTCAACTTAGATTCAAGAACTTCAAAATGACCAATAATGAATTCTCAAAAATCCACTCATTCATTGTTGGTGGTTTCCCACCTTCAGAGATAACAACCATAACCAATAACACCATTCGGGATTGCAACACTATCTTACATTGTTTTAACTTATTTATCAAGTGCTATGGTAATGATGATTATTTTAGAGATAGAATAAGTCAAAATATTTCTAATAACTTCTTTATAAATATTAAACCAATAGCTAACAACTGGACCACATCTTTGATACGCACATCTGGTATGGCCACAATAAATGCTAATCAATTTATAGATTGTAGTCAACAAATTTGTTTCTTATCAGGTGGTCAATCCATATTCAGCAACAATATGGTTTCAAAATGGGTAGATGGCGTTGAACTTCAAAGTCCTGTTATTTTGGTTAAAACTGGTCCATCAACGAATTTAATAACTGGTAATAATATTGTCGCCCCTATGTCAACCATTGTGGCCTTAGAAGGTACTTCAAATACAATTATAACTGGTAATAACATTATTGGCTTGACAAGATATAGGACAGTTTCACCTACAACTCTTGGTATATCAAAAGATAGGGTTTATTATGTTACTAATTTGGCTAAGTTTAAAGAATTAGCTATTAATTACGACAATACAGTTATAAATAATTGCCATGTTTTTTATAATAAAACAACACAAAAATGGTCGAAGACAGTAATCAATAATATTGGCTTTTTATTTTCTAAGGCTGATGGTGCTATTGGTACTCAATATTTGAAAGTATCCAATAATGTGCTCGAAGTTGAGGGGTTGACTAATGTAAGTAGTAGAGTAGGAAGTAATTTTAAATCAATTTTGATAAACGATAATGATATTACAGGGTCAATTTATTTACATTTAGGGTTAACACCTATTGACGATTACGTATTTACAAATAATTATCTGAAGACTCCTTTAACACATTCTGGTACCCAAGTACGTAATATATATAACGAAAACAATAAAGTAGCGAAATAAAATGATTAGGAAATTATTAAGGGAAGCGATAGATAAATTAATAAATGAAATTGATTGGTCGGAAGACTTTGCAGACGTACAAAAAGAATGTATATCACCTGAAGACTTAAAAAAATATTTAGATAAGGTTATCTCAAATGCTGAAAAGGATTATGGTGAAAGGGAAAAGTTCTCACCCAAGATGCCATATATTCATTCAAAATCAAAGTTATTTAAAGGTGGTCAATTAGATATTGATGATTTCGCTAAAAGAATAACGGAGAAACCCAACACATTAATCAATACCAATGAAAAAATGTTGAAGAGTGGTTTACCTAATGAATTCTTTTATAAAACTGGTGTTCCAGCTTTCAGAGGAATCGCATACGATATAAATAAAAATAAATTTTTTGTTATCAATACCTGCCCAGGTGCTGGTGCTTGTAGAGTAATTTGTTATGCACTAAAAGGTAGATACATACAATATCCTGTTTCTTATGATTTAATGACACGCCGTTTGAATTATTTATTAAATTATCCAAACGAATATGAGAATCAATTATATCTAGAACTTAAACAAATTTGTGTAAAGCATAAAGCTTATAAAGGAAATGAACCTAAGGTTATTTTAAGGTGGAACGATTCTGGTGATTTCTTCACCAAGAGATATGTTTCCATTGCCGAGAGGATTATTAAGAAGCTTCAAGACGAAGGATTTAACCTTATTGATGATGCTTATACTAAAATGGCTGATGTTGCTAAATCATCAAAAATTGGGTCCGTTGCATTTTCTCTTGGTGGTTCAAATAAAGAACGTTCAAAAATCGATACGGAGAAACAGAAAATCTCTGCTTGGGTACCAACAGAATTATTTAAAGGTTTGGACCTAGCAAAAATATCTGACAAAGAAATTCTAAAGAAGAAAGTTGCTGAGTACTTCAATTTACCATTGAAGAATATTATTACATACACCGAATTATTAAGAACACCTGAAAAACCAAACATAATGAAATGGCATGTTTTGGTCACCCCAAATGATGGTGATGATGCGGCGGCTAGAAGAGATGTTAAAACAATTTTATTAACACAACACTAAAAATTTGCATTATTTGATAATTTTTAGTATATTTGTGTATGAAAAATTCAATCCTTATCGATTTAGATACTGATAGAGAAAGACCAATACTTTTCAGTAAACCGCCAGACATAATTCTTCCAGACAACAAAGAAGACGCAGCTAAAATGCTTGCAATTGATATTGCAACACTATCCTATGCGATTAAAATGCTTATCGGCATGATAAACGATAATCCAACTAAAATCTCTTTAGTTAATGGTGTTACCAAAACAATTAACGAGACTCTTACAGAAACAATTTTAAATGAACCTGAAAAAAACAGTGAGGAAAGCTCTTCTGAAGAAACAGAAGAGAGTATATGATTATGGGTGTGTAATGGTCGGATTAGACATTGACAACCAAGAATGGAATGAAATTCAAGATGCTATCGATGAAGATGATATATATTTTGGTGATGGCAAAAATGGTGGTTATGGTAGGGAGTTAGACCCACATGTTACAATTTTATTTGGTGTCCATGAAGATGTAAAGGATGAAAAAGTTGAAGCCTTGATTAATGAGATTAAAAAACCAGAATTAAAATTAAATAAAATTTCATCATTTGAAAATGAATTATTTGATGTTTTAAAGTTTGATATTGAGAGTTCAGACCTTCATAAATTAAATGAAATTTTTAAAACGTTACCACACACAACAGACTTCCCTAATTATCATCCACATGCGACAATATGTTATCTAAAAAAGGGTATGGCAAAAAAATATGTGAAAAATCTTTTGAATGTTAAACCTATTGAAGCTAAATCTTCTGAGGTACTTTATTCAAAGCCAGATGGGACAAAGAAAAAATATAAAATAAAATGAAAACATTTGATAGGGCAAACCGATTAGTTTCAGCACATTCTTTCACCGTTTTTCCGCAAGACTTAAATTATAATGATACGCTATTTGGTGGTGTTATCATGAGTAATATGGATTTGGCTGGTGTAAAGGTTGTCAGAAGAGCATTATATGGAACTGGTGCTGATGGATGTGTAACCGCATCTGTTGATAGAATTGATTTTCATAAACCAGCTTTTTTGGGGGACCTAATTGTAATGTCTTCCGAAATTAAATCACTGGGTAAATCATCGGTTCAAGTACGGATAAGTGTAAATCGTGAAAGTATGATTGGTGAAATTGAAGAAATCTGTGCCGCAAATTTTACATTTGTAGCAATGAAAGACAGAAAACCATTCCAACATGGATTAACTTTTGAAAAATTAACGGGTGAATAATTTGTATAATTCACTTTTTCTTCGTATATTTGATTCCAAATAAAAGAAAATTATGAATCTAATTAATTCAATATCAGAGGATTTAAAGACAGCAATGAAAGAAAAGAATACCGTAAAATTGGGTATACTAAGAGTTTTAAAAGCAGAAATTCAGCGTTCCGAGCAAGGGGCCAACGGTAAAGTTCAATTATCAGATGCTGATGTTATTAAGCTTGTCAAAAAGTTGATTGAAAGTATTAAAGAAACTACTAATAATCAGGATGAAATCACTGTTTTAGACGTATACTTACCTAAGCAGCTCTCAGAAGTTGAAATGCGTGAAATTGTATCATTATTAAGTATAAAAGATATGGGTGCAATTATGAAACATTTTAAAGCTAATTATGACGGCCAATATGACGGTAAGATTCTGAGTTCGATTGTTAAAGAAAGCCTATGTTAAATTTAATTGAAATATTCACCATCATTTTTACTCACTTTATCGGTGACTTTGTTTTTCAAACAGATTGGCAAGCAAAGAATAAGAGTAAAAGTAATTTTGCCTTAACTAGTCACGTAAAAACATACTCCTCATTTTGGTTATTACCGATAGGTATTTTACTTTATATTGGCCCATTTAATTTATATGGTACAATATTCTTTAGTTTAATATTCGCATTGGTGACATTTATCTGTCACTGGATAACAGATTATTATACCAGCAGATTAAATTCAAAGCTCTGGGCTAAAGGTGATGTTCATAATTTTTTTGTTAGCGTTGGGTGGGACCAATGTATGCATTATGTCCAATTATTTTTAACCTATTATTTCATAAAAACACTATAATGACACAACAAGAAATTCATTCACACTTGGATTCAATGTTAGAAAACCCTAAAACGAAAAATTTTCTTAATCATTTGGTTAGGGCTTACTTTCCAATAACAAATGTTGATAAAGTTTGGGAAAAACCAAAAGGAAGATTTAGGTGCGTAATTTCTGGTGATGAATTATTTTCCCTTCAAGATATACTCGATGGTATTAAAACCGAAGAATTTAAGAACGATTTTATGGAAAATTTAAAATCCGTTTTTAGCGATGGCATAACATCAAATCATCCAGTTGTTAAATTAATTGGTGATAGAAAAATGGGACTAACAGGTATAAACACAACAACTTTTATGTCGGTACCAGTTATGCAAGAATTTTATAATTGGGTTATAACCAAATCATTAAAAAATGATAAGCATATCAATTGGCTTTTGAAGTCAATTAAGAAGTCATCAATGATTGAAATAGCTGAGGGTATTAATGATACCGAAGTACAAGAAAAGGTAAAAGACCTAAAAAAGAAAACAAACAAAGTAGCAACATATACTCTTGGTGAGACTGATGCCTTTAAAAAATTAAAAGAAAAATTTAAAGAATAATATGAAGATAAAGATAGATGTGAGTGATGGAAAGAATGTGTGGTTTATAAGTGATTTCCATCTTTATCATAAAAACGTAATAGGATTTGATAACCGCCCTTTTAGAAAACCAAATGGCGACCCAGATTTGGAGACTATGCATAAAACGATTATTAAAAATTGGAATGCTGTGGTTAATGACAAAGATGTCGTTTTCTATCTTGGTGACCTATGTTTTGGTCGACCAGAACTGGCCAACGGTGTTATTCATGGGTTAAAAGGTAAGATACATTTTATCATGGGTAATCATGATAAATACAAAGATATTCATAATTACGGCAAGTTTGAATCGGTTAATGATTTAGTTGACTTGAAAATTTTTGGCGGGAATATTAAGGGTGATATACACTTTGTTCTTTGTCATTATCCGATTTATTCTTGGAATAAAGCTCATCATGGAAGCATAATGCTCCATGGGCATTGCCACGGTAACCTTCATCATGGCGAAGATGCGAGTTTTTATATTGGTCGGAAAGTCATGGATGTCGGATGTAACTTAATTAATTACACGCCAATATCATATATTGAAGTATTAAATAAATTAAACTAATATTATGTCAAATAACGAACAAAATGAGTTATCAATCGGTGTTACCCCAGCCGAAGAACGTAACTATAGTGATGATGGGATTCAAGAATTAATAGATAATTTGAATATCGGGGAAAGTTCTGAAAATTTCGAATTTTCTAGTGACTATAAGACCAATTCAGAAACGTTCCCAATATCACTTATTGAATTTGCAATCATCAATGAGTATCTTTTTGATTCACATAGAAAACCAAATAAAGATATCACAGTACCGCTTTATGGTTCTACGGATGCGATTGGTCGAATTTTTCTTGGTGGGCCGTATGATATGACCAACCCTTGGTGGTTCAATGTTAAAATTAATGACGAACCAGATAACGAATTTGTTATTCAAACAAAAAGTTATCTTTCCAATCGTGGAGGTTTGATAACCGAATTACATATTACGGTAAAAAATGGTGTGGCGGTTGAATATCTTCTTAACATTTTAAAAAAGATTAAGAAACTCGCTTTCAATAACTCAAAATATGTTGGTAAGTGTATCAAAGTAAAATTAAATGAGGATAACTTTAAAGGTATAGAAATCATTGATATTTCTAACTTCACAACAGAGTTGATTTTAAATGACACACAAAGAAAATTTATCGACCATTTTATATCAAGAGTAAAGAGAGGCGGTAGCGCTAGATATTTACTGAATGGTGACCCTGGCACTGGAAAGACAGAATCAATTCGTGAAATAATTAGAAAACTCAGCCCGATAGTAACCTTCGTTATTCCAGACTTTTCAACAACAGATGACCTTACAATAATATTAGAATCTTGTGAGATTTTTGATAACGTTGTTATTATTATGGATGATATTGACCTTTTCTTAGGTTCAAGGGATAAAGGTAGTTACACAATGTTATTAGGTCAGTTCTTATCATTTTTTGATGGTGTGAAGAAAAGAAAAATTAGCCTTCTTGCATCAACAAATGATAAGGGATTGGTTGATAAAGCAGCCGAAAGACCAGGTCGTTTTAACATGACTCTTGATTACACATTTTTAACAGAAGAACAAATTGTTAAGGTTTGTCAAATACACCTTCCAAAAGAGCATCAGATAAAAGAAGTATATGATGCGCTTAATGGTACGATTAATGGCAAAAAAGCAAAAATCACAGGCGCGTTTATTGCCAACTTAGCTGATAATATAAAAGAGATGTCAGAGGATGATGGTGATTGGACGCTTGAAGATACGCTATCTCTAATTAAAGAATCTTATCGTGGTTTCTATATGAGCCAAGTCGATAAAAA
>Ga0075163_10001591_pt1 | contig 30670 bp, 22 predicted proteins | sample JI1023141ADNA_FD_71478 | JGI IMG/M metagenome (GOLD analysis project Ga0075163, IMG submission 71478) | Wastewater effluent complex algal communities from Wisconsin, to seasonally profile nutrient transformation and Carbon sequestration -... | ecosystem: Engineered > WWTP > Effluent > Algae...
AGCTCGGCGGCGGTAAACGGCGGAACTTTTACACCGGGTGTCGGCTGCTCCAGGCGCTTGGCCGCCAGCGTGCCGTAGACCTCGTCGGGCACCTCCAGGTAGAGGCGCCGCCACAGCACCAGCGCTTCGCTGCCGCGCTCCAGGCTGTCGAGCTGCTGCGCCAGCGCCAGCTCGGCATCGCGGCGGTGCAGGCTGCCCGGACAGGCGGCAAGAAAGCTGGTGTAGCTGGCGACCGCAAGCTCGCGCGGGCTGCGCCCTCCTTTGGACTTTGCGGCCGGCTTCTGATCGGCGCCCAGCTGGCGCTGCGCTTCGGCGCGCAGGTAGCGCGCTTCGCAGTCGAGCACCGAGTCGCTGGGCACCTGGCCTGCGCGCGCCATGGCCTGCTGCGGCTGCCCGGCGAGCAGGTAGGCGCGACCGCCAAAGAGCGTGTGATAGCTCTTGAGCAGCGGGTAGCTCTTGACCAGCTCGTCGAAGTTCGCCGCCGCCCGCTGCGCCAGCGCCGCCGACTCGCGGCCAGCTGCCGGCGACAGCGCGGCCCGCAGCTGCGCGACCGCCAGCAGAAAGCGCGCCTGAACGTTGCTCTTGAGCGTGGCGGCGGTGTCCGGCTGCTGCGCCAGCTCGCCGAGGAGCTGCGCCGCCCCGGTGGCATCGCCGCTGCGCAGCCGCTCGCGCGCCTGCGCCAGCGGTCCGTCGGGAAAATAGGGAACCAGGCTCTGCGGGTCGAAGCTCGCGACCTGCGCGCTGGCCGGCGGCGGCGACAGCGCCTTGACCGGCTCCTCTTTATAGATGACGTCTTCCGCGCCCCAGACTATCGATGGAGCCAGCGACGGAATCGCAGCCGCCATCCAGACGCCGAGGGCGAGGCCGTGCCGACCCCAGCCTCTCGGGGACAAGTTGCTCATGCCAGAAAGGTAACAGCTTTTGCCCGGTATCAAAAAAACCGGAGCCAGGCCCGGCCAGCGCAGCGCGGCTCAGCTGGCTTTGCCTTCCTTGGCGTATTCCTTGCGGATTCCCTGAAGCAGATCTTCGGAAGTGATGAGGCGCCCGCCCTCTTTGAGCGACTGCAGCGCGGCGTAGCGGATGACGTTCATGATCGCGCCGCCCGACAGCACGTGATCGCGCGAGATCTTTTCCAGATCCACCGAGCTGTCGAGCTGGGCCTTGGCCGGGAGCCCCTGCCGCCACAGCCGGATGCGCTCCTCGGGACGCGGCATGGGAAAAAAGATCATCGACTCGAACCTGCGCGCGAACGCATCGTCCAGATTTTCACGCAGGTTCGACGCGAGGATCGCGATGCCATCAAAGCTCTCGATGCGCTGAAGCAGGAACGCGACCTCTTGGTTAGCGTAGCGATCGTGCGCATCGCGGGTCTCGCTGCGCTTGCCGAAGAGCGCGTCGGCTTCGTCGAAAAACAGGATCCAGCCCTTGTGCTCGGCCTGATCGAAGACGCGGCCCAGGTTCTTTTCGGTCTCGCCGATGTACTTGGACATGACCAGCGAAAGATCGATCTTGAAGACCTCGCGGCCGGTCGACTTTCCCAGCAGGCAGGCGGTCATGGTCTTGCCGGTTCCCGGCGGACCGTAAAACAGGCTGCGATAGCCGGGGCGCAGCTTGGCGGCCATGCCCCAGTCGTTCATGAGCGTCTCGCCGTGCTCGATCCAGGTCTGGATCTCTTCGACGTGGCGGCGCGTGCCGGGCTGAAGCACCACATCGCTCCAGCTGAGCTTGGTCTCGATCTGCTGCGCAGGAAAGCCAGAGCCAAAGCTCGGACGGCGCGGCTGGCCGATTGTAAAAAGGGAGAGCAGCTCGTCCGAGATCCGCAGCGGCGCCTTCATGATCGACGCGTCGTCGCCCGCGGCGGCCACGCTGGGCGGGTGCGCGAGCTTGAGGATGCTGTGCTTGGCGAAAAAATGCTGCGGATCAAAAAGAAGCTGCGCCCAGAATCGCAGCACCAGATCGCTGCCGCCCAGGATGAAGGCCAGCGTGTCGCCGGTGGGCACGAACTCGCCATCGCTGCCGCCGCCCGACATGCCGCCGAACTCGGTGTAGCGGCGATCGAGCGCGGGATTGCGCACGCAGAACGCATCGAGCAGCTGCGGCCGGATGTGCGGAACCAGGCTCAGCACCAGCGCCAGGCGCTCGGCAAAGGCGAGCTGATAGTGCTGCACGAACTTGGCGTACTCGGAGCTCGAACCGGTGAGATCCGGCGGCGCAAGGTCCAAGATCCCGCTGCCCGCGCCCGCGGTCGCTGCCGGCGCCAGGCCAGCGGCATCCTGGGTGGGCGGGGCCTCGGCAGCGGCAGGGGCCTCGGCAGCGGCAAGCGGCGCAGTCTCAGCGCCAGCGACGGCCACGGCGGCGCCAGCGAAGCTGCTTCCGCCCGCACCGCGCTCAGCGGCGTGGAGTCTGAAGCGGAGATCCAGGATGCGGCGAAACCAGTCCAGCTCCTTCTCCAGATCGCTGGCGTTCGCAACGATCTTGCTCATCGGGTCTGTACCTTGCAGCCTCGCTCAAAGCGCAGCATTTTTCGGCCCCGATCTTCGCATAAGTTCAAGGGATCCTGGAGGTAAATCTCTCAACCCTAGCTCGCCTGTCGCTCTGCACTCGCGGCGTCGGCCCTGAATCGGTATGGACTCGCGCATTCAGCCGGTTTGCGTTGGCGCATTCACTTGTTACTTGCGCGTAACAGTCCTAATTCCTCTTCCGCAGTTCGGATTTCTCGACGGAGATGCCCGTCTCAGGACGCTTCCTAACTGCGAGTTCCTTTGTCTTGGGTAAAGAGACAGCAAAAAGCGGGAAAATTGAAACCGTCATGGCTCGACAAAAAAGAGCCCGGCCAAAACCTGTGGGTAGCAAAAGTGATGTCCATCGCGGCCCATCGCTGACTGCGCACACCAGGGAAAACCGTTGACGAGCTGCCCGCGTTCGTGAAATAAGATCTCAAGTATTTTTTTTCTGATCCGACGCGGCTCCCTCCGGGGGAGAGCCAGCCAAGGGTGCCTCGATTCATGATCAGTGAAGTTCTGGTGCTTCTGAAGGACGCTGTGAACAACTACCTGGGTGCAACCCTGGGCTGGGGCAGTGCGCAGCCCGAGACGGGGCAGGTCGTGTTTCTCGACAGCGACAAGCTCGATGTGCAGGACTTCAAGCTCGGCGCTGTGACGCTGGTGCTGGTGAACCTGGAGCAGGAGCACAGCATGCGCCCCGGGGATCCCTACCGCACGACGCTGCCCGATGGCACCACGCAGCGGGTCCATCCGCCGATTCACCTGAACGCCTACGTGCTGTTCGCGGCGCGCTTCAAGGAGTACCAGCAGAGCCTGCGGTACATCTCGCTCATCCTGCAGTTCTTCCAGAATCACCGCGTGTTTGATCACGAGAACACGCCGACGATGAGCGATCGGCTGGACCGAATTCAGGTCGACTTCATGACGCTGCCGTTTTCCGAGCAGCACAACCTCTGGATGCTGCTGCGGACCTCGTATCAGCCGTCGCTTCTCTACAAAGTTCGCATGGTTGTGTACCACGATGAAGACGGACTGGCGGCCCCGGCGGGCGCCGGCCCGACGATAAGGATCAGCCAGTGAAGCACGTCGCGATCGCCGAGCTCCACATCCGCCACGCCTACTATGCGGACGGGACATGCTCGGATTTTGCGATCGAGCCCAGTGACGAGACCGATCGCCTGCTGCGCAACCATCGCTGCCAGATCGGTCCGCTCGCGGATGGATTTCGCATTCTCACGCAGCTCGGTGAGGATGGGCAACCGTTCCTGCCCATGCCCGCTGATACGGTGCTGGTTTTTCACCTTCGACTGCGCAACAGCGAGTTTTCGCTCTTTACCGATCTCAGCGAAATCAGCGGTCGCGCAGCCCCCATATTCACCAATTTCGGAGCTCCGACAGGCGCTGAAGGCACCTTGCGGCTGGCCGCGGACAGAGCGGCTCCAGCGCGGCCCGGCGCCGGCATCTTCGCCAGCCTGGAGATCCATCTGCTGAATCGGGCGCACAGTACGCCGCCGCTGCTCGGATCGTTCGAGCTTGCGTTCAAGGCCAAGCGCCTGCGCTGGGTCTACTACTGCATCACGGACGTCACTGCCACAACGAGCGAGCTTCGGATCATCGATGCCTCGCCCGCGGGAAGCAGGGACGTTCTTCAGTTCGGTGATGCGGGACGCACCAGGCTGGACGACCATCCCGACCCTGCGGATCCCATCGCAGTGCAGCTCGTGGGTCGCTATCCAGCGATGCGCTGCGTGCGCCTGATCTCTGATGAACCCGTCGCCTGTCGGCAGGAGCCCCGGAAGTATCTGGAGCTGCGCCTCGGCGACGAACGCCTTGCGGGCCCATTGCCCAACCCTTCGCTGCGCGATGCAGGGAAGGACGACGTGCTGTTTCGAATCGTCAAGTATCGAACCCAGCCCTTTCAACACCCATGAGATCGAGGAACGATGCCTGCCTACAAAACACCTGGCGTATATGTGGAGGAGATCTCGACGCTGCCACCGTCGGTAGCGGAGGTCTCCACCGCAATCCCGGCCTTCATTGGCTATACCGAAACGGGTCCCAAGATTGCTCGCGTGAGCACGCTGCTTGAGTTTGAGCAGCTCTTCGGAGGACCCAAGCCCGCCGTCTTCACCATCGCGACCGACGCGGACGGCAATGTCAAGACGGTGACGCGCGGCGCTGCCGCCAGCGCCTCCACGTCCGCGGAGCCTGCGTACATCCTGTATTACGCGGTCAGCCACTACTTCAAAAACGGTGGCGGCGCGTGCTACATCGTGTCCGCTGGCAACTTCGGCAGCACGCCGTCCAAGGCCGACATTACGGCGGCGCTTGGAGTGCTGGAGCAGGAAGACGAGCCGACGCTCATCGTGCTGACCGATGCCGTGAACCTGGCGACGGTCGACTACCACGAGCTCTGCCAGAGCAGCCTTGCGCAGTGCGCCAAGCTGGGGGATCGCTTCGCGATTCTGGATGTGAAGAAGGACGGCGAAGCGGGCAAGTCGGATGCGGAAGTGTTCCGCGGCGGCGTGGGCACCAATGCGCTCTCGTACGGCGCGGCCTACTACCCGTACCTGGAGACCTCGCTGACCTACGCCTACGACGAGAACACGGTCTCGATCCAGCCGGTCACCGGCAGCGCTGTGACGCTGGCGTCGATCAAGACGACCAACACCGCGCTCTACAACCAGATCAAGACCGCGCTCGCAGCGCAGCGCATCACGCTGCCGCCCAGCGCCGCAGTGGCCGGCATCTACGCCTCGGTGGATCGCAGCCGCGGCGTGTGGAAGGCCCCCGCCAACGTGAGCGTTGCCGCGGTGGTTGGCCCGGTCACCAAGCTGACCAACGATGCCCAGGAGTCGCTCAACATCGATCCCACGGCGGGCAAGTCGATCAACGCCATCCGCGCCTTCACGGGCAAGGGGACGCTGGTCTGGGGCGCGCGCACGCTGGCCGGCAATGACAACGAGTGGCGCTTCATCTCGGTGCGCCGCCTGTTCAGCATGATCGAAGAGTCGACCCGCAAGGCCACTGACTTCGCGGTCTTCGAATCGAACGACATGACGACCTGGCTGAAGGTCAAGGGCACGGTCGAGAGCTTCCTCTACGGCCTCTGGGAGCGCGGTGCGCTCGCCGGAGCAACCCCCGCCGCCGCCTATTTCGTCAACGTCGGCTTGGGCAAGACCATGACCACCCAGGACGTCCTGGAGGGCCGGATGATCGTCGAGATCGGCGTCGCTGCTGTGCGGCCCGCCGAGTTCATCGTCCTCCGCTTCACTCACAAGCTGCAGGAGGCATAACCGATGGCCCTCTCCAAGACCGATATCAAAGGTGCATATCCCCTTCCGGCGTATAACTACCGGGTCGAAATTGGCGGCGTCGCCATTGGTTTTTCCGAGGTCTCTGGTCTCAGCATCTCGCACGAGACCACGACCTACAAAGAGAGCCCGACCTCCGGTGGCGCCCCCGGCCCGATCGTGCGCAACATGCCGTCGCAGCGCGCGCAGCCGAGCATCACGCTGAAGAAGGGCCTGGTCAAGACCCAGAGCATCGCCACGCTGTACAAGTGGATCAGCTCGATCCAGATCAACCAGATCGAGAAAAAGGACATCTTTGTCCGCTTGTGCGATGAGAAGGGCGAGGCCGTGATCAGCTGGAAGGTGCTCAACGCCTTCCCGAAGAAGCTGGATGCCCCCAGCTTCTCGGCGTCTTCCAACGACGCCGCGATCGAGAGCATGGAGCTCATGGGCGACGCCATCCAGATCGAAGAGGTCTAGAGCGTCACGCACCATGGCCCAGACAGCGGAGACACAGAAAAAGAGCTACCCGCTCGCGGTCTATAACTTCCGCGTCAAAGTGGCCGAGACCTCGATCAGCTTCACCGAGGTCTCGGGCATCGCGGTGGATTATGACCACGTGACATACCGGCACGGGTTCAGCTTTTTGGAAGGCGAAGCGATCCAGACGTTCTACTTTAACCCGTTCGTGACCATCACCTGCAAGCGCGGCACGGTGCTGGGCGCGAACCCGACTTTTCTTTATGACTGGTTGAAGAAGGGCGACCTGCGGAGCATGGAGGTCAGCCTCTGTGATGAGAAGGGCGCGGCGGTGCTCTCCTGGAAGATCGCCGCTGCCGTGCCCACGAGTCTGAAGGCGCCGGCCTTCAGCGCCACCACCAACGATGTCTCGGTCGACACGCTTGAGCTGAAAGCCAAGGGGGTCTCCGTTGTCAAGGTCTGACACCCACTGCGGTGGCCAGCAGGGGAGGCAAGCATGCCCCTGCTAAACGAGCTCCTGATGGGGTTCCGCTTCGGCGTCTTTTTCTTCGCCGGTGGCCTGATCCCCAATCCGCTCGACATTCGATTTAAAAAGGTGCGCGGGCTGTCTGCTCACGTGAAGACCACCTCGGTTCAAGAGGGCGGACAGAACCTTTATACGCAGCTCCTGCCGACGTCGGTTGAGCACGAGAACCTGGTGCTGGAGCGCGGCATGGTCGTGGGCTCACCGCTGAACCTGGAGTTCAACGCCGCGCTGTCGCTGTTCAAGTTTGCGCCCTCGAACGTGCTGGTCACCCTGTTCAACGAATCGTCGATTCCGGTGTCGGCCTGGTTTTTCATGAAGGCCTATCCGGTCAAATGGTCGACCTCCGATCTGGATGCTGGCGACAAGACGATCCTCATCGACACGATGGAGCTCGCCTATGCCCGCATGCAGATCATGAGGATATGAGATGGCCATCGAGATCAAGGAACTGGTGATCCGCGCCGTGGCCCAGCAGGGCAGCGAGACCGACGAGCCCAGCGCCGCCGTCACCTATTCCATGGAGGAGCGGGCAGCCATCGTGGAAGCGGCGGTCAAGCAGGTGCTGCGGATCCTGCGGTCTGAAAAGGAGCGATGAGCATGGGACTTTCCCTCTTCAAGCTCGAAAAGCTCACGATCACGGCCTACACCAAGCCCGACCGGTCCATTCTCAATCAGAAGGGCTGGCCGTTCGAGGCGATGTTCAACCCGACCTCGTATACGCGCAACTACGCGATTACGTGGGGCAAGCGGCAGGGCGTAAACTCCAGCGGCGCGCAGCTTGAGTATTCGCGCAGCCCGCCGAGCGAGCTGAAGTTCAACCTGGTGTTCGACGGAACGGGCGTGGACACGATCGGACTGCTGTCGTTTTTCAGCCCGAGCGTGCAGTCGCGCGTGCAGGACTTTCTCGACATCACCTACGAATATAACGGCACCATGCACGAGCCCAACTACCTCCTGGTGGAGTGGGGCTCGTTCAAGGAGCGCTGCCGTTTATCCAAGGTCGATGTCAAGTACACGCTCTTTGATCGCGATGGCACACCGCTGCGCGCAGAGCTCGATATCGTGCTTCTCACCGATGTCGAAGCGGCGCGCCGGGCCAAGCTGGAAAACAAGTCGTCGCCGGATCTGACGCATGCACGGGTGGTGCGCCGGGGCGATACGCTGCCGCTCATGACCAAGCAGATCTACGGCAGCGCAGAGTGGTATCTGGATGTCGCGCGCTTCAACAAGCTCGATGACTTTCGCACCCTGACTCCCGGGCAACAGCTCCTCTTTCCGCCGCTGACCACCTTCACTTCGGGCAGCGGCAACGTCGATGGAGGCTAGCGCTCTGTGCCGCCGATAACCGTAACCATTCGCAGCAATGGCGAGGTGATGGATCCCGCCTACCAGGCGACCGCGCTGGATATCCGCCGCGAGGTGGGCAAGATCCCGCAGGCCGAGCTGCGCCTGTTTGACGGCGATGCGGCCGAGGGCGAGTTTCCGATCAGCGACACCTCCTTTTTCGAGCCGGGCGCAGAGATCGAGATCCTGCTGCGCTATGAAGGCGAGCTCGCCGACACCACGGTGTTCAAGGGCGTGGTCGTGCGTCACGGCATCGAGATGAGCGGCGATGATACCTACCTCATCGTCGGCATGAAGGATGCGGCTGTGGCGCTGACCGGGGCGCGCACGAGCGCGGTCTATCGCAACAAATCCGATGACGAGATCATCAAGGATCTGATCGCAAAAGCGGGCCTGGTGGCCGGCAAGATCCCTGCGACCAAGCCCAAGCACAAAGAGATGGTGCAGTACGACTGCACGCCCTGGGACTTCATCCTGTCGCGCGCCGATGCGCTGGGACTTCTGGTGGTGGCAGAGGATGGCAAGCTCTCGCTCGCGGAGATGGCGCCCGCCGGCTCGGCCAGCAAGGACCTGACCTTCAAGTTCGGCGCCAACGAGCTCTACGACCTGGACATCGAAGCCGATGCGACCTACCAGCCTGCTGAGGTCGCGAGCTTTGGCTGGGATCCCAAAGCGCTCAAGCCCACCGCACTCAGCAAGGCCAAGAGCACGAGCCCCAAGCAGGGCAACCTCGACGGTGGCAAGCTGGCCAAGAAGCTCAGCCTGGGCAACGCCACGCTTGGCCACGGCGTGCCCCTACAGCCCGATGAGCTCGAGTCCTGGGCCAGCGGTCGCATGGCGCGCAGCCGCATGGCGCTGCTCCGCGGACGCATCGCGGTGCGCGGCATCGGCGCCATCAAGCTCCTCGATCCCATGGAGCTCTCCGGAGTCGGCAAGCGCTTCACCGGCACCACCATGGTCACCGGCCTCCGCCACATCCTCGATAGCCAGGGCTGGCGCACCGACATCCAGTTCGGCCTCTCTCCCGAGGAGTATTCGCGCAAGCCCGACATCTTGGCGCCGCCGGCCGCCGGGCTCCTGCCTGCGGCGCGCGGACTTCAGATCGGCGTGGTCGCCGACTTCCTGGAGGACAAGGACGAGAACCTGCGCGTGCAGGTGAAGCTCCCGGGCATTGACTCGGACATGAAAGAGGCGGTGTGGGCGCGGCTGGCCGCACCCGACGCTGGCAAGGGGCGCGGCTTCTACTTCCGACCGGAAAAAGACGACGAGGTGCTGGTCGGCTTCCTGAACGAAGATCCGCGCTATCCGGTGATCCTGGGCGCGCTCTTCGGCTCCAAGAACACGCCGCCCGAGACCGTTGCGAAGCCCACCGCGAAGAATGAAAAGCGCGGCATCGTCACCAAAAAGGGAACCTCGATCGGGTTCATCGATGGCGACAAGGTCTCGGTCTACATCGAGACGCCGGCGAAGAACAAGCTGCTGATCGATGACGGCGAAAAGCAGATCTGTCTCACCGATCAGCACGGCAACTCGATCACCATGAGCAAGGACGGCATCACGCTCAAGAGCGCCGGCAAGTTCGTGATCGACTCTGCCAAAGAGGTCGAGATCAAGGGCAGCAAGGTGGATATCAAATGAGTAGCGATGCTCCCTTTCTAGGTCGCGGCTGGTCCTTTCCGCCCACATTCACCGTCGGCGGCGCCGGGGTTGAGACCGTGTCGGGCGAAGAGGATGTGCATCAGAGCCTGCGCATCATCCTGGGCACCACACCGGGCGAGCGCGTGATGCAGGACACCTTCGGCTGCGATCTGACGAGCCTGATGTTTGAAGAGATCGATCAGAGACTCCTGAACAAGATCGAGCGGCTGGTGTCCGATGCGCTGCTTGAGCACGAGCCGCGCGTGGAGCTGGATGGCGTGAACGTGACCGAGAGCGACACCACGCCGGGCTGCCTGCTGGTGAGCATCAGCTACATGATCCGCGGCACCAACTCGCGCTTCAACATGGTCTATCCGTTTTACATCCAGGAGGCGGCCCACCAGGGCCTGTGAGCACGCCATGGGCAACTACATCCTCATCGACGGAGACCAGGCGAACTTCATCCCTGCGTTCACGCCCGCGATCGTGGTCACCAAGCCTGGCAAGCTCGCGGGCAGCGGTCCGGCGACGCTCAACGGCAAGAAGCTCTGCGTCGATGGCGATGAGAGCAAGGTCGAGGTACCCGGCTGCATGTATACGACGCCGGTGTACTCGATTCCGGGAACCGGGACGCTCAAGATCGCCAAGCTCGCTGCCAATCAGAAGGCCAAAAAGACCCAGACCGGCGGCAAGCTGGTGCTGCTGAAGGGCCTGCTGTTCACCGCGAAGTTCGAGGTCCAGAGCCCGGCGAAGCAGCCGCCGCCAGGACCGGGATCGCCGATTCCGGATCCGACGACGCAGTATTCGGGCCAGGGCATGTTCATCACGACCAATATGCTCTTCAAGGGAGTCTGAGGTGGCGGGGCCGGGTATGCCAAATCAATCAAACGAGCCGGAGATCGCTGAGCGCGACGGTACGAGCCAGGCCGGACGCGCGCTCGATGCGCTGGAGCCGAGCTACGTCTCTGTGGATGAGCAGACCCGCGCCGAGCTGCTGGCTTTTGCTCGCGCGTACAGCAAGGAGCTCAAATACTACGGCGCCGATGGCAGGCCAGCCGGCGACTGGCGCGGGTTCATCGATCCGAACCTGAACCTGGACGACGTCGTGGCATTTCTGGAGGCGCCCGAGAAGTTCAGCGCCGCCACTTCACCCGAGCTCTTTCGACCGCACTTCGTCCTTTTTCTGTCGTTTCTGCAGCTGCTCGAAAAGGTGCGCGGCGAGGTCAACTCGCTCACCGCTCGCCACCTGGACTTCTATTACCGGCAGATCCTGCGGATGGTCCGCAAGCCCTCGATTCCGGATCGCGTGAACCTGGTCGTGGAGCTGACTCCCGATGGCACCGAGGTGCTGCTGCCCGGAAAGTCGCTGCTCAACGCTGGACCCGACAGCCTGGGCCGCGACCGCATCTACGCGACGGATCGCGACCTGGTCGTCAATCGCACGCAGCTTGCCAAGGTGAGCTCGCTCCTCATCGATCGTCGGCGCACGGGCCTTGACCAGATCAAGACCCGCTACGCCAACGACAAGGAGCGGGCGTGCGAGGCGATGTTCGCGATCGCGCTCGGCGATCCGCTGCTTCCCTATGCCGATGGCACTGCCGTCAACTACGCCAAGCTGACCAGCCTGCGGACGTTCCTCAAGCGCGCTGAGACCGACTTCTTCATGCCGCTGACCGACATCCGCGATCTCATGGCGCGCATCCAGCTGCGCCCGCCGCTTCCCGCAGAGTGGGACGAGATCAACGCCAAGCTGGAGATCGCGGGCAACAAGAAGCGCGGCGGCACAACCTTCAAGCTCGACCACACCTCGCGCGACTTTTACACCAATCTCGAAACCGCGGTCGGCAAGCTGAGCTTCGGCACCCTTCCCGAGGTCACGCGCGTCGACGATCTGTACGATCTGCGCGGCCGCAGCGATGTCGTCGCGTTCATTCACAGCGCCCTGTACTTCGACAACCTGGACGACTTTGCGCGCATGATGCAGCTCAAGCGCAAGTTCGAAAACGAGTGGAGCGAGATCAATCGCATCATCCAGGTTGCCGGCCAGCGCAAGCGCAGTGATCCCAGCTATCAGCTGGCGCCCACCGATGTCACCGCGTTTGCCGCCAACCTGAAGAGCGCCACCGGGGTCGATGCCGCCGTGCTCACCCGGTACTGGGCCGATGTCTCGACGCTGGAAAACTATTTCTACATGCCCGCCGAGCGCTTCGCCTTTGCCATGGACGAGGTGATTGGCACGGACGAACAGGACTGGGATCAGGTCTTCTCGATCCTGGCCGATGCCAACAAAGAGAAGCTGCGCAGCACGCGCCGGCTTGCGCTCCAGCGCATGCACGAGGCCACGCCGCCTGCCCGGCTGATCGATCTCATCCGCTTTGTGCTGGGCGAAGATCCCGACACGGTCGAAGATCCCACTGCGCTCGATCGCCTGGTGCCGTACCTCGGTCAGTCCGACACCGACAAGCTCACCAAGCTGGCGGCCGACAACAACTGGACGCGCATCTACAGCCTGCTGGAGCTCGCGCAGCGCAACCGCCTGGGCGAGCCGACTCCGGAAAAAGTCGACTGGCTCAATCTGTATCCGGCCGAGGACGCGACCAAGATCCAGGCGCACAACACGCTGGAGTCCAAGGACGACTCGCCGCGCTGGGTTACGTTTGGCCTGGCGCAGCCGCTGTCCAATCCGACCCCCACTCCCAAGCCGGTGCTCGGCTGGGCCCTCAGCTCGCCGCTGCTGGTGATGAACGAGGGCACGCGCACCATCACGCTGACCCTAGGCTTTGGCGCCACGCAGCTGCCGCTGGAGACCCTGTTTTCCAAAGGCGGCGAGCTGCCGCTGTCCTTTGAGATCAGCACCGCCAAGGGCTGGATCCCGGTCACGGCCGCTGCGCCCACGTTTGGCGCCTATGCGACGCTGTCTGCGGGCAACACCAAGGGCCAGCCGCAGGGCATTCAGTTTGTCCTGACGATCGCGACCGGCGCAGATCCAGTTGCCGCGCTGCCGCCCGAGCTGGTCGCGCTGGGCGAGATTGCGAGCCCGTGGCCGGTCCTGCGGCTGATGATGCGCCCGATCTGGAGCGAGGACGACAAGCAGCACCGCGCGCGCTACCCGCAGCTCGGCCAGCTCGCGCTCATCGCTGCGTTCATCAAGGTCGAGGTCACCGGCCTAAAAGCCATCCAGCTCCAGAACGATGAGGGGCAGCTCGATGCCAAAAAGCCCTTCGAGCCCTTCGGCGACGCGCCTGCGGTGGGCTCGCACTTCCTGCTGGGACACCCCGAGCTCGTTGGCAAAAAGCTCGACAGCCTGACGTTCAACTTTCAGTGGATGGGAGCGCCGGCCGACGTGCTCGCGAACTACGCGAACTATGGTCTGCCCGATGGCACCAAGTTCACCGCGCGCATCGGACTCATCGATCGCACGGGCGAGACCGTGCTCGATCCAGCGGCGGTGCTGTTTGGAAAAACTGGCGCGGATCCGGTCACGCTCAAGTACGCGGGCACCAGCGTCGGCACGATCGGCGCCGCCCTGAACGTCGGACATCGGGCGCTGCTGGACGGCGGCGCCAACCAGAGCAGCGAGCTCACAGAGTGGAAGCGCTATTTTCAGTGGGAGCTCAACGCGCCCGACTTCCAGCACGCCAACTATCCCATCGTCGCTTCCAGCCGGGCCATGGCCATGGCCATCGACAGCGCCAAGGGTGCGGCCACGCTGGATGCCACCAAGTATCTGGTCAAGCCGCCGTACACGCCCAAGCTCAAGAGCATCGCTCTCGGCTACTCATCTTCGCAGGAGCTGCGCTTCGACGATCTGGCGCGCGACTGCACTGTGCACAAGGTCTTCCACATCCATCCGTTCGGCTACTGCGATGTCGAGGCTGAGCGCACCAGCAGCACTGCATCGCTGGGTCTGCCCTTCCTGCCGCGCTACGACAACGATGGCGAGCTCTATATCGCGCTCAAGGATCTGCATGCGCCGCAGACCGTCTCGATCTTTTTCCAGATGGCCGAAGGCAGCGCGGATCCCGATGTCAAAGCGCAGCAGGTCCTGTGGAGCTATCTCAGCGGCGACCGCTGGCAGCCGCTCGATCGCCACATCCTCTCGGACAGCACGCGCAGCCTGATCAACTCGGGCATCATCGAGCTGGCGCTGGAGCCCGCGGCTCCGAGCACGCGACTGCGCGGCGACTATTACTGGATCCGCGCCACGGTGCCGCAGAACACCGGCAGCGTCTGCGACATCGTCGGCATCCACACGCAGGCGGTGCCCGCGACGTTCGTCGATCACAACAACGCCCCCGATCACTTCCGCGAGCCGCTGGCCGCCGGAACCATCACGCAGCTGGCGGTGGCGATTCCCGAGATCGCGGGCATCCATCAGCCCTATACGTCCTACGGCGGCCGCATGGCGGAGGCCGATGGCATGTTCTCGACCCGCGTCAGCGAGCGGCTGCGCCACAAGCAGCGCGCGCTCACGATGTGGGACTACGAGCGGCTGATCCTCAACCGCTTTCCCGAGCTGTACAAGGTCAAGTGCATCCCGGCGCGACCCGATCAGCCGGGAAGCCTGACGCTCATCGTCATTCCCGACATCCGCAACAAGCTCCCGTTTGATCCCTTCGAGCCCAAGGCGCCGTCGAACCTGCTCGCGGATGTGCGCGAGTACCTGGTCGCCAGGGCGCCGGTCTTCGCAGCGGTGGACGTTCGCAACGCGCACTATGTCTCGGTGCGCGTGCGGCTGGGCGTGCGCTTCCGCGGCGCCGGCAACGAGGAGTTCTACAAGCAGACGCTCAACGATGAGCTGAACCGGTTCCTATCGCCGTGGGCCTATGACGAAGGCAACGACATCGCGATCGGCGGCCGGATCTACGCCAGCACCATCGTCGACTTCGTCGATCGCCGGCCGTACGTGGACTACGTCGCCGGCATCAAGCTGTTCTTCAGCGACGACGGACAGAGCTTCCGGCCGGTGCCGCGACCGGCCCCCGGAGTGAGTGAGGGCTACTTCGTCGGCACCCAGAAACCGGATGCGGTTCTGGTCGCTGCACGCGCGCACCAGATCGACGTGCTGAGCGAAGCTCTCTACGAAGAGAAGCTGGTGACAGGCATCAATTTCATGAAGCTGGAGCTCGACTTCACCGTTGCAGAAGGTTGAGCTCATTTTCTTTCGGCGAGATGACTCAGTGCCCAGCTGGGCGAAAAAGGGCAAGCGCACACCATGGATATCAATAAGAAAAGCCGCACTGAATTAAAGGCTTACTTCGTCAAAAATGCGATTCCAACCGAGACCAACTTCCGCGATCTCGTGGACGCTGGCATCAATCAGAAAGACGACGGCCTCACCAAGTCAGCCGGCAGCCCACTGAGCGTCGAAGCAGCGTCGACGGGCGAGCGTCCCATTCTGCACTTCTACGACAACTTCGCCTCCGCGCAGGCGCCCTCCTGGGTGATGAGCCTGCTGCCCGGCGTGACCAGCGGCCAGCAGACCACCGGCAGCGGCCTCAGCGTGGGCGATGGCGCGGGCGCCGCCAAGGCCCGCCTGTTCATCGAGACCGCCACCGGCAACGTCGGCATCGGCGTGACCGATCCTGCGGGCTACAAGCTCAATGTCGGCGGCAGCCTCAACGTCTCGGGCCCGCTCAACATCACGGGCAGCGCGACCGTCAGCGGCGCCGCCACCGTCGACTCGCTCACCTTCACCGCGCCCGTCAGCGATCTGCCGCCGGTGCTGACCGCGCGCACCGTGCCCGTCAATCAGGGCAACGCCAACCAGTCGACCGAGCTCATCATCTTTCACGGCAACGACGGCGACAACGGCGCGGGCCCCGACTACATCACGCTGCGCGCGCCCGGACTGCGCTTTCAGACCTACAACGACTCCAGCGTCCAGGACATCAACAACCCCAGCGGCGCCAACACCCGCCTCTATGTCGCGCCCAACGGCACCACGACCGTCTACGGCACCCTCAACGCCAACGCCGGCCTCACCGTCGCCGGCAACGTGCTCAATGCCAACGCCGGCCTCACCGTCGCCGCCAACCAGAACCTGACCGCCAACGGACCCGTTGCCCTCAACGCCGGCGCCACCGTCTCGGGCAGCGTGCTCAACGCCAACGCCGGCCTCACCGTCGCCGGCAACCAGAACCTGACCGCCAACGGACCGATCCTGGCCAATGCCGGCCTCACGGTCAGCAACGCCACCCTCAATGCCAGGGCCGGTCTCTCGGTCTCGGGCTCGCTCACCGCCACCAGCGGCGCAACCATCTCCGGCGGTACGCTCAGCGCCACCGGCGGCGCCGCGATCTCCGGCGGCCTGCTCACCGCCACCAGCGGCGCCACCATCTCCGGCGGCCTGCTCACCGCCACCGCCGGCGCCACTATCTCCGGCGGCGTGCTCAATGCCACCGCCGGCGCGACCGTCACCGGCATTGCGAACGTCGGCACCCTGACCTTCCCGGCTCCCGTCGGCGATCCCCAGCCCGTGATCACGACGCGCACCATCCCCGCCGGCCAGGGCCAGTCCAACGAGTCGACCGAGCTCATCCTCTATCACGGCAACGACCCCACCGGAGGCTCGGGTCCCGACTACATCACGCTGCGCGCCCCGGCCATCCGGCTCCAGACCTACAACGATGCCAACGTCAACAACATCGATAACAACAGCGGCTCGAACAGCCGCGTCGTCATCGACCCCGACGGCAAGACCACCTTCAGCAACGTCACCTTCGGTCCCGCCAACGACTACGCCCACGCCCAGTACACGCTCTCGGGCGGCGGCTACGTGACCTGGACCAACGGCCGGCTCAAGTGGACAAACCGCTTCATCGCCATCAGCATGGAGCGCGGCGTCAGCACGAGCATCGGCTTCATCGACATCCTACCGAGCAGCGCCAGCCTGAGCGTGGTCCAGGACTGGGATGGCGCCGCGCGCAGCTCGACCGCCGACGGCGTCGTCATGAACGGCTGGGAGGCGCTGTGGGCCGTCCACGCCATCGGCGGCAACAACGTGGCTGTCTCGCTGCGCATCACCGCCTACAACCAGAGCACCCCGTTCAAGGTGCCGAGCAACTGGATCCTCATCGCGGTCTACAACGCCGATGACAACACCATGAAGCTCGGCACCGGACAGGTTCTCTCGGCCAACCAGACGCTGTTCAAGGGCGGCCTGGTGCCCTCGGGAACCATCGTCATGTACGGCAGGTCGCTCATCCCCGACGGCTGGTGGCTCTGCGACGGCACCAACGGCACGCCCGACCTGCGCAACCGCTTCATCGTCGCCGCGGGCGGCGCCTACGGCCTCGGCGCCACCGGCGGCACCGACTCCGTGACGCTGACCGTCGACCAGATGCCCAACCACTACCACGAAGCACTCGGCGGCGGCACCGACGACGGCAACTTCACCGGCGGCAACATGTTCAACGGCGAGCGCATCCCCTGGACCCGCTCGGACGGCAACTCCGCTGGCGTCGAGCGAACCCGCGCCACCGGTGGCAGTCAGGCGCACGAGAACCGCCCGCCGTACTACGCGCTCTATTTCATCATGAAGCTGTAAGCACCGACGGGAACGCAAAATGGACTACGCCTCACTGCGTCAGGAAGGGATTCGGCTGCTCGAACGGATGACCGGCGGTCAGTGGACTGACTTCAATACCCACGACCCCGGCATCACGCTCCTTGAGCAGCTCTGCTACGCCCTCACCGACCTTGGCTATCGCGCCAAGTACGCGCTGCCGGATCTGCTGGCCGACGGCGGAGGCGAGCCGTACAGCAGCCTTCACCCACCGGCGGCGATCCTGACCTCGGGCCCGGTGACGCTGGACGACCTGCGCCGCCTGGTCCTGGATGTGGACGGGGTCAAGAACGCCTGGGTCGAGCCCATCCAGCCCGGCGACACCGACGCGCTGCCCATCTACTACCTGCCCGCCAAGAACGAGCTGCGGCTGACGACCACGGACCTCGCGGCGCAGCGGCTGAACCTGCGCGGCATCTATCGCGTGCTCATCGAGGCGTCGGGCTTCATCGATGACACCACCGTGCGCTCAAGCGTCGCCGCGAGCCTGCACAAAAACCGCGGCCTGTGCGAAGACTTCGCCCAGATCTCGGTCCTGAAGACGCAGCCCATCCAGGTCGACGCCACCGTCGAGGTCTCCCCCGTCGACGATCCCAGCGGGCTGGTGGCCCGGATCTGCCAGGCGCTGGCCGCCGAGATCTCGCCGACGGTGCCGTTCGCCACGCTGGCGCAGCTCATCGATGCCGGCGTTCCCGTCGACGAGATCTTCGATGGACCGCGCCTCACGCACGGCTTTCTCACCGCCGAGACGCTGGAAAACGCCAGCCGCCGCGTCGCCGTGCACACCTCGGACCTCATGCGCGCGATCATGAGCGTGCCCGGCGTGCGCGCCGTCAGCCGCATCCGCATCTCCAAGGGCGGCTCGTGGGAGGAGTGGTCGCAGAGCATCGACAGCGATAAGGCGCCGCGCCTCGATCTCGGCGGCTCGCGCATCACGCTGCGGCGCGCCGGCAAGGTCATCGATGCCAAGCTGCCGACGACCCTCGACGTCGCCGACACCGCGGTCGCAATCGGCGGCACGCCCATCCCGCGCTGCGACGCCGGCACCCTGACGCCGCCGGTCGGACGCAACCGCAGCGCCGGCAAGTACACCTCGATCCAGACCCACCTGCCGATGCTGTTTGGCATCGGTGAGACCGGTCTTCCCGACTCGGTCAGCGCCGAGCGCAAGGCGCAGGCGCAGCAGCTCAAGGCGTACCTCCTGTTTTTCGATCAGCTGCTCGCCAACTCCTTTTCGCAGCTGGCCCACGTCAAGGAGCTGTTCTCCTACTCCGCCGCTGCGCAGACCTACTTCACGCAGGCGGTCGACCAGCCCGGGCTCGGGCTTGAAGACGTGCGCGTGCTCGACGAAGCCCATCGCCAGCGTCTCCAGAGCCTGGTCGAGCAGCCGGGCAGCAGCGCCGCCCTGGAGCGCAAGAACCGCTTCCTCAACCACCTGCTGGCCCGCTTCGCCGAGCCGATCAGCGATCACACGCTGGCCACCTCGCTCCAAGAGCGCGCCGAGCAGAAGCAGCGGCTCCTCCAGCGCTACCCGCGCTGTAGCAGCGCCCGCGGCACCGGCCCCGACAGCCTCTCACTCGACGACCACAACCGCTCTGGCCTCGTCGAGCGGCTGCGCCTTACCATCGGCCTCGACTCGGCCGGCGGCGAAGATCTGCTCGTCGTCGAGCACATCCTGCTGCGCCCTATGCAGGAGGATGTCATCGTCGACGCCCAGGGCCGCCCGCTGGAGCTGCCGACGCCGCTCGTGGCCGCCCTGGCGCAGCCGGATCCCTACTCGCTGCAGGTGACCTTCGTGCTGCCCGATGGCGTCGGACGCTTCCGGCGTCCCGAGTTCAAGCAGCTGGTCGAGCGGACCCTGCGCGACGAGCTGCCCGCGCACCTGTCGCCATACGTCTGCTGGCTGGACGCCGCGACGTGGCAGACCTTCGTTGAAGCGCACAAGGTGTGGCTGCGTATGCGCAGGGACTACACCGCGGAAAACTCCAGCGTGAAGCTGACCGACGCCGGCGCCGGCAATCCCGGCGGCGCCGCCACGCAGCCCATCGACGTCCGCGCTGCCCGCGACCGCCTCATCGACCTGCTCGGCCTCGGCCAGACCTACCCGCTGCCCGACATCGAGGTGGTCGCCGAGCGCATCACCGTCGACTACAACCGCAACGCCGCCCTGTTTCTTGCGCCCAGCCAGGTCAACGTCCGCTACGAGCTCTACGACGGCGACAAGCCCGCAACCCCGGCGAGCAGCCTGATTGGCACCGGCACCGAAGCGCGGCTGCCCGGACCGCCGATTCGCGAAGATCACACCTTCAAGGTGCGCGCGATCAAGGTCGACCACCCCGATCGCCAGCTGTTCCTGCTCACCAAGCAGACGGTCAAGGTCGGGCTCGATCAGGATCTGCCGACCAGCATGCCCGCCGTGAGCCCCGACGTGCCGATCGTCGACTACGGCAGCAAGGTCGAGGTGCGCATCGACGAGACCCAGCCCGGCGTCAGCTACCGCCTGATCGACGCCCAGGAGGTCGAGGTCTCGGCCGCGCCGGTCACCGGCAACGGCGCCACCATCTCGCTCTTCACCAAGCCCGTCACCGAAGATCTGGTGCTGCGCATCAAGGCGACGCGCGAGTTCGACGCTGCCGAAGGGCGGCCGGCGCTCAAGACCATCCTCGATGACTCGCTGCCGCTGGCCGTGCGCGCCAACCCGGCCCTGGGCGTGAGCATCGACACGTCGCCCATCTGCGAGTTCCAGGGCACGGTCAAGCTGAACCTGACCGGCAGCCAGAAGAGCACCTTCTACAGCGTCTACGTGCGCACGCTGCTCGACGGCGACTTCGTGCCCACCGCCGCGGCCTCGACCGCGATCCTCACGATCCCGGTGCCCGGCGCCGCCGATGTGAAGGTGAAAAATCCGCCGCGGCCCAGCACCTGGCAGGTGCAGCCCAGCTTCACGCTGCTCGCCCAGGGCCAGGGGACCGACGGTCTGCTCCAGCTGCCCCTGGGCCCCCTGACCGAGGACTGCGTGGTGGTGGTGCAGGCGCACAAGGACCACAGCGCGACCGTGGCAACGCAGTCCGACTTGCAGCTGGTGCAGGCCGCCGCGATCCTCGTGCGGCCCGATCCGGTGCCCGCGCTCAAGCTCCAGCTGGCCACCAATCCCGACGGTCAAAGCGGCAATCTGGCCGTTACCAACGGTCAGCCCGGCGTGTTCTACCACCTGCGCCGCACCGCCCAGGGGAGCGAGCTCGGACTGCCCGCGTACTTCCACAAGCTCGACGACACCGACGCGGCCGGAGCGCTCAACCGCGGCATCGGCCTGTACCGGCTGGAGATGGATCTGGTGGTGGCCCGCGACCAGCCCGCAGCCGATGGCTCGACGCCCGGCGCCGCAAACCTGGCCACCCAGCGTGCGATGGCGCCCATCGTCGCCATCGCCCCGCTGCCCACCGATGGCACGCTGAGCGTGCTCGCCACCAAGGCCCGCACCGGCGTCAGCTGGTCGGCCAGCCGCCAGCTGCCCGTGACCCCCGCCTAGCTCTGCCACGCCCATGACCGCGCAGCGCCACCGCATCCGCCGGCAGGTCCTGGAGGTGACTGTCCCGGGCGGCGATCGCTCCGTCGCCTGGCAGCTCCAGACGGAGCTCGCCCGCATCCAGAAGAGCGCGCTCGAAGAGCTGCTCGACCGCTGCCTCTCCGAGGTCGGCTCGCCCACCCGCCTGCATCGCATCGAGTCCCTGGTGGTGGATCTGGGTCCGATCAAGTTCGGCAACCTGGCCAACCTCCAGGACGAGCTGGTCAAGAAGCTCGGCCCGGCGCTGCGCGAGGCGCTCGCCACTCAGATCCGCGAGGATGATGAGCGCGCGGCGGGCCGCGGCCCGGATCCCGAGTCGAGCGCCCGGCTGGAGCTGCTGGCGCTGTTTCTAAAAAGCGGCAACCTCCCCTGGTGGGCCGACAGCTCGCGCCCCGGGGTGGTCGACGAGGCCGTCGCCTTTCTGCTCGAACGCGCCGCCACGCCGCTCGTCGGCCTGGTGCAGTCTCTCCTGGCCGACGAGCGCGAGCGGCGCCCCAGCACCCGCGGCCCGAGCCAGCTGCTGCGCCTCATCCTGGCCTGCACCGACGCGCGGCTGGAGGGGCTGCTCGACCTGCTAATCTCGTCGGCGCAGCCGGCGCTGGCGGCCCGCCTCGGCACCGTCGAGCGGGCCCAGACGCTGCGCCTGCTGCTCGCCGCGCCGCCGCCGCTCGCCGCCGTGACCGCCGCCCACTTCCGCTCCTCTGTCTGGATGGGGGCCCTGCGCGCCGCCGCCTCCCCAGAGGCCATCTCCGACGGACCGATGGGCTTCTGGCGGCTGGCGCTGGCGCAGCTCGCCCTGGCCGCGAACCTGAGCTACGCGCCGCTGCTCAAGGCGCTCGACCGCCAGCTGGAGCCGCTGCCCGCGGCGCCGCTGCACCCCATCGTGCGCGCCCTGTGCAGCGAGCTGCCCGGCGCCGCCCCCGCAGCCGCTGCCCCCTCCGAAGGCCCCAGCGCCGCCGCCGAGCCGCCGCCAGCGCCGGCCCTCGCCGCCCTGCGAGCGCTGCTCGAAGAGGCGCTCGCCGCCCTGGCCGCCCCGGCGCCTGCGCCCGCCGCAGCCGCCGCCATCCCCGACGAGCTGCCGGCGCTGCTGACCCGCCTCGAACAGCTGCCCGGCTCCGCGCCCCCGGCCCTGGCCGAGCTGCTGGCCACCCTGCGCGCCGCGCTCCCGCACCTCTCGCCGGCCCGCCGCAGCGCCCTCCTGGCGCCCCTAGAGACCCTGGCCCAGCATGCCCAGGTCGGCGCTCTCGACGACGCGCTCGCCCTGGCCGCAAGTGCGATATCTGCGCACATGCAGGTCTCAAGCCCACAGCCACACCCCGGTGCTGCGCCTGCGCCTGACGCTGCGCCTGCTTCTGCGCCTGACGCTGCGCCTGACGCTGCGCCTGACGCTACTCCTGCTTCTGCGCCTGATGCTACTCCTGCTTCTGCGCCTGCACCTGCGCCTGCTTCTGCACCGGGCCAGGACCAGGACCAAATCTCCGGCGAGCTGCTGGCGATTCTGGGGCGGCTGGAGCAGCTGCCCAGCCTGCTGCCGCGCCTCTTTTCCCACCTCTTCGCCCCGCTACAGGCCGCGCTGCGCCCGCCCCCCGCGACCCAGCCGCCCAGCCCGGACCGCCTGCACGCCCTGATCGAGCCGCTGCGCGCGCTCGAAGCGCAGGCGCAGACAGGCCCCCTCGGGAGCGCCCCGACGCTGCCGGCCCTGCGGCCCCTGCTCGCGAACCTCGTCGCCGAGCGCTGGCTGCCCGCCGCGACCCTCGCCCGCTGCCTGGCGCTGCTTGAGCAGGCCCAGCGCGAGGCGCAGCGGCGCCAGCCCGCCCCGCAGCCCCAGCTGGCCAAGGTCCCGGCCGGCGAGTCCCGGCCGCCCCAGATCGATGTCTCTTACGGGGACTCCGACGAAGTCTACGTAGAAAACGCCGGCCTCGTGCTGCTCTGGCCGTTTTTCGTCCATCTGTTCGAGCGCCTGGGGCTGATGGTCGAAAAAAAGTTCACCGATGCGGCGGCGCTGCACCGCGCCGTCGGGCTGCTCCAGCACCTGGTGACCGGCGAGACTGAGCCGGTCGAATACCAGCTGACCCTGGCGAAGATCCTGTGCGGCCTGGAGCTGGGCGAGATCTGGAGCTTCGGCCCGCCGGTCACCGCCGCCGAGAGCGAGGAGTGCGAGAACCTGCTGACCGCCGCGATCCTGAATGCGCCGGTGCTCGGCGAGATGTCGATCGAGGGCTTCCGCACGTCGCTGCTCATGCGCAAGGGCGCCCTGAGCGCGCGCGACGGCGCCTGGCTGTTGCGCGTCGAGCGCCTGGACTACGACCTGGTGCTGGAGCGCCTGCCGTGGACGCTGAGCTGGATCAAGCTGCCCTGGAGCGAAGTGCCGCTGGCCGTCGAGTGGTAGCAATTCAGTGCCTTGGCCGGTTTAGGGTACGTCCTAGCGGCGCGCGGCTCTTGGCGGCGACAGAATAGGTATATAGTGCTAAGTAGGATCAAGTGAGGTTGGTCATGCTTACTTCCCGAGAGACATCCAAACGAGCGGCCGGAAGTCTGGGGCGCCTTTCCGCGCTGATGTTGATGGCGGCGGCGACGGTGGCGGGCTGTGCGACGGCGCGGCCCGTGCCCACCGGGGATCAGCCGGTGGCGCAGGCCCAGGTTGCCGGCGTGGTGGTCAGCGTGCCGCGTCTCGACAGCGGTGACTATCCGGGCGACATCCTCGATGTGGCCAATGCCGTGCTGGTGGTGATCGAAAACCGCAGCGCGCAGGAGATCCTGATCGATCCCGAGGCTTTCACCCTCGGCGTTGCAGGCGGCGCGCAGGTGCCGGCGCTGCAGCCGCAGCAGCTGGCGTACAAAGAGCGCGTCAAGCAGCCGGGCATCCTCGACCAGGAGGGCTCGATGCTGGCGTGGCGCGGCGGTGGTGGCGGCGGCCGTGGCGGCGGCTTCCACATGTCGGCCCCGGCCCCGCGCATGTCCGGCGGCGGAATGGGCGCCCGCGCTGTCGGTGGCGGTCGCTTCGTGCCGGCGCCGTCGTTTGGCGGACGCGGCGGCAGCTACGGCGGTCGTCCCTACTACTCGGGCGGTCGCGGCGGCTACTACGGCGGCTATCGCGGCGGCTACCGCGGCGGCTTCTACGGCGGCGGCTTCTACGGCGGCGGCTATTCGCGCTTTGGTTGGTGGGCCGGCGGCCCGCTCTACTGGGGCCCGAGCTGGGGCGCAACCTGGTACGGCAGCCCGTACTTCGGGGACTACCTGTACGACGGCCCGCGCTACTACGCCTACTCGCGCCAGGACGCAGTCAACCTGGGCCTGCCGGCGGCGCGACTGCCGGCTGGGGGCCGCACCGGCGGCTTCCTCTACTTCCCGCGCGTCGAGCAGACCGGTGAAGGCACGCCGCTTGTGCTTCAGTGGTCGATCCGCGAGGCCGCTGGCCAGCAGGTCATCGGCACCGTGCAGCTGCCGCTTGAGCTGCGCGCCGACTAGTCGACAAACCCCAGGCCATGGCTCCCAAGTCCTTCCTCTCGCGCTTCCGCTGCCTCCTGGCCCTGCTGGGAGCCATGGTCATGCTCTCGTGCGAGCAGACCCCCCTCAAAAACCCCGCATCGCTGTGGATCAGCTACTCGCAGCTCGAGATCAACCTGGTCCTGGTCGATCACGAGCCGCCCCCTTTTTGAGCGTCTGGCGTGGGGGCCGGCGGCTCTCCTTCGTTCGTTGACGCGCCCTACCAGCTGAAGGGGCCGATCCCGGCTGGCATGTGGGGCATTGTGGGCGACGGCATCGTGGCCGGCAGCCAGGTCCAGACCATCACCGTGCGCTTTGAGGCGCGCTGGCGCAAGCAGGGCGCCAGCGACGACAGCGGCGACCAGATCCTGATGGCGGTCGAGCACACGTTCGTGCGCGACACCGGCAACCCCTTCAACGCCGTCCAGTTCACCGGCTCGGCAGCGGGCGTGGCGGCGGCGGCGGCACCGGGGGATCTGCTGGTCTTTCGCGCCACCGCGCTCAGCGGCGACCCGGGCGCCGTCTACATCCTGAACGGCGACGGCCCCACCAGGGGCGGCCGCATCCCCCGCCTCGATCTGCCTCAGTAATACCGCAGAGCTATCGCGTCCGGCGCAATCGTTGTAAACAGGCGGTCCATGGCCTCGCGCTACTTTCGTGTTCCCCTGGCCGAGATTGGCTACGTCCGCATGATCGTCGAGTCCTACGACGGACTGGCGACGGTCCGCTCGCCCTCCAGCGACCGCGGTGAGATCGAGTGGCTGCTGGGCGAAGGGCTGGAGGCCGAGGCCGATGAGCTGGCGGTGCGACTCCTGGAAGAGTGCGGGCTGGTGCCGATTCCGCGCCCTCCAGATTGGCCCGACCTGTTTACGGAAACGCCAGCCAGCGGTTTTGCGCAGCCGGCTGCCGCAGAGCCTGACCGTCAGCAACCTGGCGAAAAGACTGGGGTGTAAGCGTAGCGCGGGGATTTGCCGACCTCGCAATTTGCCGCGGTCTGTATGATCATGGCTTCCGACTCACGCATGCAATCCTCCCAGCCTGACCCCGCTCTTGAATCACATGAAGACAACCACCCCAAGGCAGCCTCCGAGCCAGATGTTGCAAGCTCGGCGGATGGCGCCAAGGCGGATGCCCTCGATTCCGAAGCTGCGCCCGAGGCAACTCTAGCTCCTACCGGCCCGCCGGAAGGGGAGGCAGCCGGCGCCCGCCCGCCCGGGGGCGATGGCGACGACGATGCAGAGGGCAGTGGCGACGACGAAGCGCCCGAAGCGGAGGCCGAAGGCGCCCCCGAAGCGCCGCCCACCGCCGTGCTGGCCCTGCCGCCCGAGCCCAGCACGACCATGCGCACGCGGCGGGCCTTTGCCGTGCCGCCCGCGGAGCTGAACGTCCGCATCGACCCGGAGCTGCTGCCCGAGACCCCCCAGCGCGACGGCCGCCTGCTCAGCCTGATCGAGCCGGTCGCCCGCCGCGCCCTCGAATTTGGTCTGACCAGCACCGACTCCAAGTTCCACGTCTTCGTGGAGGCGGATCCCGACGTGCGCATCGATGAAGAGCTGGTGGCGCACGCCGCCGAGCTCATGCGCCAGCGTCCCGGCACCGAGCTCGGGGATCTGGTCTACGTGCACGACTTCGATCAGCCCGAGGCGCCGCGCCCGCTGCTGCTGCCGCCCGGCACCGGCCCCGCCTTTGAAGAGGCGATGGTCGACCTGCTCGACGGACTCCAGGACCGCATCCCGCAGCTCACCGAGGCCGAGGAGATCGAAAAGGCCCAGGCCAAGCTGAGCTCGCAGCTCGAACAGAGCACGCGCCAGATCATGCAGGGCCTGGAGAGCACCGCGCGCACCCACGGCTTCGGCGTGCGCACCGTCCAGGGTGTGTTTCAGACCTTCCCCATCCTGCACGGCAAGCCGCTGACCGCCGAGCAGTTCGACGTCCTCGACGAGTCGACCAAAAAGGCGCTCCAGGGCGCCGCCGAGCGGCTGACGCGCGAGGTCGAAAAAGCTGCCCGCCGCGTCCGCGCCCACAGCGCCCGCATCGAGATGGAGCAGGATGCCGCCATCGGGCAGGCCGCCGCCGCCCTGATTCAGCGCGAGATGCGCGATCTGTTCGAGCGCTTTGCCAGCCTGTCGCCCGAGGTTGCGCGCTACCTGCGCCGCGTCCGTCAGGCGCTCAGCGACGGCTGGCGCGATCTGTTCGACAGCGGCGACGGCCGCTCCAGCCACGAGGACGATGATCCCGAGCTGCCGGCCCGGCTCGACCGCTACCGCGTAAATGTGCTGGTCAGCCACGGTGCCAACCAGCCCGCGCCGGTCGTCTTCGAGAGCGATCCCACTGCCGCCAACCTGTTCGGCTTCATGTCGCGACAGGCGCGACAAGGTGCGCTGGTCACCGACTTCATGCGCATCCGGCCCGGCGCCCTGCACCGCGCCATGGACGGCGTGCTGGTGCTGCGCGTCACCGACATCCTGGCCGATCCGATGCTGTGGGAGCGCCTCAAGCGCACGCTGCGCGAAGGGCGACTCACCGTCGAGGATCCCGTGGGTCCGCTGGGACTCTACGCGCCGACGCTGCGGCCGCTGCCGGTGCCGCTCGACGTGCGCGTGGTGCTCATCGGCCCGCCGCACCTCTACGACACCCTGCGCGCGGCCGACGACGACTTCGGCGGCCTGTTCCGCATCAAGGTCGAGGTCGACTCGATCATCGAGCGCAACAACCAGAACCTGCTCGGGCTCGACGCCCACCTCATGGGCCTGGCGCGCGAGCGCGGCTGGGCCCACTTTGAGCGCGGCGCCCGCGCCCGGCTGCTCGAACTGTCAGCCCGACTCGCCGAGGATCGCGAGCGGCTGGCCCTGTTCCTGACCGCCCTCGAAGAGACCGCGGCCTTTGCCAGCATCGCGGCGCGGCTGCGCGCCAGCGGCAGCGGCAATTCGGCAACCGCCACCGTCACCGCCGGAGACGTCAACGACGCCTGGCGCGACCGCCGCGACCGCCTGTCGAGCGAGGAGCGGCGGATCCGCGAGGCCTGCCTGCGCGGGGAAGTTGCCGTCGACACCAGCGGCATGCGCGTGGGCGTGGTCAACGGCCTGTCGGTGCTGCACACCGGCGATGTCGAGTTCGGTCAGCCCATGCGCATCACCGCCGTGGTCGCGCTCGGCCGCGAAGGCATCGTCGATGTCGAGCGCGAAGCGCAGCTCGGCGGCGCCATCCACACCAAGGGCGTCGCAATCGTGCGCGGCTACCTCGGCTGGATGTTCGGGCAGGAGCGTCCGCTCAGCCTGCGCGCGCAGCTGGTCTTCGAGCAGAGCTACGGCGAGATCGATGGCGACAGCGCCTCGTCGAGCGAGCTCTTCGCCGTGCTGTCGGCGCTGGCCGACGTGGGCATCGATCAGGGCATCGCCGTCACCGGCAGCGTCAATCAGCTCGGCGAGATGCAGGCCATCGGCGGCGTCTGCTCCAAGATCGAGGGCTTCTTCGATCTGTGCTCGGCCCGCGGCCTCACCGGCACCCAGGGCGTCATCTTCCCGCGCGCCAACCTGCCGCACCTGGTGCTGCGCTCGGATGTGATCCAGGCCGTGGAAGAGGGGCGCTTCAACATCTACGCCATCGACAATGTCTCGCAGGGCATCGAGGTGCTGTGCGGTCTGCCGGGTGGCGTGCGCGACGCCGCCGGCCGCTTCCCCGCCGCCAGCGTCTTTGGCCGCGTCGAGCGCCGCATCATCGAGATCGCCGAGCGCCTGCGCCAGGCCGAAGCGCACGGCTTCAGCGAAGGCGACGGCATCGACGAGGGTGGCGGCGATCTCAGCGAGCACTCGGACTTCCGCGCCCTCAAGAGCCCGCGCTCCCGCACCTGACTACGTGCTAGCCTGGCTCCTTCGTCAACCCAACAACGAAAAGGAGCCACCATGCCCACCGCAACTCGGATCTCTCTGCTCGCCGCCCTGCTCTTCCTGCTGCCTTCGGTCGCCAGCGCCAGCTCCAGCTGCGGCTCCGACTCCGACTGCGGGCGCGGCGTCAGCTGCCGCTCCGGCAAGTGCGCCACCGCGGCCGGCTCGTCGTGCGGCTCCGACTCCGACTGCGGGCGCGGCGTCAGCTGCCGCTCCGGCAAGTGCGCCACCGCCCCAGACGGCACCTGCGGCTCAGACTCCGACTGCGGCGGCAGCTCCTGCCGCTCCGGCAAGTGCTCGTCTGGCGGCGGCGGCTGCGGCTCCGATTCCGACTGCGGCAGCGGCGTCAGCTGTCGCTCCGGCAAGTGCGCCACCGCGGCCGGCTCGTCGTGCGGCTCCGACTCCGACTGCGGGCGCGGCGTCAGCTGCCGCTCCGGCAAGTGCGCCACCGCTCCAGACGGCACCTGCGGCTCAGACTCCGACTGCGGCGGCAGCTCCTGCCGCTCCGGCAAGTGCGCCGGCCGCTGATCCGCGACTGTCCGCCAGGCCCAGATCAGGCGACTCGAAAATGATGATACGATCTGGGCACCATGGGTATCTTCGACGGTCTGCTGCGGGGCAAAGCCCCGGCGCTGCTCCAGGAGCTGGAGCCCCTCTCCCACCCCCAGCGCGTCGCGCGGCTGATCGAGCTTGGCCGCCTCGCGCGCACCGATAAAAAAAGCGCAGCTCTGCTCAGCGAGCTCTGGGACACAGACGATCCCAGCGCAGCCTACGCGCGCCGCCTGGTGCTCAAGAGCTGCTACAGCAGCCGCGACGGCGGGCGGGTCTTGCAGGCGCTCTCGGATCCCTCGCGCCTGGTGCGCGGCGCGGCGCGCAAGCTGATCGCGCTGTGCTGCGACGACGAGCAGGCGCTGAGCGCGCTCCAGACCATGTGGTATGTGCGCCAGCACCTGCCGGTGCTAAAAGCGCTGCGCCAGCGCGACCGCACCACCCCCATCGATAAATTTCTCGACTGGCTGACGCGCCAATCGGGCGAGACGCGGCTGGCCGACTGCGTGCCGTTTGGCTCCGCAGCCGCGATCCAGCGCCACCTTCCGGCGGCGCTGCTGCGCCCAAGCGTCATCTTCTGGGATGGGCTGCTCTGCCATGCGCCGGGAGCCCTGGCCCAGCACCTCACCTCGCAGCTGCGCCAGGGCAGCGGCAAGCCCGACTCGCTGCTCATGTGGGTGGTGCAGCGCTCGCTGCCGCAGCTGGCGCTGCGCGTGCCCGCCGAGGCCTGCGCCGTCTGTGATGCGCTGCTTGGCCGCGGCGTGCAGCCCGAGGCCGCGGTGTGGCCGCGACTCGTCCGCTACGAGCCGCAGGCCGCCAGCGAGGTGGCCGCGCGCCACGCTCCGCAGCTGCCGGCGGGAATTTTTGAAAAGTCAGCAAGGTACCTTGGTACCACGCGGCTCACCGCGCTCTTGCGCAAGGACTGCTGGGCGCTCGGCGATCCCAAGCGCTGGTTCCGCTTCCTTCCTGCCAGCGAGCGCCGGCCCGTGGTGGCGGCCTGGCTCGATACGATCAAGCAGCACCCGAGCTGGGGCGCGTCGCTCCTGCGCGAGCTTGCGCAAGACCCCGAGCTCGGCCGACCCGAGGTGGTGGCAGATGCGTATGCGCGCTGGTCGCCGGCGGCCCAGAATGGCGAGGGAATCATCGATCGCAGCCTGCTCCAGCGCCTGCCCGCAGAGCTTGCAGAGCGCGAAGCGCGCCGCCATCTTTCGTCGGTGACCGCGCTTCAGACGCGCCCGCGCGAGCGCCTTCCCTACGCCAGCCACCTCAGCTGGGAGGAGGCCAGCCAGACCCTCAAGGTCTACATCGGACATCCCGAAGGCGAGACGCGCGGTCACGCGCTCTCGGTGCTGCTGGCGCTGGCCGGATGGACCCAGCAGACCGAGCGGCGCGCGGCGCTGGTGGAAGAAGCGCTGCGCATGGCCAAGGCGCGCAAAAACGAACAGGATCCCGTGCGCCTGGCCATGCTCACCACGCTGGCCGCCTGGCCACGGCAGGCCTGGCAGGCGAAGAACCTTGCGGATGTTGCGCAGATCCTGCGCGATGCGCTGGATGCCGCCGACCTCTCGCACGCCACCGCGCAAGCGGCCGAGCAGCTGGTCGTGCGGCTGCTGCGCCTGGACGGTGCGTGGGGCGGCAAGTGGCTCGCAACCTTGATCAAGGAGCGCGGAACCATCTACGCGCCGCGGCTCGGCGACCGCCTGACCGATGATGAGGTGCGCGCAGTTGCGCCCATGCTGCTGGAGGTTGCCAAGTCGTGGGCAGTGCGCGAGCGCGAGGGCCATCTGGTGCAGCTCGCAGCCAGCTTGCAGTCGCGCCTGGGTCTGGTCCCGGG
>Ga0075163_10001592_pt1 | contig 30661 bp, 32 predicted proteins | sample JI1023141ADNA_FD_71478 | JGI IMG/M metagenome (GOLD analysis project Ga0075163, IMG submission 71478) | Wastewater effluent complex algal communities from Wisconsin, to seasonally profile nutrient transformation and Carbon sequestration -... | ecosystem: Engineered > WWTP > Effluent > Algae...
CCGGGGCCGGGCCTCGCCATCCGCCTGCCGGGCGGCGTGACGCGGGAGAAGCTGGCGATCCTGCAGAAGGCGGATGCCATCTATCTCGACGAAATCCGCAAGGCCGGTTTGTACGACGTGATCTGGCAGGCCTTCGCCGTGCTGCTGCCGGTGCAGACCGTGGGCGTGATGGGTGATGGCCGCACCTATGACCGGGTGCTGGCACTGCGCGCCGTCACCTCAGTTGATGGCATGACGGCAGATTTCTACCCCTTCGACATGGCCTTCCTCGGCCGCACGGCGACGCGCATCATCAACGAAGTGAAAGGTGTGTCGCGCGTCGTCTATGATGTGACAAGCAAACCACCCGGCACAATCGAGTGGGAATAGCCAGATAGCATTTTTCGTCTATCAACGTCTATCGTCTGACTAGCATATAATATTGAAATATATGTATAAATCGTGTTTCATCTATTTCTGTCTATCGACTGCAAGCAGAACTTGCCGTCGGTATTGTTGACGGTATTGAATTTGGACTGCCTTCCAGAAAATGCCGATACCGTCCGCCAACTCTTTCAAACTTTGATCGATTTGTTCATCTATAATTTTGAAATCGTTATATAATTTTTTATGTTTGACGGTACGCTGTGTGACGGTAGAATCTGGGTCGGAAACGGCGTCAATTCGATCAAGAAGGCATTTGAGATGCTTACAGATTTAGCGCTTAAAAAACTGAAAATAAAAGATAAATCCTACAAAATTGCAGATCGTGACGGTATGTATGCATTCGTCACACACGCAGGCCAAATTACTTTCCGTTATGACTATCGACTGAACGGGAGAAGAGAGACTCTCACGATTGGGCGTTATGGCGAAGACGGGATCAGCCTTTCAGAAGCCCGACAACGCTGTGCTGTGGCCCGCAGGATGGTGGCAGACGGCGTGTCACCGGCTCTCGAAAAGCAGAGAAGTAGGCGAAAGCAGCTTGTTGAGCGGAGCTTTGGACACTTGGGCACTCTTTGGCTCAAGGACGCCACGATGGCAGACAGCACCCGCTCGATGCGACGCTCGATTTTCAATCGAGATATCTTGCCGGTCTGGAAACAGCGGCTCTTGACGGAAATTACCCCCGATGATCTCCGGCAATTGTGTGCTAAAGTAAAGGGGAGGGGGGCGCCAGCCACAGCGATCCACGTCCGTGACATTGTAAAGCAGATTTTCGCCTATGCGATCCTCCACGGGCAGAAGGTTCCAAATCCCGCAGACGAGGTCGGGCCGGCTTCCATTGCGACGTTTCAACCGAAAGACAGGGCTCTGTCGGCACCAGAGATTTCCATTATGTTTCAGCTTTTGGAACAGGTGGCGACGTTGCCTACAATTCGTCTCGGACTGAAACTGATCCTCCTCACGATGGTGAGAAAAAGTGAGCTCCAGGACGCCGTTTGGAGCGAGGTGGATTTTGATAATGCTGTTTGGTCCATCCCTAAGGAACGCATGAAGCGCGCCAAACCACACAATGTTTATTTGTCTCGTCAGTCCTTGGATATTCTGATCGCCTTGAAAACCTGTGCCGGAAATTCGCGCTACCTCCTGCCATCACGGTACGACGCAGATGCGCCTATGTCGCGTGCAACATTCAACCGGGTCACGTCAGCAATAGCCTTAAGGGCAAAGCAGGGAGCGTTGCCTCTTGGGCCATTCACTGTGCATGATCTACGGCGCACAGGATCGACTTTGTTGAACGAACTAGGTTTCAACAGAGATTGGATTGAAAAATGTTTGGCTCACGAAGAAGGACGGTCGTCTCGTGGGGTCTATAACAAGGCAGAATATGAACATCAGCGCCGTCACATGCTGCAAGAATGGGCGGACATTGTCGAAGCGTGGATCGTTGGAAAGAACCATAATCCCACACTCTATCCTCCAGGCATGCAGATGCTCTTGTAAGTGCGCATGTTCACTAGTCTGTTGGACAGGGCATCCATCACAAACCTCGGACGGCCGTTTTCACGGGGCGGTATTTGCGTTGTTGCACATTCGGACAAGGTCGGGGTTGAGTACCGCTTTCAACTGTGCAATTGCGTTGCTTCTCAATCCAAGCTTCGATTTCTGAAAGTCGCCAGACCACGCAGCGCGGTGACAGATTGAAGCGCTTCGGAAATTCGCCACGTTTCTCCATGTTGTAGATGGTTGTATCCGAGAGCGGAACGATTTTACGTAACCCGTTCTTGCGGATCGTGCGCCAGACAGAATGTCGCTCCAGGTCAGTGGGCAGATTTTCTTCGCAATTGCTCATACCACATACCTTGCACTCAAGTTGTGCCGCCTGTCGCGGCATCGCAGCCTCCATTTTGCTCTCTGTAATATTGTCGGCAATTGGCAATGGGAGGAAAAAGGAAGCAATTGGATGATAGTGGAGGCTTTCAAGGTCACATTGCATGCCATCATCAAATGCATATGTTTTTGGCGATAGAATGAATTTGCGTTTCGTCCAATCTTCCAACAACGGAATGAATGATTGAACACTTGACTCATCATGAGAGATGTCTAAGTCAATTTGGTAGGGGAACTGCGATCTCCCCTCAAGGCGCCATGCCGAAGAATCGCGTCCCCCACTTCAATCTTCAAGAGGACGCCATGCCCGCGCCTACGACCATTTCTATCGACAAACTCAACCGCCTGATTGGAACACCGGGTGCACCGCACATCATTGATGTGCGCAACAACGAAGACTACGCCGCCGATCGTCGCCTTTTGCCATCCTCTACAAGGCAAGACTATGCGACGGTTGCACAATGGGGTCTGCAATACAAAGCGCAGTCCGTAGTGGTGTCCTGTCATCATGGTGGGAAGTTGAGCCACGGTGTTGCGGCATGGCTACGCCACATGGGTGCTGACGCCATCTCACTGGACGGCGGGTTTGAAGGCTGGAAGGCACAAAAATGTGCCCTCACTCCAGAATCAAAAATACCATTGCGCGATACGCAAGGCCGAACAATCTGGGTCACCCGAGCAAGACCAAAGGTCGATCGCATCGCCTGTCCATGGCTCATTCGCCGTTTTATCGATCCTTTTGCGGTCTTCCTCTTTGTATTACCTGCCGAGGTCGAAGGTGTGGCTGCTCGCTTCGATGCAACACCGTTTGACGTCGATGGCGTGTTCTGGAGCCATCGCGGCGATACCTGTACGTTCGATACTATGCTTGATGAATTTGGACTTGGAAGCGAACCCCTCCAACGCCTCGCTACAATCATCCGCGCCGCCGATACGGCCCGACCTGAGTTGGCCCCCGAAGCTGCGGGGTTGCTGGCTGCCTCGCTGGGACTGTCCCGCATGTATAGTGATGACCTCGCCCAGCTTGAAGCAGGCATGGTGCTCTATGACAGTTTCTACCGCTGGTGCCGTGACGCCACGGAAGAGACCCATAATTGGCCAAACAACAGGTCCAAACCATGACGGTCTCATTTCGTCAAGCGCTCCAAGTTTGGGCCAAAATTGGCTGTTTGTCCTTCGGTGGGCCGGCAGGACAGATCGCCTTGATGCATCGCGAACTCGTCGAAGACAAAGGATGGCTTTCTGAAAAGGAATATCTCGCGGCTCTCAATTTCTGCATGCTGCTCCCCGGTCCGGAAGCCATGCAGCTCGCGACCTATGCCGGCTGGAAACTGCACGGCGTAAAAGGTGGGTTGGCAGCAGGGCTGTTGTTCGTCCTGCCAGGTGCGGCAATTGTTCTGTCGCTCTCTGTTTTATATGCAAGTTTTGGACAATTGCCGATCATCGCAGCGCTGTTCTACGGCGTCAAAGCGGCTGTATTGGCAATTGTGTTGGAAGCGCTGTTGCGCGTAGCCAGACGAGCGCTCAAGTCCAATGTTGATTGGGCCGTAGCTGGTCTGGCCTTTCTGGCGCTGTTTTGCTTCGACTTGCCTTTTCCCTTGATCATCGTCGCTGCAGCGCTGTTTGGCTTTTGGCGGAGCAATCCAGTTGAGCCCCAGTCCCCGGATGTGTTGCCCCCAACTGTCAACCTGATCAAGACCACATTATTGTGGGGTGCAATCTGGCTCGTGCCCCTTGCAGCCTTGGCACTGGTGCTCGGCGGCGATCACGTCTTGACCCAGATCGGCGTATTTTTTTCCAAATTGGCGGTGGTCACTTTCGGTGGCGCTTATGCGGTGCTGTCCTATATGGCGCAGGCGGCCGTAGTGGACAAGAATTGGCTTCAGCCCCAGCAGATGATTGACGGATTGGGCCTGGCGGAGACCACGCCAGGTCCTCTGATTCTCGTCACCGAATTTGTGGCTTATATGGCGGCCTACGGAAAGCTGGGCAGTGTCTGGGCTGGTGTATGTGGAGCAATGGTTTCGCTCTGGATGACTTTTGCGCCATGCTTTCTCTTCATATTTGCAGGCGCGCCCTATATCGATGCCATTGGTCAACGACCCAAGCTTGCCGGTGCCCTCGCGTCGATTACAGCAGCGGTCGTCGGTGTGATCCTCAACCTTTCGCTCTGGTTTGCCTTGCATGTCTTATTTGCACGTGTAGAGCGCCTTGGCACAGGTTGGTTTCGCCCATGGCAACCTGACTGGCCTTCGTTTGACGCATTCGCCGCGGTGCTTGGAGCAGTGGCGTCAGTTCTCCTGCTGCGTTGGCACCTCGGAATCATCAGGACTTTGATGGTATGTGCTGGAGTAGGTGGGATCTGGAGATTCTTTTAAAAGGGACTCGCGACAAACTGGTAGATACTGGAAGCTTGATGGCAAGACACCATGCCGACATGATGTTGGCGAGTATGAATCTCCGCTTCCGATTGCAACCCAGTGGAACTCCATCGTCGGAGACTAAAAGGTCGCCCCCGCGACAAGCCTGCAAAATGGAGCTTGGCTCCGAATTGGAAAGGTTCCGGTGGAGGCGGTTGCGTCAAGCCTTTGCTGAAAGCAACTGCCGCGGGGGGTGTTTCGATGTTCCCGGAGGCGTAGATTCGGTGCCGTGCCAGACAATGCTGTGGCGATTTAGACCTATTAGTTAAGTTGCACAGCGTATCCTGAAATTAGATGTCTAAAGTGGCCTCGGCCTCTGCAATTTGCAGAAAATGCGGCTACTTTGTTTTCAGAAAGGCTATCAAATCCACCACGTCTTCCGGCTTCTTCAGGCCTGCGAAGACCATTTTGGTCTTGGGTGCAAAGGCTTTGGGGTCTGGCAGATATGCCGCGAGTGTCGCTTCGTCCCAGACCTTGCCTTCCTTGCCCTTGGCCAACATATCGTCTGAATATTTGTAGTCGGCAATTGACGCAACCGGACGGCCAACGAGTTTGACCAATGTGGGTCCAACGCGATTCTGACCTTTCTCAATGTCGTGACAAGCCTTGCATTTGGTAAAGACCTTTTCGCCCTTTGCAGCATCGCCATCGGCGACTGCAGGTGAGGCAATGATTGCAAGTAACAACGTGGCAGCAGGGAAGTATTTCATGAGTATTTCCTTTCTTCAGTGGTGGGTTGGGGAGTTGGGATGTTCAGCCTGATTGATAAGACTCCGGACCCAATGGGTTGATGCAAGGCTGGCGGGAATGCCGAGGGGCAGGGACCACACAAGTGATTGCAGTGGAGACAAAACGGGAAGGCCCAAATGCGGAAACATCAGACCCACCAGAAACAGGTTGATAGCCACGGCTGCCGTTGCAAAGGGTGCCAACAGCAACGCCAGTTTCCAGAAGGGCTTGCGGGTTTTGACGATCATGCGGCGACTTTCTGCGCTTGCTCTGCCAAAGCATGGGCGATGAGTGCCGGTACGTCGGGATGCATGCCAATGGGAGGCAATATGAGACCTTGGAAGCTTGCCCTGACCAATGCCGTTGGCACATCGATTGCCGCATGGCTGGCGCTGAGCGCAAAGAGCGGCAAGCAAATGGCTTGCGCAAGCCCTCGTGCCGCCTCCTCGATAAAAGGATGTTCTTCAATGAATCCGACAGTGACTGATTTGAAGGCAGTTTGGCTTGCCACGTCGCTGGCAAGTTGTTGCGAGGACAACCTGGACGCCGGAAACATTTCAGAGCCATGGGCCGCCAGCAAAACGTTGGTGTGTTCGTGCTCATAGCCAGCTTCACGCGCGGCTGTGGCCAAGGTAGCGACAACCAGAGGCCGAAAGGCTGCATCAGCACCAAGGGGCGGGAGAATGGTCGCGCCAGGGACCAATCGCGCCAAACGTTTGGGTAGGACATTGGCCATGAAATAGCCGTTTGCGAGAAAGAGCGGATAGACCAATGGAGCGCCTAGACCCTCTGCCGCTGTGGCCACGCTGCCGGGCGACTCCAGTGTGGCCCCCCTGATTGTCCAACCCGGCAAGAGTTTTGCCACAGCTTTCGCCATGGCGTGCATCGTCGCATCATGGGGCGTGGGATCGGACGGTTGGCCGAGGGCGATGATGATGGCATTGCGCTGTGTCATGTCAGTGGCTTGTCCCGTCTTCGAAACCAATCTTGTTGCCGACATTGTACTTTCCAGAGGGCTTGCGCATGGGCAGACGCTTCACTTCTGCAAGGGTTTTCGCATCATAGACAATTAGCGCGCCGTCCTGTTCCCAAAGCGACACCAGCGCATGTTTGCCATCATGGGTGAATTCGGTGTGTGCCACCGTTTTGCCGGGGGCCGGAACCAGTGTTTTCACAATCTCCAAAGATTGCTTGTCGATGATGTGCATGTGGCCCTTGTTGGGACCAAAAAATACATCTGCCCAGACATAGGGCGAGGTTGAGTGACTGCGCAGAAAGAAGCCAGGCCCATCCATCTTGATGGTTTTCACCAACTGCCATTTGTCGATATCGATGACGGACAGCACGCCTTCTTTCAGGTGCGGTGTTGCCATGACGCGCTTGCCCTGAGACGTCCAGGTGATGCCGGACCCCAGATGCGGCATGCCCGGCAAAGGAAGTGATGCAATTTCGCGGCCCACATCCAAGTTTACGACAACGCCCTTGTCACCTTCACGATTTGTGCCGATGAGATTGCGATAATCAGGTGTGAAGAAAAAATCATCAAGTGGTGCAGTCACCACAATGCGGCGGCGGGCGAAGAGTCCTTTTTCCGCAGCAAGGGATTCCTCCATGCTGATCTCATGACTGTGCACAAATCCGTCATGAAATGGGCCAGCATCCTGAGATGTCGCCACCTCCCATATTTCCGGTGCATCCTTCAGGGCGAGCACAAAGCTCTTGCGCTGCGGAGCTTGATAGACGGCAGAGACACGCGATGAACTGCCATCTTTCGCCTTTACGTCGATAACCTTGGCGACGGAAAGGTCCTTGGTAGACAGGATGGTGAGGGTACGGGGGAGATAGTTGGCAACGGCCAGCCACTTTCCATCGTGGCTCATGGCAATGTTGCGGCTGTTGAGACCGGCCCGGATGCGCCCCACTTCCTTCAGGGACCAGATATCATATTTCTGCACCCAGCCATCGCGCGACATGATGAAAACATAGCGACCTTCCGGGGTGAATTTCGGCCCGCCATGTACAGCAAAGGGTGTGGCGAAGCGGTCGAGCACATCAAAGTTGTCGCCATCCAGCACCGAAACGTGATGGTCGCCTGTTTCCACGACAAGGGTGATGTTGAGTGGATCAGCCTGGAACACAGGTTTGGGGGCGGGCTTGTAGTCCGCATTCGTCATGCGCGTGGTTTCGATGTCGGCCTGTTGCCAGTGAGGTACTTGAGCCAGGGGTGAAGTCACGAATTTGGCCAACGCCTCGATCTGGTCTTCAGGCAATACGTTTTCAAAGGCAGGCATCTGGGTAGCCGTGCGGCCTTTGGTGATGGTTGTTTTCACGGCATCACCCCGCAACGACGCAAGGCTTTCCGGAATCAGGGCAGGGCCTGTGCCACCGAGGCGCGAGGCTGCGTGGCAACTGGCACAGTTGTCGGCATAGATGGCCGCTGCATCGGGCTCGGCGAGGGCCGTGCTGGACGCCAGTACCAGCAGGCTAAATGAGGCGATGGACCGGATCATGGGACTTTCCGCGGAAGGGGGTCATGGTAATGCGGCGCTCTGATGTGTCGACGCCAATTTCGGCATTGCTGAGGTAACAGGCGGGGTCTTCTTCCCAAGGGTCTCCAGTTAATTGCAGGGCGCGGATCCGGGTATTGCCACCGCAGATGGACTTGAATGCGCAGTCGCCGCAACGACCTTTCAAGGGGCGGGGACTTTGGCGCAGTCCTGCCAGCACCGGATCGCTACCTGTCCACAGCTCAGAGAATCTGGTGTCTTTGACATTACCGACACTATAACCCGACCAATAAGTGTCGGGATGGACAAAGCCCTGCGGGTCGATGTTGGCTACACCAACCCCAGCGGAATTGCCTCCCCAGGCTTCTAAGTGGCGGCTGATGTGTTCAGCCTTTTCGCGTCCCAGATGCCGTGTGACCCAATGCAGGAAATAGACGGCGTCAGCGTCGTTGTTTCCAGTCACGATTTCCAAAGGGCGGTCTTCTGCTGCTGCAATCCAGGCGCAATCGATCAGGTATTCCATTGCCGCGCGTGTGCGGGCATGAGCGGCGTCATCGCCTCGATGCTTGTCGCCGCGCCCCGCATACACCAGATGCGAAAGATAGAATTTGTCGATGCCTTCATTTTCGCAGAGGTGCACCATGTCGCGCAGGTGATGGGCATTGTCATTGGTCATTGTAAAACGAAGGCCCACTTTCACGCCATTGGCTTTGCAAGTGCGGATGCCGGCCAAAGCTGCCTCGAAGGCACCATCGACACCACGGAACCAGTCATTGGTTTTGCCAATACCGTCGAGTGAGATGCCAACATAGTCAAAGCCCAGCTCTGCTACGCGACTGGCATTCTCACCAGTGAGCTGGGTGCCGTTGGTCGACAGCGACAGGTGCCGGAAATTCAACTCCCTTGCGCGTGCGGCGAGATCAAAGAAGTCGAAACGCGAGAGTGGCTCACCACCTGACAAAATGAGGGCCGGCACCTTGAACCCCGCCAGATCATCCAAGACTGCCATAGCTTGCGTGTGGGTGAGCTCGCCGGGGAAATCCACATCGGCAGAGGTGGTGTAGCAGTGGCGACAACGAAGATTGCAGCGGCGCGTCAGATTCCAGATGACAACGGGGCGTATTTTCAACGGGTCACGTCGTGAAGGTGATGCACCGCCAGCCGTTGCCGGGTGAACAGTCTCGCGCATGTATTGAGTGAGGCGGAACATGTTTCATTGCCCTTCCGATTTGATGCGCAAGCCTGTTTTTTTCAGGATACGTGTGGAGTAGAGAATCTCTTCGGCGGCGCAGGCTGAGCCCAAAAGTGTTCGAATGCTTTGGCGCTTGTTCTCCACCTCGGCGCGGGAAGTGCCGTGGATCATGGCGAAGAGATTGTACCGCCACGCAGGCAAAATCCGCGGACGCAGATAGCAGTGTGAAACGAAATTGAGTGCACCGACTTTATCGCCCAATTGTTCGGCTTCTGCATCGGCCACATCCCAGACGGACATGCCATTGGCCACTGTGCCGAGCGCATAGTGATTGGGGGCAATGGCGATGCGGCGAAGCACGCCAGAGGACTTTAAACCTTCGAAACGCCGGATGACTTCATCTTCGCCAATGCCGAGCCATTCCGCCACCTGGGCGAAGGGCTCCTGCACCAAGGGAAGGCCGCCTTGTGTGGCAGCGATCAGTTTGCGGTCTGTGGCATCAAGCATTATGCATCCACGCGAAAGCCTACGAAGAATTCCTTCAGTTTCGGAAGAGGCAACACGACAAGGCCGGTTTCCTTCTCAATCTTCCGGATCACCGTTTTCGTGCCCTGAGGCGTATCGCTGGCCACGACGAACCACATGTTGAGGCGATGATCGCGCTCATAATTGTGCGCCACTTCGGCATGCGCATTGACCAAAGTCATGACCTGCTCAAATCGGTCTGGCGGCACTGCAATGGCACACAGACAGAAATTGCCGCCCATCGCCTCGGCATCAAAGAACGGCCCGAAGCGCGTGATGGCACCAATGTCACGCAAGTGTTTGACGCGCGCGACAACCTCGGCTTCATCTATGCCCAGATTCATTCCCAGTCCCGCAAAGGGATGAGGTGTCAATGGCAAACCGTCCTGCAGGCAGTTGATGATGGACTTGTCGGTGGCGTCGAGTGTGCCCTCGGTGAGCGGAGACTGTCTCATGCTGCAATCTCCTGGCGTTGCAGGTTCGCACCTGTTTGTTTGTAACAATGGGTGGAGAAGAGGATTTTGTGAGCTACACCCGTGAGTGATGGTAAGGCAGCGGCTTCAGTGATCACAGCGGTTGCATCGGTGCGGCTGCGGGCATGCACCATGCAATACAGACTGTAGGGCCAAGTGTCAGGTTCCGTCCGGCGCTGGTAACAAAGTGAGATGCCGGGCAGGCGCGCCAGTGCCTTTCCTGCTTCGTCGATAGCAGCGATCGGAACATCCCAAACCACCATGGCGTTTTCCTGCCAACCCAATTGGCGGTGGCGCACAATAATACCAAGACGCGTGATGATGCCTGCCGTGGTCAACGCCTCTATGCGCGCCATCACATCGGGGATCGGGCGGGCAATGGCGTGAGCCAAGGCCGCATAAGGTTCCGGCACAAGAGTGAGGCCTTGGGCAAGGGCATGGAGCACTGGCCTGTCTGACTCCAGCAGGGCCGACATATCCGCTTGGTTCTGACTCTGGGCTTTCGGCCCTTGGCCTTTAAGGTCAAAGCCGAGGTCTATGTGGAATGGTTGGATGAGACGCAGGTCCAACACGCGTAGGGCCGTATGGGTTGCGATGTCTCTGAGGTTTTGCGTCAGTGCTGTGGCATCGGGGGCCGCCAGCACAAACCAGAGGTTCCATTCATCCTCGCGCAGATAAGAATGATTGACGCTTTTGAAGTCGGAAAGCCATGTGGTGATTTCGGTGAGCCGGTTGAGCGGTATAGACATGGCGGCAAGAGTCGATGCACCCACCGTGTTGGGGCGAACCGTAGCCCCGACACGCGTGATCGCCCCTTCGGTTCTCAGACCAACCAATGCTTCGATCACTTGCTGTTCCGTTGATTGCAGGTCGCTGGCCAGTGCCGCAAAGGGGCGATCCACCACGGGAAAGCCGCGTTGAAACTCATTCAGCAGGCGAAAACGAAAATGCTCCTCTGCGCCTTGCATGGTCACAGTCCGATGCGGTGCGCACGGGCCGTGAAGAAGATGCCGGACGGGCTTTTGGCAGCAATTTCCGTAACGGGTGCACGGGTGCGTGTATCGTAGATCACCAACTTGTCCGCGTCGCGCACGGACACCCACACCTGCGCACCGCGCGGGGCGAATTCCATGTGCAACACACCTGGACCGGGGGTGATGGTTTTCACAATTTCAAGGGTGCGGCTGTCCACCACTTGCACCGTGTCATTGTCGGGCAGGGCGAAGTTCACCCAGACAAAGGGGCTGGCGGGCTGCGCAATGATGAAAACCGGTTGGCCATGGGTTTTGGTGCGACCTGCTTCCTGATAGGTCGTGCGATCCACCCAGAGCAATTCATGTTGGCCCACGGCGGGCAACACAAACTGGTTGCCGGTGAAGGCCCAACCCTGCAGGTGCGGCATTTTATAAACGGGTAGGTCTTCCGAAGTCTTGCCGTAGTCCTTGAGGAAGCGCACCGCCTTGGGCTGCTCCGCCCAAAGGTCGATTGCACTCACGCCCTTTTCGCCGAACAGGCCGATGAGATAGGTGCTGCCATCATCTGTCAACACGCCATCAAAGGGGTTGGTGCCGACATCTGCAATCTTGCTGGTGACAAATTCCGATCCGGAAAAGTCTGCCATCCAGCATTCGCCCTTGTCCCACAAACTCCAAATGAAACGGCGGCCTGGCAAGTCAGCCAAGCCAATGGTCTTGGAGCCAGCGGGAATGTCGGCAACCTGTTCTAGCGTGTCAGCGTTGAACACCTTGATGCCGCCGGGCTCATAGTTTGACACGGCAACAAGCTTGCCGTCGTCGGATATGGCGCCGCCAATCGAGTTGCCTGCCTGCACAATGCGCTGGACAATCTTGGCCGTCGTCATGTCTATCTTGGTCAAGCCGCCATCACGTCCGAAGACGAAGGCAAAATGTTCGTCAGGTGAGAAGGTCATGCTGGCATGTGACAAGTCGCCCAGGCCTTCAATGCGACCCAAAGCCTCCAGCCTGATGCGATCTACCACAAGTAACGACCCTGCGGCCCGTTCCACCACAAGGCCTAATCCACCCGTGGTGTGACCTTCGACCAAGGTGCCGTTGGCAAGGGCAGCCGTGGTGGTGAGGAGGGCTGGTGCGGTTGCAAAGAGGAGGCGACGATTGATCATGGTGTTCTGCTTTTCAAGTAATGCGCCATCCACATGGCTTGATCCTCATTGAGGAGTGGTCGCCATTTCGGCATGGCGGTGCCTGGAATCCCGTCGAGTATTATGTTGGCGATTGCTGCTTCATCGAAATGCTGTAATGCATGAGGGGTCAGGGGACGGCCCAAGCCGCCATTCATGGTGAGGCCATGGCACGAGCCACAATCCTGAATAACCATTCGCTCAAGAGACGATCCTTCGCCGGCCAGGGCGGGGATTGCAGCAAGCGTGGCAGCGAGCGCCAGCATGGTGAGATCAGGTCGGAGCATAGGCATTGGGTGCCTTCGCGCATTCCATGAATGCCGCGGCAGGTTCGTGCAGCTCTACCAAGGCTGCTACATTGCCGATGATGAAAAGCACGGGTTCGCCTGAATTTTGATCGGCCATTGCAACGGCAATCTTGCCGAGCGAGGAGCGCATACGGCTTTCATGTGGTGTGGTCGCCGATGTTATGGCCAGGACCGGGGTTGTGGCGGACAATCCATGATCCATCAGCGCTTGTGTGATTTCGCCAATGGTGGAGGCGCCCATGTAGACCGCAAGTGTGGTCTCCGCACTGGCAAGACTGGCCCAATCAAGATTGAGAGAGGCATTGGCAGCCCTGTGGCCCGTCACATATCGAATGCCGGTGGCGAGCCCGCGGTGGGTAAGAGGAAGTTGGAGTGACGCAGCAGCACCCTGTGCCGCAGTGATGCCAGGAATGCAGCTGCAGGCTATACCTGCTTCGCGCAGGGCTTCCAGTTCTTCGCCCCCACGGCCGAAGATCAGGGGATCACCGCCTTTGAGGCGCGTTACGTTCAAGCCCTGAAAAGCAAGACTCACAAGCAACTCATTTATCTGTTCTTGTGGCACCGAATGGTGGCCCGGCTGTTTGCCCACGCTGATCTTGCGGACATGCTCTGGCGCGTGGGCGAGGACCGCTGGTGAGACCAATCTGTCATGCACAATCACATCGGCGTGCTGAATGGCTTTGAGAGCTTTCATTGTCAGCAGTTCCGGGTCACCCGGGCCTGCACCAACCAATGTCACTTTGCCAATCTGCGGGTTCTTCATCAGCATGATTTCGTCCAAACAATGGAGGCGTGAGCCGATTCACGGCCCACGCCTTGGGTAGCGTCAGTAGATGTCGCCACGGGTGTTAAAGACATTGAACTTGCCAGTCGGTGTTACAAGGCGCTTGTCCTTGATCACTTTCTTCATCTGCAAGGTCTTGTCGTCGACAACCACGATGGCGGATTCAAGTGTCTTGGAATTCCACACCGAGAACCACACTTCCGTGCCGTCCTTGTTGTACTCTGGCTGCACGACTCGTGGCTGGCCTTCGGGAATGCCCGCCCATTCGGTGATGGGCAACGTCTTGAATTCTGGATCGCCGTCAGCCTTCATCTTGTCGATGTCGAACACGGCCACCGAGCCGGAAATGGAGGCTTCCGGATTGAGGGGCGCATCGACATAGAGGTGGTTGGACTTCGGGTGCGTCTTGATGAACAGCGAGCCGCCACCAAGGGCCGGGAAGCTGTCCACGATCTTCCATGCCTGGTCCTTGTGCTTCTCGGGGTCGGTGCCGATGAGCGCCACCGAGTCGTCGCCCAGATGCGATGTGGCCCAGACAGGCCCGAAGGCAGGATGCACGAAGTTGGCACCACGACCGGGATGCGGTGTCTGTCCGCCCGTTTCTGTGATGGCGAGCAGTTTGCTTTCCTTGGTGTCAATCACCACCAGCTTGCCACGCGCATTGGCTGCCGTGATGAAGTAGCGGTGCGAGGCATCCAGACCACCATCATGCAGGAAGCGTTCAGCTTCAATTTCCACCGTCTTCAGATTCTTGATGTCGGAATAGTCGACCAGCAGAATCTTGCCGGTTTCCTTCACGTTGATGATGAATTCAGGCTTGTAGTGCGAGGCCAAAATGGCCGCGACGCGGGGCTCGGGATGGTAGGTCTGTTCGTCATAGATATTGCCACGCGTGGAGACGATTTTCTTTGGTTCCAGCGTGTCGCCATCCATGATCACGTATTGGGGTGGCCAATAGGCGCCGGCGATGGCGTACTTGTCTTCAAAGCCCTCAAATTTGGAGGTTTCGATAGAGCGCGCCTCAGCGCCGATCTTTATTTCGGCCACGGGTGCCGGGGTTTCCATCCACAGGTCGATCATTACGATTTTGGCATCGCGACCGATGACGAATAGATAGCGGCCAGATGCCGAAATGCGGCTGATATGCACGGCATAACCCGTGTTGATCACAGTCCTGATTTCATAGGTACCACCGTCAATGAGTGCCACCTGGCCTGCGTCACGCAGAGTTACCGACATGAGATTGTCAATGTCGATATCATTCATCTTTTTCTTTGGGCGGTCTTCTGGCTTGACGATGAGCTTCCACGACGCCTGCATCTCAGGCATGCCAAATTCCGGCGGTGCGGGTGGTTCGAGCAGCACATAACGCGCCATCATGTCGACATCGGCCTCGGACAGCTCGCCGGACGTGCCCCAATTGGGCATGCCGGCGGGTGAACCATAGGTGATGAAGTTCTTGAGGTAGTCGTAACCGTTGGCGCGCGTCAGGTCAGGTGTTAGAGGTTTGCCAGTAGCCCCTTTGCGCAACACGCCATGACAGCCGGCGCACCGTTCGAAATAGATCGTTGTCGCCTTTTGGAACTCTTCCGGTGACATGACAGGATCATCGGGTTTGCGGCCCGGAATTTCGACTTTAATTTGCCCAAGCGTGGTCATGGATGGCTGATAGGCGGCGGCTGGTGTGTCGCCGTGTGTCTTTGGTTTTTCCTCGGCGAGGGCCGGGGTACTAGCGAAAAGGGCTGCAATCGCTGCGCTGGCAAGCAACATTTGCGAAATGCGGGTATGTCTGGTCATGATGGAATCTCTCCGTTGCCCGGGTGAGGCAAGAGGGAGATTGCGCGCCCGTGGAACGTGCTGCCTTGACTTTCGTTAAGGCAGTTGGATCATCGCCGGATTAATTGCTGCAGCTGTGCTGCACACCCTCCGCATCCTCTGTTTACTCCTTCTGTCTGCTTTTCCTTCGGCAGGTATTTCCTTTGCAGCCGGGCCGCTGGATCCAGGCCTTGTCACCGTTGTTGATCCTTCGCCCGAACTTGCCGAAGAGATGCTCGATCTTGGTCGCCCGGTTGAAGTCAGACGTCTTTCGGGGGCGGTGCCAGGCTGGGAAGTCTTGATAGATGGCAAAGCAGTAGGATGGTTGGGCTCCAGCTGGGAGATCGCCAATACAGTGGGTTATTCGGGACGGCCCATTGATGTGCTGGTGTCACTGAAGGCAGATGCGAAAATTGCTGGTGTGCGGCTCATGCTTCACAATGAGCCTGTCCTGACGCTCGGCATATCTGATCGCGACATCGCGAACTATGTGGAACAGTTCCGGGGCTATGATCTTGCTGCCATTGGCAAACCTGATGCGGCAAAAGTTCTTCCCCCCGTCATTTCCCGTGCCACGGTGTCGACAGGCGTCATTCGCGACGGCGTTCTTCGGACGGCGCGTGCCTTGGCACTTGGGCAAGGTCTCTTGTCAGCGGCAGGCATCGACCGTGTGACCTTCAAGCCACAAACATGGAACGAACTGATGGAATCAGGTGCTTTGGTGCAAGGCCGCATGAGCATGAATGAAGCAGCCAGGTTTTTTAGCACAGCCACGGTTCCCATAACGTCAGGGCAGGGTGCTTTCCTGGAGTTCTATGCCGGGTTGATTGACCCGCCGACGGTTGGGCGAAACCTTCTGGGCCAACAGGCGTTTACCCATGCCGTTGGAACACTGGCACCGGACCAGACAGCGCTTCTTTTGGCGTCACTCGGAGTCCACTCGCACCGGGGCACGGACTGGAAACAAACGGGCAGCTTTGAGCGCTTGGCCATTGTGCAGGATGGGACGCGCCATGTGCCGACAGCTGAAGACTTTGTCTTCATCAAAAAACTTTCGCTGGCGGACGCGCCAGGCTTCAAGGAAGTCAGCATCTTCAAACTTCCCTCCGTCATTGATCCCCTTAAGCCTTTCTCCGTCGAAGTGAATGCAGAGCGGCCTACGACGGACGGCAACATAATGACCACCGTCATCAAGGTTGATTTCACCCTGCCAGAGGCTTTCCGATCCGCGTCGCCTCCCGATACGATTCCCTTGTGGCAGGAGAGCTGGCAAACCAAAAAAATTCAGGTCGCCATTGTTTTCGCGCTCTTGGGGACATTGACACTTATCCTGTTTGCGCAAGAATGGATCACTCGGCGGCCAAAGCTCTGGCGGCGTTTGCGGTTGACCTATCTAGTCTCAACTTTTGTAATTCTCGGCCTTCTGCTGAATGGACAGCTGTCAGTGGTGCAGGTCATTGCCTTCCTGCATTCACTGTTGACCGGATTCCATTGGGAAACCTTTTTGATTGAGCCTGTCATTTTCATTCTGTGGGGCTTTGTGGCGCTTGGCATGCTGTTCTGGGGGCGCGGTGTCTACTGCGGCTGGCTGTGCCCTTTCGGAGCCTTGCAGGAGTTGCTGAATGTGGCGGCGCAGAGGCTGGGCGTGAAGCAAATCGCCGTTCCGCAGCCCCTGCACGAGCGACTTTGGGTGATCAAATACACCCTGTTTGTTGGTATTCTCGGTCTTTCATTCTACTCCATGCATGATGCGCTCATCGCTGCGGAGGTGGAGCCGTTCAAGACAGCAATCTCCATGCGTATGATGCGGGCCTGGCCATTTTTGGTTTTCGTTCTTGCCTTGCTGTGTGCAGGACTGTTCATCGAACGCTTTTATTGTCGCTATATTTGCCCCTTGGGTGCAGGTATCGCCATTCCGGCCAAGCTCAAGATCTTCGACTGGTTGAAGCGTCGCCCGCAATGCGGACGCGAATGCCGCATGTGTGAAACCAAATGCACTGTGGGTGCCATAGATGCCTTGGGCCGTATCAACGCCAACGAATGTGTGCTGTGCCTCCGTTGCCAGGTCATCATGAATGATGACGCGCAATGTCCTGTGCTCAAACGCCGTGTCCGCGTCACGGAAGGAGCTTCAACATGATTTTGGTTCTCCGCAGGTTCTTTGGTGAAGGCTTTCGTGTCTTCTTCTGGGCGGCCGGCATGTGGGCCTTGTTCTCGCTCGGCTTCTGGATGCTATGGCTTGGTGTGCACTGGTTCAACGGTGCCTTCACATCGCTCCCCTTTGCAATGCCGCCTCACCAATGGCACGGACATGAACTGATCTTTGGCTATGGCACGGCGGCTCTGGGCGGGTTCTTTCTCACGGCGGTGCCAAACTGGACTGGGGCAAAGGCTGCCCGGCATGAGTTCATTGCGGCAGTGGCAGGCCTCTGGCTTGCTGGTCGGCTCGCTGTGTGGTTTTCAGGCTCTCTGCCACTCGTGATCGTGGCCGTTGTGGACCTCGGCTTCCTGCCAGTGCTGGGCGCGAAGATCGCCACACAATTGTTGCGCAAGCCCAAACTGCAAAACATGGTGTTTCTGGGTTTCATTACACTTGTGTGGATCGCCAATCTTCTCACCCATCTGGAATGGGCAGGCTGGTCGCAAGATACGGCAACGACAGGCCTTCACGCAGGGATCTATGCGCTTTGCGCGATGATTGCCGTCGTCGGTGGCCGGGTTACACCTGCCTTTACACGCAATGCCATGGTGCGTGATGGCATTGAGCAGAGACTTCCCGTGTCTCGCCCTTATTTTGAGCTGCCTGCCGTGGTCGCCTTTGCAATCATCCCCGTCGCGCACATGGCTGGCGCGCGTGATCCAATCATGGCTCTGCTCTTCGCGGTTGCAGGCATATTGCAGCTACTACGCGTTGCTGGATGGAGGCCTGACTATGCCAAATCCCAGCCGATCATCTGGGCGTTGCATGTATCACTCGCTTTCATTGGTGCGGGATATCTTCTGACGGCTTTGGCTCTTGCGGGCTATGGGAGCGCTATCGGTGCCTTGCATGTGACAGCCATCGCAGGCGTTGGGGGTATCACCCTTGCCGTGATGAGCCGCGCCACACTAGGGCATTCTGGCCGACCCTTGCATGCCCCGATGCCCTTGGCCCTTGCCTATGGATTGATCCCAGGTGCCGCCGTGCTTCGTTACGTGGCGGCAACGGCTCCTGGAGAATGGTATTTCCCACTCGTGTTGTCTTCGGGCTTGTTTTGGCTTCTGGCCTTTGGCTTCTACAGCTTCAGCCTATGGCCTGCCTTCTTCGGGCCGCACATGGGCAAGGAGGTGTGAGACATGGCTCCACATCTCGTCACGCGCCGCCGCATGTTTTCCATACTGGCTGGATGTACTGCTGTACCGGCTGTCGCTGCTCCAGTGCAAAGCTGGCAGGGCAAAGCCATGGGGGCAGATGCGCAGATCTTGCTGGCGCAACAGCCTAAAACGGCGGGCTATGCCCTGTTCAAGAAAGTGGAGCATATCATTGCCCAGGTCGAACAGAGCTTTTCGTTGCATGTAGACTCGGAACTCGCGCGGCTCAATGCAACCGGCTTGTTGCGCCACCCCTCGCAGGCGATGATCAATCTCATTGCACTCAGCGCACGTGTACATGATGCCACGAACGGTGTTTTCGACCCGACCATACAACCGTTATGGCTGGCACTCGCAAAGGGACAAAACCCTAACGCCGTGCGTGACCGTATCGGTTGGTGCAGGCTCTCGGTTGAGGAAGTTGGCGTTAGGCTGGCACGTGAAAGCAAGCTGACGTTCAACGGCATCGCCCAAGGCTTTTGTGCTGACCAGGTGGCCGCATTGTTGCGCGGTGAAGGTTTCGACAAGGTTCTGGTGAATATGGGTGAAATCAGCGCTCTGGGTCAAAATTCTGATGCATCAGGTTGGCCCGTGTCGATAGCTGATCGTGACGGGCACACGCTACGCACCATCCCGCTTGTCAATCGGGCGCTTGCCACATCATCGCCTTTCAGTCTTCGTCTTGCCGGCGGCGAACCACATATATTGGGTCCGCATGGAGAAATGCCGCGCTGGCAGACAGTTTCGGTTTCAGACACCTCGGCAGCCGTGGCGGATGCACTGTCCACGGCCTTCTGCTTGATGGATCGACCAGCGATAGACCAGGCATTATTGCACTTCCCTGACGCACGGATTGAAGTGTTGGCCTGATCCCGATTGACTTTGGTTAAGGCAGCTTCGCCCTCGGTAGCCCAGAAGTAAACTGTTGGCCCAACAGCTTCATCCGGAGACCGCTATGCGCGAAATTATGACGAAGAGCATGGCCCGCAATATTTTTTATGGCGGGTCACTGTTTTTCATAGCCATATTCCTTGGATTGGCAATCCATTCTCACTATTACATCGTCAACGTATCCACTGCGGATGCACCCCTTACGCCAAGCGTGGTGGCAGGCAAGCATGTGTGGGAGAAGCACACCTGCATCAATTGTCATACATTGCTGGGTGAAGGGGCTTATTTCGCCCCTGAACTTGGCAATGTGATGAAGCGTTGGGGCGTGCAAGACGATCCCGCGCAAGCCATGGAATCCCTCAAGGCTTGGATGAGCTCCATGCCCACGGGCATTCCGGGCCGCCGCCAGATGCCTCATTTCAACCTGACTGACGAAGAATTCCGCGCACTCGCCGACTTCCTGCTGTGGACCAACAAAATCCGCACGCAGAACTGGCCCCCCAATGACGCTGGCTGACGGAGAATTGACATGAAATATCAATCACAAAAAATTGCCTTGGCCTATTTTGGCGTGGCATTGGCCTTGTTCACCGTGCAAATCCTGGTGGGGCTCATCCTCGGCTATATCTATGTCGATGGTACGTTCCTCAGCACGCTGTTGCCCTTCAACATTGCACGTATGTTGCACACCAACAGTTTGATCGTCTGGCTGCTGCTGGGTTTCTTTGGTGCAGCCTATTTCCTCATTCCTGAAGAGTCGGAGCGGGAAATCCATTCCACTAAACTGGCTTATCTGCAATTGGCCATTCTGGTGCTTGGCACGCTTGGCGTGGTGGTCACCTACGTCTTCAATTTGTTTGAAGGCAATTTCCTGCTCGGCAAAGAAGGCCGGGAATTCATCGAGCAGCCCAAGTGGGTGAAGGTTGGCATTGTCGTCGCCGCGCTGATCTTTCTCTACAATGTTACCATGACTGTACTGAAGGGCCGTAAGACTGCCATCACCAATATCCTCCTCATCGGACTCTGGGGCTTGGCACTGTTGTTCCTGTTTGCATTCTATAACCCATCAAACCTTGGTCTCGACAAGCAATACTGGTGGTTCATCGTCCATCTCTGGGTGGAAGGCGTGTGGGAACTGATCATGGCGTCGATCCTCGCCTATCTCATGCTCAAGCTCACAGGTGTGGATCGTGAAGTTGTGGAAAAGTGGCTTTATGTGATTGTGGCCACGGCACTGTTCTCCGGCATTCTCGGCACCGGCCATCATTATTACTGGATCGGCACACCGAGTTATTGGCAGTGGATTGGTTCGATTTTCTCTTCACTGGAAATTGTGCCGTTCTTCGCCATGATGTCCTTCGCCTTCGTCATGGTGTGGAAAGGTCGCCGCGACCACCCGAACAAGGCTGCTCTGCTGTGGAGCCTCGGCTGCGCCACGCTGGCCTTCTTCGGCGCAGGTGTGTGGGGATTCCTGCATACATTGCACGGCGTGAACTACTATACCCATGGCACGCAGATCACCGCCGCCCATGGCCACTTGGCTTTCTTCGGAGCATATGCTTGCTTGAACATCGCTATCATGAGCTATGCCATGCCGATCTTGCGCGGGCGTGACCCTTATAATCAGGTGCTGAACATGGCCTCCTTCTGGCTCATGTCAGGCGGCATGGTGTTCATGACCTTCACACTGACCTTTGCAGGCACTGTACAAACCCACCTGCAACGGGTCATGGGCATGAACTTCATGGAGGTGCAGGACCAGCTCTGGATCTTCTTTGCCATGCGCTTTGGCTCTGGTGTGGTGGTGCTGCTGGGCGTGTTGCTTTTCCTCTATGCCATCCTCGTGCCGCGGCGTGAAGTGATCGCACCTTCGAGCGGCACTGCCGTCCCGGCGGAGTGATGGACATGCTCGCACTCAAGAAGAAGGAGGGGGCAGAAGCCCCCTTCTATATGCCGCAAGGTGACGAATGCGACATCTTTTCAGCTGCCTTTGCAAACCAGTTGCCTGTGTTGCTGAAAGGCCCGACTGGCTGTGGCAAGACCCGCTTTGTCAGCCACATGGCAGCAAGGCTTGGCCGCCCGCTCTATACTGTGGCCTGCCATGATGACCTGTCAGCAGCTGACCTGATCGGACGTTACCTGCTCAAAGGTGGAGAAACCGTCTGGGTCGATGGGCCATTGACGCGTGCCGTACGAGAAGGTGCGATCTGTTACCTCGATGAAGTGGTGGAAGCGCGCAAGGATGTGACAGTGGTGTTGCATCCCCTGACGGATGATCGCCGCATGCTGCCGATTGACCGCACCGGCGAGGAACTCATGGCCAAACCGGGCTTCATGCTGGTTGTGTCCTATAACCCTGGCTACCAGAATGTGATGAAAACGCTGAAGCCATCGACGCGGCAGCGCTTTGTGGCACTTGAGTTTAGTTTTCCTCCGCCTGACCAGGAGGTGGCTGTTGTCATGCGGGAAAGCGGACTGGGGGAGGACCGGACACGAAATCTCGTGCGTCTTGCCAACAAGCTGCGTGGCCTCAAGGGTCAGGACCTAGAGGAGGGCGTTTCCACACGCCTTGTGGTCTATGCCGCCACGTTGATCGCCAAAGGCATGCCGATAGAACGAGCCGTGCGTGTGGCCATGGTTGAGCCACTGACCGATGAAGCAGATGTGAAACGCGGACTCCTCGATCTCGTCACCGCCGTCTTCGGGTGAGGCCGGCCATGTCCGGGATCGACATCGCGCCATGGGAACCCGAAGAAAGTATCGGGAAACTGTGGCACGCCCTGGCCAGCCGTCTTGATGCTGAGCGCATTCACGATGGAGCACGTGCTGATCTCAAGCAGATTGGCGGGCGGCTGGCCGTCCTGTTTCGAGGCTTGGGCGGCAAGCCCTCGGTTGAAATCAAAGCTGTATTACCAGAAGCCTCGCAACACCGTTCTGGCTTCTTGCGCAAGCTTGGCTCCGCGCAGGAGAAACTGCCGCGTGCCAGCATGGATGGCGAGGCATTGCGTTTGCCTGAGTCACTCTCGGTGTTTCCGTGGCGTGATGCCAATGTATCACTCTACGTCTGGCTTGCGGCCTGTGCGGCCCATGTTGGCTTACCTGTCGAGGAATCAGATCCGCTGAAAGCGGACCTTGCTGCCATTGCATCCGCCGAACAACTGGTGGCACGGACGTTGCAGGATGCGCCGGGTTTTCGGCCCATCTATGAGAGCTTGTGCAAGGCACTCTTGCAGCTTCGCCCCTACCTGCAATTGCCGCCTGCCGAAGCCGCCGTGGAGGCGCGTGTACGTCGTGCTCTGGGTGGTCCGCATGAGGAAATCCCCCCCTTGCCGCCGCGTGCCCCGTCTGGTTACCGCCCCTTCCGCCCCGTCATCCTGTGGCCGGATGTGCGACCGGTCAGTCAGTCAGAAACAACTGCTGTAGAGACGCGTCATACTGACCAGCCACCTGAACAATCGGAAGCCGAATCTACCTATCGCGCCCGTCGCCGCAAGGCTGACCTTGCCGAGCGCAAGGACAGTTTCATTTTGCACAAGTTCGAGGCGCTTCTGTCATGGGCTGAATTCATCAACCTCAACCGGCGCGTCGAAGATGATGATAGTGAAAATGCCAAGAAGGCCGCCAATGACCAGGATGAGATTGGCCTTGGGCAAATCTCAAAGGCACCGGCTGCCAAACTGAAGCTGCACCTTGATCTTGCGCCAGAGGATGCTGCGCGTGAGGCGCTCTCCGGTTCTGTCACCTATCCCGAATGGGATGTGCGGACCAACAGCTATTTACCTTCGCACGTGCGCGTCTTGGTGTCGCGAGTCGAAGATGCCGCAAACGGTGGTGCGGCACTGCTCTCACGGCATTCCCAATCGCGCATTCGCCGGGTCAGACGGCAGTTTGAGGCTTTCCGTCCCGGTCGTCTGATGACTGTCGGTCACACAGAGGGTGATGAACTGGACATGGAGCGCGCCGTTGCTTCTGCGGTCGACTTCACGGTTTCAGGACGCGCCGATGAGCGTATCTGGCGACAACTCCGACAGCAGAAGCGCGACCTTGCCGTATCCATTCTTCTGGATATTTCACGCTCTACCGAATCCCAAGTCCCGGGCCATGGCCACGATGGTCGAAGCGTCATCGACATTGAACGCGAAGCTTTGACAGCGCTGGCCTGGGGACTATCCGCCTGTGGTGATGATTTTGCTATCAATGCCTTTTCATCGTTGAAGCGGGACCGCGTGTTTTTTTTGAAGGCCAAGGGTTTCAATGAAGCCATGAGCAGCGCCGTCGAGGCGCGCATCGCTTCTCTGCAACCAGGCTTTTACACACGGTTGGGTGCCGCCATTCGCCATGCATCCACAGAACTGGCGGCACATGGGCGGCAACGCAGACTGTTGTTGGTGATTACCGACGGCAAGCCCAACGACCTTGATCACTATGAAGGCCGCCATGGTGTCGAAGACAGCCGGATGGCGGTGCGTGAAGCGCGGCGCATGGGGCATGCTGTGTTTGGCATCACGATCGACCGTGATGGCAAGGCGTGGTTCCCGCGCATCTTCGGAGCAGGGGGATTTGCTGTTGTTTCCAATCCCAATGCCTTGACCCAGGTCTTACCCGCCATCTACCGTACACTTGTTGGAACATGAGCGATCACTCCCTGCTGGATGAATTGCCTGGCGACCTCATGATGTGGGTACTCATTGTGTCGGAGCTTCTGGTGTTCGGAGCGGGGCTCGCGGCCTTTATGGCGGTGCGTTTGACGGATGTTGAGGGTTTTGACGCTGCACAAGGCACACTCAATCAGACTCTTGCAGGTTTGAATACACTCATCCTTGTCACCTCTGGCTTTCTGGCGGCAATGGGCGTTGAATGCTTGAAAGCAAGGGCTACCACCAAGGCGCGGATTCTTTTTTCAGTTGCTGGTACGCTTGGCGTCTGCTTTCTCGCCATCAAATTCCATGAGTACGGCCTTGAACTCTCGCGCGGTGTCACCACGGACACGCACCCCTTTTATATGTTCTATTTCCTGCTGACAGGTTTCCATGCGGCCCATGTTGCAGCGGGCGTGGTCATTCTCTGGTTGTTGGCCACTAGGCCGGGCGTGCGATCTGCAGAAGCCGGAACCGCCTTCTGGCACATGGTGGATCTGGTCTGGGTGCTACTGTTTCCCGTGGTGTACGTGTTGTGAGAGCTTCTCATCCCCTCAGTCGAGCATGGCTTGTCTTGATGAGCTTTTCAGCTTTGTCCGCACTTCTGACAATCGGCCAGTTTGCGATTGACGCTCATGCGATCGGTCTCTGTTTGTTGGGGCTGGCGTTCGCCAAGGCGTGGATTATTCTATCTGATTATCTGGGGTTGCGTGTTGCTCCCGCCTGGCACAAAGGCTTTTCAGGTGTCATTGCTGCCTATTTGATTGTGTTGGCAGTATTGTTCCTCGCCGGCTAGCGCGCGATGCACCACATTACCTCAATCGTCAACCAGTTTGCCGTCGCGTAGATGGATCAATCGGTCGAAACGAGAGTAGATTTTCTCGTCATGGGTTACGGTTACGATACAAGCCTCCTGTTCGGCGGCAAGTTTGCGCAGTAGGTCCATCACCAGCTGTGCTCTGGTCGAATCGAGTGCTGCTGTTGGTTCATCGGCAAGGATGATGCGTGGACGATTGGCGAGCGCACGGGCAATGGCTATGCGCTGCGCCTCGCCACCTGACAATAGGGCCGGCTTGACCTTAGCGCGATGGCCAACCTCAAGGTACTGCAGCAATTCCTGGGCGCGTTGTTGGCCTTCTTGCGCGGAGCGTCCCGCGAGCTTCAGGACCAACGAAACATTTTCTTCGGCTGTCAGGAATGGCAGAAGATTGTGTGACTGAAAAATGAACCCAATCTTGTCAAGCCGCAGACGCCGCAAGTCACTCCGCAACCAACCGCCGTCGTAGACAAGGACGCCGTCGAGCGACAGCTTGCCAGCGGAGGGCTCTAGTATGCAGCCAATGATATTGAGTAGTGTGGTCTTTCCCGAACCAGACGGGCCAAGCAAGGCAATGACCTCACCAGCCTTTACTTGCAGGTCGACGTCGCGCAATGCATCTACTCGGGTTTCCCCTTCGCCATAGTGTTTGGCAACCGATGAAACATCGATCAGCACATCACCCAGTGCCATGTTATCCTCCCAACGCGGTCGCTGGATCCACTTTCATGGCAGCGCGCACACCAAGACCTGAAGCGGCGATACAAACGCCGAGGATGATGAGGGCCAGCATCAGGGCGTTGAAGGGTTCCAGCACCACGCGACGCGGGAAGTAGTCCTTGACCAGCAGGATCAGGACAAGTCCGATTGACCAGCCCGTCATGCCCAATATCAACGCTTGTTGCACAATGAGACCGATGATTGTGCGATCCGGTGCGCCGATGAGTTTCAGAGTTGCGATCTGCTTCAGCTTCTCCATGGTCATGGTATATATGATCAGGGCAATCACAACTGCTGATACCGTCAACAATATACCGAGGAATAGGCCAATCTGCCGGCGCGCCTTGTCGACAACGGAGACTAGCAGCAACTCTTCTTGTTCGCTTTGCGTCATAGCCGCGAGATGTTTCCATTGGCGTGCAGTTGTCGCGAGAAGATCGACATCCGCGCCCGGCTGCATGCGCGCAATCACTGCGGCCACAATCATTGGCTTGCTTTCTCCCTGACCGCGCGCAGCTTGTACCCGTCCCGCAGACGGGTCGACCTCGGCTTGCAGTGCCATGGCGTCCTGCAAGGTCACGAAGACAGCCGGGTCACCACCAGAGTTCATCGCGCCGTCGACAAGACCAACGACGCTGAAGCGATTTCGTCCAAGTCGGACGACATCGCCCGGCAACAGCCCGGTCTTGCGGTCTGCCACGACGTCAAAATGACTTCGGCCAATTCCCCGGCCCTCGGAAATGAACAGCGGACCCCCTGGCTTCCCCCTTTCATAGCCAATGACGTAGAGTCTGAGGGACCGCCCGCCATGGGTTGTTTCGATGGTTAGGTAAGCAATGGCGCCAGCCTCAGCCACACCAGGCAAACGGGCCACAGCATTGCGCGTGTCGGGTGCAACACTGGACGCTTCAGCAAAAGGCCCCTTCGTGCCGTTTTCGACGATCCAGATATCGGCGGCCGGCGCCCGCACAATGGCAAGGGCGTCTGCGACAAGTCCGTTATAAATGCCGATCATGGCCAACACCACGGTCATCAGCAGGCCAAGGCCAAAGCAGGTCAACACAAAGCGGAACAGGCCATGTCTGATGTCCTTGAGTGCAAGCGTCATGGGCTTCCAGCCACTTTGGCAGCCCTGTCTTCGTTTGCTGTCTTCGGGGGATTTGCAACGACATATGCACCGTTCGGGGGACTGCCAATCAGTTCGACACGCCCCTTGTCGTCTCGGGCACCGAACTCCATCTGAGTTTTCTTGAGTTTGCCATCCCGGAGTAGCCAAACATGCCCCAGGTGCCCATCGAAGCCAGTGATGGATGTCTCCGGGACCATGAGTGCCTTTTCCCGTTCACCTGTCAGAATGCGCACCTCCGCTTGCTCGCCCAGATACATGGGCTGCGGGCAAGTCATACAGGACAGCCACACGAGACGCTCCTCATTCACCCGGTCACTTTCAAGGCCAATGCGCGACACTGTGCCCGCGAATTCTGCGTCAGGACGTGAGCGCAATTTGATCGTTGCTGGTTGGCCGATTGCAAGCTGACCTGCACGTTCTTCATCGATATAGGCCTGCACCCAGACAGTCTTCTGCTCGATCACCGTGAAAACCGGTTCTCCCGCCTTCACAACAGTCCCTGCCTCGAGCAGCCGGGAGACAACAACTGCATCATAAGGCGCAAACAAGGTATGATGTTGCAACAGCGTCTCCTCAAGTTGGACGGCCGCTGCGACATCAGCTGCCTGTGCCTTGATGACAGAAATTTCAGCCTCAGTGACGGCAAGGTCAGCGCGGGCCACGTCCAGATCGCGTTGGGCTTCTTCGGCGCGTTGTGTTGAAGTCACATCCTGCTTCGCCAGGCGTTGTTGTCGCTTGTTTACGGAGTCCTTCTCCGTCAATACCGCCTTGGCCTTTCCCAAGGCTGCTTCTGCACGTGCAAGACTGGCGGAGTTTACCGCCACTGCAGCGCGTGCGCGTGCCACGCGAGCCTCTTGTTCGCCGCCATGCAAGCGGGCCAAGACTTGTCCTTTGGTAATGATATCACCGGCGTCAGCATTCAAAGTTACTATCGCAGCACCGACTTCGAAACCGACACGACTCAAAATGCGGGCTTCAACGGTGCCGAGGCCATAAATTCTAATTTGTACATTGGTTTCCGGCTGGACAATCTCGACCTCAATGGGCCGTTGCCAGACAAAATAGACACCTGCCGCCAGAGCCAATGCCACAATGACACCCGGAAACCAGAAACGGCTCATGGTCAATTGCCCTCCGTTGAAAACAGTTTGAAATTGACGCTCAACAGACGTTGGCCCTCGGACTTGAGATTGAACTCGCGCACCCCAAGCGACCAACGTATGGCGAGCCCCTGCACCAAGGAGGTCATCAATACGGCGGCATCATCGGCCTTGATGTCTGCGCGAAAGGTTGACTGATTTTGACCGGCTACAAATTCTGACCTGATCATCGCGTGGAATGCTGCCAGCCTGCCACGAAAAGCCTCACGCAGGGCTTCGTTGTCAACATTGAGTTCCCGCGAAAACAACAACATTGGCAGGGCGGGAGTCTGCTCAATCTGCCCAAATTGAGCGTCGATCAGCGCTTTGAGTTTCGCTGCAGGATCATGTTTTCCCGCTATGGCCTCTTGCCATGCGGTGGCCATTCGGGCTGAAATGCCTTCAGCCACAGCCGCCCAAAGACTGGACTTTGTTGGGAAATGGCGAAACAGGGCAGCTTGCGTCACGCCGACCGCGGTGGCGACAGCCGCAGTCGTGACGCGGTCAGGCCCAATTCTGTCAGCCAGCACCAGGACCATTTCGACAATTTCGGACTTCCGGATGTCTGCTGATTTGCGCATTGTCGACACCAATAATAGTAAGTGATCAATCACTAACTTAATATCTTCGACCTGTCAACGCGTGCAAATCTGACGTGGTGAGGATGTACAGCCGTATGAGGTTTTGGCGGACCTAGCGTGAGAACCGACCGCAGAAATCCGACAAACTTTGACGTTTGTGTTGTGGCTCTGAACGACCCGGTTCAGGTGAGCCAGGACCATGCATAATATTCAGTCTTTCACCCTGCTGGCGGCACGGTCCTCGTCTGCAAGCAAGCGCAGGGCGGCGACATCTTCAATGCTGGCCTGATTGACCTTGATGGTGACGCCATGATTTTTCAGCTTGGCAAAGGCCCGTGACAAGCTTTCGGGTTGCAGCCCAAGTCGGCCTGCAATCAGCGCCTTGTCATAGGGCAGGGTCACCTCACAGGCACCCTCGCGACATGGTGCAAGTTCGAGCAGGAATGAGGCCACCCGTTGCGCTCCGGTGCGGGCCTTCAGTTCCTCCACTTGTGCGACCAGACTGTGCAAATGCAAATAGGTCGCTGATAACATCGAGAGCGCTGTTTCAGGCGATTGCTTCACCGTATTGCGGAACGTCTCGGCATCAATACGAATGAGCGTTGCTTCAGTCACAGCTTCTGCTGCAACCGGGTAAGCGCCACCCTGCAAGGCAATGGCTTCGCCGAAGCTCGCACCTTTGGTAAAGACAGCCACCACTGCAGCTGACCCGTTAGGCGAAATGCGATAGAGTTTCACCCAACCGTCCACGACGATAAATATCGCATCCGCCTTCTCGCCTTGCAGAAACAATGTTGCATTGCGATCGCAATGGCGCAACCGTGCCGTCGCAAGGAGCGCTTCTGCAACGGGTGGCGGCATGCCACGCATGAGAACAGAAGCACGGGCGATCAGGTGGTGTTCAGGTGTCATGCCGGACTCTTTGGCACAGATAGTACAAACAATCGAGCCGGTTGTGCCCCAGGGCAAGTTGCCGGTTGGTGGCCCGAACATGATACTGTCTGACCGCGCATGTTTCAGTCTCAGAAATTTGATACGGTCAATGCTGAGCTACAACCAGTGACGATCTGGTATGCCGTTCGATTGGTGACGGACATGTTCAAAGCAGCGGGTAAACGTCTTCAAGATGGTTTTAAGTGCTGACGTCAACCATATTGAAATCACTCTTCTGCGAAGGATCCGCTAAGTGGGATGTGTGATGACTGCGGAACGGAAATGCAGCCCACGAATTCAACACACATGTTGGAATTGTCTGATCATTTCAGTCTTGAGTAATGTGCTGACGCCTGCCGGGCCTTCGTGAACCGAGCCCATGACAATGCCACGCATGGACAAAATAGAATTTGGTCTCGGCCCTGCGGGCATCAATCCCTGGCGCAAGCCGCAAGGGAACACATCGTTGTTGCGTGGCCATCGCTGGGCGATGACTTTTTTGAAGGGCCCAGAACCCGCTCGCGGGGTGGGCGGCGCTCCTTTCTAGGCCCGCTGCGGCGGGCCGCAACTGCGCAAGTTCACAAGGACAACAATGAACGACACGGCAATCAAGAGCGCAGTCCTCCACTGACGTTCCGGCCTCCGGTGCAGCCCACCTCATTCAGCGGGCCTCTTCAGTCGCAAGGCACCGCCCACCCCACTCTCGGGGTTCTGGTGCGGAAGAGGAGGATCAGTGATGGCCAAGGGCATTCAGAGAGAAGATCTTTACAGAGAAATCACCGACAAAATCATAGCCGAACTGGAACAGGGCATTGTGCCATGGGTGCAGCCTTGGACGAGTGGCAAGCAGCTTTGCCCCTTGGGGCTTCCCGTCAATGGCCTGACCCGCCGCAGCTATTCCGGCATCAATATTCTGTTGTTGTGGTCTGCCCTTGAGGAGCGGGGCTTTGCTTCACCCTATTGGGTGACCTTCAAGCAGTGCATCGCCATGGGCGGCAGTGTGCGGAAAGGAGAGAAGGGCACACATGTCTATTTTGCCGACAAATTTGTACCGCAGAAAGAGAAGACCCGCGCCGCAGAAACGGGCGACGAACCCAACGCGATTGCCTTTCTCAAGCGCTACACAGTGTTCAATGCCGAACAATGCGACGGTCTGCCCAAGGGCTTGATTGCGGCACCAGTTACAAAGTCCGAGCGCCAGATTATGCCGGAGGCCGAGGCGCTGATTGCGGCCACGGG